>SDBT01000234.1_pt1 | contig 81487 bp, 81 predicted proteins | sample 2277101 | NCBI WGS metagenome assembly SDBT01 (sample SAMN10404973, study PRJNA504765) | marine sediment metagenome | isolation source: marine sediment core GS10_PC15, 103 cmbsf | place: Arctic Ocean: Southern Knipovich Ridge | collected 2010
TCTTAAGTTTACAAGTTATTACTTAATTTTAAATTTATTTTTAATCTCCAATAATCTATATTCCGACTTTAATTTTAATGAATCATAACATTATAGTACTATTAAATGTGATTTCTGTCGGAAAATAAATCTCTATTATATTAACTGAAATTCTGTTGATATTAATTTCCTTCATACTCCCCTTATATTAATTTTAGAGTTTAGCATTTTCAAATATTAAATGACATTATTTGGGCGATAAATTTATAAACCTACTCCCCTATATATATATTATGGTATATTTAACTCGCAAGAAAAAAAACGGGAAATATTACCTTTATTTAGAAAAAAGTGCGTGGATTAACGGTAGATCACGTCGTGTCTGGCAAAAATACTTGGGTCCGGAAGATAGACTCCAAGATCTCGATTTTAATGGTCTACTTACAAAACAAGTAGATAATATAGATGTAAAAACCATCGAATTCGGGATTTCCGCAGCTCTATGGCAAATGGCGGAGGAGATTAATTTAGCAGGAATTCTTGATGCCAATACAGGAAAAGAGAGAGATCAAAACTTATCTTTGGGTGAGTACATTACCATTGCCGCCATAAATCGCTGTGTTGCGCCCTGTTCTAAATCTAAGTTAAAACGATGGTACGAAAAGGACTGGCTGTCCACAAGATACGATGTTGACCTCAAGGTTCTAAATGCCCAGACCTATTGGAACCACTTTCAATACTTAAGTAAAGAGAGTCTTGCGCAAATTGAACTCGCACTCGGGCAGTTTGTGGTTGATAAGTACGACCTCGACCTTGACAGTTTATTTTATGACCCTACAAATTTTTTTACCTTTTCTAAAGGAAGCGAAGAGGGCGAATTACTTCAATTCGGACACTCTAAAGAAAATCGAAATGGATGCCGCCTCGTGAATTATTCACTACTATGTGCTCGAGAATCGGGAGTACCCTTAATGCACGAAACTTACGCAGGAAATGTTCAAGATGCACAGGAATTTAAAAATGTGCCGCAACGAATAGCAGACCGCCTTCTTGCTCTCGGGCGGGATCCCGAACGAATCACATTAGTGTTTGACAAGGGAAACCATTCCAAAGATGCCTTTGACGCCATCGATCAATTAAGGCTTGGATTTATTGCCTCCAGAAGAAATTCGACTCACAAGGAACTTCTCCACATGCCTCGGGATGAATTCACCAAGACGATATTACCGATAACAAAGAAGGCGGTCGAATACTTTAAGACAACTAAGAGGATTTATGGGAAAGATAGAATTCTTTATGTCGTTCTCGATCCGCAGAAACAAAAGAAACACGCCATTAAATTCGGCGAAAAACTTGAAAAAAAGGTACTTGAAATAAAGCAGTATTTTAAAGACCGCCTGAATATAAAGAAGTGGTCCAAAAAAGAAACGGTCGAAAAGAAACTAAAATCCATGATCGGAAAAAGACCCCTTGCGGATGTAATTATTACTGAAGTTTTGGGTACGGACGAAAACATGACTCTAAATGTTTCAATCGATGAAAAAGCCAGAAAAACACATGAGGTAACGCTGGGACGGACGATTTTATTTACTAATCGCGAAGAGTGGACACCTGAAGCTGTCATTTGGGGGTATAGAGAACAGTACATCGTGGAACATGCCTTTCGAGACATGAAAAGTCCAACTGCTATTGCCGTTCGACCAATGTATCATCACGCGGACACATCTGTCCGAGCCCATGTATTCTTGTGCGTGATTTCCTTGCTCTTATTATCGCTACTCAGGTTGAAATTAGCAAGAAAATCGGTACTTACGAGTTACGATGAGCTTCTTTACGAACTAAGATCAATACACGCTCTTAAAATTTTAACATCTCCAAAAGCAAAACCTCTTTGGAAACTTGAAAAAATTACCAAAACCGCCTCACGATTTTTCAAGACGCTAAATTTAAAGCGTCTACTCGCAAATTAAGAAAACATCCCCCCCTATTTTTTTCTTCAATGTCTTTAAATTCATTAATGTCGTTAATTACATTAAGAAAAACCTTTTTTTCGATCCTTAACTTGTAAACTTAAGAAATATAATAATAATACTATATAAAATTCTGCGAAATATGAATTATAACAAGATCGTAATTGAGCAAAAACTTAAAGATTATTTACAAGAAGATTGTATGTACTTTGATGTGAGTTCTAAAGTTATACCAGAGAATGCTCAAACCTCAGCCAAAATAATCTCTAAAAGCACAGGATATGTTTCAGGGTTAGAAGCATTAAAGATTCTTTTTAAAATATTGAACCTATCCGCAAATTTTTTAAAAGAAGATGGAGAAGAAGTTAACGAAGGAGATATTATTCTGGAATTAAACGGAAACATAAGAGATATTCTATTAGGAGAAAGAACAGGATTAAATTTAATTACCCATATGAGTGCCATCACATCTACAGCGAGAAAATTTGTTAAATTAATTAAGGATTCCGGTAAAAATGTAAAAATTGCATGTACTAGAAAAACGATCCCTGGAATGAGAATTTTTGAGAAAATGGCTGCTGAATTAGGACAAGCTGACGTACATAGATTCGGCTTAGATGATATGATTCTGTTAAAGGATAGTCATCTAAGATATTATAAAGGAGACGTCGGAAAACTTTTAAAAGATATGAAAAAAAAAGCTAGTTTTACAAAGAAGATTGAAATTGAAGTTGAAAAAGTCGAGGACGCGTTAATTGCTGCGAAGAATGGAGCAGATATAATCATGCTTGATAATTTTAGTCCTGATATGGTCGAAGATGCTATAAATTTATTAAAGAAACATAAAATTCGAGATAAAGTGATTATTGAGGTTTCTGGTGGGATAAATCCGGAAAATATTGTAGATTACTTACTTTCAGAACCTGATTTGATAAGTTCAGGTCTCTTAACTCAATTTCCTTCGGAGCAAGTAGATTTTTCACTTCGATTTGATTAGATGTTATTCTTAATCAATAATTATTTCATGAATTGTACAGATTACATCCTTTATTTTTGCTAATTCCCTATAGAGGTCTTTAATAATTCCAAATTCTCCTACTAATAAGAGTAACTCTATTTTTTTTCCAGCAATACGCCAATCTGTTACTGTCTTAATAATTTGATGAAATTGAGTATATAATTCAGTTATTTGATCGATTATTATGTTTTTAAAAGGATATACTAAACTAACCGTCATTATTTTGTATCCTTCTAAATTTTCAAATTTTTCATGCTCTTCAATAAAGGTAACTATTGAATCTCTTAACGCTTCGCTTTTAGAACTAAATCCGTTCATGGTTCGAACTTTATCAAATCTCTCTAATAAATCTTCACTAATTTGAAGGGATATTATTGGCATTTTAACATATTAAAATGATTTTTTTTTTTAATACTTCTATTTATTTAATATCTCAGAATTTTCTCTACTTAATTAAAATTTTAGTTTATAAAAACTTATTTATAAAGTTAATACTCTGATGTAAAGATTTTACAGAGGATAATTCAATGATTACTGGTCCTTCATAATTATAGCTTCTACTAATTTTGAATATTTCTTTAAAATTGATTAATCCAGTTCCTAAAGGTGGATGTGTATCAGATTCTTTGCTAAAATTATCTACGATATGAATATTTCTTATGATATTATGAAATTTTGCCCATAAACGTTTTACATTACCATCACAAGTGTAAAAATGGCTGGTATCATAGGTTAAAAAGAGATCGTCTCGATCGATATAACTAATAACTTCTTCAACATTTTTATCGTCAGTCATAATATAAGCCTTTTGAGACATATTTTCCAAACATATAGCGAGGTTTAGATCCTTTGAAAAATCTAATAGCTTATTAATAGCTCGCTTTAATTGTACTTTATTAAATTCTCTTATTGAATTTATCAGTAAATTGGCTAATCCTGGATGGATTGTCATTATTTGAGCATCAATCTCACAACAAATTTTTGCTACTTCAATGTGAGACTCTACAGACGCATCAGAAATGCGATTAATATGTGAACATAAATTTACATCAATAAAAGGTGCGTGTATCTGTTTTTTTAAAGAATAAGAATTTACTAAGTCAATGAATTTCTGTCGATTTCCATTTTTAAATACTGCTGGTGGATCTAATACTAACTCAACTAGTTTAATTCTATTTTTTTCAGCATAAGTAAGACATGCTTCTGAAGCATTAAGCTGTAGATCAAATAAGTTTTTACAATTACCCGAAAGACTCATATCTATAATATGCCCTAAGGAGCTAATTCCTAATTCCATGATTTTCACTTAATCTATATTAATTTAATTTGATTATTTCTTTCGCATACTTCGGGGATAGCTAGCAAAAAGACTCTCGAAAAGTTTTTGAAATGTATTAAGATAATCTTTAGAAATTAGCTTAGGTTCTCCAATTTGTAATGATCCCCAATAGATTTTCGCAAGTTTTTCTACCAGTTCGGCAAATTTTATTGCATGATCTAACGATTTTCCACACACAATAACACCATGATTAGCGAGTAAAGCAGCGTTCTTCATACTTAAAGTTTTTATGGCTACTTCACCAATTTCTGCTGTATGAGCTTCTTCAAATTCAGAAACATCAATAGATCCTCCTAGAAATATGAACATCTCTTCCATTATAATTGGAATCTTTTTTCTAACGATCGAGAGCATTGTCGCGAAAGTTGAGTGAGTGTGAATTACTGCCTGAACTTTTGGTCTTGATTTATAAATAGCAGTATGCATTTTAGCTTCCGTTGATGGTAATTTTCCAGTACTTAAAGCTATCCCATCAAAATTCAGATGTACAATTTCTTCTTTTTTAAGAGGCTCATATTGATTAAATGATGGTGTGATGAAAAATTCATCTTTTTTACCATTTCTTACACTAACATTACCTTCTCCAGTTTCTACTAATCCCTTTGCGAAAATTGCTTTTGCTGCTTTAACAACTTCCATTCGAAGCTGATCTTCTTTATTTATTGACATAAAATAAATAATTAAAGTTCGATTAAAAATATATTTTGAAATTGATAGTGTTTATTTTTTTTTTAAGAGGAATTTAATGCTTTTTATAATAATTCTAAATAGTCTTATTTTTTAAATAATATCCGAAAATACTAAAATTATTGTTCAAATTTGTTGTATGAGATATTATTAGAAACTTACTTTCGTTAAAAAATGGGTCGTTTTATTTTACACTGTGATCTTGATTGCTTTTTTGCTGCTGTAGAAATTAGAGATAATCCTCAATATAAAGGGAAACCAGTCATTATTGGAGCAGATCCAAAAGAAGGGAAAGGACGAGGAGTCATCTCTACATGTTCTTACGAAGCAAGAGTTTTTGGACTTCATTCAGGGATGCCGATTTCGCAAGCATATCGGCGATGCCCTCATGGGATCTATTTGAGACCAAACTTTACTAGATATTCAAAGGCTTCAAAAAAAGTTATGAAAATAATTAAACAATATTCAGAAGATTTCCAGCAAGTTGGAATTGATGAAGCATATATAGAAGTCTCTGATAAATGCAGAGAAATTTCGGAAGCTAAAATGATTGCTGAGAGAATTCAAAAAGATATTTGTGAGAAAGTTGGAATTAGTATTTCTATAGGGTGTGCGCCTACTAAATCGTTAGCCAAAATTGCATCAGATCTCAATAAACCAAATGGAATAACAGCTTTTACATCTGAAAATTATAAGGAAAAGTTAAAAGATTTAGATATTACTCGTATTCCTGGAATTGGTAAAAAATCTAAAGTTTACTTTTATAAAAAGGGAATAAAAACAATTGGAAATTTGATTGATATATCATTAAATCATATCATTAAATTATTTGGAAAACAAGGAAAATGGGTTTGGCAAATCGTTAATGGTATGGATAATCGTAAAGTAAAAGAATTTCAAAGTGGGCGGAAATCTATTAGCGCCGAAAGAACTTTTTTTTCAGATACTTATAATTTTAATGAGGTCCTTTCAAAATTTGAAAGCATAAATAAAAAGATCCACAAAATATTAAATAAACAACAAATTGCTTATAAAACTATCACATTAAAGATAAGGTTTGAAGATTTTCAGACTTTTACCCGTTCTAGAACATTTCCTTATCATATTCAAGATGAGAAATTTGTATTAAATACGATTTTAGATTTATTTAAAGAGTTTTCAAGTAATAAAAAAAAAATAAGGCTTGTTGGCATTAAATTATCAAATTTTGAAAAGAATCATAAAGCCAGACAAACTAATCTCCTAAATTATGTATGTATTTAAAAATTATAAGTGAAAATTCATATATTATATTTCTTCTTAATTCGTTTGATTAACCAATCTGGCATAATCAGAGAAAAATATGATAGAATTATAAAAATAATTCCAAAAATCCAAGCTATGTAAATAAACTCAGAATAGCCTTCATGACCAAATGTTATCATGATAGTATCAGATATTAACATTATAAATAATAACATTAAACTTATCATTGAATAGAATAATATCTTTAATCCGGTATACATAATTTTATCTTCAACATTCTTTTTAATTTTATAGCAAATGGAAGCAATATAAATATAAATTAAATTTGAATATACAACAAAGCTGAGTGTTGAAAACAATCTAATATTTAACTTTCCAGCATATTCTTCTGCAGGAAAACCCCACCAATTCCATGGTAAAAAAACAATTATTATTAATATTAATCCTATTAATATAATTGGTATAAAAGCTTTTCGACCTTTGTTTGTCATATGAGTCGCAAAAATAAATAGAAAAATATCTGCAACAATAACCATTACATACCCCAAAGGTAGAGAAAGACGATAAATTTCCCTATATTCCCTTGTAATGATTGCTTCTAATAATCCTATCATCAGACTAATAATTGAAGCTACGAAAAATGTGAAAACTAGAGCTAAATACAGGGGAGGCCGTACTTTTCTTTCCCTCCATTTAAAGAACATCTTAATTGTAACTATTATTCCAAATATAGAAATAAAAACGTAATAAATTAAAATAGGAAATACTCGGGGTTGAAATGGTGAATAACTCATAACTAATAGAATATATTCCGCGTTTAAAAATCTTTATTTGTACAAGTTTTTCATTTAAAAAACTTTAATTTTCTTTCTTTATTATGAATAAAAATTTATAATCTAAATTTACTAGAAATTTGTTAAAAAAAAAAAACTCAAAAATATTTTATTATAATGGCTAAGTTAATACAAGACATCTGGATTCTACGTGATAGCGGAATTGTTGTTTTCAATAGGGTATTTAATCCTCACTTAGATGCACAATTATTTGGAGGATTAATGACTTCATTGAATTTTTTCGCAGAAGAATTATCTACAGGAGGATTGTCAAATTTCGAGTTGAACAACAAACGTTTCAGTATAATAAAAAAGAATAAATTCTTATTTATTGCAAATTCTTCCAAGGATAAAAAGGCAAAAAAAGTACAACAAGAATTAAATGCTATCATTACAACATTTTTTGAAAAATATTCAGAAGAAACATTATATAATTTCAGTGGAAATATAAATACTTTTTCGGATTTTGAAGAAGAAATTGAAGATTCATTGGAAGGAACTATTAGAAAATTCCAAAAAGCATTCTGGTAAATTTTTAAAGTTATGAAATATTTATGAATATCAATTTTGGTTTAATTAATCCGTAATATTTTATAATTTTCTTAATAATACTCATCAATTAAATATAAATAGCTTTTCTACTTCAAATATTTTCTAATTACTTTACTTCGTGGTGCCTTTTCTTCGAATAAAATAGCTTGAAACGTGTAAATTTTAGTGCTTTTATCTTTCCACGCATCTTCTTCTAACCATGCTTTTTGTGCCGTATTACACAAGAATTGTGTAACTGACCAATTTCTACTATGTTCTATTGGTACTTGAGGAAGAAGTAAGCCTCTTCTCATTCCTTTCTCAACGATAAGCCCATCTCTTCCAATTACAATTTTATCAAGATATTCTTTTGGATCATTTATTTCTATCAATTTAGGGGGCGTTAAAATCGATAACTCAATTACAATATTGTCCATTTCTTCAAGAGTTACGGAAGGGAAACGAGGATCTTCAATCGCGGAGTTGATTGATGCTTTATGGATTACATCATATAAAGAATATTTAGGTTCAATATAACCGATACAGCCTCTTAAAGGGTTACCTATCACGTCATACTTATTTAACGTAATAAAAGCCCCGTATTTATCTGTAAATCTTTCTCTTATTATATTAGGAATTGGAATCTTTCTATCATTTTTTAAAAAAAATTCGATATTATTCCTTGCGAATTTTATAAGCATTGTGCCCTCTTCTACACTAAAGATATTTTCATCAGACATAATGTTATTTCCAAAATTTATTTAGCTTATGTATTATTATATCGGCTAATCATTTATATCTTATATCCCCCTTTTTATAATTTGTCCAGATGGAATTGAATTGACAGAATTGATTTCAATTCCTTTTAATAATACTTTCCAAATTTGAATTGAAGTGTTATAATTTTCAAAAGGAGAAAATTTTGCTTTAGTTTTAAATTTTTGAGATTTTATTGAATATTCTGGAACTTTTTCGACAATAAATAAGTCAGCATCATAACCTTCTTTGATAAATCCTTTATTTTGTAAATTAAATTTTTTTGCTGGATTTTCTGAAGCAAATTTTACAAAATTTTCTAAAGATAGTTTATAACGGCAAACTTTATCCAATAGTACTAAAGGATATGTTTCAAATCCTGGAAATCCCGATGGAACAGTTACAAATTCTCCTGATTTTTCTTTAATTGTATGTGGAGCGTGGTCAGTGGCAACAAATTCAATGATACCTTCTTTTAATTTATTAAATAAATACATTGAATGATACTCATCTCTTAAAGGGGGTAAAACTTTTCCAAAATTATCATTTTTTAAATTAACCGTTTTGGATAAAAGTAAATGATGTGGCGTAATTTCATAAGTTATTCTTAAATTTTTTCTTTTTGTTAAATTGTCATCAATTAGATCAAAACTATTTTTACTACTAATGTGGCAGAAATGAATAATGGGGTAATTCTCAGGAGATAATCTATTGTTTCCAATATAATTAAGATAATTGTGAATAATTAATCTTATATAATATATTTCCATTTCATGCGGAAATAATTTATTATGTAATTCTAATTGACTATATTTTGTTAATAACCAATTCTGATAAATTTCAATCCTTTTTTTCTCCAAAATAGGACTATCTGGGTGAATGAATATGGGTATATTATATTTTGAAGATATATTAAGAATTTTTTGAATGTTTGAATCTTTTGTCCAATTTATACCGTTTAAACTTTTAAGGGGATATATTTTAAACCCTAGAACTCCTAAATCAATTATCTTTTTTATTTCTCCTTCATAAATTCCTTGAGGGACACCAGCAATAAATCCTACATTGATAAAAATGCTGTCTTGAGCTTTTTTCATCCACTTCTTAACTTGTTCTGCTGTTATCGCTGGTGGTTTGGTATTTGGCATGTTAAATACTGTTGTTATTCCTGAAAAAGCAGCGGCTTTGGTTCCTGTTGCAAATGTTTCTTTTTCAACTTGACTCATATCTCGCAAATGTGAATGAATATCAATTATTCCTGGTAAAATTAATTTATTTTGACAATTAATTTCTCTACGATCATTATTTTTTTCAATTAGTTTCTTAATATCTTCTTCTTTGGGATTAAATTTAATTGTATTTATAATACCATTATCGATGAGAATGGCTCCTATCCGTACTAATCCTTCAGAATAAATTTTAGCATTTTTTAAAATCATTCTTATTTTTACTTTTTTCGGGTGCCTAGTTGATCTTTTCGATAATTAAGATATAAAATCTTATTTTCCAAAGATTTTATCTTACTAAGTGATAAAATCTTAATATTTTTCAGCTTTTTAAATAATTCAATAATCTTAGAATTATCTTTTGAGATACTATAAGTTGGAATAATATAAAAATTATCTTCCATGAATTCTAAGAGTTCGTTGTTTAAATTAGCCGATTTTATTTCTTCCTTAACATTTTGATCACTATTTACTATAAGGTAGCTTTTTCCTTTCACAATTGAACAATAAAAAGAAATAAAGGAAACATCGTCAACAAATCTTTTAACAAAAATTCCTGGAGTTGATTTTACCAACTTTTTTTCTCTAAAATTAACATTTTGGTTAGCTTTAATTAAAGCTTTCTCTAATAGTAGTGCTTGAGATCTTTCATCAGGACCTAAATATCTTAATTTATTTCCTTTAAATTTTATTAAAGTGTTCTTTTTTTGAAAATAAAAATATAAGTTATTATCTTTCCTTATTGCATATGATAAACAAAAAGCTTCTCTTATACAAGAACAAAGTATGTATACATCAAGAGGAGTCTCTCCTTTATCTACTTCTTTTTTAGAATAATCTGAAATATTTTTAATTAGTAATAAAAAATTTACCAAGATAATCAAATAAGGTGTTAGTAAAATTTAGAATTTAAAATTTACCTAATTTCTTAAAGAAATCAGTACCAGTTTTTCCTCCAGGAATTCCAGGCATTCCGGGCATTCCCTTCCCTTTTTTTTGCATTTGAAGGAATTTTTTCATGAATTTCTTCATTTGTCCATATTGCTCCAGCATTTTATTTATCACTGCATATTCCGTTCCGCTTCCAATTGCGATGCGCCTTTTACGAGTTTTTTTGATGATTTTTGGGTCAGTTTTCTCTCCTGCAGTCATACTCGACAACACAACCTCCCATTTCGCGAGATTTCTTTCAGCATCGTCTTTTAAAGCATCTGGAATATTTCCACCACCCATCATGGTTAAAATTTGCTTAAATTTTCCTACTTTTTTTATGCTCTTCAGCTGAAAATATAGATCATCAAGAGTAAATTTTCCATGCATCATTCTCCTGACCATTTCTGGTGCTATATCGACCTCAGCGTCTTGAACTTTTTGAACTAATGCCTCAATATTTGGGATACCCAATAATGACCCTACAAACTTGGATGGTTCAAATTCTTCAAGATTATCAATTTTTTCTCCAGTGCCGATGAATCGAATACCAACATTTGTAGCTGCGCAAGCTGATAATGCCCCTCCTCCTTTTGCACTTCCATCTAATTTTGTTACGATGATACTTCCAAGATTTGTAGTTTTAGAGAACGCTTCTGCCTGATTATACGCTTGTTGTCCGAGACTGCCATCGAGAACTAGACAAATCTCATTTGGTTTCAATTTCTGCTCAAGAATTGCCATTTTTTTCATGAGTTCTTTTTCTTCTTTATGTCTTCCCGCCGTATCGACTATTATTAAATCATTTCCATCATTTATTGCCCTTTTTGTTTCTTGAATCGCAATTTTAATCGCATTTTTTTCATTAGGATTACCATAACATTTCACACCGACTTGTTCTGACAATTGAACTAGTTGTTCATACGCTCCCGGTCTCCAAGTGTCGGTTGTTAATGTGGCTGTCTTAAATCCTTTACTCTTGTAATATCTCGCCAATTTTCCGATTGTAGTAGTTTTACCTGAACCTTGGATACCCACGAGTAAAATCACGTTCTTTTTTCCAGGTTTGATACGAATTGGAGCTGGTTTTCCACCTAGAAGATTAATAAGTTCGTCATGAACTAATTTAATAATAAAATCTTTTCGTCGTGCTTTCTGCAGTTTAGTATTTGTCGCCTCCTTTTTAATTTTTTCTGTCAATTCAAAAACTAATTCAACCTTTACGTCAGCTCCTAACAATGCTCTTTGTAAATCTTGAATGAATGCATTAATTGCATCTTTATCTACTATTGGAAGGCGTCTGATCTTTCTAATGACTGTGTCTAATTTTCTTCCTAGTTCGGAGAGGACCATAACTTTTTACTTTTAAAAACTAATTTTTTTTTTTGAATAATTATAGTATATTATAAATAGTAAATATTTACATTGCCTGAATTGTTTCCTTTTTACGTAAATAAAGGTTTCTGAGCCTTCCAATCTTAAGGTAATAAACTTATTAACCCTAAATCTTTTTAATTTCAAATCTTAGAATCACTTCAATTTTTTTGATAATAAATCATTTAATAATTATTAAATTGACTAAAAATTAATATTTCTTTTTGATTTATATATAACAAATAACATAATTTAAAATTAAATATTAGATGCGATATAAATTGTCTATAAGAAGAACAGAGATACAGAAACTTAAAACTGGGCAGTTTCTGATGGTAGAAAATGAGCCTTGTGTGATTAAGTCAACTGAGCGTTCAAAGAGCGGTAAGCATGGTCATGCTAAAGTAAGAGTTGTATGTGTGGGTATGTTTGATAAAAACAAACGTTCACTAACAATTCCAAGTGGGCATGTTGTCGAGGTCCCTGAAATTATAAAGGGAAACGCCCAAATCAATTTTATAGAAGATTCTTCAATTAATATTATGAATTTAGAAACTTATGAATCGATAGATGTTGACTGGCCAGAGGATGAGGGTTTAAATAAAAAACTGAAGGATCTTCAAGTAAATCCAGATAATATCTCAACAACTCAGGTAGAATTTTGGCAATTAGCTGGAAAAACGCTTATAAATAGAGTTTTCACAAATTAATCAAGCACAGGCCTAATTATTTCAAGAACTATTAATTTTAATTTTCAATCATCATTACTTTTTTAGAAAAAATTATAAAAAAATCGAATGTTTTTAAAAGTGATTGAGGGTTATGGATAAAAAGCCAATCGCGTTAGCGTGTAGATTGGATTCTGAAAGAGCTATTAAATTAGCTAAGAGAATTTTTGAATTCTCAGTTCAAATGGGTGAGGAAGTTTATTTAGAAACTAGAATTGCACCAAAGATTTTTCTCCATAATGGTATGGATTTAAGTGAAATGACCTCTCAGAATATAAAATTAATAGTTATAGTTGGTGGAGATGGTTCAATATTAAGAGTAGCTAGCGGTTTATCTCAAAAAGATCCTCCCCCTATTTTGGGGGTTAATATTGGGTCCATAGGTTTCTTAGATGAATCTAATGAAAGATTAATATTTAAAGATTTAGTAAAAGCTTTAAAAGGCGACTATCATTGTGAAATTTGTTCTAAAATAACTCCTTATATTGTTAAAAACTCAGAAGAAATTAGGTTGAATAATGCTTTAAATGAAATTTTAATAGTATCTTCTAAGAATTCTAAAGTTCTTCAAGTATCTATTAAAGTAAATGGTATTTTTCTAAATCGTCTTTATTTAGATGGAGTGATAGTTTCAACATCTACAGGATCAACAGCTTATAGTTTAAGCGCAGGGGGGGCAATTGTTAATCCTAGCTTAGAAATCATGCAAATAACACCATTAAATAGTTTTGCAAGGTCTGGTTTAAAACCAACAATTATTCCAATAGATTCAGAAATTGAAATCCAGCTGTTAAGACCTAGGCTAAATGCAAAAATTGTTATTGATGGACAAAGAACCATAAAAAAAATTCAACCTAATACAAAAATTAGAATTCGTAAATCAAATTCTCAAACAAAATTCATTCGTTTTAAGAAAAGTTATTATACTCGTCTAAGAAAGAAAATTATTGGAACAATAAGAGTTCCTATTGATGACTCACCAGAACCAGAAGAATAATGAGATGAAGAAAAAATCTCCATTATTAATTTTTGATACTAATATTTTCCTCACGGGAATTGATTTTAGTTTATTTGATAGAATCATATATACTACTCCTAGCATAATTGAGGAAATTAAAGTTAAAAAATATACACAAAAAAATCAAAATATTTTAAATAAAATTTATGCTGCTTTTGAAAACAAAACATTAATAATTAAACCACCAGAACAAAAATATATGCAAATTGTAATAAAAAAATCAAAATTAACAGGAGATTTTAATGCTTTATCAGATGCTGATAAGGAGTTAATAGCTTTAGCTTTAGAATTAGCTAAAAATAATGAAAATAATGTTAAGGTTTTCTCAAATGATTATTCTTTAGAAAATGTATGCTACGAGTTAAATATCCCTTTTTTTTCATTATATAAAGATGGAATTAAATCCAAGATAATTTGGGAAGTATATTGCCCCTATTGTAAAAAAACTCATAAAGTGGAAGATTTATATAAAGCATGCGAAATTTGTGGATCGAAATTGAAAAGACGACTTAAAAGAAATAAAATATATTAGTGGTAATTATATAAGGTGTATCATGAATATTTATCGAAGAAGCAGAAAATAGGAAAAAAAAAATGGGCGTTAAAATAAATGAGTTAGCAAAAGAAGTTAAAAGGACAATAACATTTGAAAATATCTTTAAAAAAGAGATAGCGATTGATACTTTTAATACAATATATCAATTTTTAGCAATTATACGCCAAAGAGATGGGACTCCATTAAAAGATTTTCAAGGAAATGTGACATCTCATCTTTCTGGACTTTTTTATAGGAGTATAAATTTTTTAGAGCATAATATCAAACCTATTTATGTATTTGATGGTACTCCTTCTGAATTAAAGCTAGAAACTATTAGAGAAAGAAGAAAGATTAAGGAAGATGCAAAGAAGAAAATGGTTAAAGCTCAAGAAGCTGAAAATTTTAGAGAAGCCAGAAAATTTGCGCAAATGACTTCCAAACTCGATTCGGGTATGATAACTGAAAGTAAAAAGTTGATTGAATACATGGGAATTCCAATAGTTCAGGCTAGTTCTGAGGGAGAGGCTCAATCAGCATATTTAGTTGAAGTTGGTGACGCCTGGGCATGTGCTTCTCAAGATTATGATACATTATTATTTGGAGGAGAACGATTAATTCGAAATTTTGCTATTAGTCGTAGTAAAAAAGTAAAAGATACGACAGTTACCTTGGATATAGAGTATATATCATTATCAAAATTTTTAAATAATCTTGGAATTACTCGGGGACAGTTGGTAGAAATGGGGATACTAATAGGGACAGATTTTTTTCCTGGAGTTAAAGGTATTGGTCAAAAGACAGCCTTAGATTTAATTAAAAAATATAAAACAATTGAAAATATATTAAAAAATAAAGTTAAGATTGGGAGAAAAGAGATCTTAGTTGATTTGGAAGTTGTAGATCAGGTAAAAAATATTTTTCTTAATCCTGAAATTAAGAAAGACTATAAAATTAAAAAACATAAAAAGATTAATTTTGAAAAATTGGAAGAGCTACTCATAGAAGAACATAATTTTTCAAGGCAAAGAGTAGAAAATGCATTAGAAAGGCTGAGGAAAATAAATTCATCAAAAACTCAAGTTTCATTAGATGATTTTTTTTAAAATAATAAAGTAATTAAAATTCTCATTTAAAAAAAAAATGGAAAAATTTTTACGAAATTAAAATTTATTTATATTAGAAAAATAATATTTTTATAAAATTGATATATTATGTCATCGAAAGGCAATAATAGCGAAGAGAAAGATAAGAAGGGCAATAATAAGAAGGGCAATAATAAGAAGGGCAATAATAAGAAGGATAATAATGGGAAGGACAATTCAATTACACTACGTGTCCAAAAAGCAAAGAAAAGAGACATTGGACGTAATATCATAAGAATTGATCCTAAAACAATGGAAAAATTAAAAATACAAACTGGTGATGTCATTGCAGTAATGGGTAAGAAAAATAGTGCTGGAATTGCTTGGCCGAGTTATCCTCAGGATAATGGTTTAGGAATTGTACGTGTAGATTCTAGATTACAAAAAAATACTGGGACAAGAATCGATGATACTATAGAAATTCGAAAAGTGAAGGTAGAAGTAGCTCAAAATGTTGTATTAGCTCCATCAAATTTTCCTATTAAAAACAATCCTAGATTTGAAAGTTTTGTAAAAAGAAAATTAAATAGCTATCCTATAACAATTGAGGATTTTATCTTCATTTCTATAGGGATCAGTAGAGAGATCACGTTTAAAGTAATTAACATGAGACCTAATGGAGTTTGCATTATAAAAGAAGACACCGTTCTTATAATTAGTGATCGAATTACTGAAGAAGAAGAGAGTCATTCTAATTATATCACATATGAAGATGTGGGAGGATTAGACACGGAGATCCAACGTGTAAGGGAAATGGTGGAATTACCTTTACGACATCCTTCTTTATTTAAACGTTTAGGGATTGATCCTCCTAAGGGAGTTTTACTAAGAGGTCCACCAGGTTGTGGAAAAACTCTATTAGCTAAAGCTGTTGCTAATGAAAGTGAAGCACATTTTATATCGATAAACGGTCCAGAGATTATGAGTAAATTTTATGGGGAGTCTGAAAAAAAATTGAGAAAACTCTTTATTGAAGCAGAAGAAAAAAGCCCATCAATTATTTTCATAGATGAAATAGATGCTATTGCACCAAAGAGAGAAACTGTCACAGGAGAAGTAGAACGTAGGGTAGTAGCTCAGTTATTAGCTTTAATGGATGGGTTACATGGTAGGGGGAAAGTGATCGTTATAGGCGCTACAAATAGACCAAACAGTCTAGATCCTGCGTTAAGGCGCCCCGGAAGATTTGATCGTGAAATAGAAATAAAAGTTCCGAATGAAAAAGGAAGAAGAGAAGTCTTTCAAATACACACTCGAAATATGCCTCTTGATAAGAAAATTTCATTAAAAGAATTTTCCCAAATAACACATGGATTTGTTGGAGCAGATATTTCCGCAGTATGCCGAGAGGCAGCGATGGCTGCATTACGTAGGTACTTGCCAAAAATTGATTTAGAATCAGAAATAATAGATCCAGAGTTATTAGAACAAATTGAAGTTACAAAGGAAGATTTTGAGGAAGCATTAAAAGAAGTATTTCCTTCTGGAATAAGAGAAGTATTTGTTGAGATCCCAAATGTTACGTGGGATATGGTAGGTGGTTTGGATGATCTCAAGCAAAAATTAATTGAAGCCGTAGATTGGCCATTATCCCATCCAACAATATTCACTCGTATGGGAGTAAGTCCTCCATTAGGGATTCTGCTATATGGACCTCCCGGATGTGGGAAAACTTTATTAGCACGAGCAGTGGCGACAGAATCTAAGGCAAATTTCATTTCAATAAAAGGACCAGAACTCTTATCAAAATGGGTTGGAGAGAGTGAAAAAGCGATAAGGGAGATTTTCCGTAAAGCTAAAATGGCTTCTCCCTGTATAATCTTTTTTGATGAATTTGATTCAATCGCACCAAGTAGAGGTAGACACACATCCGATTCTGGAGTATCAGAAAAAGTTTTATCACAATTATTAACAGAATTAGATGGTTTAGAGGCAATGAAAGATGTAGTAGTAATTGCAGCTACCAATCGTCCTGATATTTTAGATCCCGCGTTAATAAGACCTGGTCGGATTGATAGAATATTATTAGTCCCACATCCAGGTGAAAAAGGAAGGCTTGAGATTTTAAAAATATTTACAAAAAATATGCCATTAGTAAATAATTTAAAATTAGAAGATTTAAGTAAAATGATTGATGGATTTTGTGGTGCAGATATAGAAACTTGGTGTCGCGAAGCCGCAATGATTGCTTTACGAGAGAATATTAGAGCGCGAAAAATTTCTCTAGAAAACTTTAAGGAAGCAAGAAATGAAGTAAGTGCAACATTATCAACAGATATGATTAAATGGTATGACAAATTTGGCGAGAAACTAAAAAGCAGAAGAATAGAAAAATCAAAAGAAGATCGATTGTTTGTATAAATCAAAAGATTAATTAGATTGAATTAATTATTTATAATTATAAAAATCTGAGTATTGTGTATTTATTCTAATAAATTTATACTCTCTAATAATTTACTTTTATTGAGAAATCTTTATTATTTACCAATTTATTAATATCATTAATGTCTTTAGAGTTTCTAAAACTAAAAAAATGTTAGTTTTTAACAAAATGAGCCAAGGAGATTATTATGACGTTTGACAGTCAAAGATGGAATGAAAAGCCGGTTGTGAATTCAATAATTGATCTTTTAATTAAAAATAAAGGTGAAATTTTAGATAAAAGGCTTGAGGAGCTCTTAAAAAAGGAATTTCCATATATTAATTCATTAATGCTAGAAGAAATATTTATGAAACTAGAAAGTATGAATATCATTAATGTCTTTAGAGTTTCTAAAACTAAAAAAATGTTAGTTTTTAACAAAAAGACTAGTGCGATTAGAGAAGGCATTACTAAGGATAAATTCTAATCTCTATTTTTTCCAATTAGAGCAAATTTGAGATAAAGTAAGCTCCTCTGTTTGAGACTTAAATTTTCGTTCTCTTACATTAATAAAAACAGGATAATTTACAGCATTTCCCATCAATAGCATTTCTCCTACGCCTAAACTAGATATCATACCACTATATTCTTTTGTTATTGCCTCAGAACTATCCATTAGATGTTTTAAATCATAGGGATTTTTTATGTTTAAAACGATTTTAGAATTACATTGCGAGAGAGCGGTAGTACTCAATTTTTTAGGTCTTTGGCTAATTAAACATAAACAAGCCATAAACTTCCGTCCTTCTCTTGCAAGTGTTTCAATTATTGATTTTGAGATAGCCTTGGAATGAGCTGCTTCAGGAGAAAATTGATGTGCTTCTTCAACAATCAATAAAAACGGAGGTATACTATTTGTTCTTCGAAGATTGAACAAACGATTGCATATATAATCAACAATAATTTGTTTCTTTCTTATACTTATTTCATGTCGAAAGTTAAAAATTGTCATTTCTTGTTTTTTTATAATTCTTTCTAATACGGGATTTTCTTGTGACCCAAAAAGATTTAAACGTTCTAGGCCAGATAACCACCCAATTAATGCTTGCTTTGTACTTTTATTTCCATCAGATTCATGGTCAATTTGGGAAATGATATCTTTTAATGAATAATGATTTTTTTTATCTTTTTTTAATTCTTTTATATGTTTTGTGAGCTCTCTCACTTGAACATGTGAAATCTGTTCCTGATATCTGGTAAATGCATAAGCAGATAATTTTGGAACGGCAATCTGAAAATAAGATATATCATGAATTTTTATTTTATCTTTTAATTCAGGTATGTTTTTTAAATATAAGTATTCTCCATGTACATCGAGTAGTATTATAGCAGGAGTCCCAAAATCTTCTTTTCTTGTTAATAATTCTTCTATAAGAACTGAAGTAAAATAACTTTTACCTCCTCCTGAAATTGATAGAATCGCAAAATGTTTGTTTAATAATTTATTCATACTTATTTTTACGGTTGAATTGGTAACTTTTACATTGCCGATGTTTAATCCATATTTAGGATCAAATCCAAGGAATTTGTTAAGAACCTCTTCCTCTACCATGTAAACTTCTTTTCCAGGGCTAGCAGGATAAGTCATTCTCTGAACTTTATCGATTTCTTGATTTTTTTTGTCTTTAAATTTTATTAATCCCAAACATTTTACAACTCCGATGGAAAATTCAAAATCTTCACTAGGAAAAAGCCCTTTTAAAATATTTGGATTATTATTGTCATTATATGCTTTAATTGTCAACGCATCATTAAAATATTCATTTATCAACAGTATTTCTTCAATAATACCAATTAAAAATCCTTCATTAGATTTCGTATAAACAAATAATCCCCTTTGTGTAAAGATACCGTCGTCTCTTTTATTAATAACAAAAGGAAATTTAGATACATTAGGCAATTGCTGAAAATTAAAGACTGTTCCAATTTTTTTTACCATATTTTAAGTGGGAGTAATTAAATCTTCTAAAAAACGCTTTAAGTTTATTTAAGAATAGAGTTAAATAAAAAAAGTAAAAGAGCATAGAATTTCTGATTTAAAATGAAAATAAATAAAAAAATATTAAATGATATCTCTTTTCTTTCAACTTATTTATTTCTTTTCTTCTTTTTCCAGCAAGCCCATAATTCTTAAAATAAGATAATACCCATTCTTCCAGAAATATATCATAAATAGAGCGACACCTACAAGTAAAAACAGCCCAATTCCAATAACTAGTATCCAAGGACCTGTAGTATCTAAAACCCCCAACAGAGAAGAAGAACCTCCAGAAGTATCTATTAGAAGATCATAGGCTACCGCAAGAACAACTCCACCAATAATTCCAATTAAACTAATTAATAATCCCCCAGCTGCAAGTTTTACACCTGTTCTATTCTTATATTTTTCTTCCAGTTCTCTTTTCTTATAGATAAAATGGATTAAAGAACTTGAAGATTTTTTGAATAACCCAAAGAAGAAAATCAATAGAAAAAACAATCCCGCTAAAAGTCCACCTACTATTGCTACCTGGTAGCCTAAGTTTAGGCCTAAAAATAAAGCAAATTTGCCTGTTGGGGCAATAAATATATCTGCTAAAGTCCAGACACATCCACCTATTACTATTATACTTGCACATACGATTATTATATAAAATATTCCAGAAACAGTCTTCTGAATTTTTTTATATTCTTTATTTGTTCTTGGAGGAACTTCTTCCAATTTTTTCACGTCTGATTTTATTATTAGTTTTACAGATTTGAGTATTTCTTTTTATTTTTAGATAACTTTGGACGAGTATTTCTTTTCTATTTCTTCTTTTGGAAATGATCCTTCTTTTAATTTAATATCAGCTTTTTTTTCTCTTTCTTCACCATTCGGTTCTGCATTATAAAGGGATAACTCGTCTATTTAACACTAATTACTTATGATTAAAGAAAACATAACATTTAAAATATATAAAATTGTTCATTTCGGAGACTCCCTTTTTTAAATAAAAAAAGGATTTTATTCAGAATCTCTAAATTGAGTTAAATCACTTAATTTTTTATATATACTTTTGTCATTTAGTATATTATAAATTTCAAATGCAAGTGAGGACATTTTATTGTAGAATTTATTATGATCCTCATTAGGAATCCATTTTTTGTCTACTTTACACAAATTTTCGGCAGTTTTTGCAATATCTGAAAAGATTCCTGCACCTGAAGCTGCTAATATAGCAGCACCTAAAGATGTTGATTCTGTAATAATATTTCTAACGCAAGTAATTCCTAAAACGTCAGCATATATCTGATTCCAATAATCTGAACGCGATCCACCACCGGTTAACATTAATTTTTTTGGTTCAATTCCTAATTCTTTAAATACTTCAATATTTTTTTTTATTTCGTAAGCAACACCTTCAAGTATAGCTCTATAAAGATCCTTACGTTCATGGCCTAATGATAATCCAAATATTACCCCTTTAGCAAGCGGATTCCAATTAGGAGCCCCAGAACCGACAAAATGTGGAATGAGAAGTAAACCCTTTGCTCCTATCGATGATTTTTCTGCTTCTGCAGTTATTACATCATAAGAATCCTGTCCTTCCTGAGTTGCTAAGCATTCTTTATGCCCTACTTGATCTCTAAACCATCTAAGTACCGCTCCAGATGTAAAAATACTAGCTTCTTGAACCCAAGCGCCTGAAACTGCATGACAACTACATAGTACACGTTTCTCTGGATCAAATTTTGGTTTAGCTAGATATGCAAGTATAAAACTTCCCGTTCCTGTTGTACATTTTATTTCTCCAGGAGAGACAACCCCAACCCCTAGAGCTGCTGATTGTTGATCTCCCGCACCTGTTATAACCAATGTTTTTTTATCAAATAAAGTCTCATTTGTAGTAATATCTCCAATTTCCACGCCACTTTCCATTGCTTCTGGCATTTTATCTAAATCAATTTCTAATTCAGAAGCAATCTCATCAGAATATTTTAATTTTGTGATATCAAACAACATTGTTCTACTTAAATTACTAAAATCACTAACATATTTTCCTGTGAGTTTATAAAGTATGTAATCAGATACCAATAAAAATTTATGGGTCTTTTGGTAGATGTTCGGCTTCTTATCTTTGAACCAAAGTATCTTAGGAGCAGAAAAATACGGGTCAATAGTTAAACCTGTTGTGCTATAAATTTTATCCGCACCTATAAGTTTTTTAATAATTTCCACTTGTTCTGTAGTACGGCGATCTTGCCAGACTATAGCATTATGGAGGGGATTCCCTTGACGATCCACAGGAACAATCGTCTCTCGCTGGTTTGTAATAGAAAGACTTACAATCTCAGTTTTATCTATACCGCTCTTTTTAATCGCTCCTTCTATAGTCATTTTAATATATTCCCACCAAATATTTGCATCTTGTTCCACAAAAGATGGCGAAGGATAATAGCTTTCCCATTCTTTATAATCACTAGAAATGATAGTACCAGCTAAATCAAAAATAAAAGTTCTACAACCTGTTGTGCCTAAATCTAATGCTGCTACAAACATTTGTCTTTATTCTCTATTGATTAATATTTTTATAAAGTAAGAATGATCAATGTTTTCTTCTAAATAAAGTTTTGAATTAATTTCCCTTATATTCATAACGAGGACAAATTGATCTCCCAAAACCTATTTTTTATACTGAATTTCAGTTAATATCGCATGACATATTGGATGTTTTGGTTTAATTAATTTCTTAAGGCGCTCTATAAAATTTTTGAGGGGGAGTTTCATATTGAAAACTCTAATAGATGGCATAAGCTGATTTTTAACTTTGGAAATTGAGAAGAAGAAGAGACCCAGACCTAAAATATCAATATTAAATGAAAATAATAAGGAATAAAGTAGAAAAATAAAAGAATTTCAAGGTGACACGAAAAACCCTTTGTATCTTTGTATTATTATACGGAAGTCAACTAAAATCTACTTTTTTTGTATCCACAATAAGGACAAATGACGCTCCCAAAATCTATTGACGAAACTCCCACTCCTGTTATCTTCTCTTTACAAACGGGACACTGTATTTTAAATTCGGGGAACCAATTTCCCTGGATATTCGGCTTGTTTTTTAATTTATTTATATAATTCAGCTTATCTAATTGTTTTTTGTCAATTGTTAGAAGTTGCCGTTCTTCTACTATTGATTTTCCTTTTGGAGCAAGGACCATGAGAAATTTAATATTAGAGGGTTTATTTAATAATGAAAGAATACGATGGAGAGCTTTCCTTTTAAATTCAGATAACAACTTAACTAATTCTGGAGGTGCTAAAGCCACTAAAATTGCTTGAGAATTTTCTTTTTCTTCTAATTTTTGAAATAAAAATTGATACATACGATTTTGATCATCAATAGCCCATATGAAATTGAAAGCAGAGATGTTGTAATCCTCATTGGCGACTCCTACGATACGTTTTATTGAGTTGTTCCAAGTATAGTGAGCTTGGTTATATATATTTGATATAATGTCTTCTAAGAATGCTTGTTCAACTACCGGAAATGTTTTAAAAATAGTTTTAAGCGATATGAGTTTTACTTGGGTCAATTGTTTTAAATTAAGTCCATCCCAAGGTGTAAATGTATATACAGAAAAGAAATCGCTCATGCTTTAAATTTATGATTATGAATAATTAAATTATTCCTTTTTAGAAATTTTCTAAAGGTAGTTCAAATTTTCCTTTCTTCTTTTTTATTTTTCTATTTTTTTTTTTTAAATATCTTTTTTTTTTTGTTATTTTAACTTCTTCTTCATTAATACCGACATTTTCATTTATATCTTCACCTTTAATAGATGTCTTTGATAATGAACTTTTAAGTTCTTCAGCTAACTCATTTAATTGGATAGCTGTTCCTGTTATCTCCACCATCGCGCCAGTTTGTTGACTACTGGATGAATTAATGCTCACCATTAAATCTGATATTTCTTCAGTGGTTAAAACAGATTGTTTAATATCTTCAGATATTTTTTTTTGTACGCGAACGCTTTCTGCGATTTTAGAAAGAATTTCACTAATTTTTGCGCCGGTTTCACTTACAGAGCTTTTAGATTCTTCAGCTAATTTTCTAACTTCATCAGCTACAACAGAAAATCCTCTCCCTTCTGCACCAGCTCTTCCTGCCTCTAGTTTGGCATTTAATGCTAAAAGATTGGTTTGTTCAGAAATACGGTTTAAAAATCCCATAATTGATCGAATGCCTTCTGCTGATACTAACACATCTTTAGATAAGGCACTAAGTCCAATCGCATCTTCACTAATTTTAATTAGCTTTTCCAATTGATCTCTTGCGTTATCCGTTAGTTCTTGCGTAATTGATGAAATCTCGACATTAGATGCGTTAACTTCATTGGCACTACTGGCTAATTCAGCAGCCATACTTGCGGTATTTATACTGGCATATGAACCTGCTTCTAATAAAGTTTTAAAATCATCTGCCATTAAACTTATTTCTTTTTTTTGTGCTTCCATGCGAATTTCAATATGCGCTACTACACCACTATTAACCAACACTGCATAAAAAACAAATGTTACCCCTGGACCAAACACTTTGGGAAGGAATCCAAAATCTGTAATGATCGCAACAACTACTGAGAAACCAGCAATCATTATTGCAAAACAAAAAAACAAATGAGTTGGTCTTCTAGATTTTCTATAAATTTTAATTAACAAATATCCACTGAAAAAACAGAGACTTATGATAAATATTTCAAGTCCAAAAATAATTGGAGAAAAAGGTGCGGCAGTAAAAGGAACAACAGCAGCAACTTTTAAATTAACAGATAAATCTTCTTTATTTTTGAATGTGCTATTATACTCACGGTAGGTAACACCAAATAGAAAAATAACGCAAATAGCATTTACCAGGTTTGCTATTAAATCTGCCTCTATTACGAACTCTTTTAAGGAGCTTATTATTCCACCAATAACAAGTATTATGAAAATTGGTAACCACTTTTTAAAATAATTCTCCTTTTTCACAGCTAAATAAAAAACAACGAGAGCCATTATTATAATAAAGGTTTGCATATGAGTAATTACCATGAGAATTTGGTCTTCATTCATTATTTACTTTGCCTCATTATTTCTTTAAATATTTTTATACTTTTTTTTACAAATTTAATAAATTCCAGATTATAAAATTTTAGTAAAACGAAAATGTTTAAAATTTCTCTGCAAAAACTTCACTTTTTTTTTTAACAAAAGAATTTATTAATCAATTTTTCAGATTTATTATATTAATTAAAACTATTTTTTTTTTTTTATGAATGAGATTTGGGATTTAAAAGCTGATGCTGTAGAAAAAGGAGATAATCTTAGAGATGTTTCTCCTTTACAGGCTAAAGTGGATAAAATTGGATTCACTCACTATATTTTCAGTAAGATTTTGTTTAATAATCCCAGATATGTTTTTCCATCAAATGATATTACACTTTTTCAAAAATTCATAGATGGTGGTTCAAGGGAGTATCCTTCTGACGGGAATATTCCTACAGATTTAGTTGCGGGGGAAGCGAGAATTATTTTAAAAGAGATAAAGAAAATATCTAAAAATCCTAATGCTGCTTATCATAAAGAAGCTGTTGAATCTTTGAAGAAAAACAAGCTTGCATTAATAAGAGGGACCGTTAAATTATATTTAGGTAAATATACAACAAGAGATTGGAGAAGAAAGAGGTTTACGGATGATATTGATTTCTGGATACACGAGATTGATTTATTAGAGCATGTGTTAAAGAAAACTGGTTGGGTAAAAAATAAGATCACACGTGAATGGGAAAAAAAAGTTTATTGGGACAATCCTTTTTCGAATGAGAGAGAAGAGCACATACTTATCGCATCTAACGATATTAATCAAGCTCTTGATTTTGGAGGAGGAAGTTATCTTAATGGTACAAAATTGAAGGATATTTTCAAAAAGAAATTGAATAGAGGACATGATGTTGATATTAGCGATATTATTAACGTAGCAATGGTTTTCAATAAAGCAGAGGGGTTTGCTATTGATAAATGGTATGAAGCGTGGGATGCCTTTGAAGAAAGCGCGAATACTCGAAGTACAAGAACCATTTCTAACATTATTAGCTTAGTAAGACATTCTTTTTCAATTGCTGATTATCTTGAAAGAGTAGGAAATGTTTTAATAAAACTTCATGATCTGATTTTTGATCAAACAATATATCCAAATAAAAAAATAGTTAAAATTACTAATGTCTCCATTCATTGGCAAAAATATCTGAAAAGGCATGGTCCAGATATTACAAGGGAGTTGATACATAACTATATCTTTGAACAAGGTCATTTCAAACTTTATTATTCAAAAAATCTCAGACATTTTGCTGAAAAAGTGCTACATCTTTTGAATTCTAGACTTAAGAACGCTAAAGTTATTTTTGAAATAGAAGATGAAGATTTCTTCTTTAAAAAAGATATTCTTGGCATAAATTAATCGAAATATCGGGAATTTAAGATAAATACAAATTTGATATGTAAATTTTTAAACAACCTGTTAAATGATGAAATGATGGAGGGAATTTGGGATGTTAAAGCTGATGCTAATCAAAAAGGAGATAAATTAAGAGATGTATCTCCTTTACATGATAAAGTTAAAGTGGATAAAATTGGGTTCACTCACTATGTTTTCAGTAAAGTTTTGTTTAATAATCCTTGGTATAAGATCCCTGATAACAACTTAGAATTGTATAAAACGTTTTTAGATGGAGGATCAAGAGCTTATCCTTCTGATGGGAGTATTCCATGTGACATTGTTGCGAGAGAGGCTAGAAAAATCCTCAACAAAATTGTGGATATATCAAAAGATCCGAGACATACTTATAATAAAGATGCCTGTGATGCAATCCAAGATGGTAAGTTCTCTTTAATTCGGGGAACTTTAAAACTATATTTAGGTAAGTATACGTCAAGAGATTGGAGAAGAAAGCGATTCACAGGTGATTTGGATTTTTGGGTCTTCAAAATACATTTATTAGAGCATGTTTTAAGAGAATTAGGTTGGATTAAAAATAAAGAGACAGGAGAATATGAAAAGACGGTTGAATGGGTTAGTCTTAACACAAAAGAGAAAAGACATGAGGGATTGTGTGTTGCGAGCAATCTTAATCAATTGCTTGATTTTGGTGCTGGAAGTTATTTAGAAGGAACTAAATTAAAGGAAATTTTTAATAAAAAATTAAAGAGAGGACATGAAGGTGATTTAAGTGATATAATTAATGTAGCTTTATACAACAATAGCTTAGTAGGTAGAAACAAAGATGAGTGGAACGAGGTTTGGGAATCATTTGAAGCAGCCACAAACACTAGAAACACATTAGTTACTTCCAATCTTATTAGTTTATGTCGATATTCATTGGGTATCGCTGATTATTTAGAAAGGGTTAGTAATGCCATAAATGAATATCATGAATTAACCCTTGATATAAAGGAGTATCCAGATGACAGTTTAAAAAGAATCTGTAGAATGTCAGTTCATTGGATGAAGTTTTTAAAAGAAAATGGCCCTGATGCTACTAGAAAGATGATACACCTATTTTTACTTGAACAAAAAGATGAAAAACTCATTCATGTAAATAATCTTAGGACATTTGCAGAAAAAATTTTGAATTTACTTAATTCGAAGTATGAATATCTTAAAATTAAATTTGAAATTGAAGAATAATTATTCATATTTTATAGAAAAATTATAGAAAAATTGCTAATAACAAATTTAGATTAAAAAATCGATCCTCATAAAACTTTAAGTTTATTTATTGTAGACCGAAGTAATGATATTAATACCGAATATATCAATCGATTACTTAGTTGTTTTTGAAATAGATAAAGAAGAGTACTCTTATTTTATAAGATATCTTTTTTTAAAAATTTCGTGAAAGATAAATTTCACGATAATTTTGTTAATTTTTTTTTTTTAAAAAGAATTAATAAATCTAAGAACATAAATTATTTGTATTAAAAAGGTGAAAGTAAATGTATGATTATCTATTGAGTGAAAAGCATAAAGTATTTAGAGAAGAAGTTCGAGAATTTGTAAAAAGCGCTGTTCCTCCTTCCTTATTAAAAGAAATGGATAACAATCAAATACAATATCCAGACGAGTGGATGCATGCTTTAGCAAAACAAAATCTTATAGGAATCAGATTTCCAAAAGAATATGGAGGGCGTGGATTGAATTGGGAAAGTGAAATTATAGCTCTTGAAGAAATTGGAGTTTTAGGGAGTTCACTTGCTTGCCTATTCTCGTTACCGAGTATTTGTGGTGAAGCTCTCAATATATTTGGGACAGAAGAACAAAAACAAAAGTATCTTAAACCAATGTGCGAAGGAAAAAAATTTCCTGCTGAAGCGTTAACAGAACCAAGAGGAGGATCAGATTTTTTTGGTGCTACTTCTACAGCAGTTAAAGAGGGAAACCATTACTTACTTAATGGAGAAAAGAGGTTCGTTGTAGGAGCTGAAGGGGCTGATTTCTTCTTAGTTTATGCAAAAACCAATTTAGATCCAAAAGCAGATCCTCATAAAACTTTAAGTTTGTTTATTGTGGACAGGACAGATGATATTAAGACAGAATATATCTATGGATTACTTGGCACACGTGGAGGTGGAGCGGGACGTATAAAGTTTGAAAACGTCCAAATACCTGAGGAAAATGTTATTCTTGAAGAAGGTGCTGGAGGGAAAATTTTTTATCAAATGATGGTTCCAGAGCGTTTAACTACTGCTTCTGGATTCATTGGGCTCGCGAGAGCTTGCTTACATATTGCTACGAAATACAGCACAAAGAGAAAAGCATTTGGTCAAACAATTAAAAATTTTCAAGCTATAAATTTTAAGATTGCTGATAGTATCACATATTTAGATGCAGCGAGAGCGATTGTATTTAACACAGCAAAATCAATTGATGCAGGAGCACCTCCAGCTTTACAAAGAAGATTAGTCTCAGAATCAAAAAAGTTTTCAACTAAAGCTTGTTGGAAGGTTATAAATAACGCCATGCAAATTATGGGGGGGATTGGGTATACCACAGTCTATCCTATTGAAAGATTATTGAGGGATGCTCGCATTGGTGAAATTTGGACAGGAACCACTCAAATTATGAATATGATCGTCGCACATGAATATTATAAAGAAATCTTAAGTGAAAAATGGCTTAGTCGAGATGTGGAGCAAGATGCTATAGATGCTGATCAAGAAGAAGAAAAGAATTATGGTTAATAATCTAAAAATAAGGTTTTATAAATCTCTAAGTCACTATAAAATATCTTCTTCAAGCAAAGTTCCATCCGTAGATTCCAATTCTCTTGAAAGGCGATCTTTTATAACACCATGAAGTAACCAAAATCCAGTCATTGAAATCAGAGACAGAAATCCCGCCAAATACCACACCCAGTTTGGTCCAATATACACCATAACTAATCCGGCGGCTAAAACCCCAAACAGGTTCGGGATCCCCCACTGAAAACCATACACTGCCATATACCGTCCTCGTTTATCTTCAGGAGCAAAATTTGCAGCCGTAGCTTGTCCAATAGGGAATACAATCATCTCCCCTACCGTGATAATTACCATAGCGATGAAAAACATGTATGTCTCAGAGATAAAACCATACATACTAAAGCCAATCATTAAAAATACCATTCCAAAAGTCATCATCTTCATCGGAGCATATTTTGAAATTTTTTTGGTAATCCAGAATTGAAATAACACCACAATTGCCGCATTCATACTTAGCAACAAACCAAAACCCTGCACTGAGAACCCATGAACATCCCTTAAGAACACCGACAGAGTACTATTAATTTGAATATAGACTAACACAGTTATGGCTGATACTAAGAGAAATAACACATATACTTTATCCTTTAACACTTCTTTGTATCCTATAATAGTTTTCATTACTGATTCTTCTGGTTTATCATCCTGGATTTGAGGTTTTGTCTCTGGGATGACTTTAAAGACAATAATAGCGGTAATTAAACTACTCACAGCATCCGCAATAAATAATGACATATAGGATTGAGTTGCTAAAAATCCACCAAGAATAGGACCAATCATCGCTGAAAGATTAAATGCCACTCGTAGAATCCCAAATCCTTCAGCTTGTTTTTCCTTTGGAAGTAAATCCGCCACCATTGCTTGTCGTGCAGGACCTCCAAAATTGCCTATCAATCCTAAAAATCCAGCGAGTATGTAAAAAATAATCAGATTATTAACTAATCCCATCAAAATACTTCCTATCCCACTTACAACCAAACCAAACAGTATCAGCGCACGACGGCCATATTTATCAGCTAATGCTCCTCCGATCATACCACCGAATATATTTCCTGCCGAAAAAATCGAAAATAGGAATCCTACTTCGATCATCCCTACCCCAAAATGTTCAGTTATATAAAGCGCAAAAAAAGGAAATAGTAAAAAGGTTCCTAACATGTCAATGAAAGTGGCGAGAGTTAACACTTTAAATGCAAGAGGATATTCTTTATATATACGTTTAATTTGTGTGAACATATACAAATCATCTATTTAAGAGTTCAATAATACAAAGTATAGATCTTTGGTTTTTAATTAGACCTTATCTATAAAATATAAACTAAAAATATGTTATATACTATTTAAAATAATGAAATTTGGGCACTTATAGTTTAAATTATTGAAGTACATTTGAAGTATGAATTTAAGAAATTATTATGAACTAATAATATTAGATCTAATCATTATTTTTATTGAACCTATCTTCATATAATCGCATTAATGAAGAAGAAAAGAATTACAACAAGTAAAATTAGCTTATTTCTACAATTAAAAAAAATAAATCTAAATTTTTCTATTTATTATTGTTTTGACATATATCTTATTTTTACTAACAAATCCCGAAGCTCCAATTTATCGTTATCTGATTGAATGTACTTTTTCTTCACCCCTTCCGAAAGTAAAACAGTTTCAATTTTGTTTCCTTGAAGAGACACCATATTTCCAAATTTGCCCTCAAGGACAAGTTTCATTGCAGCTAAACCAAACCTTAGCCCTAAGATCCGATCGAAAGAATTAGGTGTCCCAGCCCGCATAGTATGACCAAGAACTACACTTCTACATTCAAAATCAACATTGTTTTTCTGAAATTCCTGTTTTAGATCTTCCCTTAAATTTAGCTCATCCACAATTATTTGAGATATATTCAATTTTACGAGTAATGGGTTACCGTATGTATCTTTAGGTAATTTATCAATTGTTTCTTTTGATATGGTTTTAAAATCTCTGTTTAAAGATTCCAAATTTGGATAAGCACCTTCTGATGTAGCAATTATGTGATATTTATACCCAGCATTAACTCTTTTTTTCAAAACGTCAACTATATCCTCTTCTAAATCAAATGGCTTTTCTGGTATTAGAATTATATCTGCTCCAGCAGATATTCCACTGTATATTGTTAAAAAACCTGCGTCCCTACCCATAACCTCTACAACAAATATTCTCTGATGTGAACGAGCAGTAGTAGAGAGATTATCAAGCGTATTAGAAGCTAATTGTACGGCACTCCAAAAACCAAAAGTATAGTGAGTTCCTGCTAAATCATTGTCTATTGTTTTAGGGCAGCCCACTACTTTTGCATTGGCAAATTTATACATATTTTTAGCTACACTCAGAGTATCGTCTCCACCAATTGCAATTAAAGCATCAATTCCTAATTCTTCAAACTTTTTAGCCAATTCTATAGCAGTCTCTTCTTTTGAGCTTACTCCTTTAAAAGGATTAGTTCTACTTGTATATAATATAGTTCCTCCAACTGTATGTAAATCATCATGCTCAGCTATTTTCAATGGAATAGTCTCGTTTTTCATAAATCCTTTCCAACCTTTGAGAATTCCAATACATTCAATGCCAACATCAAATGCTTTAAGCATGATTCCATAAAGAACCGAATTTAAACCAGGACAATCTCCTCCTCCAGTTAAAATTCCAACTTTTTTTATTTGGTTTCCCATAACTTTTCAACTATTGATTTCATGAAGTAATAACAAGATAATTTATAATTAAGAATCACAATTATTTTATATTTTATATTTAATCTAATTTCTTTTTCTCAATTTTTTCAAATCTATATTTTGATTCATCTTGGGGAATAATATAACTTCCTCCCTCTAGATCTGTTATTTTTAAAGTGAATTTAAATTTCCCTTCCATTGCTTTTTTTAAATTTTTTAGAATATCGTCTATTTCTTTAACTTGAGGATCATTTTCTTCAAGGTTTTTCCTGTAAATCGAAACGGCCGCTTCGAATCTAAATAATATCCCTTCTACGTTTGTATAATAAAAATCAGCACCTGGTCCTGGTTCTACAATTAGTTCAAGTTCTGGAATTTCTAATTTTCCTAATGGTGAACGATAAATTTTTGATTTGAGATCTTCTTCTTCAGTAACTTTTAGACTCGTAACACCAGGTTTCCTATTTGTTGTTAAAGGGATAATATCGTTATTATGAAAATTACATATATTACACTCAAATTTTAATATAAGCATTTTATCGCCATCAGGTAAATCATATGTCGTTTTTTTAATTTTAATCTTACCTTGTTTACAAGCAGGGCAGTTGAATGAAAAATATTTTTCTGAATTTTTCGCTCTTTCTGACATATCTTCAAGACAAAAACGTTTCTTTAATTTAATAAAGTCAAAAACACTTTTTTTCTTTTATGGTATTTATCAAATGAATCTAATTACTTTTTCATTCATTATTCATAAAGTTATGAAACTATTCCGAAAATTTTTTATTGATTTCAAATTTTTAAGATATTAAATTAAAAGTGTTATATATTTTTGAATAATATCATAGAGTCGAGGAAATAATAGTGATTAGAAAAGAAAATCAGAATGTTATTATCCATGACTTTGTATTATTATCATTAAATCTTATACTTGTATTAGTATAAGATCTAAAATATCAGACAACCAAAAAAAAGTTTTAACTCTGTGTTTTTGTTGGTTGCTCTGGAAAAATTGCATTTAAAAATCAAGAAAGAAAAAAGTGGAAAAAATTGTCGAATGAAAAAATTGTGGAAATATCGATGCATTGTAGAGGTGGTCAGACGTGTATTACTGCGAGTCAATTATTAGCTAAAATGGCATTTGAAACAGGTTTTAAAGACACAATAGCAATCCCAATAATAGGAGCAGAAAGGAGAGGTGCTCCAATACAAGCATTCACAAAAGTTTCAAGAAATAAAGCAATTAAAACATATGATAGCGTAGTTAATCCAGATTACCTCTTATTGTTTGATACATCTTTATTAAACATACCAACGATTACAGCAACTGTAAAGGAAGACACGTCACTTATCGTTAATTCACCTGACACCGTAGATACTACTAATTTACCAAAAGGTATTAAAATTTTTATAGTAGATGCCACAGGAATTTGCATAAAAAGGGCTTTTATGCATTCTAGTGGTCCTATTCTGAATATTCCTATGCTAGGAGCTTTTGGAAAAGTTAGTGGTTATTATGATCTTGAGGTTATGGAAAAAGTTATAAAAAAAGAATTTGGAGAAGGTAAAGTGGAAAAAAACATGAGCGTTGCAAATGATGCTTATGAATCAGTAAAGGAGATTTAATTATGTCAGAATCAAAAAAATGGAAAAAAATTAATAAGTCAGTAAAAGAGCGTCCTAAAGTTCAAGAATATAAAAACTGGAAAGAATTATCTCCAATTCCGATTTCTTTACCGATTGATGGAAGTATCGGTACTACGGGTGATTGGAGAACATTCAGACCTATTATTCAAGAAGGATGTAATAATTGTGGCATATGTTGGATGTATTGCCCAGAAGGTGTAATTAAAAAGAAAGAAGATGGTTCTTTTGAAATAGACTTAGTTTATTGCAAAGGCTGTGGAATATGTGAAAAAGAATGCCCTTCAAATAGTATAAAAATGATAAGAGAGAGTGAAATAGAAGATGGTTGAAACTCAAAGAGAATTTATACAAGAAAAAGAAACGATAATTATTAAAGGAAATGTGGCAGCTGCTTATGCCGCAAAATCTGCACGAGTTCAAGTTATCAGTGCGTATCCAATTACACCACAAACAACTGTAGTTGAAAAATTATCTGAATTTGTAGATAATGGAGAAATGCCCGGAACTCAATATATTAAAGTGGAATCAGAGCATAGTGTCTTTGCTTCAGTTATTGGTGCAAGCAAAGCGGGCACTCGAACCTTTACTGCTACTTCAGGTCAAGGAATTTTTTATGCGCATGAAATGATCCATTGGGCCGCTGGAGCTAGACTTCCTATAGTTGTCTCCATTGCTTCCAGAGCTCCAGCACCACCATGGAATATATGGGCAGATTTTACAGATGTTATTAGTCAGCGTGACACTGGATGGATGAGTTCTTTTTGTGCTACACATCAAGAAATATATGATGAAATTCTCATGTCATATAAACTTTGTGAAGATCATGAAGTTTTACTCCCAAAATTTATTGCATATGGAGGTTTTATTCTTTCTCACACATCAAAACCAGTTATAATTGAAGAACAAGATATTGTAGATGAATTTTTACCCCCATTGCCAGATGAAAAAGGGTGGCCTCATATATGGATTGATCCTAAAAGACCCATGATGTTCGGAAATCTCATTATGCCTTCTGGATTTTATTATGAATTTAGACTGAAAATTCATGATGCTATGATCAGAGCGAAAGAGAAAATTAAAAGTGTTGCAAAAGAATTTGAAAAAATTTTTGGAAGATACTACGGTAATGGTTTAATCCAAGAGTATAAATTGGATAATGCTGATGTAGGAGTGATAATTTATGGAGATTTGGCTCTACAAATGGAACAAGCTATTGATGATTTGAGAGAAGAAGGCTATAAAGTTGGAATGGTAAAATTAAGGCATTTTAGACCTTTTCCAACAGAAGATATAATCGAAGTTGCTAAAAAGGTGAAATTACTCGGAATTATTGACAGGGCAACAGCATTTGGTTCTCAAACGGGTGGTCCTCTTAGTAGTGAAGTTAAAACTGCTTTGCATGAAACAAAAGGGACTGCAAGTATTATCCCAATAATTAATGGCTTAGGTGGAAGAGAAGTAACTCTGGAACAACAAAAAGATCAATTAAAAAAATTAATTAAGTTAAATGAAACTGGAGAACTTCCAAAAAATATAATTCATGGAACTCTCTGGGATGGATTATTGGAGGTGGAATAAGAAATGGTAAAATTAAAAGACGCATTAGAGACTTGTCAAGAAGAATTTTTTCTTCCAGGAAATTCTTGTTGCGCTGGTTGCGGGCTTGAGATTGCTTTGCGATGGGCAATGAAAGCATTGGGACCTAATACTGCATTAGTAACTCCAGCATCATGTTTAAATGTTGTTATTGGCTTATGGCCTAAAACGGCACCTAATTTTCCGTTTACAAACATGGCATTTGCAGCAGGAGCTGCAGCTGCTACTGGAGTGGAAGCTGCCTTTCAAGCAAAAGCTTATAAATTTCCTGGCAAAGGTTGGGATGAGATAACATCTTTAGTATTTGCGGGTGATGGAGGAACCGCAGATATAGGGCTTCAAGGTCTTAGCGGAGCAGCAGAGAGAAATACGAATATAATTTATTGCTGTTATGATAACGAAGCTTACATGAATACTGGTATACAAAGATCGTCTTCAACGCCTCATGGTGCAATTACAACTACAACAACTAAGGGAAAGGAAATGTACAAGAAAAATCTTCCAGCTATTTTAGCCGCCCATGATATCCCATATGTTGCTACTTGTAGTATCAGTGAACCTCTTGATATTTATGACAAATTCAAAAAAGCAAAATCAATTAAAGGTTGTAAATATATTCATATTCTTGCTCCTTGTCCGCCAGGTTGGGGCTATGAAAGTAGTGAATCTATTGAAATTGCTCGTTTAGCGGTGAAAACTGGATCTTGGATTTTATTCGAAGTTGAAAATGGTATAATGAAATTATCTAAAAAAAGTAAATTGTTATTAGATTCTTCTAAAAGGAGCTCATTAGTCGATTATCTTTCGAAACAGAAAAGATTTTCGATGATCTCTGAAAAAGATTTAATAGAACTACAAGAACGATTAGATCAGAATTGGGAAAGAATAGCTATTAATTTAAGTTGTCAAGAAAATTATTCTAACTAATCTTTATATTCTTTCAAATTTCTCTTTTTATTATTAAATTTAAATTTTTAAGGAACTCATATGGGATTTTTAATAAAGCTTGCAGGAAAGGAGCTAAAAGATATTAGATTATATATTAAAATTGCAGTAGAAAATATAATTCAAGGAAAATTAATTAGCTTTCCCACCAATAGTGTTTATGGAATAGGTGGTGACCCACTAAATCTTAGTGTTATTGATAGAATATATGATATCAAATTTCGAGATCGTTCAAAAGGGTTTTTATTATTAGTATCTGATTTTGAAGAGGCATCAAAAATAGCTGAATTTAATGAAATTGCTAAAAAATTAGTAAAAAAATATTGGCCAGGTCAGTTAACGCTTATCTTAGAAGTAAAAGAACCCAGAATTATACCCCCAGAAGTCACTGCTTTTCGGAATACTATTGGTCTTCGTGTTCCTGAAAATGAAATTATTTTAAATATTTTAAAACTTTTAAAGCAACAAGGACATTTTGGATTTATAATTGGTACTTCTGCTAATTATAGTGGAGAATCCCCATCTATTAGTGGAGAAGAAGTAAAAAAAAAAATACTAAGCCCCCTAGATTTAATTATTGACGGAGGAAAGTCAAAATCAAAGTTACCAACTACTATTGTTGATTGTTCTACTCAAAAGATAAAATTTTTACGAATAGGAGAAATTAGTAAAGAAGAAATAGTGGATTTTTTATCAGATAATCAATATCAGAAAGAAGAGGAAAATCAAGATGAATAATTTTAATTTGCTTGTTTCAACTTCAAGATTTAACGAAAAAAATGCAACAGCGGAACTATGGTTTACTTTATTGATGTGTGGGGACGCTTATCCAATTATTTCTAAAACTCAATTTCCAGGCTTAATTACGTCATTAACTAATTTAAAACCAAAACCTATGATTTCTAAAATAAAAGAAATTTTACAGAAAAATCCACATTTCTTTAGTTTCATTTTAAAAATCGTTCCAATAGATTTTACATGTGAAACAGATACTAAAACAATAAATTATATGATTCAACAACATTATCAAGACTTTATTTATAAGGAAGACTCTTTTAAAATAATTTTAAAACGTCGACACCATGAAAAAATAGAGCGGAATAATTTTATAGAATTCCTTGCTAAAGATATAAATAATAGAGTAAATCTTGAAAATCCAGATAAAGTAATTAGAATTGAAGTCTTGGGCAATAATAGTGGTGTCTCCTTTTTAAAAAAGAATGATATTATCAAGATTGGAAATTAAAACATCATATCTATCTTAGTGTTTTTTCTATATTCAAGAGAGCCATTCTCTCACAAATTAAATCATATAGAGCAGAAATTTTAGAAAGTAAATTAGAATCTAAATAATTTTTATCAATCCCATAAGAGTTTAATATGCAGCCAATTTGTTGCTCAGAAATTTCAAAATAATCTCTAATCAAATTAAACTTTTCATTTGATTGGATGTTTATTGACAATTCTGTTTCCTTTGCTTTTAAAACTTTCAATAATACATTATTTATGTTGTTTAAATTATTAATAGGAGAAATTAAACAATAGAGCAAATTCCCACTACCAATATCGGAAGAATTAATTCCAAAAGCATGAATACTTTTACTAATTTGTCGATTAGTGGACAAGTACAACAATAATTCAATTTTTTTTTTATTTGAAATGTTTAAATTGTAATAGAATACTTTCTGTAAAAAATAACAGGCAATATATATGTGATCTTGATTTAAAACATATTTATTTTTTATAAATTGTAGAACAGAATTCTTAAATTGTTGTTGGACATCATCAACTGTTTTGAAAAACTGATCTAAAAGCTCTTTCTCATTACTCGTATCAAAAACATTTAAAAAATAATCCAGATCAAATTTAATCTGATTTATTCCAACAAAATATTTTAAATTTAAATCTCTAATATTGAATTTTCTTATTATCAAACAGGTAAACTCCACATTAAGAATCCTGGCATTAATCTAAGATTAATTCTAATAATAATAAATATAATTAAAAAAAGCAATAAATATATTGTAAAAATCCAATCTTTAATAGTAAATTTTATTGTATGATAATATGAACGCTCTTTTCTACTACCAAAGGCCCTGGATTCAAGTGCTTCTGCTACATTAAAAGCTCTCCTAATAGAACAAATTATTAATGGAATTAATAAAGGAAAAAGATTTTTTATTTGGTTGATGATTCCTTTTTTTTGCATTTCGTAGCCTCTGCTTTGTTGAGCATCTAATATGTTTTGAGCTTCAATTGCTATTGTAGGAACAAACCTAAAAGCTAATGAAAAAGCGAATGCATATTCGTAGGGAATTTTCATTGAAATCAATGAAAGTGCTAAATCATTAGGATCAACCGTTAAAAAAAAGATGGAAAAAGCAGACACCATGATACAAATTCTAAGTATCATTGCAATAGCAAATGACAATGATAAGAAAAAAGTATTCAAGATAATCATGAAGAGCATCAGAAATGATAAACCACGGATGCTTTTAATCCACTGCTTAAACAATTTACCAATAAGAATAAAAGGAATTAAACTCAAAAAAATGAACAGTAATGGGATAATTTGTGTAAATAATAACCCACTAATCGTATATACTATCGCTAATACTAATTTAGCTCTGGGGTCAAGATTATGAAGAAATTCATCCCTTTTCATGAATTTAAACGCATTTAGAAATTCCAATGACATTTTTAAATATCACCTTCTTAAGTTTTTGTAGATTTATCTTTTAAAAAATTCCTTAAATATTCAACCATCTCATTTCTTGAAGTTATGTTATTAGTTTCTTGAAAACCGATCTGCTGCAATGCTGAACAAAATTGGCGAATTTGTGGTAAAATTAAAGATGTTTGCGATAATAAAAAGGTATTATTTAATACTCTTTTTGTTAAGCCATCGGCAACAATCTGTCCATCTGCCATTAAAATCGTTCTAGGTAAGTATTCATATGCAAATTCAGTATTATGAGTAATAATGATTATAGTTTTACCTTTTTTTCTTTCATTATTAATTAAATTAATGAAAAATTTTATTTCTTTTTCATCTTGACCTAAAGTTGGTTCATCAAAAACTAGCACTTCAGGATTTCGACAAATTATTGAAGCTATAGCCAATTTTTTTGATTCTCCTCCGGATATATTTAAAGGAGATCTTTTTCTGTATTTTTCTAGATTAAAATCTTGTAGGATTTGGTTTATTCTATTTTGAATTTCTTCTTTACTTAAATTAAGACTTTTTAGTGAAAACTTAATTTCCTCCTCAATTGAGTTTGCAAATAATTGATGGTATGGATTTTGAAATACAATTCCTACATTTTTAGATAAAGAAGCAATAGTCTTCGAATTAATATTTTCATTTTCAATAAAGATATTACCTCTTGATGGTCTAATTAAACCATTTAGGGTTCGAATAAGAGTGGTTTTACCTGCTCCATTTTTTCCCATTATGCCAACTAGTTCACCTTTAGAGATGCTTAGATTGATATTTATTAACGCTTCTGTGCCATTTGGATATATATAACCCATTTCTCTTATCATTATCAATGGTAATTCTTTAACGATATGTATCACCCGTTAATTTAACTATTAGAGTTTAATAATTTCACTGCTTCTGGAATGGAGGTCGGAATTTTTTGATTAAATAAATTATCATTTTTGAGTTTACTAAAGATTGAATAAATAACAGGTTTATTTAATCTTAAATTTAGGAAATTTTTTCCGTTAATAACTTTCTCCCTCGCTCCAAATTCAATAACTTTTCCATCTTTCATTAGAACCATTTCTTCCGCGAGCGGAAGCACAAGATCAAGTCGATGCTCACTAATTATGATTGTTATCTTTTTTTCTAATTGTATTTCTTTAAGTAGATTTATTATTTTTTTTGCCATGAATGGATCTAATAAAGCCGTGGGTTCATCTAATATTAATATTTTAGGTTGTAACACTAAAATTGAAGCTAGCGCAACACGTTGCTGTTCTCCACCGCTTAGCTCGAACGGTGCTTTATCCAATATATGTTCAATTCCTGTTAATGAGGCGCTTTCCTTTATTCTTCTTGAAATCTCTTTAGGTGGTATACCTAAATTTTCTAAACCAAATGCTATTTCATATTCTGCATTCATCGCAATTAATTGATTCTCTGGGTTTTGAAATACAATCCCAACTTCAGTAGATAAAGAGGATATGGGAATCTCTGCTGTATCTTGTCCATTAACCTCTACAACACCCTTATAATATCCAGCATAAAATTGCGGAATTAACCCGTTCATACACCTAATTAATGTAGTTTTTCCACTCCCAGTTTCTCCGCAAAGTAATATGAATTTATTCTCATCAATCTTTAAGTTGATATTATTTAACGCATATTCTTCATTTCCTTTATAGCGATAATGAAAGGATTCAAATTTTATTAAATCCATATTGAGAATAAATCAAATTAAAATTTTTTAATTATTTAAAACTTAGATTATAAATATTGTTTTACCTTCTCCAATATTTTATTAATAATAAGACTTGATTCTGCATGACAGGTTAAGAACGCCGCTCCGTCATGTCCACCACCATTTCCTTTATTCTCATCTGACATTTCTTCAAATATTTTTCCTAAATGTAACCCTGTTTTTAAACACACTCCTTTTTTAGCTCTAGTGTTTATCTTAAATACATTTTTTTCTTTCGAATATACTATACTAATATCAAATCCAACTTTTATTAACGTAGATGCAACGCTTGCCCCATAACTACTTACATTTGTAATTCCAACTAAATATTCTCCTTCCCGAAATAATTTAACTCTTTGCATTCCCTTTATCTTTGCTATTTTTTCTGAAATATTGATACTATTATTAAGAAGACTTCGAATGTCTTGAAAATTTACATCATCATCTAATAATTTACTCACATTTATTATAGTGCGGTTATCACCATAGTTGAAAAAACCAGAATCTGTTAAAATCGCAGATATCATCAGAATTTTAAACGGAGTAGACAATTCAACATTAAAAACATGAAATAGTTCTAAAATTATTTCCGTTGTAGAAGAAAATTCCTCATGTATCAAATTCAATGAAGCAAAATTCCCATTAATTGTTTTTTTATGCATAAAATGATGATCAATAAATATAAATGGAATCTTCGAAAGTTCTAATTCATTTCTAAATTTAATTTGATCTAGACTATTAGTATCTAATATCAAACAAATATCAAATTTCGAGAAATCTGTTATTCTGTTCAATGTAAAATCAATTTCAGGAAATCTTTCAGAAAACCTTTCTATAAAGTTTTTTGTTGGCTTTGAAAGCTTTGAAAAACAAATCACGTTTTTTTTTGTTTCCAAAAAAAGATTTAAGAAGTATTCTAAAGCACAGCATGAAATCAAACCATCTAAATCTGCTAATTCATGAGTAGTAATTAGTATTTTTTTGTTTTTTAAGATAGATAAAATATCCTCAAATTTATTTTTTAACATTGCGAATTTTTTTTATATTTATATTATCTTTAACATCTACTAAACTGAGGGTATTCTTAAATTTCATGTCATAATTCAAGTCCTTCTTGTATAATTTCAAAACAACGAGAAGCATAATAATCAGCAAGAGAATCCTCATACCTACCTATAAATCTAAGAGATTAAAAGTGGAAGGTGTTACAGATAGTAAGACAATTTTTCTCATAGTATTAAAACATCTTTATTAATAAAGTTGAGAATTAGTCCCTTCTATTTTGAAAATCCATTTGAAGAGATTTCCTCAAAATTTCAATTTGGGACTTAGCTCGATCTTCCTTTTGTTTTAAAGTTTTTAATCGCATATCTAGAGTAACCTTCAAAGATTTTTTCTCATCCAATAATTTATTTTTTTCACTTTTAACTAAAATTCCTCCGATTGCCTTATAAACAGTATCGGCGGGATCAATTTTCTCTAATTGTTCAATTGCCAGATCAGTTTCTCTTAATATGCTTTCTGTTTGTATCTTTTGGGTAGTTATAAATTCAAAAGATTGTTGGAGATTATTGAGATTAATAATCTTCTTTTTTTGTTCCTCATCCAAATTATCGAGATTTATTGTCATAATTATTCTTTTAACTTAGAAAAATCTTTTTTAATTTTTTTTATACTCTAAATAATAAATTTTTTTCTATGAATTATCAATTATTTTCAAGCAATTATCTATAATTTTTCCAAAACTAATTATCTCATTTGTAGAGGCACGAAAAGCAGTAATATCTTTACTCTCGATATTAAAGATTAATGAATCGTTACTTCTTTTTTCTATTGATATATTTGATCGTTTCGTTTGTAATTTATTAAGATCAGGCAAAAAAGAGTTATAAGAAATATTACACGTTTTAGGGTTTTTAAACTGTAATTTTATTGTTGATTTTAATGAAAAGTAGTTGTTTTGATTCATTATTCTTCCATAACTTCTAATTCTCTTTGTTTACGCTTTGCTATTCGAAAAGATTCAGCACCTCGAGGTGTTTCTATGTAATAAGCCCCCCCAGTAAACCGTGCATTGCATTTTTTACAATGCCAAATACCTGTTGAAACTCTATGAACAGAAGCTTTCGTTTCACATCTAGGGCATTTAACATCTCCTTTCATCTTTTCTAAAATTAATCGAGTCCTTTTTCGTAGTGTACTTCCATATCTAGCTCCGTATTTTCCAGTTATTCCTACCTTGCGTGTCATTCCAAAGTTACCAAAATTAGTTTTAATTTATTGATATTACATTAAAAATTATGATAAACTTTAAATTTTTCTAGAAAATTAGAACAAGCTTACTTTAAAATTAGTTTTAAAGAAAATAAAATGTTAAAATTAAATTAAAATGTTAAAAAAAAAAATTAATCTAAATTAGATTTATATTGTAATAGATTTAATTCCTTTCTTAATTTTTGGCCGAGTTCTAAAGTTTTTTTAGAAAGCATTTTGATCTCATCGATTGAGAATGTAACAGCTCCACTTTTCTGAATCGAAGTAATTTTGTCTTCGGTTACCGATATTGATATTCTTCCCTCACTAACTAATTCTTCAGGTAAGTTAGGGTCCAGAAAAATTATATCATCAATTTTGCCGTAAGTCATTACTAAGGGTAATTCATTTACAATTGTTTTTGCTGTTAAATACTTGCCGGTCCATTCAAGTTTTCCATCTTTTCCGATTATTCCTTCAGGAACATGAGCAGAAACTAATGTAGCTAAGGCACTTACTCCTCCTACATCAATTAAATTTCCATCATGATTTATTACATACATATCAAGAAATAGAATATAAACTGCTTCATTTTCTTTGATGCACAACTTTTTAGTTTGAACACAATCTGCATGCCGAATTCCTCGATCTACTACTCGTGCTAATTCTATAGATTGACTATCAGGTGGTCCTCTTTCAAATAATGGTGATGCTAAAGGTAGCAATTCTGCCATAACTGTGCAAACCCCTTCATCTGGTAAATCTGGAAAAGGTTGACCAACATCATATTTTAGGCCTGTTATGATCCTAGTACCTCCTAAGGTGACATCAGCAGAACCCTCTGCTGAAAATATGATATCACTTTCTATATTAAAGTCACGATATTCCCAAAGACCTCTCCCATCAATTCTTTCTTCTTTTTTCAAATTTGATTTTATATAATTTTTTTCAATCTTTGAAATAATTCGTTTTATATCCATCATCTTTATTCATCACCCTTTTTCTTCTCATCATCTTTTTTATTTATATCTTCATCTTGTAATTTAAGGAATTTACGCTTTAAAGTTTCTAATTGAATTTGATGGATAGAATTTAAAGCAATTTTGGTAAGATCTAAAAATTTATTCATTTCATCCAGATTCATACCTCCATCAAATTGCAATAACGAAATTTCTTCATTAAACCATGTAATAGCGCATGGTAAGTCGGCGTCCCCTGCTTTATCTTCAATTCCTGATAGATCCACAACTATCTTGTTATTAATTTTTCCAACAGCTACAGATGATACTAAACTTCTCATCGGAATTCCCGCATCTGCTAAAGCTAAAGCTGCAACTGTAATACTAGCACAACGAGTTCCACCATCCGCATCCATAACTTCAATAAAAACTTCAAAGCTGCTACCAGGATAAAGTTCAAGAAAGAGTACTGGTTCTATAGAATCAGCTATTATCATCGAAATCTCTTTTTCTCTACGTCCTGGTGCAGGTCTTTTTCTATCAAAAACCGAAAAAGTAGCCATTCGATAAAACACTCTTAAAAGCCCACGATCAGGTTTTGCTAAATGATGTGGATATACATCCCTTGGTCCATAAACGGCAGCAAATATTTTATTATTTCCCCATTCAAGATACGCAGAACCGTCAGCATTCTTTATAACTCCAACTTCCATTTTAATTGGTCGTAATTCATTTATATCTCGACCATCAAGTCTTTTTCCATCTTCACGAAATAAACTTTCAGGATATTCATCTTTTATTATTAATGGCATCTATTCAATACCTCTCTTCTTTTTTTCATTTATTAAAAATTCTTGTATTCTATCTGTTAAGCCAACTCGATGGGCCTCATTAGCAATTTTATAAATTGCTTCAATTAGTAACCTTTCATGAGAAAGGTCTTCACCTTTTAGCCAAATTCGACCGTTTTGTGTTACAAATAAATTGGTATTTGTTAAATTTTTTAACATTTTAATCATTGATCCATTACGACCAATTACTCTCGGAATTTTAGGTGGATCTATTGAAATAACAATTCCACCGCTTTTCTTTCCCAAATATTTTCCAACAGTAGTTAATTCAGGTTTATTTAAGCGATCTGCCGAGAGAATTTTAACAATTAAAATATCTCCTATGTCGAATTTATCTGTATTAAAGTTCTCACGAGGACTATTACCTCCTCCTCTAAAACTTCTTTCCCTCCCTCTTTTTATTGTATTTTTTGGTTTAAGTTGACCAAAGTCTTTTGCATTTATATCACATTTGTATTTAACTGGATTTTTATCGACTACTAAAGCTATTATTTTATCTCCAGGACGAGGAGTGTAAAAGCCTCTGAGAGGAATTACATTAATATAATTTTTTCTTATTTGTTTTAATCCAATATTCAAAGAGATTATCTTGTTTCTCTCTTTGTTTAAAATCGTTCCTCTCCCAGGTGAAAAATTCTTTGTATCTTCAGTCAAAACCTCTCCAGGTACAACAAGATCCCTTGAGCTTTCTTCTTCTCCAAAATCTTCAAAATTATTTTGTTCAGGTTCTTCATTTTTTAATGGTTCTTCATTTTTTAATGGTTCTTCATTTCTTTCCATGATTGTTACTCACTTTCTTATTAAAAATTACTTATCTTCCTAACCTATGCAAAAAAAATAATATAAATTAGAACTAATTAAAAATTACTAGGCTAAGATTTTAAAAGTTTTGTTTGAACTCGTCCATGTGTAAATTTATTCAACTTATCAATTAATTCCATTTGTAATCCCGCTGGCAAACTCACAACAGCAACCCAAGAGCCATCTGATTGCCATTCCTCCTTTTTAATTTGTACATATTGAGCAACAATATTATAACCTTTCGCTGTAAATGCCGATGGAATTTTAATTGCCATCTCTACTTGTTCCATCCGAATGGGAATGATAGCTCGAATACCTTTGATAATATCGTCTACCTGTTCTTCAGCACTCCTCATTAAATCTATTTTAAGGTTTGCTTCTTCTATAGATTTTTCTATTCGTTGGTAAGGATGAGGTTTGTTATTCTGTGGATTTATAGCATTTTTACTAATGATGGTTATAATTTGCTTCAATTTTTTTTGTTGTTCTTCTTTTCTTTGAGTCTTTGTCCACTGTATTTCTCCTTCTAATAGAACATGTCCCGCAATTGTTATTCCATCTGTAGTATTGAACACCGCTTCCATATCTCCATCTGTTGCTTTTTTACCTCTTCTTAGATCTTCAAATACCGTAAAGCTCTCAAAAATAAGTTCTAAATCAATATTTTGATTATTCATTATTTCATCTACTGTGAGTCGAGATTTTTCTTTGCCTGCTTTCAGTCGTTTATTGATTTCTTCTCGAATAAATTTCTTGGCTTCCCAAGATTTATCAGGATCCATTAGCATTTCAAAAACTCTGCCTGACTTCTCAATATGTCCAATGATAAACCCGCCTAAATCTATTCTTGCTCGACCAATCATGTTATTATTTCACAATGTAATTTATTGGATATCTTGACTTCTATCCATTCTGATTTCTTTTGTCTTTCCGTTATTAGTTAAACTTAGAGGGGTTTTACCTTGATTTTAATACTTGTAATAAAGGAGGCTATAATATACTCAATAACTCTACCTTTTCATCTAAATTCAATAACCTAAAAGTTCTATCTTCTTTTAATATAAAAGCTATATCATAGGTATCGGTATTTAAATTATCACCCATTATATCCTTTAAAGCTCTTAAGGGTAATAATTTTAATTCTTCATCACTTATTTCCTCTTTATAATGTTCTTCAAGGTAAACCCTTGCTTCTGTTGCTCCGGAGCCAATAGCAAAACTTAAATACCCCCACATGGCTCCTGATGGGTCGGTCAAGTACAACGAAGGTTTTCCATTAGTATCTATTCCAGCGATGAGGAAACTCACTCCAAATGGACGTACACCCGCATTCTGAGTAAAAATCTGCTTGTATTCACATATATTTAGTGTGCAGTCCTTTATTGAGATTTTCTCATCATAATTTAATAAATTAACCTGAGCTTGGACTCTCGCTCTATCTATAAGCACTCTTGCATCAGCGGTAAGCCCAGCAATGGCTACGCCAATGTGCTCGTCAATTTTAAAAATTTTTTCTGAGCCAATATTTTCTTGTAGCTCAGAATTTTTTTTTTCGACCGTAAACACAACGGAATCCTTATTTTTACAAACGATTGCTGTTGTGCCCCTTCTGACAGCTTCAATAGCGTATTCTACTTGAAAAAGTCGTCCTTCGGGTGAAAATTGTGTAATAGCCATATCATATCCACGACCTTGACCAGAAAAAATACTACATCGACCTCCTTGAATTTGTTTTCAAACTTATTAAAACCTTAAGATCTTTAGTCATCATGACTTCAGTTCAAAATTTAATTAAAATCTTTAATTTATATTTTTTTTTTTACTTTGTTAAAAAATAGTAATAAATAAGTCAATTTATATTTTATTTAAATGATTTATAGGGTTGCGTTGAAACTTTTTAATTCAGGCAAAAATGGGATCTCTTAAATTTAAATTTATTATATCAAAAGACATCTGAATTGAATGATAAATGGTCATCTTTACTGATTTTTTTTTCAAATTAATAAGATTATGAAAAGGCACACTCTGAAGGAAAAGCATATTAGCGTGTGAAAATAATTACCCTCTATTACTGAATTTTATACTCAACTAAAATAAATTCATGAACGAAAGCATAGAAGTTATTTTCCTTTAAATACATAGAATTGAAAATAAGGTAAGAGTAATTTTATACTTTTTTTAGAAAAAAAATTTGAAGTAGGCATGAAAAATGGCTAGAGCAGGCTTCATAGATAAAGAAAAATCATTTTCTAAATATAATATTGAGAAGCATTTTGGTAAAAATTTAACTCACGTTGAGCAAAGAAATCTTAATCTGGTTGAGAAAACAGCGATTTTTTTTAACCTATCAAATGACGTATCGATAGACATATTTAATTGTTATTTAACACTTTCAAGGCATATAAAAACCAACAAAAACCATTTAATCTTTTTAGCTTTTAGTGTTTATTATATTTCTGAGAAGGAAATGGGAACAAAACCACTAACAATCGCCGAAATTTGTCATCTATTTACAATTTTTGATCACCGCATCACACCAAGACGTATATTAAAAAATGGACACCAATATGAGAGAATATTAGCAAAAAAATTGTATTAAATCAAAATTAAAAGGATATGTATAGAATAATTATGGAAATCTTTTGTTAAATCCAAGTGCGTAGAAATACCATATTATTTTTAAATAATCCTTATTTTTTTTATCTTTATTCTTGTTGTTTCTTTTTCTCTTTTTCAATATAGCCTTATGTTATTTTTTAGTAAAAAAATGTTTAGGATAATAAAAAAAGAGAGAGAAGTCTGATATACAAATTTTCTATATTAAACTGTTTTAAGACCACGCAACCTTATTAATAAAAATCGACCATTCCAAGAGAATTAAACCTTCATCTCTGGTATGAGCAATAAGATAATCTCCTTCTCTTGTAACAGAACCAACGACATTTCCTTTTCCTGCAGCAATATTTTTAGCAGCTAATTGTATTTCATCATTTTTCAAAATTGCAAATCGATTATTTTGAAATGTAAGAGCAGGATCTTTAGTTTTCCAAGAATTTAGTATTTCTTTTGCCTCCTCATTAGATAATGGAAAATCTCCATTTTTGTAAGAAATTTTTCCTTCCTTATCTAAAAGAAAAACTTCTTCAACACCATCATGTTCATGTAGAGCATCAACCAAGGTATTAAATCTTTGCTGTTCCAAAATTTCTCAACTTTCTAGTTATTACTGTTTTTAATTTATTGAAAGATAAAAATTTGACAATTTAAATCTTTTTAGAAAGAAAAAACCATATTATAAGATTTAAGAAAAAAAAATTATTTTAGAGATGCTAAAATACTTAAAATTTTGTTATTTTTTCTAATTAGTGCTGTTAAATGGTAAAAAAAATAATATTATATGATAAAATTTATAATATCTCAAATAAAGGAAAGAAAGAAGATATCTATCTAAGGTATTTTAAGTATTTAAAAGAACATGTTAAAGGTTTTCCAGATACCGCAATAAAAATTAAAAAGTTAAGAAAATTTGATAAAAGATTTGAAATAATAATTGAGGGACCGGAAGATCTTTTTATTTTCAATATTTTAAAAAAGGAAATCGGAACCATTAAAGAATTTCAAGAGATTAAAGTTGGAAGAGTACTTAGAGGTACCTTAGTTGAAGTTCGAAAGGTCGGTTTTGGCTTATTTGTTGATTGTGCGATTTTAAATCCAAAAGTAGAAGTCCTCATAAATTTACATACCCTGCGTGATCAATTGTGTGGTGGTAAAGAAAAATCTCTAAAGAACATAATTGATGCTTATGATTTTATTAATAATTTTCCCTTGAATATTAAAATTACATATAAAGATGTAATTAATAAAAAATTACAGGGTGAAATTGCACCTGAATCTTTAATATTTTTTCGAAAAATCTTAAATGAGAACCTTGAAAGTGTTTTTCTAAGTGGTGAAACTAAGGGGCAATTTAAGAAAATAATTACTAGAATGGGGCATTTTCGAGATATTATCACTTTTAAACGATTTGGATTTTTAGAAAATCTTGTTCTATTAAAGGAAGGAACTGATGCTATTGGAATTATAGCTCACATTGGTAAACTGTTAACAAATTGCAAACTAAGCGCAATACGCCCTAATCGAATTAGAAAATTACTAAGTTAGAATGAAAAAATGGTGGGCCAGGAGAGGATTGAACTCTCGACCTTCGCGGTGTAATCACGATATTATATTAATTATATAATACTAGCGCGACGTCATAACGACTAGACCACTGGCCCAATTTTAAACCTTTTAATTAGGTTTAGTAATATCTAAGATTAAAATTTTCGTATGTCAAAAAATCCATAAAACATATAAATATAATAATTAAAACTACTCTTATTTATTTTTAATGCAAAAAGGAATACTTATTTGAGAGTATTTCTTAAATAATTCCTTTAATAATTTAAAACTTTTAATTTTCATAGAATCTCCCCTATATAAAGGTCCTCTAAAGTCACATTCTGTTAAATAACTAATTTTTGGTATTGAATATCCATTTTCTTTCAAAATTTCATAAATCTTTCTAATATTCTCTGATTTTATTAGAACTCTATCTTGTTGACTTTTCTCTTTTAAATACTTTAAATATAAATTTTTAAGATTAATTTGTGTTGAATTAGCCAATTTAGTTATATAAAATCCTAAATTTGATTTCTTTTCATAATTCAGTGCTTTCTTTAATGAGACTCCTAATATTTTTAATTCTTCTTCTATCCTTTTTCTACCAAATATCCATTTATATGGTTGAACCATTAATAAAAATTTCACTACTTCTTTTTTAGAAGAAATTGCTGTTTTATATGTAACTGATATACGTCCTGTTCTTTCATTTTTCCATTTTCTTTTTGTTATTTTTGGTTGAGGTATAATCCCTAGTGATTTACATAATTGATTAAAATCTTTAACTAAAGGTAATGACCCATTTGAAAATTCAATACGTAATGTGGCTCTATCTTTTACTACAAAAATCGATCCATCAGTATCAACTAATCCTCTTAAACTTCCAATAATAATTAGAATGTAATTTTCCTCCCATAGTTTATCTTTATTTTCAATATATTTCAATCTATTTTTGATCCAATTTGGTATACTAATTTGATTCCTTACCTTATTACCAGGCTTTAGTCCATGAAAGATTAGTTTATCATAAATATTTTTGTTATTAAAGTAAAGAAACATTCCTTTCTCATTTCCAATCGCATCTATATTGTCTTTTTCCCATTTTTCTTTAGGAATTATATTAAATATTGATTTTATTAAATTTCTAATATACAAAACATAATTAGGTTCTTCAATTCCATTTATAGAAATCTGAATACGATATATTTTTTCATTAAGGTGTCCATCACCTAACATTATACAAATAAATTCAGCTAATTTTTCATTTCTTTCTAATTTAAATTTTTGTTGTTCCATATTATATCTCCAAAATAGGAATATTTAAACAAAAATAATATAATTAAATTTCCTTATGTTAATACTGTAAAAACCAATTATTTAGTATTATATTTAAATCTTTAATTTTACTTACTAAAATGGGATGGAAAGGTAAATTCAGATTCTGATTTCAATGAAAATTTCTTTGAAAAAAAGTAATAAGATAGAGACAAGTGTATAATAAGAGATATTATTTTAAATAATCGAAGTAGGGTTTAGATTTCCTTTAAAAAAAATATAATTTACATTCTCAAGATTTTTTATTCGTCAGCTAATCTTGTTTTTTGTTCATTTGAAAGAAACGTACTGGATAACTCCATAATAATCTCAGATACGCTACATCGACGAGGAATTTTGGGAAAAAAAAATCAATTATTTGATTATCATTCAATTTTTTTTACCAATAATTCAAATAATTCTTCTGGGAAGCCTTTATTTTTTATATCCCAAGACTTCTCATATTTATGAATTAATCCCTAAAAAGCATAGCACCTGATTATCCCATTTTCGTGTTCCAAAAGTTCCTTTAATTCTTCTATTGTTATTTTTGTTTCTAAAACTAAGAAACGTTTATATTGAACGTCAATTTCCTCTGAGATTCCCATATGTCCATTTGTCAGAAGATTATATTTTGCAATTTTATTTATAATATATTGTACTAATGTATCTTCTGTTAATTTTTCTTTTTCGCTTTTAGCTTTTTTAAATTTGTCTGATTCATTAAAAAAATCCTCTATAGTTTTCGTTTTAGGGTGTTAGAATTTCTGACTTTCTACTAATAATGGAATTTGAGTTATTTTTACTCATGTTTGCCAAAATCTTGTTTCCATAACACCTTTCACCATTCTTCATAAGGTCTCTACAAGACTCTTAAAAAAAATGCCAAATCACAACCATAAAATTTTGTAGCTGTTGAATAATTATATTGGACTAAGTCTTTTTAAATAAAACATAGAGTAAATTGCATTGTTTTTTTCCTTTAAATCTGAGATGAGATTTGGTTAATTGTCAAAAAGATTAGCATTACAAGGAATATAAATCCTTATGACACATATGTATTTGTTTTGGATTATATTAAAATCCTTGAGGAATTATTAAAAAGAATGCTAACCTTAAAAGAAGTATTAAAAATTATTGAACAGACAGTTTTTTTTTTATTTGGTAGAAATCCTAAAGGATAATAAAATAAAAATCTATAAATTTTTTAATTTTAATATATCAAAAGTGATATTATGGATGAATTTAAAGTTGAAAACCTCAAAAAAGAGTTTTTTAGTTTTGAGGGTATTTCTATTGATTTATTTACAAATTTATTGGATTATTTAGGAAAGAATGCCTTTAACAGATTCATTTCGCAAGCTAAAGAGATCAACAAAACTCTCGATTTTTTTTTTGATAAAGTAAAATTTTATCCTGAAATAAATCATGTACAAAGTGAACTGAATCCAGAGTTAGATACTGGTCACTTTTCAATCGGTATTTCAAATGGGGAATTTTCTCTAAATCTAAAAATGTTACAGCTTTTTTCTTTAGATTTTATTATTGATAGGCAACAAATAAAACTGATAGAAACTTCTAAAGTCACTAAAAGTCGCATGAAAGCAATTTTTGATAAAATTTGTGATACTAAGTTTAAACAGGAGGAGGGAATTTGGGATTTTTCGGTGTTTGGCAGTAATGAGGAAGTAGATGAATATGACCTTAAGAAAACTTTTCCTATGCTTTTTTACTATAATTTTCTTTTTATAATAGGTCATGAATTAGGTCATAGATTTTACAAATATTTCTCACCTCATATTCAAGAAAGACTTGCGGAGATTAAAAATTTCATTAATATCTATTTAGATAAGGAAGGGCTAAAGGATATGGTTAGTCCTAGGAAAATAAATGATTGGACAGAGGAGTTATTTTCAGACTATTTTGGGATGGATTTAGCCATTAGGACCCTTCTAAAGAAATCAGAGGACTTCTTAGCTTATTTAGGCAGTATTCTTCACATATATATTAAATATCTCTGTGATCTATGGTATTTAAAGAGAATTCAACCTAACTCATTAGCAGCTCGTGACTTCAGACTTGGATTTGATAATCATCCTCCAAATAAATTACGTAAGGAGTTCCTTCACTCTTTATTACCTGAAGATATAAAGAAAGCATTTGATGAAATTGAGAAAAATTCCCTAGAATTGAACATTTAGAAATTCCTTCCATAAGATCCTTTTTATTTTTCTTTTATATTGTATTATATTTCTGAGTTAGGGAAATATACACATATTCCTTACATTATTTTAAAATTCAGTTGCCTTCCTCTAATGTATGAAGAAAATTAGGGATAGGATATGCCAAGCAACCCCCCAAACATTGTTTTGTTTTAAACTAAAATAAATAATTTTATCTATGAACCTATTTGACATGAATAAAATATTTTAAGAAGCGGAGAGCTTCAAAATAATTTTTTTCTTTAGGTAAAAAACATTCCTATAAAATTTAAGATCACACTTAAAATTAAAGAAATTAGTAAGATTATTATTCCTATTAGTGTTATTGAACGGGTTTGTTTCGCAATCGTATCATAGTTTTTCTGATATTTATGTAAATTCCTAATTTGTTTATCATAGTCTTCTTTAAAATTATATTCTTTAAAATTTTCATATTGGTTTATGTTAAAATTCCTTGTATATGAGCAGATTGCTGGATTTATATCTTCTGTTTCACTTTCCTTTAAATTGACCCATATATTCTTTATAGTTATCACGAAGTATAAAACTATCGAAAGAGAAATGCTAATTATACCCCAAATATTAAAAACATAAGAAAAAACAGCTACTACAATACTAAAAGCAGGTAATAATGCTAAGTTTATCTCCAAAAATGATTTACGTCTATTTTCGATTAATCTCGTTAGCGCGTTCTATATTAAATTTAAGTTCTTTGAGATAATCAATTTTTTTATTGTTAGTCTTTTCTTCACTTTTTTTTTCCATAGCTAATTCTAATCCAATTTATTATTTGTTATTATTCTTTTATACTATCATATTTAATTTTTATTCAACCCTTAGATTAAGATATTATAAGTTTTAAAAAAATCCATTGTCTCAATCAACACATACATAGACGATTTCTTTAATCAATTAATTATTGAAGGGATTAATTTCTAAGAGCAACAAGAAATAAAAGTGAATTTCTTCTTTTAAATAATATGGCAGAAAATTCATATAACAATTCTATTCCACAAGAATTTCATGATTGATTTATTAAACCAATACTAGAAATCCCTTTAGATAATCCTGATAAAAATGAAATATTTAGAAATTTAATGAATAAGCGATTGAGTGTAGATCTAGATAAAAGCTTGGAACTAATAAAACAAAATCTAGATTACCTTCTCACACCAAAAACAAAGAAGCAATTATTAGAGTATTTGTATAATGCCTGTCCTCCTAAAGATCATCATTATACTACTTGGTTCAAGCGTTTATTGGGTATGACATGTAACCAGATAATTCTCATTTATCAAGATGAAGATTTAGCAAAATTAAATGATGTTGTTATAGAATTTTGGGTTGGACATTTTGAACTATATTCAATAAAAATATATCAGAATCGTGGTTCTCTACAGCGACTTCGAGAGGAAACTAATTACATATTAGAGGAATTAACTGGATTTGAATCTATTAGATCTGTTACTGAAGGTGGATTGGGTGCAGAAAATCATTTGACATTTAAGAATGAAGCATATTTTAACGAAGAAGTTTGGATGTCTATAGCTTTAATTCAATTAAGGAGAAGAATAATCTCAAGAAATAACATTTATATCTGATTTTGGAGTAGTAATAGTAAGATCCAACTTTGGCAGGATGTTTCATTGAAGACATTTGAGATGATTTGTGATTTTTTAAACAAGTTTTTGTCATTACCGAATATTGAAATTGTGAATGTAAATGTTTCTGATTATAAAGTGAAAACGGATTTACCAGAACATATAATAGAGACTATTGATATGATAGGAAGGATCAAAACACCATTAAGATTTGATAGAATCATTGAAAGGAATGTTAAATTCAGTGAGGATACCTATAATGCCATAATAAGAGAAATCAACACGTCTTATCTCTATTATTGTTTTACAGGCATGTATATATTGATTCGAAAATTACTTGAAAATTTGGTTTTAGACTCATTGAGATTGTTTTATGGTACAAGTGGAAGTAAAAAATATTATAATTCGGCTGGTGGGAAATTTCAAGGATTCAGTCGTTTACGAATAAATTTTCAAACGATGATTAATGAGGTTGATTTCATTCAGAAAGTTCATACAATTGATCAGAAAGTAATAGATTGGCTATTGATATTTAAAGAAAGTGGAGATATCCATGTTCATTCTGTTTTTAGTATTGGACACCAAAATCTAATTGAAGAAAATAAAGATAAACTTAGTGAATTACTTAAAATTTTAGAACAAATTAAGATAAAGCTTAGGAATTAATATTCAGAAAGACAATTAAATTCATTATCAATCATGAACACTTACGAAATTAATCCTTATGAACACACAAAGAATTAGCTATGAAACTTAAGAGAAAATCATGAAAAACATTGGAAAATGTTTTCAAGACTCAAATTAAAATTAAATAGAAGGAATTTAAGCGCTCAGGGTGGGAATCGAACCCACGAATCCGATGGACACCGGTTTAGCAGACCGGCGCTCTTGGTGCAATTTTCTTGCTCTACCAGGCTAAGCGACAAACTTTCAAAAGCTCTAAAAAGCTAATGATCTGAGCTCCTTATTATTTCCTGAGCATATTTTTATCATTCTTTATAAACGCTATATTTTAAATATAACGATCTAAAATTTTAATATTTTGTTATATAATCAGCAGGAAAAAAGATATAGAAAAAATTATTTGTTAATTTTCTATTAAATCTTTCTTTTGCACTTCGTTTTCTTTAATCCATTTCTTTTCTAATTTGTAGTTTTATATATTAGGCTCGATATACCACTATAAAACACTAAGAGGAATGCAAACGCCCTAGGTATTAATTAATAAGAAAGTAAAAAAAATCTTATTAATTGGTTTAAATTTTAATAAAAATTATTCTTTTATTCAAAATAATTTGTGATCAGTAATTAAAAAATGTCACAAAATCTGTAATTTATTGCCATTTATTAAATTATTGACCACAAGTCATCTGTAATGAAAAATGTCAGTAAATTCTCTTTTTTTTTAATGCCTTTTATCCGCATTTTTTTGACAACAGATGTATTGTCGTTTTTATTATAAGTGACATTTTTAAAGTGGGAGGTACCTTAGGATTAAACCATTTAAATGATAATGTGCGACCTAAATCGTGTTTTACCTTAATAACAGCTTTCAATGTATTGTATTTACCTAACATCTATCAAAAAAATTAATATATGATGATTTTAATGAAAAAAAGCAAAAAAGAATTAAATCGTGAAGAAGCTCGAGGTTTACGCCATAATAAGGGACTTACAACGGAAGAACTTGCATCTCACTACGGAAAATCAACGAGAACCATCTATAGATGGCTAAGTAATCATAATAAGAAGAATTCACCCGATCAACAAAATCGAAAGAAAAACCATAAGCGCTCTAGGAAATATCCTCCCGGAATTTTTACCCGAATTATAGAGTTTAAAAAAGAGGTACCCCAAAGAAGTGCTCCAATAGTATGGAAATTACTTAAAAAGGAATTTCCCAACACAACACCCTCCTTATCGACAATTTATAAATATTTTCATGAGCAGGGACTTGTATATAAAAATAGAAATCGAAGACAAGGGTATATAAAATTTGAAAGATCGAAACCTAACGATCTCTGGCAAATCGATATAGCAGGAGTTCAAACTGTAGGCCATTTGGAAAAGCTCTATTTAATTGCCCTACTTGATGATAACTCAAGATTTATCGTGGCGGCAGAATACTTTAAAGACCAAAAAGGATTAAACGTGTTAAAAACTGTACGAAATGCCGTCATGGCTTATGGAAGGCCAAATCAGATTCTTGCAGATAACGGAACACAATTTAAAAATCTAATTGGAGAATTAGGTACAAAATATACTAAATTATTAGAACTCTTAGATATCAAACCGATTTTTGCCAAACCCAACCATCCGCAGACCAAGGGAAAGCTTGAGAGATGGTTTGGAACCGTAAAACAGATGTTTCTTGGGGAAGCTCGACTTAAAATAAAAAGGAATCCTGAATATACTTTAACCGAATTTAATCAAATGTTTAAAAAGTGGGTCAATTGGTATAATACTGAAAAACCTCATCGTAGTTTACCCAAGAGTTGCGCTCCTGTGAAAAGGTTTTTAGGAGTGGAAGATAGAATTTTTCGACCTCTTCAAGCGAACATAAATTGGGACCGTCGGCTTCATGAAGTAGAGCAGAGAAAGGTCACTAAATATAACGAAATCCATTATTAAACACAGAAGTATTATGTACCGACGGGTTATTCAGGAACAAGAGTTGAAGTAATAGAATATGAAGATAAAATAGAACTATACTATAGAGACCAACTGCTTATTACCCATTCTTACAATGTACCAATACTTTTAGAGCGAAAAACACGGAAGATAAGCCATAATGGCACAATCAAATATAAGGGAAAACTTTATACTATCGATTATAAATTATCAGGTAAGACTGTAGAGGTTCAAGAGATAAACAACGGAAAGAACATCTTAGTCTACCTTGATAATATATTACTAAAAACATTAAATCTTTAGAAGATTTAATGACCAAATCCTTTTTTTTTATTTTAAACCTTATATTATTTACAAAATATATTTGATAAAATAAGAAAAAACCTGACAAAAAATGACAAAATTAAATTGCAAATTTGCTGACAAAAACATAGTACATATAACAAATAATTCAAAAAAAGAAAAGAAAAAGAAAATTTCCAATTTGAACTTTCTATTTATTCAGAGATTATCTCAAAAACCATTTTTTCGATGATTGGTTTTTTTGTATATCGTTTATCATAATACCAACCTACGAGATGTGATTTTTGTTCCTTTTCTGGTACTCCTGGAATGACAATTATCATTACACCGTTAGATAAATATTTTAATATTCGTTTATCAATTGCATGTAGTTTTTCATTTCCCGATGGATGACTATGCCACATCCACACAATATCTACTCCAAGTTCAGCTTTAAATTTACGCATGTTATAGATTTTAGATTTTTTATAACGCATCCAACTTCTTGGTTTAATATGAACTTTATTATTGCGTAGATCTTTGTTGTTTATAAATTTTGTACAGATCCCAAAGTTTTCTTTTCTATCGGCAAACAACCACCCGTGAGTGATGTTAGGATACTCATCTTCTGCCTTTTTGGTAATCCCTTGGAATAAACTTTCAGGTATCAAGTAACGGAAGTTTTTTGCCAAACTCATTTCCTTACCATCTCTATGAAGTGTCAATGTAGTATAAAATTTATAATTTACTTATTATACTGACAGAACTTTATAGATAATAATGAGACATAATTTATTAGGATCAATAAATTTTATAGATTCGTAAAAATAATATATTAACGCATATTTCTTATTATTACCTACTGGGAGTATTGCAGCTGTAGCCTAGTTGGTAAGACGCCGGCCTTGAGCATTTTTAACGCCTATGATCAAGAAAGCCGGTGCGCGCAAGCGTCCGGGGGTTCGAATCCCTCCAGCTGCGCTCTAATAAATGCATACGGCGGACATACTTCTTCAAGGGCTATTAGCGCAGGCAGGTAGCGCATCCGGCTCTTAACCGGCAGGTCGGGGGTTCAATAGATCTCCATTTCGGGTGTCTTGAATAATTCCCTCATAGCCCGCCATTTTTTTTCTCTCTTTAAAAACTCTATCCTTAGTCTCGTCCTTTCAAATAAAATAAAAGAAGTAGAATGATAAAAAAAATGTTAATAGTTTTATGAACTTTTTAAGTCGAAAAATTATGATTTATTTAAAACTAATAAATCAAAAAACTCTTTATGAGTAAAAGATAAATATAGAGAATATCATATATAATCTTGACATACTCATGGAGACCGTTATTTACTCTTTTTTGTAGAAGAGCGTTATAAAATACTTTAAAAATTTGATATTAGTTAATGTTTATTAATATAAAAAACTCTGGTAGTTAATAAAATTCAGCTTAGATATTGGAAAACTATTTCAAAATCCGCAAAATCAAATGGTTTTAATATAAAGCCATCAGCTTTAGTTTCTTGCATTTTTTTTTCAACTTCAGAACCAGGAATAGCCGTTAACAAATAGATAGGTACTTGCTTGTATTTTTTATGGTCTTTAATCATTTTACAAATTTCATAGCCAGAAATATCTGGTAAGATGACATCTAATAATATTAATTTAGGAATTCCACCTTTTAATTCCTCTAAACCTTTAGTTCCACTAACTGCTCCTTTACACTTATACCCTTTACTTTCAAAATAGCTTGTTAATAATCGAATTGTTGAGAGATCATCCTCAATTAGTAAAATATCATATTGAAGTATTAATTCGTCTCCTTTTATATTATCCAATATGGTAATTATTTTAGTTTCTAGGAGTAAACTTTGGTCAAAAATATTTTTCACAGTTGTAAGGACTTCTTCATTTAATTCGTCTTTATAGTTTTCTATAAGGAGTTGACTGAAACCTTTTATAGATGTTAATGGTTCTTTTAATGCATGAGAAATGTTAGATATTGTTTTATCATCCATTCTATTTAATTCACCTCCTAAAAAATCTGATTTTCGTTCGATAAAATAATCAACACTATCTCTAATAAGAGAAGAAATTGTTGAATAATTATGTGACTTTTTAAAATCTTGCCATTGCTGTTTTTTTTCTTCGGAAACATATAATGAAATTCTTTCTTTATCCCTATCATAAATTTTTTCACCTTTCAACCACTTTTTAAATCCCTCAGTTATAGCTCCACGCCAAATAGAATATTTATCAGTCTCATTTTGATATAATATCTGTAATTCCTGAATTTTTTCATCATTCAAATTGATTTTTTCGATTTCCTCATCTGTCATACTCTTACGATCGGATTGTATATTTAGTTCCTCTATCTTCTCAACTTTTTTAGTTTTACTATCTTTGTTCGAAATTTTCATCAACTCTCTTTTTTTTATCAGCCATACGTGATTTTGTAAAAAATTATTTTATTAGTCATTTAAAATATTATAACATATTTTTTGAAAGTGGTAAATTAAACCATTTAGATTTCATATTTTTTAATTTTTATATAAAAAACATCTATGGAATATAATTTATTACAATATTCTGTAATTTTTTATCTATTAATAAATCTTTTTTATTATAAAGTTAAGGTGTTAAGTGATTCTACCCAAATGTTTCATATTTTATATTTTTTGTGTGACTTTTTAAGAAAAAAACATATAAATAAAGATTTTGATATGAATTTAAAAACTAAGGTCTTAATAAATTAACTCGTTTACTATATTCTTCCCTCAAGAATATTAAATATTATTTCAAAATCAGAAAAATTAAAGGGTTTTAATATATAACCGTTAGCATTAGTATTTTCTAAGTTCTTTTTAACCTCCGACCCCGCTATAGCGGTTAAAAAAAAAACAGGTATAGTTGCCCATTCTTTATCTGATTTTATCGTTTTGCAAATATCGTATCCACTTAAATCTGGCAAAATTATGTCTAATAGAACAACCTTTGGATTTGCATACCCTAATTCTTCTAAGCCTTTTGCTCCACTTACTACTCCTTTGCATTTATAACCTTTACTTTCAAAATAACTTGTTATCAAACGGATTGTAGCGAGATCGTCTTCAATCAATAAAATATCATAATCAGATTCTATAGTAATATTATCTAAAATAGTGATAATTTTTTTCTCAAGAAGAACACTCTGTTCAAAAATATTTTTTACTGTGTCTAACACTCGGTCACTTAATGTTTCACTGTAGTTTTCAAGTAGTAATTGCGAATAACCTTTAATACTAGTTAATGGTTCCTTTAAAGTATGAGAAATACTTGAAATTTTTTGAGGATTTAATTTTGATAAACTACGTTCTGAAGGGTTAGATTTAGAGTCAATAAAAGCCTCCACTGATTGCCTGATTAATTTTGATATTGTTAAAGTACCATCATTTTTTGTATAGTCCAACCATTTTGATTTAGTATCTTCAGATACATATAGAGAAATCCGTTCCTTATCCCGATGATAAACTTTCTCACCTTTCTGCCATTTTCTATAACCTTCAGTAACAACACCTCGCCATATTGAATATCTGCCTGTCTCGCTCTCATACTTCTCCATATCCTCTGTTTTCTTAAAGGATTTGTTAATTCTTCCTGGAAAATCGCTGTTTTCGTTGTCTTCGTTGTTTTTAGATTTTTTCGTATTTTTTCCTGGATTACTAATTTTTTTACCACTAATTTTTACGGTTAATTTATCTGAAACAATAATAAAAGAACTTTTATTTAATGTTTTTTTATTCCCTAAACTTAAAATCAAAAGATTTAATGTGTATAAAAAAGATAATATTTAACCATGTAGAATACTTGTGGGGTTAAAATTTTCAAAACTTTTTTTTTCTCCAGATAGATTTATTTCAAATTTTTATTAGATACTTTGAAGAAAAGTGATAAAATCAACTAATTACGCTTTTTTCATAGGATTTTTAAGTCATTACATCGCTGATACTCTTAACCTCAACATTTGCTACAGAATGCTCATTCTAGGACATTAAAAAGTAATAGGGGATATATTAAAAAAAAAACGAGGAAAAAATATAGTTGATGGCCTCCAGATAATGGCGCACCATTTTTTAATATTGAAGAGGCGAGGATAAAATTTCAAATTAATTTGCCGAAATTTGAAAGTACTGGACTTGCAACGTATTATGTTGCATATGACACTCGTTATAGAATTGATTATATCAACCAAATGGTGGTATTTAAAGGTCTAGCATACCAAGATGCAAAATGAATGAATAGCTACTATTTCCCATAGTTTGCCGTATCGCCAATTAATAATGAATATTCCTCCTTAACGCTGAGTTTTTCACCGTTACACTCGACAAATTGACTAGTATCAGCAAAACTCATTGTCAATATACCTTTAGAAAGCTAGTAATATAAATGTATGGAGAGCAACTGAGTGCAAAATTATTTTCCAGAAAAAAGATAAAGTCTATTAAGATTTTATAAATAGCTATAAAAAAATCAAGCCGAAAATCCAGCACATTATAAAAATCACTTTTAAAAAAAACATCTCAAGAATATTTTTTTTTTGTAAACAAATTGTGTACATATTATTTTTTTTCAAAAAAAGCTTTAAATTTATAGTTAAATACTTGAAACCTTTTTCTATCACTATTAAAACCGACAATTTTACGAATTTGGCAGACAATTTGTTATAAAAAAAAAAAAACCATTATTAGCAGGTTAATCGATTTTGCTCACAATTCTTTTTATCTAGATCTTTTTTTATACAAATAATTGAAAATCGATTTAACTTTTTTACAACAAAACATTTAAATATAAGATTATGATTTATTATTATAACTAAAAAATAAATTTTAACACAAAAAAAATATTAGAACACAAAAAAAAATTTGTGTTCATATTTTTAAAAAGAATTTTAAAAATAAAATCTTAAAAAGGGTATAAATTATGGTAGTTGAGGTATTAACTCAAACTGATTTTTGTCCGGAATGTGGTGGCAGTACAATTTCGGTCCAACAAAGAGGCGAAGTTGTTTGTCAACATTGTGGTTTAGTTCTAGCAGAGAGGGAAGTAGATGTGTCCCACAGTGGTATAAGAGCATATTCAAAGCAAGAGAAAGACAAAAAAGAGAGAACAGGCTGTCCTATTTCAATTTTAATGCCAGACATAGGGCTTAGTACTATTATTGATAGGACAAAAATAAAAAACCCTGACTTAAGGCGAGCTGCTAAATGGAATACACATTTATCGTGGGAAAAGCGGAACATGCTTATTGCAATTACTGAATTAAAAAGAATTGGAAGTAATTTGAACTTTCCTGATCGTGTTAAAAAAGCCGCAGTCCGTCTTTATAAGGAAGTATTTAAAAAGAATCTACTACGAGGCAGGTCTATAAATGGCATGATTGCTGGCTGTGCATATTATGTATGCAAAAAAGAAAAGGTTCCAATCACACTTCAAGAGATTTTGGATGAGGCTTCAATTAATGATAATATTGTGAAGAAGTGCTATAAAATCTTAGTAAGAGAGCTGAACCTCAAATCTCCACATATCGATCCAATTTCACTTATCCCGAGATATTGTGCGGATTTAGGATTAAATATTAATGTAGAGAAGGAAGCAATAAAAGTATTGAGAAATTTTATCGCAAATACTTCTATTTGCGGTAAAGATCCAAAGGGATTATGTGCAGGAGCTATTTATTTAGTTGCCAAACTAAAGAATCATAAAGTAAGTCAGAAAGATATTTCGAAAGTAATTGGTGTCACAGAGGTCACCTTGCGCTCAAGGTATAAAGAATTTTTACAAAGTATAAGTTTCAACTTTCAAGTAAATTAGGTTGATATCTTTTTTTTTTTTTCCATTTTAAATGCGTGTTGTTTAGGCGTGAACAATCTTTTAAATTCTTTAAAAGTTTACGTAAATAAACAGTACTTTGAGATCCCAAAAAATAAAAGAACAAAAAGTAATATCAAAAAGAAACAGTTTGTTGATCTAACAATTTAGTTTTGGTGTCCGGTTCTTCTTGCGGCAATTTGTCCAACTTTTCTTCCTGGTGGAGCATTTCTACTTGTTGTTGTGGATTTATGTGGACTCTGTTTAGCCCCTCCACCATAAGGATGAGATGCAGCTACCATTGCTACGCCACGAACAACAGGCCATTTTTTTGCTTTAGATTTTACATAATGAAACTTATTTCCTGCTTTAAGAAATGGTTTTGTATTTCTTAAGCCTCCAGCAACAATTCCGATTGTTGCGAGACATTTTTCGTTTATCCATTTAGTTTTTTTTGATCGGAATAATACTTCCACTTTATTTCCAGATTTATTTCTTATTATTGCTGCTACTCCTGAGGCTCTCGCAAATTTTCCACCATCTTGAGGTGTTGATTCTACGTTGAAAACAAGAGTTCCAAGAGGAATTTCCTTTAAAGGTAAAATATTGCCTACTCTAACCTCTATACTATTTTTTGATTGAATAAACTCTTGTCCTTCATATATTCCTTCAGGAGGGAGCCAAAGATCCTTTTCTTTAGTATCAAAGTATTGAATTCTTGCTACTGGAGCACCCCTACCAGGAGCATGAATTAAATCTATCACCTTAAACTTAAATTGTTCTTCTCCTTCTTTAAAGGGGCGGTATTTTACTCGACCAACGTGTCGGTGACTTGGAGATCTAAAACCAAGAACACCTCGACCTTTTCTCTGTGCTAAAATCCGTTTTCCCATTTACAACACGATATTTTATGGATATTAACTTAAATTATTCAGACTTTAAATTTTTTTTCATTTTCACTGAAATTTTATAGATATATGAAATATGTGAAGTTCTAAAGAAATAACAATTGAAAAATTTGTTTCAGAGTTTATTTTTGTTTAGCAATTCATCTATATTATAATTGAACGCAATTGGGATCTCTCTTTCTATAAATTCTCCCGCTATATTTTTTAATAATAAGTTTTTAACTTCTTCTGGGTTGTTAGTTTGTCCTAGTACCCATCCAAGTTTTACATATGCTACTTCTGGTAAAAGATTCCTTCCGGGTATAACACCTAAATTTTGTAGCTCTCTTCCTGTTGAATATACGTTCATGCCCACAAATCCATGGAGTGTTTGCGTAGTCATGAGAATCGTCATACCTTCTTGAATGGATCTTTCTATAGAGTCATAGATTGTAGTGGGTACATGTCCTAATCCCGTTCCAGCAAATACAATTCCTTTATATCCTTTATCAATATAAAAGTTAATTAATTCATTATCAATTTCGGGATAAGTATATATTAGGGCTATTTTCTTCTCGAAATTAGTACTCACTAGCGTTTCTGATTTGGATCTTTTTTTATACTCAGCAGTAAACATTTTGATTTTTCTATTTTTTATCATTCCAAGTGGTATGTTATTAATTGTTCTAAAAGTATTTCTAACCGATGTGTGCATTTTCCTGACTAATGTTCCTCTATGGATTAGTCCATATTCATGTGAAGAAGAACCGAGCATTGAAACTACTACTTCAGCGATATCTGAACCCGCTACAACAGCAGCATTAATTAAATTTAAAGCAGCATCCGAGGAGGGTCTATCGGAACTTCTTTGACTACCAACTAAGACTACCGGGATTGATAAATTTTTTAGCATGAAAGATAAGGCAGCACTCGTAAATGACATCGTATCAGTTCCATGCCCTATCATAATGCCATCAATATCGGAATTTGCTGCTTCTTTTACTTTTTCTGCTAATTTCTGCCAATATTCAATTTTCATATTTTCTGACAAGATTTTAAAGATAATTTCACATTCAAGATTACAAATTTCCGCTAATTCTGGCACAGCACTAAAAAGTTCTCCTGGAGTAAAAGAAGGAATTACAGCTCCTGTTGTATAATCCAATCGTGAGGCAACGGTTCCCCCAGTTCCAAGAAGTTTTAGATTAGGAAGATTTTTATTTTTTGGAAATTTTTTCTCTGGAATTTTATAGTTTGCCTCTTTTTGACCAATTTTATCAATTTTAACAATTTTATTACAGTTAATTCCAATATTATAATTATTTTCTAACTTAATTTCAACATAATTAGGTGAAGAAAATTCATTTCTTGGTAAAATTATACCTTCAAATTCACTTTCTTTAGTGTTGATTTTTACGATATCCCAAATTCCTACCTTATATTTTTCAAGAAGCTTTTTTCCATTATCTTTATATCCTTTTAATTTTTCTGTCATTTATTTCAACTCTTTTAATTTCTCAATAATTATCTTATTTAATTCTTGAGATACAATTTTGCCATCTATTTTTCCTCTTACTAATTTCATTACCTCCCCCATTAATGGCCCTGTAGCACTCATTTTTCGTTCTTTAATTAATTCAATATTTTTACCAACAACTTCTTCAATTAATTTAAGGAGATCATTTTTAGAAACTTTCTTTAATTTCAACTCTTCTTTTATTTGACCTACAGAAAGATCAGGAAAATCAGCTTTTTTCATCATTAATTCTTCAATTGCCTCTTTACTGATTTCTTCTTTTTTTAAAAGATAAAAAATATCAATATAATCTTGCTCTTTAATATTTTCAATTTTCTTTCCCTCTCTCTTTAATGCTGTTGTAGTTTCTAATAAGGTAGTTATAACAATTATAGGATTCTCAACATAAATTTCATGTAATTTATTAAATAATTGGAGTTTTCCTTCAAAAATTAGATCTTTTATAAATCGTTCTTCAACATTAAACTTTTTTGAATATTCTTTTATTATTTTCCATGGTAAAGGAGGTAATTTTTGTCTAATTGTGTTAATTTCATCCTGATTATTGAAAATTACCTTTGAATCTGTATCAGGATATAATCTTGCTCCACCATGAAGTTCTCTAAGAAATTCAGTATTTCCATTTTCAAGAGCACGTCTAGTTTCTGGTGGTACACCTTTAAAAGCATACTGCAGTCTCTTAATAATAATATCTATAGCTTTATCATTTTCTTTTTTTGCACCTAAAATTAAAATAAAACCATCATTATCTTTAGAATTTAATTTATTTTTAATTATTTTAATATCATCATCAGAAAATTTATAATTTTTTAAATTTTCATCAGAATGAATCAAACCTTTTAAGCCAAAGATAGACTTTACCTTACTAGCGATTTCTGTGCCAAATCTATAATTTTCCATTAATTTTTTTCCAAGAATTCCTTTAAAACCATTTAAATTAATGCCATATAAATTTTTTCCAGATTTAATTCCTTTTGCAATAAAATTGCATTTAGTTTTACTAAGATTATTAGTTAAGTCAATTGCTTTTTTTGGTAGATTATTAGCAGCAATTTTTCTTTTTTCTAATTCTTCTTTAATTTCAATCAAACCTGATTGCCTTGAGATTTCATGATTAATAAGAATGGGAATCCAATCCAATTTTTGTACTCCTTTAATTTCAATTCTAGTTCCTTTTTTTATACTTATATTTACATCTTGTCGAATGGATCCTAAGACTTTTTTAACGTTAGTAGACCATAAAAGCAAACCTAATCTTTCTGCAGCTTCTCTACATTCATTAGGATCTCTAATATCTGGTTTAGTTGTAACTTCTACTAACGGAATTCCCAACCTATCTAATCTGTAATAATTTGTTTTATTTTTAGTTAATATTTTTCTTGCAGCATCTTCTTCTAAACAGAGTATATCTATTCTAATTTTTTTATTATTTTCTAATTCTATATAACCATCCTTAGCTAAAATCATAGTCCTCTGAAATCCGCATGGAACGCTTCCATCAAGATAATTTTTTCTACAAACGTGCATCTCTTCAATAATATTTGATTTTAGAAGCAATGCTATTTCTAAAGCAATTTTTTTAGCTTCATCATTACACTGAAAAGGAGGAGTCTCATCTATCTCATAGGTACAAATTACATCATTATAACATTCATATATAATTCCCATACCTTTTTCATATTCTGTAAGCATTGCTTTATCATAAGTGCCCATTTCTCCCAAAACAGGTCTCATTTTTCTCGATATAGTAAAATCAGGTTCTCTAGTTCCTTGAAGTTTGGATGGGCATCTACAAAACAATTTTTTTTCTGTATTGAGTTGTTGGTGGATTTCTAATCCACACTTAAAACCTAATTTTTCATAATCATATTTTTCCATCTTCACTCAATTAAACAATAAATAATCAAATAATAAATTTTATAATTAATTTCAAAAAAAAGTTTGCAAAACTTTTAATTCATTTGATTTATTTACATGTTCTGACAGAACTACCTAATTATTGCATTAAATTAAATATGAAAACCATTTAACTTAACTTAATATCTTTTTTTAGGTAATAAATTCCCTCTATTTCTGAGAGATCTGTATGTTTTAAGAGATATTTAAGTAGGTATTGCTTTTGTTCCTTATTCTTTTCGATAGATTGATCAATTTGAAAGGATAAAGCCTTAACACTTTCAATTCTAATCCAATGTAATTTTTCGAATAATTTCATTATTTTATAGAGAAAATCTTCTTTCATCCCAAATTTTTGTAGATGATTTTCAACTTTCTTAATCCATTTATTAAATACATTTTGATTTTTAAAGGACACAAATACTCCTTTATCTTCAGCTAATCTCATCCATAGATACATATCTTTTTCATTTAACATCCTATAGTAATTAATAATATAATCTACATTCTCTGTTAAGAGTTTTAACCTTTCTTTCTTAGCTAATTCTTTTTTAAATAATAGATCTGTTTCTAAGAATTCCAGTCTACAAAAGTAGTCGTTAGGTGAATATATAAAATCTATTACTTTTACACCTAAAATTCCAAGTATAACTGCAAGAAATTTACAATTTTCAAAATGTAGATTTTTATATTTTCCAATAAATTCTAAAGTTCCCTTAGCAAGTCCTTTATCCTTATCTGGAAAGATTTCCAATCTCACATCTTTTGAAATATTATTATTACCAATTCGACTTCTTATCTTTTCAAATAAAAGTTTTAGATCTTCATAATTTTGTGACCTAAATTGGCTTCTTAAAAAATTTAAATAAGTTAGTAAAAAATGAGTGTTAAAGTCAAATGAAAAGTATGTATATCTATTAGATTCTGCAATCATTTCATAAAGCGGTATTGTAGCTTTAAAAGTAAATTTATCAAAAAAATCTTTAATATCTTTATCTTCTATCCTCTTAAAATCATCAAGTGTTTTACCTTTTTCAAATAAACTTAAAATATTTTCCATTATATGATTGTAAAAAGCAGAAATACTCCTATATCTCTCATCGTTAAAATTTTCACGATGTTTAACATGAACATATCTTTCTATCCATTCTTTAAGTGCTGGTGTAATGGAAATTGTTTGTTGTGCGGTTTTCTTATTTGAAAGATATTTTTTTGAAGTCATAATTCAATGAATTTTGAATTGTTTTTAAATTTATATTAGTTAAGAAATTTAAAATTATTGCTTATCATTAAATTTGAATGTGGGTTTTTTATCAAATTTTTTTTTACCAAATACATTTTTTCCAAAACCAAAATCTCATCCTTTACTTCCTTGTAAATTCATAAATAATTAAAATTGTATTGAGTTTGATAATTTTGAAATTTAATATATTCATTTAAATATAATACTATTAAATTAAATCTGGGTAGTTTTAAAAGATAAAAAACAGGGGTTAGGTAGGAGTCCATGCCAAGTTAACAAAAAAAAGGGAGCATAAATAGGGATTTGGAGGGTGAAATTCAGACTATTTTCTGAATTTATATCACTTTAATTTTTCTAATTGAAATCTCTCATTTACCTCAGAGATATTCGAATATTTTGAAAGAAATTTAAATAAAAATTCTCTTTCCATCAGGTTTTTTGATTTTGAGAGTTTAATTTGAAAGATTAATTCTTCTTCATTATCAATATCAACCCAATGTAATTTTTCAAAAAATTTTAATATGTTAACAAGATATTCATCATCATCACCGAATATTTTGAGATTTTCTTCGATTAAATTAATCCATTCTTCTTGAGTCTTTTGATTTTTAAAACAAATAAGCGCATCTTTATCCTCCGCCATTCTCATCCACAAATAATAATCATCATCTTTAATTATGTTCGCATAGTTTATAATGAATGAAAGATTACCAGCAATTAGTTTAATTCTCTCTTGTTTAGCTAAATCTTCTCGAAAAAATAAATCTGTTGATTCTAAATCAAATCTATAATAGAAATCTTTTTCTGAAAAGAGAAATTTAGTAATCTTTATTCCTAATATGCCAAAAAGTGCGGCAGAGTGTTTACAAAATTCAAAAAAGAAATTCTTATAAATCCCAACATATTCATAAACACCCTTTAGAACCTTACTACCTTTTCTTGTAAAAAGATCTAGAGTATGCTCTTTTGTTAAATTATTCGAAACTAAATAATTTCGTATTCTCTTGAAAATCTTTTTTATTGTTTTAACATCGTATGGGTCAATCTTACTTGTGTAAAATTTTCTTAGTGCTAAAAAGAAACGCGGAGTATCATCAAGTGTAAGATTAGTATATCGGTTTGCTTTTAATGCGTTCTCATAATAAGGAATTAATCCTTTAAAAGAGATTTTATCAAAAAATTCTTGAATTTCCTCATCCACAAATCTTTCAAAATCATTAAGAGTTTTACCTTGTTCAAAACAGTTCAAGGTTTTCTCCATGATGCAATTATAAAATGCAGATATACTTTTGAACCTCTTATCTTTTGGGTTCTTTTGATTATTCTCAATTACATACTTTTCTATTTTATTTTTAAGAGCTGGTGAGATAGATATAGTTTGCTGAGTGATCTTTTTTTTTGATAAATCTTTTTCTGAACTCAATTCTAATCACATACTTAGATTTTTTACAAAATAATTTTAATTTTTTATATATTAAATTAATATATTAATTTTCGTGAAAATTATAGGCGTAAGAAAACGGAATCCTCATTTTTTTTGTTAAATAAGTATAGATATGATTAAAAAAAGTTAATAAAGCTGGAATCTATGGATTTAAAAACTTTAGAACGCAAAAGTGTCGAAAATTATACCATTTTCTCCAAGATGTAATTAAATATATGCAATTTAAATCTTATATTCGAGTTTTGGCTAAAATATCTAATACAATATTTTATACATTTAATAATTAAAAAAATAAAGTTTTCTAATATAGGTTAAATTGTTGTTAACGGATTTTTTTTCAGAAAGTATTTTTTACTGAATGATGATGTAAATATTTTTAAAGTCATTTACGTGAAAGCCAGGAGATTTATGAATTGAGGAATTTAGAGACATAAACATTATCTAATTCATATCCCATTCCATAGAACCAATCTCGAACTCCAATACCACTAATTACAGCTAATTTTTTTGCATTAAACTCTTCGGAAGAGATTTTTTCAGCATTTTCCATTAATAATTTTCCATATCCTCGATGTTGGATCTGACTATAGCGTTCTGGTTTCAAACCTTTTGGAACTAATTCACCAACAACCTTGATTTCACGTACGATCATTGTATTACCATCATTTAATTCAGAGCGGTGAGCCAACTCAGAAGGTTTTCTTAAGCGTAGGTATCCTACTAAATATTCCTCTTTCTTATTTTCATATGATAAAAATATCTCTTTTCCTTTTGAAGCCTCATAATCTAAGCGATATAATTGGATGTTGTCAAACGAGCTTACTTCAATGATTTTTCTTTTTTTACTAAGACCATATTCACGGCATCTTATACATTTGCATTTTTCGCCTAATTGTTCTAGTCTATCTTGAATTAGTTGCCTCAAATTACTTTTTTTACATCCTGCTTCTATTAAATTTGCAGGTATATCTCTCATTATTCTTTGAATTCTGACGTAAGAAGGTAAATTTTGCTTTATATTAGCTATCAAATCAATTAACTCACCATCAGAATACGGAACGAATTTCCCTTTTTTCCACCAATTATACAATTCTGTTCCTTTTATTACTACTGTAGGGTAAATTTTTAACATATCTGGACGGTATTCTGGATTTGAAAATAAAGAATTGAACATTTCAATATCTTTAGAAGGATCTGAACCTGGTAAATTTGGCATTATGTGAGTATTCACTTTTAAACCTGCATCTTTTGCTATTCTAATAGCATCAATACTATCTTTAGTAGAATGCCCTCTCTTTACTAACTCATAGATCTCATTATTCAAAACTTGTATTCCTAATTCAACTCGAGTTGTTCCATAATTTAACATTCTATCGATTTCATTTTCTTTACAGAAATCTGGTCTTGTTTCAATTGTTATACCGATGAGTCTCCGTTTTGAAGTTTCTGCGAGTTTTTGAGCTTCTTCTAGTTCTCCTACTTTTTGCTCGATAATCCCCTCTAGAGCACCCTTAATGAAATTTTCTTGATATTGAGTATCTGTCGATAAAAACGTTCCACCCATTATAATCAGTTCAATCTTTTATGGTGGTACACAATTAAGCGTATACCATGTCCACTTCATGCCCAATGGCTTCTAAATCTTTAATTCGAGATTGAACTTGCTTATAAGGATCATAATTATTATGGATAGATCTCATAGCCGCTGGTTCTCTTCCTGTATATGATTGGGCGACTTTTTCCCCCGGTTGGGAATTTAAACCTGGACAGTATATACATGTCCCGGGACAAGGAAGAGGTTTAGTCATTATAGCAATTACTGACACTCCCGATAACGTTCTTGTAGTTCTTCTTTTAAGCATTTGAGTTATTATCTTTTTTTCATCTTCTGAGGCAAATTCCAATATTTTAGCATTCTTAATAACTTTATGATACTTATATTTTTTTCCGATTCGTCCCTTTAAAGTTGTAATTTTATGGCGTGGTGTTTGTGGGTTTTTTATTAAATAAGTTATTACTTCTCTTGAGATCTTTCTTACGTTTTCATTATTTGTTAAATCACTCATTATTCATGATGAATTATTGAGGCATCAGAAAAAAGTTTTTACAAAATCTTTCTAATATAGGGGAAATTTAATTTAACTTGATTTTCTTACCTGCGAAATCTCGTCGATACTTTCCAAAATCTCCCATTTTTCTTAGCTCTTTTGAACTAAAAATAGGACCATCTTTACAAACCAACAACCCTATGGGATCAATAACACACAAACCGCATAAACCACAACCACATCTCATTATTCGTTCAAGACTAACCTGTAGTTCTATATTATATTTTTCACAGATTTCAAATACGTTATAAATCATTATTTCAGGACCACATGCATAAACTATTAATTTGGAAATATCTTCTTTTGGGTATTCATTAATTAGGTTTTCTAATCTTTCATGAGGACGGCCAATAAATTTAGAGTTATAAAATTTCTTAACTGTAGATCCACCAACATTTTCATCATCAAAATCTATACATAAATTTATATCTGAATTATTAAGATCAAATTTCAGAAAATCTTTTACAAAGATAGCATCCTTTTCATATATCAACCCGTAAATTAAATGAAATTTAATATTAGTATCATTCAATTTAGTTGCTAGGAATTTAATTGCTGCATTTCCAAGTCCTCCACCTACTAATATAATCTTTTTTGAATTGTCTGCTTGAAGTTTAAAATGATTACCTAATGGACCTCTAACACCAATATTGTCGCCGACTTTTAAATCATGAATAGCCTTTGTACATTCACCCACCTTTTTGACTGAAATAGCCCAATTACCCTTATCATCAAAGTCAGATAATGACATTGGGATTTCATCGACTCCTGGTATCCAAATCATGACAAACTGTCCAGGTTTTGGAGTTTTTGCATTAGACATTTTAAACCAAATAGTATTTACTCCGGCACATTCATTGAAGATTCTCAGAATCTTCACTGTTTTTATTGTATTTTCAGTCAAAATCGGGCACCTCTTGAGTTTTAAATTGATGAGCTAATCCTTTTACGTCATTTATAGATTTAATTTTATTTTCTTTTAGATAACAGATAATTCCCTCATTTATTTCACTGATAATTTCAACCCCTTTATTTAAAGCTGTTCCAATTTGCACTGCTGAAGCTCCAGCAAGAAAGAATTCCACTACATCCTGCCAAGAATCTATCCCTCCGCATCCGATAATCGGGATTTTTAAAATTTTAAATAAATCATATACTTTTTTCACAGCTATAGGATGTATTGCCTTCCCGGATAATCCACCACTTCCATGAGATAAAACGGGATATTGTGTATTAACATCGATTTTCATAGCTGCTAAGGTATTAATTGCAACAACTCCATCAGCACCACCCTTTTCAGCGGCATAAGCAATTTCTCCAATATTCGTTACATTAGGATTCAATTTAACAAGAAGCGGAACTTTTAATTTTTCCTTAAGAAATTTTACAATTGAAAATGTTAGATCTTTATCAATACCAATAGAAGAGACTTCCGAATGAGGACAAGAAATATTTATTTCAATTGCGTTAGCCCCTGCTTTTTCAGCTTTTAGAGCTACATCAAGATAAACTTCATTATTATCACCAAAAACACTAACTATTAAAGGTATATTAAAATTTTTAATTTCCTTTATCTCTGAAACAAAATCATCAATTCCAGGATTACCAAGCCCGACACTATTCATGAAGGTTCCAGGATAAATTGGAATAATAGAAGGATTTTTATAACCTTTTCTTGGTACGGGTCCTATAGATTTAGTAGTGACTGCACCTGCTCCGGCATCGATAATTCTCTTCATCGAAGAACTAGAAACTCCTAAAATACCAGAAGCTAAGATTATTGGAGATTTTAAATTTAAACCAGGGAGTTTTATTTCTAACATTTTTAAATGAAATTAATGATTATAATTTTATAACAATTATTAATGAAGAAAAATAATTTATTATTTTCAGAATACGATGAAATCTTACATTGCAGATACTTTAATTGGAATTTTTGCATTCGATGAGACAGGAAATATTTTGAATTTCATTGATTTTAATGGTAACCATAAGAAAATTATTGAGTTTTATAATGCAATTGAAAATGAAGTGGTTCATGAGATATATGAGAATTTCTTATTTGAATTGAAAAACTCTGGTTTCTATGAATTTATTTTCGATAATAAAAAATTAGTATCAATAACTTCACAAAAGTTGGGATATAACGCGGATTTTAAGAAAGTATCAGTAGAACTTAAAGAATTTCGTTTAAATTTAGAAAACCAGCTAAAAAAAGTTGGAATTAAGATGACTCGTGAAGAAATTCTTACACAATACAAAAAGATTAGTGAAGAATTAACCAAAAAACAAGTTAGTCAAGCAAGTGGGCATTCTGATACTATTATAATTCATGTTATTACTGTTATAGATATGATTAAAAAATCGGTCAGCTTATTTTCTAGTCATCTTAGAGAGTGGTATGGTTTACACTTTCCGGAGTTAACTGATAAGATTATTGATGATAATGTTCTTATGGCAAAATTAATTTCAATTTTAGGTTCTAGAGATAAATTTACATTTGATAATATTAGAAATAATTTTAATATTAAAGAAAGTAAGATTAAAGCTCTGGAGCAATATGCTTTAGATTCAATGGGAGCGAATTTTGATCTTAAATTAATACAAGATTATGCTAATCAAATTATTTCTTTAGAGACTTATCGTCAACAATTAGAGATTTATTTAGAGGAATTAATGGTGAAAACAGCCCCAAATGTTAATGCTCTAGTTGGATCTTTGATAGGCGCTAAATTAATTGCTAAAGCAGGAGGTTTACAAAAGTTAGCTTACATGCCAGCATCTAAGATTCAATTACTAGGTGCTGAAAAAGCGCTCTATCGTTTTCTTAAAACTGGGGAAAAAAGACCTAAACACGGGTTAATATTTCAATGGAATCAAATTAGATCTGCTAAACCGTGGATAAGAGGTAAGATAGCTCGTGTAGTTGCCGGTAAAATCGGAATATCTGTTAAAGTGGATTATTTTTCTGGGAAGTTTATCGGTATTGATTTATCAAAAGAAATAGAACAAAAAATAAAAGAAATTGAAGTTAAATATCCAAATCCACCTAAAAGAATAGATACTGTAAAAGGTAAGAAAAAGAAATCAAAAAAGAAAAGGAATTAATGTATAAATATTATTAAAATCAATCAAAGAAATGAATCAAGATTATTTTTAGAAAATGTCAAAAATCGAAGTTAGAAAACATCCTAAATTTTATAATGTTTTTATCTCAGGAACTCAACAGAAGTTAAAACTATATACAAGAAATTTAGATATCGGTAAAAAAGTTTATGGAGAAAGATTGATAAAAATTAATCATAAAGCTGCATATCGAGAATATAGGGAGTGGGATCCATTTAGAAGCAAGTTAGCAGCTTTAATATTAGAGAATCCTGTAAGTAATTTTTTCTCTGAAAATTTAAATTGTTTGTATTTAGGAGCATCATCGGGAACTACAGTATCTCATCTCTCCGACATCCTGCCATCTGGAATTATTTTCGGAGTAGAATTCGCAGAGAGAAGCATAAGGCAATTAATTCAAAATACATCAAATAGAAAAAATATAGTTCCAATTTTAGGAGATGCTCGATTTCCTGAAAGTTATGCTAAATATATTTTCACAGAGATAGATTTAATATATCAGGATGTTGCCCAACCACGGCAATCCGAAATTGCCATAGTGAATTGTAATTATTACTTAAAAGATGATGGTATTTTAATTATAGCAATTAAATCTCAATCAATTGATAGTATTAAAAAATCAGAATATATTTACACTCAAGAGAAAGCAAACTTTGAAAAAGCAGGTTATAAGATCCTTGAGAGTATAAACATTAATAAGTTTGCTGGTAATCACATTATTTTAATAGTTAAGAAAACATCTACTTAAGAAAATCGGTTATTTTTCGAGAAGTTAATTCCTCGCTGATTATTCTCTTCGTAGTAACCCATGATTTCCTTGCTATGATTGGTGCTTTTTTATATTTTATTACATAACTCCTCAAGAATTCAATCGTTCTTGCATCAGAAGGGTAACCCGAACCAAGATTTCCATAAGTGTTTTTAAGTTCTTCAATTAAAACATCTCTCGTGTCTTTAGCTATTATAGAACCTGCTGAAACAATAGGATATATATCATCTGCCTTATGTTTAGAAATTACTTTTTTAGGTATGTAATTTAATGAGTTTTTAATAGAAATTCCAAATCTCTCTTCATTTACATCAGCAGCATCTATATATATGATATCAGGTTTTAGATAGTTAATTATTTCTGCCATCTTTATTTCCTCAAGTCGATTCAACGTAATCCTTTTTAATTCTCTTTGATCAATCTCTTGAGCTCTAACAATAACATTCTTATGAGAATGACAATTATCCTTCAAAATTTTAGCTAATTCACTCCTTTTTTTAGGAGATAGTTTTTTTGAATCTTTAACCCCAATTTCAGATAAAAAGTCTAATTTTGATTTAAAAAAACATATACCACTTAAAACCATCGGACCTAAGACAGAGCCTTTTAACATCTAATTCGAATTGAATTATATTCTGCCAGCCTCGTCTATCCCACAAATTAACTCGAATCTATCATCATGATTTTTGAATGAGTTCAATAAATTCTTCCTCGTCGTCGATTTTTTCTAACTTTTTAATTTTAACAATGGGAATATTGTCATTTTTAAAGATCTCAGGAACTTGGATATTGTTATTAATAATGAAGAGTGATGTTTTATGGAATAAATTTGTAAATACCTTTAAACATTTAAAGCTCATTTCATTAAATTTATTTTGCCCCTCAGATATACCAGAAAAGAGAGGGTAAAAACTCTTTAGCTTTAAACTGGCAGATTTTGAGTAAATAGACAATTTGAAAGGAATAGGGCCTTTTTTATACCAATACGAAGAAATTCCGATATCTTTTATTATATCTTGAACGTGAGCTTCGAATCCACTTAATTCTTTCTCTTCTAAAACTTCTTTATCATCAATATTTTCTTTAACAGGCCATCTAAATACATCGATTTTTTTAAAAATATCATTATTTTCCAAGATTTCCAATATTTTTTTAGCTATTCTCTCAGAAGGACGCATTGATTCATTTTCATAGGCGCATATTGTTCTTTTTGTAACTCCTAATTGTTCTGAGAGCTGTTTTCTTGTAAGTGAGTGCTCTTCCCTCACAGTTTTCATTAATGAGCCATCTAAAAATACTACTCCTCTACCCCTTCTTGCTAAAATATGTGGGTATCTTTTATTAATTAGATTCTCAAATGTGTTTAATGTTATAAAAGGTAAGTCCTCTCTTATATAAATAGTATTGTCTTCTAATTTTTGATATCGGTTCTTAATTCCAATTAATATTGGCTTCGATTTTAATATTGAAGATAAAGATTTAATATCACGAATTACACCTCGATTTAAATTATCAATATTATTAAAAATTTTTACACTAAAAACCAACTCATCTTTTTTTACTAAAAGATCAAAACAGAATCTATTTTTCTTAGATGCAAAATTTCCTAATAAAAATATCTCACAAGTAGCTTTCTTTAATAATATATTAATTCTTTGAAGAATCTTTTCAATCATAATTTCCAATTTTAAAAAGGAAATATCTTATAAAAAAATTTTTTTTTTTTTTGATTAATTAATTTTTTCCTTGCAATATTGACTAGTTTTAAGATCTTGAAATAATCATTATATTTAATAACCCTATATTTTGTAAATAGTAAACAATTCTTATTTATTTTTCATTTGGTAATTTGAGTAAATCAGAATCAGTAATAATTCCTACATAATCATTATAGTCTCTTACTAAAACTGCAGAATAAATGATAAGCAAATTTGATATTTCCTTAACGTTCCAACTCCTTTCAATCTCAGGAAAGGGTAATTCTTGTATTGTAGAAATATCAGCATTGATAAGTCCAGGATTATCAATAATAAATTTCTGAATTTTTTTAGAGGTTATACTCCCTACATTTTGCCCTTTTTCAATAATAGGAACTTGTGAAATGCTGTACTCATTCATTAGGTTAATCGCATCTTTAATAGATGATTTTAAATTGATAATATATACTTTTTTACTCATAATATGTTCTGCTGATCTTTTTGCTCCAAGACTTTCTCTTTCTATTCTTTCTTTTTGTAAAAACTCATAAATTTTCTTAAATTTAGAATATGGAGGATCTATCCTTCCACTTTCTATTCTTGATATTGTAGATTGAGGAATTCTTAACTTTTCCCCTAAATCTTTTTGATTTAAGTTTAATTTTTTTCTTAAATTCTTGATCTCGCTTGGATCAGGTAAAAACTTCATTTTAGGGGAAAAAAAATATTATATTTTTTTTTCATGTTTCATGCATTAGACGCATTTTTCTATCTTAACTCTTTATAATTGATTATTAATTTAAAAAGTCATGTTAAAAATTTCAAAAGCCAATTTTTTACCTATTGAAAAAAGCGAATTTCCTGAACTTTGCGAAAGGAAAGGAATCGGTCATCCTGATACTGTTTGTGATGCTGTTGCTGATGCTTGTTCAAGAGCTCTTTGCTTATATTATTTGGATAATTTTGGCAGAATATATCATCATAATGTTGATAAAGCCGCATTAGTAGGAGGAACGGCTAAACCAGAATTTAGTGGTGGGCTAATAATCCAACCACAATACTTCTTGATTGTTGGAAGGGCAATAAATCAAATTTTAACGGAATGTGGAGATGGGAAAAGTAAATTAGAATATATTCCAGTCGCTACTATATGTATTGAAACACAGCGTAAAGTTTTATCAGATATATTTAGGAATCTAGACTTAAATAAGGATATACAGTTCGATTACGCGGTTAGACCAGGATCAATTGATCTAACGGGAGTTTTTGATGAATCTCATCATTCTGAAGAAGTTCCGCTTGCAAATGATACAAGTTTCGGAGTAGGATATGCTCCTTATTCAGATGTAGAAAAAATTACATTAGAAGCAGAAAAACTAATTAATTCTTCTGCTTTTAAGGACAAATGTAAAGGTTCGGGTGAGGACGTGAAAATTATGTGTCAACGAGTTAATAATCAAGTAGGAATAACCGTTGCATCTGCTATGGTTAGCAAATTCATCAATGACGCCGATGAATATATCAGTTATACTAATCAAATTAAGGATGCTGTTCTAGATTTAGCAGCTAAAGTTATTCCAGAACGAGATGTAACTTGTCAAGTGAATATAGGAGATAATCTTGAAAAAGGTATTATATACCTTACTATAACTGGAACATCTGCAGAAGCAGGAGATGATGGTGAAGTGGGCCGTGGTAACAGAAGTAATGGTTTAATTACTCCGTGTCGTTCCATGAGTCTCGAAGCGGTGTGTGGAAAGAATCCCATTAACCATGTAGGGAAAATTTATAACATCTTGGCTACAAACATCTCCAGAGCAATTTTTGAGAAAGGTCAAGGTGATATAGTTGAGGCTCATGTAAAACTATTATCGCAAATTGGCAGACCTATTACTGATCCTTGGATAAATTCAATTGAGTTAATTCCCGCTGAAAATGTAAATTTCGCAAGCATTGAAAAAATAGCAAAAGAAGTTTCAGAAGAGAAATTGAGTAAAGAAAACTTAATTAATCTTCGAAAACGTTTAATAGAAGGTAAAGAACAAGTATTTTAAAAAAATACTTTAATTTTTATTTGAATACATTTTTTATTTTTTTCTCATATTATATATTAAATCGTAAGTTTAAGGAGAATTTAATTCATAAATTTATTCTAAAACCTTAAATTATCATATAGTCTAAACAGTTCTAACGTGATAAAAATTTGAGTTTGGATAAATGGCTCAAACAAGAGAAAAAGGAAAAAAAACCTGCAAAAGGAGAGAAAGAATTACAAAAAGGAATTTCTTCGGATTTAAAATCAAAAGAGCTTAATGAAAAATTATCAAAAAAGCTTGTAAGATTCGTTTTCGTTTGTCTAAATGCGAAATGTAAATATCAAAAAATAATCGTGAAAAAATCAATCTTAGATGACAAAATTTGTCCAAGATGTAAAGGGCAAATGAAAATTAAAGAATCCAAAAATTTATAATCTTTAATAGAAGTAATCTAACAACATAAAAAGATTATGAACTTCCTAAGTTGACAAATTCTAAAATGCCTTTCAGAAATTTCAACTTCAAATTAAGTTTAGAATCCAGAACTATGATTCATATCTATTTAATTTAAGAATGGTTGTTTAAATCAAATACAGATTCACAATTCGGACACGTGTTTGGCTTTTTGCTGTATTTTAAGACATAGTAGATTATAAAACCCAAACCTAAGGTTATGATAACCATGAAGCAAAGTAACTCGTGGTATTGATGTTCGAAATTCTTTCGTCGTAAAACGACCTCACGTTCGCATGTCTTACAAAAAACAGTTTTTTTAGCTTTTCCCGTAGTTACCACTTATTCATTTTCAATATTAATGCTTAAATCAAATACAGTAAAGTATAATTATTTTTTGTATTATTAATAATTATCTTCACGTGAATTGAAACTTGTGTTAACAATGTTTAAGCAACTTGAAGTTCACTTACTGTTGAATGAATAGTATGTAATTTAACAATTAAATTTTTTGAATCTTTAACTTAATCAACAATCCAGCTATAAATAAATGACTGAAGTACAAAATAAGCAACTTTTAAAGAAATTAATTAAATCCTATAAAAACCTTATTTTTTTCTGGTTCTTTCTTTTTCTTTTCTCCAGATGTTAAGATATTCCAAGTGTTATCTACACCTAAGTCCTTTAATTTTTTCCGCTCATTTTCTACTGCATTCTCATCTTCTTTTTCTTTTTGATTCATAAAATTCACATAATTAATTTTTACTTCTAAATAATTAGTATATTTTTTATTAATATAAGTTGCGTTATCAAAAATTAATAACAAAAGAGAAAAACATTTTGTCATTAATATTTTAAACCTTTAATTTTATATTACTTAACTTTCAAAGTTATTTTTTATAATGTGATCTTATAGCTTCTAATTAAAAAATATTATTTTTTTGCCACCATATGAAAATCATTTTCCAATAAATCGCTTCAAATCCAAGATATTGAA
>SDBT01000235.1_pt1 | contig 81478 bp, 135 predicted proteins | sample 2277101 | NCBI WGS metagenome assembly SDBT01 (sample SAMN10404973, study PRJNA504765) | marine sediment metagenome | isolation source: marine sediment core GS10_PC15, 103 cmbsf | place: Arctic Ocean: Southern Knipovich Ridge | collected 2010
CAGCAACCCCCGGCGGCGGCCCCACGCAGACAGGTCCAGCCGACACCGTTGCCATATCGACCCGTCTCCCGACGCTCACCATTTCAGGATCTGCAGGAAACTTCCAGTACCAGATCTCTGAAAACGTAGGGTTCACCTCTGTCGTTTTTGAAGTAGGCAGTTACGATTTGTTGGTAGAATCTTTTATCTCTGGCCATTGTTCTTTTATCTTTTCATCAATTTTTTTCATTTCATCACTAGGGCTAAAAGTCATGTCTATCTTTTGAGGAGCCTTGCCATAACCCCTGTCCATCAACTCCCTAATAGCAACCACATCGTTATCACTAATACCCTTTTTAAGCAAAGAGTTTACAAGGTAATAAATATATCTCTTGTTTTTTCCTTTTGGAATTTTAGCCAATCTATCTCTAATATAACGACCAATATCATCTACCTTTTTGGGCCGCCCCTTGGGGTTAGTTACTACTCCTTTTTTAAACTGATTTTGTGGATTTGGATTTCCTTTTCCCATTTTCCTACTGCCTTCCTATTCTTATACTTAGATTTTACCACACTTTATTGTGTTTAAAAACTAAGAAACCACAATTAAAACAACATTACCTGTAACGATCAACCTTTAATGTGGCCAGCCAAGCATCTTGTACACTTTTATACAGTTTATCGTGCCTGACTTGTACATTACATGTACACTATTTAGCCACTGGCCTTTTATTTAATTCTAAATTCTTTAGCATGGTACTTTGTCCAATATTTGTTTATATTTTTTAATAATACTGCTGCTTTGATTGGTATTGCGTTGGGATTAGTAACATTATTAAGTTCAAAGAACCCCAATACTATTTTCTGATATGCTCCCAATTCTCTGTTGTGTTTCATTTCCTTTTTTTTAATTCTTTTAGGCCTTCCACCTTTTTAGCCCACTCTGATAGTTTTTCTTTAGAGTACTTTCTGGCCCTAGCCTGACCGCCCTTACTTCCTAAACTAACAGCAGCAGGGTCTTTGCAGATACTAAAATGCTCTGAGTCCTTGTCAGTGTCTATATCATTATCACAATTAAAACAGTGTTGTATGCTCATATAAGTTTGCGTTTACAATTATATTGTTGTTTATATTCTTCTGTTTCCCATCCTGGCATATTTGACTTGCACCCTTCACAATCACATTCAGTGTAAGGGTTGTGTGTAATTAATTTATATATCCATTTAATAAAGTTTTTCATATTAAATCCTCAATGTAGCGGGCAAGGATTTGCCAAGTTCACATAGAGTTTGACCTCACCGTGTATATACTCGTATAGTCACCTTGCAAGTCGCATCAATGGCTTAACGAACCCTCCAGACCCTAAATCGGTTAGACCAAATTAACTGGACTAGGTTACGGTTTCTATTCCGCCACCGCTACATTCAAGATTTAATTTTGTCTTCCCATATACGCTTATATTTCTTCTCAAAACTTTTATCCTTTTTTTACTCTAGGATTTTTTCGTCTTTTCCGTGCATATTCATTTTGACAATCTCTACAATGACTACTGAAATATTCCCTATAAATATCACTCTTATCTGTAAATTTTAGAAACGTAAAATGTTCATGAGTTTCCTCTTTCTCTAGTTTACATTTATTACAAGTTTTTGTATTCATGATTATCAACCTTCAACATTATAATGCGTGCCTATGTAGCCAGCCAAGGATTCTATCGACCTTTCTATCGCATAGACCTATTTACGCCAACTGGCCTTTTATTAATTTCTATAACAACCTAGTATTTCAAACATTTCTTTATTTTCTTTTACTTCAAAATCATAATTCTCAAATAAAGACCAGTTTATACCACTCATCACAAACCCATTCTTTTCAAAAGAGAAGTAGTCACCTTTAGAAATCTTTATAACTGTCCCTCCAATTTTTAAAGATTTGTTTAGGATAAATCTGTTATCCCTCTTTTTAAAAACTTTACTGAATTTAACTTTCATTTAACTAGCCTTTTAGTCATTTGTTCTACACGCTCTCTTCCTGCTGATGTTATATTATAAGATTTTTCTCCCTTAGTATTTGTAGTTTCATTTATTAATCCTTCTTCCACTAACTCTTTTAAACCAAATTTTATTTGAGTTAAAGTTTTTTCTTTTCCTTTTAGGACTGTATCTTTCATTTAACTGGCCTTTTATTTAATTCTTCTGGTTTTACCAACTTATACATTTGTTTTTTAATAAACTCTATGTCTTTGTTGATTAAAACTTTTTGTTCCAAGAGTCTCTCTAATGATATTAAGTACTCAACTAATATTTGTTCATTTGTTTTAACTAAGTTTTTCATTTCCTTTTATTTAATTCTTCCACTAGTTCGTTTATTTTGTCTATAACAACTCCCATATTTATACTAACTATTTTATCGCCTTTATAGATATAAGGAGATTCTTGTCCTATCTTCTTTAGTTTCTTTTTCATTTTATTAATGCCTGTAATAAAAAATCTGCCAGCTTGTATTGTTCTTCAACTTCCTTTCTGTATCGTTCTTCTTGACCTTGATATTTTGATATATTAGTAAAGAAAAACAAGAAACCACTTATATCTCTTATCCCATATGGCTTATTGTTTTTATAGATTATTCTCAACTCTTCTTGTCTTGTTAACCTTGTGTATTGTGTATTCATATTTTATTCACCCCCCTTCTCTATTAACTTAATTCTACGCTTTTCTACGGACTTGTCAAGTAACAACTGGAGTCTTCTCATCCCACCCTGTCTCATCACCATTATTCACAAATTTCCAGTAACGGCGGCGGATTACATCACAGTATTTTTCGTCTAACTCAGCCATATAACAAATGCGATCAATCTGTTCCGCAGCAATCAAAGTCGACCCACTTCCCCCAAATAAATCTAATACTATATCATCTTGTTTGCTTGAATTTTTGATAGCCCTTGCGGATAAAGCTACTGGTTTTTGTGTTGGGTGTTTATAGGTAGCAGAACTATCTCTTTTTAACTGCCATACATTTGTTTCACTATTGTGATTCAATACTCCATAAAAACACAAAAGTTCGTATTGTTGTCTATAACCAGCACCCAACCCAATAGTCTCTTTATCCCACACAATTACATTATTTGGTTTACCAAGAGACAAAAAGAAGTCTGGATAACTTTGCCAATTACAACACACATACATAGGAATACTCTTAAAAGTAACTAAACTATCATATAAAAACTCCCTCAATGCTTCATCTTTTAAATCATCGTTCTCTATGTTCCCCCACGGTTTTCGTCTATCTTTATCAACTCTACTAACATATTCGACTCCATATGGTGGATCTGTAAATACCATATCAGCCTTCTTCCCACCCATCAATTTCTCTACATCCTCCATTTTCGTAGCATCCCCACACATGAGCCTATGACGACCCAGCTGGTATACTTCACCCAACTTAGACTTAGGAGGCTCTGAAGAGGCCTCTGGTGCCTCGTCCTCCTCTATTTCTTTAGGGAATATCTTATCAAGCTCGTCAAACCCCACATCCTCGAGCATGGCTTCATCAAAGTGGTTTGCAAGGAGGTCCCAATCAAATTCACCGAGGTTATGATTTAATCTTAAATTTAATTCTTTTTCTTTTGCCTCATCCAAATCTACATAAATCACTGGCATCTCAGTCCAACCTAATTTTTTGCATATGTTAAGGCGCTGGTGTCCTCCAACCACTATTTGCTCCCTACCTGGGTGCTTATTAACAATAATTGGCTCTACCATGCCAAACTTCTTTATACTCTCCTCTAAGTGCTTCGCCTGTTTTTCAGTTAACCTTCTAGGGTTGTACTCGCTGGGCTTTAAATCATTTATGTTTACTTGTTTTACTTCCATACTATTTATTAAATTCTACATTATACGTTCCTGAGTTAAGTTTACAATTTTGCATATTGGCACGAATATCGCCTCCCCAAGTAATTTTATTATACCAAGGATAGTCTCTTTGGGGACTAGGATATACAGGGTATGGCCTGTCAATAATAATTGGATTGTTCCAGTGTTGAATTACTGTGTTTGTTTCCAGTGTAAAATTTTTCCATTCACCTCCAGGAAACATGCCTTTAAGATTTTTAATCAAAACTGACAACTTAATATCTTGCTCAATTTTAATTGTTTTGCTGTCTGTATCTATTTGTAATTTCATATCTTTACACCCCCTTTTTATTCTTTTTAATCTTCTCAATTATCTCCCTATAATCATCAACAGATTTCTCAACTGACCAATCATCTTTAATCTCTTGTAGCCTTTTTCTTGATTCTTTTCTTCTTGCATCGGCGCTCATAAATTTATCAATATCAGTTGGTAAAGTTATAACAGGCATTCCCAGTGCCCACGATTCTAATGTTTTATTATTCGACTTATATTTAGCCTTAGCATCCCCGTGTGGGTCTGGCATTAACACAGCATCTGCCTTAATTAATTCTTTAAATAAAGTGCCATAGTCATATGCAACATTAACAATATTTAGTCTGTCCCTATAAGCAAGAGGTGGGTCATAGGTAGCATTTGAAATAATAGTCAGCTCTATGTCCCTACTAATAAGCTCATCAAAAGTATTCATTAAATAATGAGTATTACCACTGTACCCAAACCAGCATACTTTCCTTAATGTCCCTTTGTGGATTTCTTTTATAGGTTTATGCTCAGGAATATAAACCCTATCTGGTACACACTGAACAAAGGCTTTGGGTCTCATTTTTCTTATATACTCAGCTAATGGCTCAGTTGAGGTGGTTACTGCGTCACACAGGTCTATAAACTCAAATACAGGTTTCCCTTCCAACCAATCTGGGTCAGCCAAATCTAAAATCTTTATGCCCTTAAAATTCTTTATCATGTTATCCCAATACACTTTTTGGAATAAAAGTACATCATATTTTTTTCCTATAACATATTCCTCAGCTTCTTCCCAATAATTCAATAACCAACGAGCCCTAATTCTCGATGATCCGACAGAATTAATCATCCTGTTATCCATACGCTCCATGGTTAAAATTCCGCAAACCTTTTCTGTCTCTTTATTTTTTAGCATTTCTCTTTCCTTTCATGTAATTAGACGTTTTCTTTTTCTAGTTTAATGTATGTATTCTCACTCATCAAAAGTCCTATATAAGTAACTGGTATTCTATCAACAGTGAGTTCTGCCCTAGGATTATTCCATCCTTCAATATCTGGATATTTGGGGATAACAGATGTGGCGTGACCATCACCCACAGCCTTAATGACCTCATCATCTTTTAATCCATTGTAAACGTATATTTTTACTCTGCCGTTGTCTTTCCTTAAATATTTAGTCTTAAAATATCTATTATACTTTTTTAACAAGTTTTTTTGCTCTTTTTTCAATTCCATCATTTAATTTTTTAACAAATTCTCTTCTTTATCTATGTTTAAAATTTTCTTGGTAATTATATCTAACAACTTTGTTCTTTCTTCAAAAACCTTCTCACTCTTAATCCTATTTTCTCTGTGTATATTCACATTAGGCTCAGCCAACTCATAGTATCTCAAAAGGTCTACCTCTGCCTCAACCTTGGTTACAGCAGTTATTTGTTCATTGTGATACTCAATTAACACATCAAGCCTTGTAAGCATTCTTTTAAATTTATCTTTATTTGTTTCACTCATACATTAATTCCAATTTTTTTCAAAACAGTTTCCCATTGAGACTCAAACTTCTGAAAATTAAACAATTCTCTTGCAGTCTTTCTACCAGCCTGTCCAACCTTGAGTGCCAAAGCAGGGTCATCTAACACCAATTTTTCAATAAGCTTAGCTGTAGCTTCTGGATTATCCATAACCCGTGGATCTTTAATCGTGTACTTACTGGTTAAATATCCATTCTCTCCGTGCTTAATAAATGTGTCTGCATCTTGATATGGTGTTGTCACTATGCACGCCCCAGACAACATAGCCTCTGTTCTGGCACGACTCATTGGTGACTGCCAAGCAGGAAAGAAAAACACAAGACTCCTGCCTATAAAATCTCTATAGTCGTCAAAGCTTTTAAATTTCATGTCCACCCCAATCCATATAAACGGCACGCCTTTTTCTTCTAGCATTCTCCTAACAGTTGTTAAAAAAATACGCCTATATGCCTTCTCCATCCCCGCAGGGGAAAGTACAGTGGTAACTCTAGCTTCCTTTGGTAAATCCCACCACTCGTCTACATTCATACCATGAATTACAGGGTGGCCAAAGCCCCATTGCTTGGCCGCAGTCCTTGAGTTGGTAATAACAAAAGTCCCCTTAGTCATTGTTTTAATAAAATCAATTACATAAGGGCTCTCGTATTTATCGTGGAATGGAGTCATATGGTTAATAGTCACAATAGGGCAATCATCCCCAATAGTTTCTCTAAGCTCCATATAAAGCTTGCCCTTGTGTATCCTGTCACCCTTCTCAGGATCATAAACAGACTGTTGGTCTACATGGAGAATAGCAAAGTCATAATAATTCTTTTTAAAGTGAGTTACCCATCTACACTTTTTAGGAAATGGGCGGTGTGTCTCACCCCAGGTACGATACGGGTTGTAGACCAAGTCATAGTGTTTTATAAATGATAAATTTGCGAGTTCATGCTGGTGTGCAACGTGCCACGGACAGAGGAACCCCAAAGACTCTAAGCTTTCTTTTGGGGTTCACTGGGCACCACCCCCCTTCGGATGGAGACGATTATGATCGCCCCAACTCATTATCTCTAAATTCGAAATTTCATTATTAAGCCCATCACCATCTTTGTGGTGTACAATTTCTTTTTTATCAAGTTCCCTACCCAAATGTTTACTCATAATGTATCTATGTTCTGCAACCCATTTATCATCAATTTTGATTCGTCTATAAGTAATCCTGCCGCTCCCAGATTTGTAATATTTATAGCCGCCCTTCCAATTCCAATGTTTATCTTTCCCTTCAAATTTTTTACCAAGCCTATTACCTTTTTTAAACCCAAGCTTTTTAGCACCATAAGAAGTGAATTTCCCATCAGAGGTATGTGTCTTTGGCATATGTAAAGTTTACACTGTGCCAGGGCCAATGTCAATATTATATTTTTAAACATTATTTATATTTCCTACAGGTGTCATATGATATCTCACATTTGACGGTGACATCTTTATTGTTCTTGCTGTCATGGGATAGTTCTCAATCTCTAAAAACTTACAAATCTTTTGTATAACTGGAAAGGGTAAACTTTTAACATTCTCATTCTTTGTAATTTGCTCATAACTAAGTGTTAACCCCGCCAAATGCTCATATTTTCTCCTGAAATCAAGCTCGTTTTTAATGAGTAAGTATACCACATCTTCATCCCTAGCAAATATGGGAAAATCGTTGGGCTTTTCTTTAATATCGGTAATTTCCCCACCATCAACATACTCACTTGTTTTGTTATTTTTTCTATACTGTGCGTGCAGTGCTGAATAATAAGTATTTAGTTTATTCTCTCTAAACAAATGGATTACTTTACTGTCATTCATTACCTCAGTTAGCACTGGCATCATATGTCTATATTTAACATCAATAAGTACCAAGGGTGTATTAATGTCTCCAAACTTATCATCAAGTAATTTAATTACATCCTCTTTAGTTTTAAGCTGCTCACGTAAAAGTTTTATAGACTTGATTGTGGTTATCTCATCTACATAGGTGATATCTGGGTGAGTTCCCATACAGTATCCCAAGAAGTGGGAACCAGACCTTTGGTGGGTAACTTGAAATATATATCTTGTATTTTTCATTTGTTTTGAAATAAAAATTGTTTTTTACCTCCACGCCTCTCTTTTTCATTTCTAATATCGAAGTTTCTGTGTTTAAGTATGTCATTTAAAATAGTGAAACAGTCATCATCGCTATATCTTTCCCAAAATAATTCTTCTAATTGAGTCATGTTTTTTGACTGAAGACTTTTAAACCCAAATTTCTTTAAATAATTAACTAGATCATTTTTCCATAATATATCTGACACTTTTTTAATTGACATTTTCCATTCGTGACTTTGCTCATAAAACCGATATATAGGTTTAACATTTCCATCCTCTAAATCAGTAATGGTTAAGATACCAACATCGACGTTCATCTTGTGTAATTTGCGTGCCTTAATGGCTGTGGTCACTATTGTCATATGAGTAAACAAACCATAAGAATTACTGATTTGAGATGGAAGCCTAGTAAAGCTATCTTTCGCTGTTTTTATTTCATAATAGTGAAAGTAATCATCCCCAAGAACAACAAAGTCGGGTCTATGTCTTGTGCTGAATTCAGTTTGTTGAAAATTTCCAACCCCATCTAATTTTTCGATCAGCAAGTCCTTAATATCTTGTTCAGTGTAATCTTCTTCTTTTTTCTTCTCCATTACTTTGTTATTTTTCATTTTATCTCTGCTCTAATTTTATCTTTGCCCATTATTAGTAGACAACAAGCTCGTTTGTGGCCAGTTATTATTCTATTCTTGCTATCAATTTCAATGGGTATAATTTGTCCATAGCGAATAAGGCTTTTATAAACATCCATTACTAAATCTAATCGCTCCATCATCCAAATGTCTTTTCTAGCTGTACACCAATTATGGAGAGGTGTTTTATCCCCCCTCAAAGCTAGGTATATCGGATGGCTAGTAATATTTTGGCCTTTTTGTTTACCCCAAGCATTCAACCAGGAGTCTTCACTGGTAAATCTTAGTGACCTAATGGGCACATCTTTAATGTTACTCATCCTTAGCTATGTGCCACACTGACCGATTGTCTTTATTCTTCCCATAAAAACCAGCCTCCCCTGGTAATTTTAACTTTTCTTGTTGCAAGCGATCATTTATCTCTAAAATCAACATGCCTCCCTTTTTAACTTTACTCCAAGCAGTATCCACTACCCCCTGCCCTGTTCTCGTCTCGCTAACATGAGTAACAGATAAACAAAGAACTAAGTCATACACCCCGAAATCAATCATATTTATTGAGGGGATTACATTCCATTGAGCATCTGGGTGGATATTTTCTTTTAACATTCCACTCGCTAACCAGCGCCATATTTGATTTGGTTCAATACCAATCAACATTTCAGCTTTTCTCTTGTAACACTCTAAAAGGAATGCGCCCATGTTACATCCCACATCAAGTACACTTTTACCTTTCAAATCTTTTGGTAGTCCAATTTTATCAAACTCCTTGGGAGTGTTCATTCTTCCCATTACTCCTAGTTCAGGAATTGACTGATAGTATTTAATTATGCTCATTGTTTTATATTTAACTTTTTAGTCATGTAGTTTGTTTCCAGGATAAGTAGATATTTTTTTTATGACAATTTTTACATAAAGTTCTACCGTTATTAATCATAAAGTTTGAAAATAATAAATTTCATATCAATAATACTATTCCTTCTTGAACTCTTAGATTTAGTGCGACGGATACCTGTTGCCTGCGCATCTTGGATAAAGGCCAAAGTAAAATTATGTTTACCTTCAAACCTAGTTCTTATCTCTTGTGTTGTGCCCCCATATCCAGAAATTCTTTCACAAAACATTCCCCCAATTATTAATTCTCTCCTGTTTACATAACTAAAATTCTCAACAAAGCCTTTAACTGCATTGTCTTTCATTCCCCAAAACCAAATTTTTGTACTTTTCCGTCCATTAAAAATACCCAATACGTTTGGTTCCATCTTTATCCTATCGTCACAAAACAACAGCCATTGGCCCTCCGCCTCTATAACTGCCCTATTCCTTGCCTCGGCTAGTGTATAGCGCCCCTGATTGGAAAATTTAATATATTTAATTGGAATGTTACTATTCTTTCGTGCCTCGTTAACAATTGGCTCTATGGGGGTATCTCCACTATCAGCTACTACTATTTCATACTTCTTAAAATCCTGACTAAGCGCCCCAACCAGACATTCGATAAAAGCTTCTGGGTTGTCTTTAGTGGGTATAATTATGCTGCTAAAATCATCATTTGGCATATAAGCCTTGTAATATAGCTTTCTGATCTCCCGCACCATTTTTCTAATGTCACGTGCCCTGGCTGTATCCCATGCCTTCTCTCGCAACTTAAGTCGCCAATCCCTATTCTCCATCATCTCCTTTATATTCTTTTTTAAATCCTCTACATCATTTTGCTCTCCATTGCGCACAACCAAATTTTTACCATCAAATAACTCTGGGACATGACCAACACTTCTTGTTAATACAGGTATCCCCGTGATCATGCTTTCAAGTATGGGGAGAGTGTTCCCACAGAAATATGCCGTTCCTTTTTTCCTAACCAAAAGAACATGATATTTGGGGACTTCAACACAATAAACCTTGCCATCATATTTTTTAATAGATAAATCCATACTCCGCCTAATGTAAGACTCTTTCTTTTGCCTTCTTTCATAAACGGTATATTCTAAGTGTTTTACCTCAATCCAATGGTCAATAATCCATCGTTTTTCTCCACGCCGATCTCTAACCTTAATGTTTGCATTGGTTCCAGCCTTTATAAAACATTCTTGTAAATCATCAGTCATCCGCTTTGAAGATGTAAAAACTATCCTTGCTCCGTTGAAAACCCTACCATCCCCTTTAACATACCAATCGAGAAAAGTATCTATTTGAAATCTGGTTCCAAACTTTACACAATCAGGTATGTATTTATCTCTAGCTTTACCAAACTGTAACAAGTACTTCGCCAATTCATTCTGTCTACCTATCCTAAATTGATCGGGGCGCACACCATATTTAAACCCCATTAAATCTAATAGTTGAGAAATATCCTTTCTCGCTTCTTTCTTAACTGCCGCTATAGAAATCCTGTAAGAATCTTTGCTTCCCTTTATTACACACCCTTCTGACAAATATATCCCCATAAACTTGAACCAGTTAATATTAAATTTGGAAACCCACTCACTTACGTCTAGCTCTGCGTCACAATTCAGCGCTACCCAATCGCACGTTCTTTGAATTTTGAACCCAGAAGGCAATTCGTCTGCTCTAACAAACCGATAATCTTTATAACCGTTACCCACATCAGTATTGCCACCTTTTCTAGTTTTCGTGGCCACCCACATGTTGTGATTAGCTGTAACTGAAAACGATAGTGCTCTGTTGTCAACACTGTAAAGTTCTTTGTGGTTGTCTTGAGCCACATATTTATTTGGCTTCTGATATTCCAAGGTGTTCTCGTCCGTATTCAGGGTTGCCACTTTTTCAGTCTTGTCCAAGTCTTTAAATAATTTCCATCCTTGATCTGTCAAAATTTCAGTTTTGTCGTCATAACAACCACTTTCAAAACCATCTACCGAATTACAAACATGAATGGCCGATTGCCTATAAATTTCCAACATTTTTTCATCACTAACATTCTCGTAAAATTCAAGGCTCTTACCACCTACTTGACGAACCTCATCCATATACCCAGGTTTACTTATCCTACCAACTAACTTAAATTTATATCCTAATTCTTTACATGCCTGGGCCACCTCACGAACTCCCTTCTTACCCTCAATCCTAGAGACAGTCATGTTTACAACATTTTCTTCTGTATAATCCTCATTAAATTTAAATGTGTCCAGGTCAATTCCATAAGGGATCAAAATTGTGTAAGGAACTCTTGAGTGAATTTCCTCATTGCCTACAACAACCAAGTCATAAAAGTCATTAATTTCCTGGTTATCAGCATCGTATGGATTAAAATGAAACAATATTTTCGGCTTGGCATCAAACAATTTAGCAAAATTCTTTCGAAGCACCTCACCAGATTTCCAATAATGGATGTCAATAACATCACACCATTCCATTAATTCAACTGCTTTATGTAATGAATCAACATCTGGCCTCTTGGGGTGGACAGCAAGAATTTCTACTTCAAGGTGGGGGCTGTACTTTTTAACAGCCTGAGCAAGCCTGTCAATTGCTGTGCCTTTTTTATCAATTACAATTAATATTTTCATTTTACTTTCTTATAAATTATAACGAATAGCACACCCAAGTACAATATCTAGTTTATGCGTTATACCTCCCAAAAAAACTGTGGCCGAAATGCGTTTCGTTTATTTCACTTAACTTCTTATGCATGACTTGGGGATGATCTTCAATATCTTTTATCTGTTTTCTCTCACTAAGTTTTTTTGTTAATGCCTTCATGTATGCCTCAAAGTATTCCTCAGGCGTACTAAACTTTTTACCAGCCACAGCGTCAATCATCCTGCCATATCTATTTACTTTAATCCTCAAAACTTCTTCTGTATCCCATAAATGTTCATAGCCAAAAAGAGCAACAGTAAACCTTTTACCCCTTCTTTGATTTAGTTTTAGCCTTGAATGGTTAGGTACTCCTTTTCCGTTTGGTAACATAAAATCAAGACTGTCGCCCAAATTTCCTTTATTATAAATTCCTGCATGTTTATATTCAGGGTAATAAATAGTTGGTTGGTAAAATTTATGCTTCTGCCAAAAACCAGTAGGCAAGTTAGGGCTGTTTGAAAACTCATCAATTTGTCTTATAACAGTTTCGTAGTCTTTTTCGTGGAGAACATCATCCGCGTCAAACATTAGAATAATATTTCCTTTGCAGGCCTGGTAGCCAATTGTCCTTGCTATACCATAACTAATCCAGCCATACTTTTCTAAATCAAACACTGTGGGGATAATGCGGATTTTGTTACCCAGAGCCTCTATTTTTTCCCTACTTCCATCTTTTTTTCCATAAACATTGAAGGATACAACCATCTCATCAACCACATGTAAAAAAGATTTTATCGATTCCTCAAATGGATAGCAGCCCAAGACACCCTCGCTAACGAATACTAATCCACTAATCATTTATATTTAGCAAATATATGCACTATGTAATCCCCATCTGTTTTAATACAAGAATACCTATAATCGAATTCCAAATTTCTTCTATGTAATGATGAATCTAACCAAGCCTGTAATACTTCTTCCTCGCTGTTAAACCCTCTTGCTAAATTTTCACCAATACTACAATAACTAGTACAAAATCTTCCAGCACTAAAGCCATCATGTGACCAATTTTCAACAGTTTCTTCCAGACGTGTCTGAGCCATTGTGCAGGTATGTTCATTTTCTTTGTATGCCTCATCGCCTTTCCACTCTTGAATGACATTGAATAGCCTATCGCCATCAACACCACTATTAACCGCTTTTACTTGTGGTAACGAGTCAAACTTTATGGCGGGTTTAGAGTCCCGAAACTGCCCCAGTGCAATAGTAACCATAAAAACAACAAATAAAATAACAAACACAATTAATATAATTTTAATTTTTTTCATTCTTTTGTAACATAACAAATTTATTATGTTTACTATGGATTGTCAAGCACTAAAATTAGAAAGTTGGTACACGGATTTACTACCATGATCGAGACCTTTCCCCACATGTTTAACATTATTAAACCAGTCAGTCCATGGCTTTCCAGGGTCAGTCTCATTTCTTCTATCCCTGCTGTTATCTTCAAAAATTACCAAGGGAATATCTTTTAGTTGTTCTAAATTTCCAACATGTAAATTCATTGAAAGAAAAAAGGCTATATCTGCTTTAGGGATGTCGTTAACTGGTATGCCCTGTTTTAAATCACACTCTACATAATCAATATTGAAATATTTTAAATAGTTACCCACATGAAATGCAGCATTGAGTGGCTTTTTCATGTCCAGGCCAATTACTCTTTTAGCTCCATGCTCTGCAGCATATCTACAAAAGAAACCAGTAGCACAACCAACGTCCCACACCACCTTACCCTTAAAATCAATCTTGTTTAGTTTCATGTACCCAATACGGTTATTGCTTTGTCGAGGCCCGTTATTCATTTCTATCCGAGGCTCCCTTTGATAATATATCTTTCCATACCGCCCTTCTTCATGATAAATCTCCTTGGTGTACTGCAAATATGGTCTGTCCTCAAAAGCAAAAGGTTGGGGGTCAACAAATTTTTTATTAATCAAATCATCTTTATTGATAATATTTTTCCATGCCTTGAAGCCATACAGTTTACCCATCTCGTTAATATCTGCATATATTTTGTAACAATCTGTTATTTCTTTGGTTGCATCACCTTCAACAAATTCTGTTAATTGGCAGGCTACACGCTCATCCCCAAGCTTTGCTTCGAAAATTGCATAAACCCTGGGAGAGATTCCATCCTTCCATAAAATATTCTGTATCTGAGTCCCCTCAACGAGCTTAGAATTAAATCGAAGATGACTACTACTAAGAGGGTTGTCGCCCCAAAGTGCATCGTCTAATGTTTGTCCTTTTTCTAAAGGATTACCATAAAACACTTTGATACAAGTTGTCTCGATATCTCGGCCATATCGCAAACAAACTTCTTTTAGCAGTCTCTTGTCACGAGTGATAAACGCATGTTTCCCTTTTTTGTGTAACCCATCCTTTTTATATCGCTTTGCCTTAGTTATATCTATCATTTAAAATTCCCCCAACCTGAATGTCCAAAGTGTTCAGGCTTTATACTTTTAACTCTACTTTTAATAAAGCTGGGGTGCATTGGCCAGGGCATGTTGTGGATATATCCATCTTTTCTGTTCATACGTGATTTCATCATGTCAATAAACATACGCAGTGCCTCCTCCTCAGTGTTTCCCCAGTTGGTAGTGCCAAAATATCTTTTGTGAGCCCTAGAAAATCTCAAAAATTCTTTAGCGGTAAAATCTTTAGTCTTAAAACAATAGTCATAATTCATAAACTCCAAATGGCTCTTGTAAATATCTCGCTCATCCACCATTTTACCCTTGGGTATACCTCCACGCATTCCAGTTTTTATAATAGGTACACATAGGTCAGTATATTGTCCTTCAGCAACACCAAAATACATATCCCCATACTTCATATTAATAATCATTGGGGTAGGCCCTTTCTGGTAAACCTTATCAACCAATATTGTAGAAAATTTTTGTGCTGTGATTATCCTCTTATCATTAAATGCCTCAATCTCCCAAAGCCCCTCCCTCCACGTGTCTTTAAACACATAATCCACATCTACACGAATACAAAAATCAGACTTAATTTGAGCCAATCCATGATTCAAATGCTTGGGGAGTTCGTCCCAACTAAATTTATGTGGCCATTCAAGTGTATAAATCCTTATTTTGGGGTTGTTTAATTTTTTAATCTTTTCAATACTTCCATCTGTCGAAACACCATCAACAATAACAATCTCATCAGCCCAAGGAAGCATAGAAGCAATACACTCCAAATAAATATCTTGTCTATTAATCGGGTTGGTTATACACAATAATGTTCCAATTGTCATTTTATATTTACCATAACCCTTTTATTACACTTTGGACAGGTATAAATTATCATACTTATAGTTCTTCTTGTGAGCTTTGTGTATATCTTTTCACCCTTTTTTGCACAATCTTTACAAAATTTAGCCATTATTTTTATTTATGATCTACTTCACATGGGTATTTGTTTTCCCATTTCTCTAAATCTATATCACACCTGCCACACACCTGATTACTAGCCCCCGCAAAACACTCAACATCTCTTGAATCATCGTGGGTAGTACAAAAAGAACTGGTAAGGTGTATGGGGCAAAAATACCAACCGCAATTGTAACAAAGGTACGCCAACCCCCTGTCTATTGGTTCTTGGCAATTATATTTATGGCAATTGCAGTCAATACCATATCCCCTTTCCATTGGTATGTGCGAATCAAATCTATTTCTTTTATAATATCCGTACCCCATTTTTTATTTGAAAACTTTCACAAGATAGCCAATGTCAAAAATCTCAGTTGTACCTTTCATGGGACGCATTCGCTCATAGCTATAAAATTTTGCTAAATGTTCCAACCCATCACTGGCTATCCTTGGTGTAATTTCCCAAGTTTTAAACTCAGCCAACGTAAGATATTTTTCGATAGCATTTTTTGAGTAGCGAAGGTAATCAATCTTTGGAGGGTTGTGAAGAGGATATATTGTAGGGTAGGAAATATAAGCAATTCCCCCATCTGCCAAAGAATGGTAAATATTCTTATGAGCAGTCAAAGGATCATAAATATATTCAAAAACTTCCAAGCAAAAAACTACATCATTGTTTTTTGAAGTCCCCCTTATACTTCCCCAGTTGCTATTGATATCCAAAAAATAGTCAGGCTTGTATTGAGCATCATTGTCCAATATTTTATATTCCTTAACATTCCATGAATTGACTCTGTCTTTGATTAGCTTTTGCCCACCTCCAATATCTAAAACAGAATCGCAGTCCACATTTATTCTGCTTAAATATCGCTCAAGCTGCTCACGATATAAACTACTCATTTTTTTTTCTCACTTTTATACATTTATTGCAAGTTACTTCCACTCGTTCTTCTAAAAAGTCACCATCTTTTTTGTCGTACTTCAATATACCCAGTTTCTTTTTACAGGTATCACATATTATTTCCCCTTTAGCTACAATATAAATTGCCATATTACTCTTTATAGTACCTTTCAATTCCTCTTTTCTTCATCTCATTAACCAACTCATTCCAGTTAGTAACTATGTCCTCAGATTTCCCCCTAGTATTTTTAATATTCTTCTTCCTTTCTACAAACAAGTCACTATCTTCCACGCCCAAAAAGTTAAGTAATTTTTTTCTAACTCTAATATCATAAAAAGAATCCACGTCCTCATTGTTTGTAACCTGGTCATAATAAACGGCAAAGCCCGCCCGATGTCTATTTTCAGCTATTCTCTCTCTCAACCACACTATATGATTCAAAACTTTATCAATTTTAGCTTCAACCTTACCCTTAACAATCAGGGGTGGGCCCAATCCTCCCTCAGTATCTCCTATATGATTAGCTCTAAACCAGAGCACAGTTTCTAATAAATCTTTCCTAATTAGCTGTATAACTTTCACGTCATACTTTTTCACAAAATCCCATACTCCAGACGATATGTGATCATACTGCAACTTAAAACCAGATACCTTATCTGGCTTGTCCCCACGAAACGTATTAAATAAATGGCTTTCCACTCTGTGCCCATTGGTAAAATTTCGAAAAATCTCTTGCCTCGCAACAATACGCTTGTGGCTATGTAACATCCTTTGAAACGGACTGCTGCCCGAGCGCTGGCTAGATAGGGTAATAAACTTATTTTGCATCATTTTATTATTTCCATCCCATTAGAGTTTTCTTTAAGGCTTTATTTTTACGTTTTTTTTGTTTCCGTTTTCCATCTTTGTATTTTTATTAATTTACTCACTTTTTTTCTTCCACTGATCAATATATCTACCTTTGTAACTTGCACTCATTTTACCTCTTTGAGCCTCTTTGGGCGTTCTAATAATATCTTTACACCATTTCCAAACAGTAGAGTTTGATATCCTTAAAATCTTACCTACCTGATGGGTTGACTTACCTTCAGAATATAATTTTCTGGCTCTATCTTTGACTTCTTGTTTATATTTTTTCATTTCTATCTATATCTTATTTTTGTCTACTTAACCCATCCATTTTTACCCTGTCTTAATTTCTCAATTTTTAAACGTGTTTTAAAATATTGTCTTTTATCATCTTCATTTGACCATATATCAGCTTCTACGCTAACCATACTATCCAGTTTTCTTTTTGGTTTATATGTGCTAGTCTTCATTTTCTTTTTATAAATTACTTTATCTCCTACAGCTATCTCTATCTCTGGGTTCCCTGTAGCTATGTTTCTTGTTATCTTTTTCATTTTAATAATCTTTCAAATACTCTCACATAATCTTCTGTCATTCTTTTCAAGCTATTAAACTCTCTTCCTTTGTTAAAATTTTCAATTAGCTCAGAAGTACCACCAGACATGTTGACACCATATAATTCAACACCACACATTAAGGCTTCAAGGTAAGTATTGCTATAGCAGTCGTTAAAATATGGTGCCATCAAATAGTCACAGCCCCTATATACCCTAGCCATTTCTTCGGGATTGTCTATTATCCTTGGTATCTCATACTTTTCTCCTCTAAAAAAGTCGAAGTTATACTTTTGGTGTTCTGGGGAAAACTTACCAATCAAAACCAATTTAGCATTTGGGTTCTTCTTGTGAATTAGTTGATATTCATACCAAGCTTCTTCATACCGCTTAGTCTCGTCACGGCTAAACCTTGAATATAAATAAATTGGGCTACTACCATCAGCGTTATAACCCAAAGATGGCCCTTCTGGTTTAAATATTTCCTCATCTACACTGTTATAAACAATTACCCCTTCCTTTTCCAAAAAATAAGAAAGATAATCCTTTGCCCATTCACACTGGTATACAACCTCGTCTGCCCATGTTGCATAGTCTTTTAATCTTGAAGTGCCTGTGTTGCGATTATTTGAATTTCTAGGTACGTTGTCAATCCTGGTGACAAGTTTAACGCCCCTGTCTTTCAGATTCCTTACAGTGTCCCTGCTTACCATTGTGGCACCGCTTATAAGGGCTATGTCAGCGTTAAAGGCATTGTCTACCACCTCGTGACCCAATGCCTTCAATCCTTTTGAAATATTTGACATGAATGACCAAGCCCCCCCCAATCCTTGTTTGGAATCATTTAACAGTGCTATCTTCATACCAACTCGCTAATTTTAGTCAACAGATCTTTAAACTCTTTAACCTCTGGACGAAGCATGAAGTTAATTCTCCCATTTTCCTTTCTTCCAAAAGCCTCTACTATGCCAATTCGGCTAAGCACACTCATTCTGCCACCAGCACTTTCTCGCTTCCCACTCAGTTCCTTGCCAGAAAGGAGTTGCAATACATCTTTTGCTCCTTGCCCACTAAGTCTTCTTATCATTTTCTCAATCGGTTTTTGTTTATTTCTCATTTCTCATTATGTTTTCAATAAAAATCGGAATGCTAACCAAAATAAACAAAAATAGTATAAGTGGCCAAAATAATGCTGCTATAGATGCTGGTGGTTGTGCAAGTCCCCCCTCATCAAGTTTAAACTTGATCCACACATACATTGTAATAACAAACCCAATAATATAAATTAGTATTATTTTCATTTTTTCAATTCCTCCAATTTAATTCTGGCCTTATTCACTGCCTTAATTAAATCTTTGTCTTCAATATCAAATGTAATCGTGGCTCCGTTAACTTTTTCTTGTACAGATACTTCCCATTTTTTAGACCAAATACTAATCCTAAATGTCTCAGCATTTTTCTCGGCCCACAATATCGCCTCTCGCAATGATTCTAAATCTTTATATTTTTTTCTTAACATAATTCACCCCCTATTGTTCATTCCTTTCACTAAACTCAATACACCTTCTAAGGTTGACCATAATTGATCACGCTCTATCTCTTTGCTGTGACCCCAAATATTACAATAACCACCTTCTTTTTTTAACTTCTCAAAAACATCATTGGCAAAATCTACAATGTTTTGATTGCCGTATTCCTTTCTGTTGAAGATGTGTATTGTCCCTGGTAGTTGCAGCTTGTCCTCAACCTTGGTTACTCCTGGCTTGCCAGTAGTCCTGGCCTCTACATACCCTGCTTCTTCAACCATATTTCTAACTCTTTGGTTCTGCCTCCCCCTTGGATAACAAAATTTAGATATGTTGTGGCCCAAAACAGTTTCAATCATGTCTTTAGAATTTTGTACTTCGTAAAAAAGCCCTTCTGTGTATAGCTCTTTGAGGTCTTGGGGATGAGTTAACGTGTGGCTTCCGATTTCGAAACCTCTTTTGTCCAGCTCTTTAACCTGATCCCATGTTAAAAAACCATCTTTACCTACCCAGTCAATAACAATATAAAATGTTCCTTTCATTCCATACTTGTCCAATATATCAGCCACCTTCATGTCCAATACCCCACCATCATCCATACTAACTTCAATATTGATAGGTTTCTTTTTATAAAAATTCTTTTTAGTTAGTGCCATGTTTTTTTATATTAATAACCTTTATCTTGTGGGTTAAACATTAATTGCCCAAAATTCCAACAAGGCGCTCCGATAATATACTCAGGAAAATCAGTAAACACCTGACCCATTAATGCACAATCATAAATTGGAGGGTTGGCTTCCAAATACCCAACTAAATAGTCAACATTAGCACTTCTATCATAATCGAGATCAAAACGACTTCCAGTATACGGCTCTAAACAATTACCTACTTGGCAATCTTTGACATAAAAAGCACCGCCTGTAGTTTTAGGACAACTAAAAATAAATTCCTTTGTACCGACATCAGTCCTAATTTCAGCATAAGTCCCTCCGCACTCGTCCCACATGTCAGCCCACCTGTCTATGGCTTCAGCCTCTGTATCAGGTAAATTTCCCCTTTGTGCTAAAACTGTTATTAAAGAAACAACTACCACTAATAACAATACTCCTGTAAAAAACCAGTCAGCCATTCTTTGTTTTATCATTGTGTTTTTAATTTTTTATTCATTTATTGTTTTAATTACTTGGTCTAATACTATATGAGCAGCAGCACAAGCTGGTGGGCCATCAAACTCAACAAGGTCAATAAACTTCTCCCTATTCTTCTCTAGCTTCTCCACTATCTCCTCCCGCTGCTGCTGAAATGCTTGGGAGAAACTAATAATATAGCTGTGGCCACATCTTTCTTTTTCACACACCCACTCCATATCAAAAGACTCGATCCTTTTTTGTGGCCCACCACAATGAGAGCATTTACGTTTTTCCTTCAACTGTTTATTTATTTTCATTTTAAATTTTCAAGGTAGCGGTTGAGGTAAATTTGTTACTAATGCAAAAAGTACTTCTGGACCGCTACATTCAATATTTAAAGTGCTACTTTCTTATTTAACTATATGGATTTCTTAGGATTTTGTCAAGGAGTAAAATAACCCTTTAATGAAGTTTCAAACTATTTTCTTGTCTTAAATGTCTCTACAATATCTACAACCTCTTTGGAGGTATACCTACGATGACCAGGCCCTTTCCCGCCTCCTAATGTCCTTGGAGAGGGTATCAAAGGAGACCTAACAGCCCCTTCACACCTTTCACAAGCATCAACCTTGTGGGTATGGCGCCTCCCGCATTTATAATCCAAACACTTCCAAGTCTCGTAATCCCTTATTGTATATATTGAATAGTTTAAATTTAAATTTTCCAGTATCGCCTGTAGGTCAGCAATCTTATAAAATTTTCCTTCCTTTACTTCTTTCAGAGTTGTAATTACCTTTTTATGTCTTTTCATCTATTTACTTACCTTATATTTTACTTTATTAACCTAAAAAGTCAAGTTGTTTCGTCTATAATTTCGTTAAGTTTGTCTTTTATCTCCTGTAAAACAGCGGATAATTTAAGGGGATCAATAGTGACAGACCTTCCTTCTCTAATAACATCATGTATCTCAAATCCTTTTTCAGGTTCACCAACAAACTGTTTAATGTTTTCTATTTTCTTTTTCATTTTTTAAATAGTTTTAAAAATTCCCTGGTACAACCAGTGAAAGGAGGTGAGGGATATGATGCCCTGTAGCCTTCTGGTCGCACCAAGCAACTTTTAATTACCAACCAGGCTTTAAATTATCCACCTTCTGGGCAATACTTCTTCTAGCTTTACCTACTTTATTCCTAGATACACCTAACTGCTCTGCTATTACTTTATTTTTAGGTACATAGCCTTCTTCTGGATTTGCTAACTCTTGATAAGTACTAAAAACATCTTGTTCGAATCCAGTCAATGTATACCAAAAAACTTTAGCTACTTCTTCATCTGTTGGCCGTTCCATTTTAAAAACTTAAGCGGTATGGGTGTAAGAGGAGAATCGAACTCCCTTCTCTCGCTTCACAGGCGAGCAACTCACCATTTGTCTTCAAACACCATATAATGCGCCCCGTGGGAGAATCGAACTCCCGCTCACACCTCGACAGGGTGTCAGTCTGCCATTAACTTAACGAGGCTAATGTCAAGGAAGCAGGAGTCGAACCTGCGATCTCACCGTCCCAAACGGCGCGTGATGGCCACTTCACTATTCCCTGTTAAGAACAGTATACAGCCAGAGGTCATTTAATCACAATTGCTGAGTTGCGACACCGTAACAACTAGTATTCGGCTGGACGCACTTACACTGTTCAGTAGCCCCACGGAGAATCGAACTCCGTTCTCCAGCTTGAGAAGCTGGCGTCCTACCGATAGACGATAGGGCCTTATGAGCGGGATGCGGGAATCGAACCCACCTCTAATCCTTGGAAGGGATTTGTTGTGCCAATCAACTAATCCCGCTTAGGAGGCCATATGTGGAATCGAACCACATTCTCGAGGATACAACGCTCGTGCTTCACCTTTTAAGCTTTACGGCCATTCTAGTACTCAGACCAGGACTCGAACCTGGACAGTCTTATAAGACCAAGGAGTTTTGAATCCCTCGCGTCTGCCAATTCCGCCACCTGAGCTTGGTACATCTGACAGGATTCGAACCCGTACACCTTTCGGCACTAGTTCCTAAAACTAGCGTGTCTGCCATTCCACCACAGATGCTTATTGTGTTAACACTTTAACACCACCTTCAAATAATCACAACTCCAATATTGTGCTCGATGAGGGACTCGAACCCCCGCTCCAAGTATGTAACACTTGTACTCTAGCCTCTGAGTTAATCGAGCTTGGTAGACCACCAGGGAATCGAACCCCGAACCAACAAGATATAAGCTTGTCACTCTACCATTGAGCTAGTGGTCTTTAATTCCCCCGAATTCGAGGGTTTTAAATGTGCGCCAGATAGGATTCGAACCTATACTGTACAGATTTTAAGTCTGTTATCTCTACCAGTTGGATTACTAGCGCTTAATATTTTTTCTTTTATAATTAGTTGTAAAAGAATGACAATTCGGGCAAAGAATGCGTAAATTATCTAATCTATTATCTGCTTTATCCCCATTAATATGATCTAACTCAAGAGGTGCGGGCTTACCCAACCATTCCGTTATCCCGCAAGATATACACTTTTTCTTCTTTAACCCCCTATCAAACAATCTTGTTTTTATCCAATAACTATTTTTAGTAGTATTTTTGGCAAATAATTCCTCGTTAGTTTTCTGTAAATAAGGAAAAGTTCTACCCCTATTCCAAATTTTTCCTGTAAAGTGCGATGTGTCTATACCTAAAGATCTTATTTTTTTTGCTACATATGTATGGCTGCCTCCTTGTGATTTAAGCCCTAATTCCCGACATACCTCTGTAAAAGCTTTGCTGTTTTTCACAATTGGGCCCAACAACTCTTTTGTGTATTTACTATCTAGCATACACTAATATTATACACTATATGGTGTATACCGTTCCACCACAAGGGCTTGTGGCTCGGCAACCATGCTTTGCAGTTTAGGTTGCTTCGCTATTTCCTACCTTACGAGGCGTTGAAGCCTCATCTGGACGCTCTTTCGAGGTAAGGACCAGCTTGCGGAAGATGAGGGGGTCGAACCCACATACCTTTCGGCGGCAGTTTTCAAGACTGCTGAGCCACCAATTGCTCAAATCTTCCTCGGTAGGCGAAGTTGGATTCGAACCAACGGCTTCCATCTTATCAGAATGGCACTCTTCCACTGAGTTATACGCCTTTATTTTAAGGAACGCAGAATTGCGTTCTTTGAGACCAGTACCAGATTCGAACTGATGCATAGATGGTTTGCGATCACCCGTGTTACCACTTCACCAACTGGTCAATGTACCTTCGACAGGACTCGAACCTGTAAAAAACGGCTTAGAACACCGCTGCCTTATCCAATTAGACGACGAAGGCTTAGTACTCTTGGCAAGACTCGAACTTGCAACCTAGCGTTTCGAAGACGCTTGCTCTAATCCATTGAGCTACAAGAGTAAATCCCAGACGATTAACTAACTTTCAAACCAGCATCCTCTGAGCTAGTGGGCTTAGAAGGACTCGAACCTTCAATCTACTCCTTAAGAGGGAGATGCTTTAGCCATTAAGCTATAAACCCTTTTCGTGATATCTCAACCACCATTTGTGAATCATTCTCGACCATGTGCCATTTTTTGCATTTCTGGCTCCACCCTTCTTCATTTTCCGATTCTTTCTTTTATGATTCATTGTGAGCCCTGTAGGGATCGAACCTACCTAATCCAGTTTAAAAGACTGGTGTACAGCCACTATACCAAGGACCCTTATGCTACAGAGCAAGGATTCGAACCTCGACTACCAAGTTCAGAGCTTGGCGGCCTACCATTAGCCGACTCTGTATTAAGTGCTAAGAGTTGGAATCGAACCAACATGACCTGGTCTTCAATCAGGCGTCTTGACCAACTTGACTATCTCAGCTTGTGTTGCTCAGTTGAGATTCGAACTCAATCTAAGGGCTTATGAAACCCCAGTGCTGCCATTACACCACCGAGCATAAAGTGACGTTATAGGGAATCGAACCCTAATTAGTGACTTGAAAAACCACCGTCTTTGCCGTTAGACGATAACGCCTCGTGATCCTGAGCTAGGATTCGAACCCAGATAGAGTGGCCCAAAACCACTCGGCCTACCATTAGCCGACCCAGGATTATGCAAGAACGGTAGGAATCGAACCTACTGCAAAGACGTTTGGAAGGTCTTTCGCTGCCTTAGCATTCGCTCTTATATGCGGAAGATACTGGATTCGAACCAGTGCAGCCCTTACGGGCCCGTCTTTAGCAGAGACGTGCAATAACCTCTATGCGAATCTTCCTTATGCTCCGTAAGCAGGATTCGAACCTACAATCTTCTCCTTAACAGGGAGTCGCCTTACCATTAGGCCACCTCGGATTATGTGGACACGTCGGGAATCGAACCCAAACTCCTCAGTGCAAATGAGGCGTGATGCCATTTCACTAACGGCCCATATGTGCTGTCTCCAGGTATCGAACCTGGCCGAGCCGAGGGCTACCAATTTTACAGATTGGGACCTGTCCTTAGGGTTCTATGACAGCATTTACTATTGCTATTGGTTTATTATAGCGAGTTAGTATTAGTGGTAAATTTTTAAGGTGCTTACTTGCTTTTAACTGAAACTGTCTGAGGGGAATCTTCCTATTGACTCCCTCCTCGGATTGGCCCGTGCCATCAGCGTCCTTCTTTTCCATGTGTTAACACTTTAACAAGGTGTTTAATAATGTCAATAGTTAAAAATCTAAGTATTGACTTAACTTTAAAATAAAAACAATATGTAATAAGTGAGAAAAGAAGCACTTGTAGGCATAGGATTGCTAGCAGCTTCTTTTTCAGTCTCTAGACTAGCCTTCACCCGTTCTACTCGTAAGGAAATAGGTGAGCGTGATGAGTGGGCTTGCCAGGGTAGAAATGGTAATGAGTGTATCTTTCAACAATCAAAACAATCAGAAGCAGCTAAGTTTAGTAAAGGTTTCTGGGTACAAGCAGCGCACTATCCAGAAGAACACCATCATTCTGGTAAGGGCTACCACGATAAAAACCCAACTAACGGTAGGATACTATGTACTATTGATCATGCTTTGGAGGAGATTGAGCGGGGGAATGAGTGGGGGGCAAAGGCTCTTTTAAGACAGGGAGTATTTTCTTGGGATCATCAGAATCAGACAGGGGAGCAGTGGTATCCAACGGTTGAGGAGGTTCTTGAGATACAGGAGAGAGCCCGTGAGCCCGTTCATATGCCTGTATAGAGTCCTCCTCTACTATCCACCTTCTATGTATTTGGCTCCAGTGTTCAGTCATTTACTTTTATTTATAATGCACTTTTTTGCCCTTTCCCATTTATTTTTAAATGCAACAGCAATCTTTCTGTCTTGGTCAAGTAACCAATTGTGGACGTCTCCACAGTCAGCTGAACTCCTTCCGTTTGACGGAAGGTACTTAAATAGAATTTTTCTTTCTATTTTCTTTATTTTTTTACTCATCATCAAAAAACATTCGGCCCTCTTCTGCCTCTATTGCTGTCCATAGTTGTGCTTTGTTAATATGGTCTTCTACACTCATTTCACGATCAGGTAACCTGGTATACACCATGTACTGGTTAAACATTTCACGGTAATACAAAGTCTCCTCATTAATTACAAAAGCTGTTGCTTGGTCTACTGCGTTATATTTTTCTGTCATGTTATAATTATCTAATCATTAGGGAGAAACGAGATTTAAGCTAAGTGCTTACTTTAACGCCTCCCAATTTTTCTTCTCTTGGTCAACTGCGTTATATTTTTCTGTCATTTTTGTTTTAGGGTTTGTAAAATATCGACTAGTAAGTCATGTGGATTTTTACTATCTCCAGCTATGTATATTTTGTATACTGCTTTAACTTCTTTCTCCACTTCCCCCAATACCTCCTTGCGTGTGTTTGAGATGGCTTGGTCAATAAAGTCCAATGCTTCTATTGGGTTTCCTTTCCACTCTCGACGAACACCCAATACGACTGAATCACTTTTACCAATAGGTTTCTTTTGCCACTCAGATTTGATAAAGCGTTTCTCAAACTCCTCCCTCAACTGTTTATTTGTCATGGTTTTCTATGTATGTAATAATCGTATTCATTGCTATGTAGTAAACCTCCTGATAATCATCATCTAATTTATTAAATTCATTAATATTTTTGGCCACCTTGTCTCTTTCATCTAATGCAAGTTGCCTCACTTCCTCCCTACCTTCTTGTTTGACTTTGGTTATTATTTCGTCCGTTTTTTTATTAACCCAATCTCTATTTTTTAAAGACACAGTGGCATCGTTATTTTTACCTTTTTCCCAAGCATAATCCAAAATATCAGACATTATTTTTAATATCTCCTCCCTCAACTGTTTATTTGTAGTGTTAGGTTTTGGCATAAAGTTAATATTCTTCTCCAGGGTGACCAGTCTCATCTTCATAACGACATTCGTTTGAACAATAGACATCATCTAGGTCTTTATCTTTTTTAAAATCACTTGGAGTGAAACCTGTTTCCTCTCCACAAAAAGCACATTTAATTTTCTCCCCCTTCTGTTTATTTTTCATCTTTCATTATCCTTTCAACTGTAATAAATCTTTGTTGGTTGTTGCTTAAATTACTAATAGCTACACCCTTGTATGTTTTAACCAAGTTGTATACATCAACTCTTTGCTGTATCCCATCAGCTTCACCTACCTCTGCAAGGTGCTGTGATAGCTTAACGGCTGTTTCTGCCTGTGTTTGTTGGTGGTTAAGTTTTTCTGTCATTTATTGTTTTAATTGCTTGGTCTTTAGTTTTAAATGTTCCTTAAATATGCCTAAAAAGGTATTTACAAACATCCAAGCATCGTCCTTGTAGAGTCTATTATTATATTCGTACATTTCCTCTACCATTTTCTTCCTCTCCATTACCAGTTCATCTGCTAGGTGTTGTTTGACCTTAGTAGAATCTTTTATCATTACTGTTGCCCTACCAAATTCAGAATATGCAATTTCAGTAAGGTCTTCATCAAACCTCTTTTCTTGTGCTTTTGTTAGTTTAGCCACCTCAAAACATACACATTTATCAAGTGTACAATATTGCGTATGACTTCCTTTTACTTGAGTTGCCGATGCTCGTCCTTGTTTTTCAGTCATTTTTGTTTCTTTTTTATTCCTCTCCAAAAACTGGGGTGGTAAACATAAATTGCTCTTATTCCCACTGGCCTAATTTTGAAGTGTCCATCTTTTGTATATCCCATAAACTCACCCAGTCTTTTGTGTAATCTCAGTCCAGCACTTTTCATTGCTCCTAAATTGGGCTGTAGTATTTCTCCTTTTTTGTAATAACTCCTCCTCGTCATTGTTGTGTATCTCCTATGTGTGGGTGATGTCTTAATCCAATAAGTTTTTGAATCAGCCATATACGCCATAAAGGGTAAGTAATGTATACCCAGTTGTTTTCTCCTTTTAAAGATAGCGTTTTCATTTTAAATATTTCTGTCATTTGTTTTTTAGGGTTTGTAAATATTTCATAACAGTATTCATTGCAATATAATAACCTTCTTTATATTCATCATCGAGCTGGTTAAACTCGTTCGTGGTTTTGGCAACCTTGTCTCTTTCATCTGCAATAAACTCCAATACCTCCTTGCGTGTGTTTGAGATGGCTTGGTCAAAAGCAATTTCGACATCAACTATATTAAATTTCCAGTCACCCTTTCTCGCTGCTTTTAAAATATCTTTTACAAACTCCTCCCTCACTTGCTTTTTATTCATTTTTGTTTTAATTCTTTTCTAATCTAATAAAATGGTCTGTGAAACAAGTCGGTTTAAACACTCCACAATCAGCACAAGGTTCTCCAAGAATATAGTCCACCATTGGTTTATCTAGTTGAGAATATTTTTTAGCACAGTCCTCGCAAATTGCCTTAATAGATATTTCCTCCCTCACTTGTTTACTTGTCATTCTACTAATTCTTCCCACAACCTACATTCTTTATTATAATTTTTCCTATACCAATCTCGTTTGGTGACACAAACATATTTAGCAACGCCTTCAACATTTTTAATCTTTGCAGTATCTAAAGGTGCATAAAAAATAAGAAAAAAAAGACCTCCAACAAATCCTACTAATATTAACACCATAAGCTTTGTTTCTGTTGTCATTCTTTCATTATCCTTTCAACTGTCTCTGCCTGTGTTTGTTGGTGGTTAAGTTTTTCTGTCATATCAACTTCTCCTCTTTTAAGTAACAGTACATTTTACCTAGTGCTTCTGCTGGGGTGTCTGCATTAAAAACAGGTAAACTAATTGTATGGTCTGTTAATACCCATATTTTCTTATTTCTATATAGTTGCCAATTTGTTTCTGGCAACTCCTCCAATATCTCACTTGCAATGGGGGCTGAGTAGTTAAAATGTATACCAGCAGCCTTTCGCTTACCATAAATTAGTTCAGCCTCCGCATTATTTGGCTTATTTGTTTTTAAGTTATAAAATACCCTCCATCTAAACAAAGTCTCCTTCTCCCACCCCAACTTCTTGAGTTTCTTTGCTCTGGGTAAATCTACTGTGTGTTTACTCATGTTATTTCACTCTTTTTTGGTTCAATCTCTCTTTGGGTTTCATATAGTTTTCCTTGGTCATTTATTTCAAATGGTGGTAAGTCAAGATCAGCTCTTGTTTTGTTTAAGGCAGCTAATAAGTCTGCGTCACGAAGTATGGATCGTAGTTCAACATCTGTAATAGGGCCATGTTCTGCTTGTGTAGGTTTAGGAGACACTAAAACACCTGCTCCTAGTAGTACTGCTGCTGTTTGTAAAAACTTTCTACGCTCCATTGTTAATTGTATCATTTGCTTGTTTGATGGCTTGATTAAAACCTTTTTTAGTTGGAAACACTCTTTTTGATCCTGCTATTCCCATAAATTTCTCCTCTGGCAACACACTCAAGGCTATCTCAGTAATTGCGTCTTTGAAATATTCCCACGAAACTTCTTGACTTCCTTCAATATCGGCAGACCACAAATTATATAACTGCTCTTCAAAATTATATCTATTCTTTTTCATGATTTAATCACTGCCTTTCGCCATCTTTTACTTGTAGCATTACCTGAAAATCCAGTCTCAACTGCTTCTGCAACAGGCCATCCTCTCGTTACCCTAGACCTCAAGGCTGATTCATTGATTCCACCTATCTTTGCTAATTCTTTATAAGTGTACTTCTTTCCTTTGTATTCCATTCTTTTAGTTCTATCCCTAAGAACATGATGTTTTGAGCATAACCAAATTACATTCAATGGTTTGTCGTAGTTATCGTGATGTGCTTGAACATTTTCATCTCCGCATTCTTCACAAGGTTCTCTTTTTAATCTCCCACTCTTTACTGCTTTGAATACCATTGTTCTAGCCCTGGCGTTCTTTTTATTCCATGCTCTTTTTTGTGGTTTATTGACACTCAAGGCATATTCTTTGGTGAGGGAAATTATTTCGTCTCCTATTTTTTCAGTATCATAATCACAACCATCTCTATCCCAAATATGGTTCATCCACAATATCTCCTCTATCTTTTCCTTTAATTGTTTATTTGTCATGGCTCTACCTCCCAATATCCATCACATCTAACTGGTATATCATTCTTTTCATATTGAAATACTGTGTAGTGTTTACAGTGAGGGTTTGCCATATTATTAAAGTACCAGCCAAGAGTACCAAGAAGTACAACAATAAATATTAATATAGCTCCAGTTTCTATTTGTTCACATTCACATTTAAACCTATCATCAAACTTTTTCTCTTGTGCTTTATTTAGTTTATTCATGCTTTAATTTTCTTGGTTGGACTAAAGTGGTATAAACACCTAGTTCTTTTCTAACTAAAAAGGGAAATTTCTTTTGCCATACCCAGTGTCTTTTCCTTTTAGTTAAATCAAGCTCTGCTCCTCTGAAAGTCATTGCCTGTATAGCGTTTACATTGCCCGTTGTTGTAACGACCAGTAAATTTTTACTCCTAGCATCTATTTTGTGGTGATATGTTATTGAGCTTGTTTTTCTCTGTGCTTTTGTTAGTTTATTCATTTTCATTTTTCTTTTTTCTAAAATCGTGTACATATGTATCACCGTGGGTATAGGTAATTTTGCAAAGCTCCCGACGGTTTCTGTGGGCCATTCTGTGCATTGTGATACCCAAATAGTGAAAGCTCCTTTTACATGTATGACAATAGCAGTTTTTATGCCTCGTTACTTTCATTTTATTGTTTTAATTGCTTGGTCTAATGTTTTTTTCCAATCAAGTCCCTTAATTAAACTTTTATCATAAGTATAAATTGATTTGTTTCCGTCCCAACGCACCTTTACAAAACCTTCATTAGTGAATCCTAAAATTTCTCCAGTCTTATTGGCAGATCTTGGAAATCTTTTTCCACCAAAAGAACTCATGCGACATAAAATTTTTACTTCTTTATAATGCTTCTCCCTCTCCAGTGCTAGTTCATCTGCTAGGTGTTGTTTGAGTAAATCAGGGTTTTCGTCTCCTGTCGTATGGTCGTGTCCACAAAGAACACACTTATATCCTTCATACTTATCTAGCCCGTCAACAAACTTCTCATCCAACCTTATTTCTTGTGTTTTTGTTAGTTCATTCATTTAACTTCATCTAAAAACTTAGAAACTGAGTAGACACTAAACATTATTAATATTGCCATGGCCATTGCTAGTGCTTTTATTAATTTCATTGTATTACTATAACGCTGATTGATATAACTATTGCTGCTGCAAGTATCATGGCAGTCTGAAGAATATTCATTTTGTTTCTTCCCCACCACATTTTTCGTTGTAATTGTTTGTCTTTATGTTGTTTCATTCCATCTTTAACAAATTTATTATTAACAGCACAATATTTATTGTTGTTAGCATAGCCAAAAATCCCCATTTAATTGCAAGGTAAACATACCTTCTCAACCTTCTCCTGTATACCTTTCTTTTTCTGTTTCTAATTACTTTACTCATCTAAGTGTTGTGTAAAACTGGAATTTGTATAACTAACCCAAGCTCCCCATCCGCTATCTTCATATATCTCATAAGCACAATCTACATTTTTATACTGATCTACTAGGTCTTTTAAGCTACAGCCCTCTTTTTTGAAATGCACACTGTTGATCTGAAATATCCCTACATCTATTGTGTTGTTACTATTGATGTTAAAAGCATCCTCTCGCATCCCTGATTCGGCCCTAGACACCGCCAGTGCCGTCTGGCAATGGTATACTCCCCACTTCTCACAAATGTACTCCTCTATAGGTGTGAGATCCTCTAGCTCTGGTATCTGCTCTACTATGTTTACTATTTGAGTCACCTCAAGCTTACGTTCTTTTATCTCTACTGGCTTCTTTAAAATCACAGTAATAATTCTATTAAACTGAAAATAGTGAGTGTCATACCAGGAGTTGATAGTCTTTGCTGTTTGGAAGCCTAAGCCCATTATTATAATTGCCATACCAATAAAGGCAAAAAGTTTAGTTTTAAAACCAATTCTTATTTTATTCATATTGTTACTAATGTAACATTACTTACTATCCTTGTCAAGGAGTAATTTTTTTATATTCCTTTCTTGCAGATTTTTAAGTAACTCCTGATATTCAGATACTGTCCTTTTAGTAAAAGTATTTTTGTGTTCCATTAAATAGACGTATCTGTTGGGGTATTTATTTTTATACCATTCAGTAAAATCAAGGGGGTTCATATGAGCCCAAAATCTATGACACCTGTGGCACAAGCTGAGAGCATTCATGGGATCATGTCTAAGAGTTTTATTACCCCTTGGAATGACATGGGCACAATCTAGTTTGTAGTCAGCACTTCCACACTTTTCGCAATAGCCCTTTTCCCTCACTAACTTAGAAAATTCTATGTCACACTGTTGTTTAAGCCATGTGGAGTTTTCATTTTTAGCTTTGTCTTTACAGTACCTATTACAATAACCACTCCACTTTTTTAACTTTGAAGGAGACAGGTGGTGCCATTTTTCACACTGTTTACATTTGCGCCGTTTCTTTACAGTCGTGACTTTTAACATCAACCTCTACACTACATTTTTTACAATAGCCTGTGTGTTTAGTTTTAGATTGATTGTTGTCAATTGCCATTGCCCTTTTAATTTGAGCTGCACTATGGCCCTTTTTTATTAACTCAAGGTATTTATTTTTGTTTGGAGAATTTATAATCTTTCTTTTGGTACTAAAGTCTAAATCCTTTGGAAGTGATAGCTCGTCTGAATTTTTAACCACCCACGCATATTGTCTCAAAGAAGAAGACGATGCCACTTCTCCTTGCTCTTTAATCAAAGCTTGAAGGGCATCTGTTTGGTGTGTACCATAAGTTTCTTGTACAGAAAGCACGAGCCTTCCGACTGTTTCTTGAAAATCACTTTTATCTCGGATAAGCTCGGCTATTCTGATTGCTACTTCTTCAGTTTTCACTGTTAAGATTGTACCATTTGCCCATGTTGTTGTCTATGGTGTAGTCTACATAACCAAATGACTTCAAGCGGCTTATTATAATCCTCATGGTGAGCTTCTGCATATCCACCACATGTCTCGCAAGGTTTTCTTTTTAATTTTTCACTTCGTAAAAGATTCCCAATAATCGTACGGGCTTTATATTTCAATTTATTTTCCCCCCTATATTTTCTTTGATATTTTTTCTTCCAAGCTTTTCTTTTAGCTGTACCTTCTCTTTTTTTATCAATTTCTTTTCCCCTAGTTGTTCTACAATACCTTTTTGCATAATCCTTTCTACAATCCTTACAACTGTTTAAATGACCATCAGCCATTAAACCATGTCTGTAAAATTGATTTAATGGCTTTCCCTGTCCACAACTCCTACATTCTTTCATAAACACATTATAATGTGTTCAGAATGGTTTGTCAAAATGGTCAGAAGGGAATGTCGTCTGCATTCACTTTTTCTCCTGGCTCAACTTCTACATCAAAACTCATTGACCCTTTTTTACCTCCAACAACCTCTCCCACATTTGTTTCTTTTGCTAATTCTAACTCAGCTTTTTCTTCCTTTGTGAGCTTAGGTGTTTCAGAACTATCTACTCTCTCTAACGAATAGTAGCTTCCCGCTTTTTCTGTTCTTTTAACAGTGAAGTCTACATTTAGTATGTCTACTCCTTCATTCACTTTTTCTTCTAAAGCTAGTCTAATCATTAAGCTCGTTCTAAAAATAGCTGCTGTATGGCTCTCTCTGTCTAATACTGGATAGTAAAAGGCTATATTTGGTTTTACTTTTCGAGACAATTTGTCCAAACTTTTTTCTGCTTCTGCATCTTTGTCTGCTTTTGCTTGTTTAATTTGTTTTCTAATTTCAAAATATTGATTACAATTTTCACATTCGACTTCGTTGTTTACACGAGGACACATAGCGACATCCCACTCTCCATTCTTTTGTTGAGTAAAATGTTTTCCCTCATAATAATAATTGCTACTAGCAAATCTAATCAAAACTTTTTCACCTTTGGACTTGAGTTCTAAAAATTCTTTTCTGTCTAAACTTATTTTATCTCCCATTCTAGCGCTCGGCATATCATTCACCCCCTTTCTTGTAAAAATATCTCATCCAATCTTCTCGACCAAAATTAGTTTGCATATGACAACTTGTACAAAGAGAGACTAAGTTGCTTTCATCGTTATTCCTCTTATTATAATCTATGTGGTGAACACTAAGTTTACGCCTTCTGCCTTTTTTTGTATAAAGCTCATCTTGGTGTCTAAAACATTCTTGACATCTATAGCTATCCCTACTTCTTACTTTTTCTTTTAACTTTTCATTAAACCTGAAACTATATGGCTCAAAAGATATGCCACCCATCCAACTAGGATTTCTTTCACCACTCTTGGATATGCTCATCTGTAATTTTCTTTCTTCGGACATTTTTTGCAACCCCTTTTTACCCTTATTCCAAGGGATACACCCTTTTTTTCTACCATTATTAGCAAGCTGTGAAAAATCTTCTTTCGTTTTTCCTTTTATCCAAGGGGTACAACCCTTTTTAAAGTGACTACTGTTTCTTTTAAACATTATTATTGTTTTACCAGCTCAGAGTTTTCCCACACGTTGCCTATTATTTCCAATTCTTTACTACTTCTCCCCATCTCAGGTAGTCCAAATCCCATCCCCCACCAACTATGTCCACCAATTTCACCATATTCAACGACTTCAGTACTGTCGTCCCAATCAGTTTTCAACACATCCCCCTCATATATCTCTTTACCGTTTTTATCTTTGAGGCCAGTAAACAGTTGTCCACCATATTTACCTAAATAACCAACATCATAGCTATCAGTACCTATATAATAATAATCAAACTCTTTTCCGTTCCAAACTCGATATTTAATTTCTGTCATTTTTTTCTTTAATACTAATTCTGTCGGGGTATACCATGTTTTTTGGCTTAGGGCTTGGATTTTCTTCTTTCCAAATGACCTGTGTGTGTCTAAATAAATTCCAGGTTTTCTCCAGGTCTTCTACTTCATCTAGTTTCCATCCCTTGCCTTGAATCTTTTTACCTGTTCTGTCTGGGCCTCTGGTAGCTGCCCTTAAATGCATACAACCCACTCTGGTTATTTTTTTATCTCTTTTACTGTTCCACAGCTTTTGATAAGCTACACCTTGAATCTTATTTGTCTTGTAGATGGCCCCCCCAGACTTCCAGTCGATATACCACACATCATCAGGATATCCAGGGAGGGTACAAACCAGGTCTAAAGTGCCACCAAAATCTAACTCAGGAGACACTAAGCTTGGCTCAACTGCTATTACTTTTGGTTTATATGTTTTGTAAAAATCATAAAACCTTAAAATCATCATCCATTCATCTAGGGTATAATTTTCTTTCTCTTTTTCATGCCACATTATTTCATTGCCGTTAAGGAATGATTCAATTGCATCGTGAATTTTAGTTCCCTGTTCGCCAGCCCTTTTCATTACCTGCTCTGCATTACTCCCCAAATCTTTTAACCATTGAATGTACCCATATCCTTTTGGGTAGACGTCTAAAATAGTAGTTGCTGATGGGTGATAAGTTCCAGTCTTGTTATCAAAATAAAACCTTTCATCCAAGAAGGTTATTTGTTTATTTTCTTTGTTGTGTATTACTTTCATTTTTACAATATTGTAAACAGTGCTGCATACAGGAAAGGCAAAAATATTCCTAAGTATAATAACCCCTCAAAAACATCAGTGTTTATTCCTCCCAATAATACATACATAAACGCTGGCCAAAATACTGGAACTGTAATTATTACCACCAACCACACTTTCCATGTCCAATCTTCCCAGGGTCTAAAATTATGATATTTGTCTATTAGTGCTTTCATTTTTCCCAAATCCTTTGTCTTTGTAAGGTTTCAATAATTCCATCATCTTTTGCCATATCGTATGAACTTTCTAACCAATTTTTTAATCTGGAATCAACCTCTTTGCTGTCTTCTAATTTTATGACGAGCATTATATATTCAAGAGTTGTTTTTACTGATCTATTTTTTCTCTCTATTGATTGCGTTAATTCTCCTTTATCCTTCATGTTATTGTTGCTCCACAGTCTAAACATACTTCTATTTTGCTAAAATCTCCTGGATAATTTTGGGGGTATTCTACGACAACCTTATTTGATTTACATGCTGGGCAAGTACCTTCTGGTACTAAGTTCTTAGCAATAATTGTTTCCAATTCTTTAAACCTAGGTGTGTCGCTTAACTTAATCATTTTATTCATATTGTTACTAATGTAACATTACTTATTTTATTTGTCAATAAGCAAAGCTTTACTTGTTGTATGCTGCCTTTTAAATTCAAACACTTCTTCCGCTTGGCGCATTTGTAGCTCAGCCTTCAACTTCCAATATCTAGCCTGATCTTTTTTGTACTTTTTTCCCTTACGTGGCTTATCACGCCATAAGTCTTTTAAATAAACAAGTTCTCCCTGTATATCTATATTTTTAATATTTGACATTAAAATATTTCTTCGTCTGTGCCTACTGCGGAGGGGGCGGATGGTGCGGAAGGGTATACGGGTGAGGTATCAAGTCCATAATAATCGACTAATTCATTAAATTTATCCATATTCCCCTCTACTAATATATTAGTTAATTTATCGTGCCCAGTTGTTTCTGTATCAAACCCTAGTATCTTTCTTACCGTTTCACCTATTTTTCTTTCAGTTCTTTTTGTTTTATATCCTGCATCCAACCTTTCTTTATTTATAGCTGCTGTTATTTCTTTCAACTGAGGATTGTACTTAACCTCTACCCAATAATCATATATTAAAGTAAATATACTTCCTTCTTCTGAATCTCTCCTTTGTCTCTTTGTTTCTTCTTCTTGTTTTTTTGCAAACTTCAATATTTTCTTTTTTGCTTCTTTGCCTGCTAAGTAATAAATGGGGGTTAATACTTGCTGTACCCTCCTATCAAGAGGCTCTAACTCTTTAAAACCATACTCTATATCTTTTAAATCAATTGTATCTAAAGTTTTTAGCCTCCACAATAACAGTTTGTTTCTTATTGTCTCCCCCTTTTTATGATAATCAGACAGTTTATATAAAGGTAATCTCCTTTTATTTTTTTCCATTTGTATAACTATTGTCCTTGATTGAAGCCCTGGCGCTGATATTGGAGTTTCAGATGTAAATATTTTAGGGCTTTTAACTGTGTATGGTACAACTTCTTTTTTATTTTTACCTTCTACTCTTAAAATGGCCCTATCTGATACCCCTGCTTTCATAAAATTCTCCATGGCTGTATACCCTTCACTTCCAAAATTCTTTAAATCAAACTCATCTAGGTATATTGTCCCCCCCCAGTCATCTGTTGTCCTAAACAAAGAGGCTATTGTAACTGATCCTGCTGCGTCTATGGCTTTATAGCAAAGGCTTGCTACTGTCTCTGCTGTCCAGCTTTTACCAGTGGAGGTTCTACCCACAAAATGTAAGTAGGGGATAAAGGGAAATTTATCATATACCCAGGTAAACACTGTGTAATAGGGTAAAAACTCTTGAAAAAACTCAGGGGCATCAAAATAACCGTTATAATATTTTTTTATTTCTTCAATAATAGACTCTAGGCTCTCATATTCACAGACATCAGTAGGAAGATATATAGACTTTTTAGATATTAACTTCGATTTTATTGGAAAGTATATTTTTCCATTATGTTCATAGTTTTTAACTATTTTATGCGTACTATCCTTTTTGTTATAAAGTAAGTATTCACTGTACACACCCTGTTTGTCATCCGCACCATCCGCACTATCCGCAGGTTTTATTTGCTCAAGCACAAAATCGTTATTTTCAAAAAAAGAGGTATATATTATATTATCTTTATTGGGCAAAACCTTTTCTTCTTTTTTAACAGGTTTATCTACAGGCTTTACTTTACCTTCTATTTCTTCGTGGGCTTGTTCTAAATCATCCATTTAATACCTCCTTTACTGGTTCCCACAGTGCGTCACAGAGTTCATCTTTATAGCTGACCTCATATTCATCTCCATGCACATTATGAAACAAAGTAATATGCCAGTCTTCTCCTAAATACTCAATAAGTTGGCCTATGGAAAGGAGAGAAAAATGTGCGATTGCCCCCTTGTGCTCATCTTTGTTAAAAGTCAAATCTCCATGAAAAGAAACCCACTTCCACAACTTCTTCTTCCCCTTCTCACTCAACTCATTTAATTGTTTAGTTGTAATACGTTGTTTCATCCCCTTTACTTCGTCTTCGGGGTGTATCCTCATACAATATTCCTCGTTACCTATACTACAGTCAGGACATTCCTTCTTTGTTATGTGTTGTTTCATTTTAAATATTTATTGGCTTCCTTGAGATAACGCATGGCTTCCTTGTTATTTTTTTCTTGATAAAGTAAAGCAATTTTTTTATCAATCCCTCCTAGTTTCCAACCTTTAATAAACCATTCTAGTGCTTTGTCAGAGTAGTGTTGATATTGGTCGTGTGATATAAAAAATTGTTGGTTAATTGGCATTTTCTTTTTCTTGTGCTTGGCGTAGTAAATGTTTTTTAATTACAAGATACTTCTTTTCTAGGTCATAACATTTTTGGGGATCTTCAAACAAGAAGCGGTACATTTGAGGAGCTATTACTTCTACACCGAGGTATTTTACATTACTTGCTATGAGGAAGGTTGCGAGGGACAACTCCCTAGTCTTGAAGCTATTATTATTCATGTTGTTACCAACTTAACAAAGAAGATAGGGGGTGTCAAGAGTTAATACTAGAAGAAATTAAAAGAAAAGATTGACAAAACATATTAAAGGTGTTTTAATTAATAATCTTCTCTGGTGAGGTAAATAAATACTACACGAGAGGAAGTCTTAGAAAAGCATCGCAAATCGGAAACGCGATGCTTTTCTTTTTAGGATAATTAATATTTACTTTCCTTCGCCCACTTTTTAATAATGTCTGTAAAAATACTTAGAACATAAAGTACTCCCGCAGTTAGAACTTCGTTACTAGGAACAAAGTCTATAATTTGAACACCGTCTTGTAATTTATTAGTAAGAAAAGCTACATAAATAATTAACAAAGGTGCAAAAAATAATCTGGCATTAACAAGTGCCTTATTAAAATCCTCTCTACGCAAACTTCTTGATTCGCTTATTATTAGTCCTGCCATCAAGTTTCACCCCCTACTTTTTTTAACCATTTCGATATACCCATACTAATTAACTCTAAGCCATTAAATTTATCAATATTAAGTTTTTTAGCACTATTAACTTTAGTTTGCCATTCTTCATTGAGCTTTTCTTTCTCCGTGTCGTTGGTCTTTTCTAACTCTTCTTTAATACTCTCTATTTCAAGCTTGTGAGCAACGGTCAGCTTATCAAGTCGTCCATTAATCACGCTAATCTTACTGTTTAGACCTATAACTGATTTGTCGCTTCCAATCACTGAATTTACATAACCCTGATAGTTACCCTCTGGTCCTTGCTGTCTTTCAAAACGATATTTATCAAATACATCTATCCCTCGCTTCTTATCATCATCTATCAGGCCCTCTGAGGACTCCTGTCCACTTAATAGTAATGGGAGTGGATCTATACCCCCCAAATACCCATTGTCTTTGTTTAAACGGTATCCCCTGGCGTCTACCTTGAATCTGTTGATGTGTAAGTGAGAACCCATTACGTTTCCTGTCCCACCCATTACACCAAGAGGAATTACTGGAGGGAGTTTCTGGTCTATAAATACCCTGTTGCTTGCAAGGTGACAATACATCCAAGCCTCTTCAATTTCTGGATACCAAATTGTATTTTGGATACCGTAAATTTTGCCAGGTATATCAATATCTTTAACAACAATACCTGGATATGGAAGTGTGTGGACAGTCCAGTCAGTGCTTTGAGGAACGCAATCTAGGCCCTCATGTCCAAGGAGGCCAAATTGAGGATAATACTCCTTACCATCAATAATGAGTTTATTTCCAAAAGTCTGAGTTACCTTCAATGGGCTATTAAAAACTTTAACTTCCATTTTGTTTAAAAATAATTATTTAGCGTTATCTACAGATTCTTCTATACTGTCAAATCTTTTTTCAATTTCTTCAAACTTCAATTCAAACCAATCCTCACTAGGATACTGAGCAATATTTTCTTCAAGACCTTCAATGCTTTGAGCATTAGCTTGGACTTGTCCTCTCAACACAGCAAACCCAATAATTGAACCAACAAAAGCCGATGCTAGAAAAACAAACATTGGAAAAGCATTTCTCGAGAGCCAACCATGTAATCCGTTAGTTTTTGTCATTTTATTAAACCTCTCATTGTAATATCCAAATTTTTACCTATTTTGATCAAACTGTCAATATAACACATATTTACTGCATAATTACCGCACCACTCCCCTACTCCGAGTCATGCCTCACTTCCCCTACTCCTAGGCACGAAAAAGGAGTAGGGGAGTGGTGGGGGAGTGTGCATATATCATTATTCAGTAAAAATTAATACTTGTGGTGGATTATATGTAATTATTAATTGTGCAGTAGTAACGCTCATTGTATATTGGCTATTTCCAGAAGGAATATTATTGTCTATGTCTCTATTACTCCTTAAGCCCAATTTAGCCAATGTGCCATTTTTAACAGCAGTTTGAACAACTAAAATCCCAGAGGCATTTAGTGTAATATTTGCGCCTCCACTATTAATATTTGCAAATGTTTCACTACCAAAAGAGGTGTCTCCGTTTAAGGTAATATCTAAAAAATCTCCAGTTGCGACAGGGTCACCTGCTGTATGTTCAATAACGTGGGCTACAGCACTATCATCATTAGAAAAATTACCAATTGCTGGATGAACAAACGTAACACTAATTACTTTTGAATGTCTTGGAACTTCAGAAGTAACATCAAATAATCCAAAATATCGACCACACTGAAATGGTACAGCAGCTTGGGTTACAAAAGTTGTCAAACTTTTTGCAGCAATTGCAGCTGTCCTTGCATCAACCCATGTACCTTCAATCCCACTCCTGATACCATTGCTTGTATTTTTTGCTGTTAGCGTTGCTTGAACAGCCATATTATTTTGTTCTTAATTCTACTGTTAGGTCTGCTCCAGCCGTACTACTTCCAACTTGATCCACATCTATTGTAATAATATCTTCATCTACAAGTGATGTGGTATTAAAAGTAGTTTGTGTACCAAGATTAGTACCTGTAGAAATCTTAAGTCTATTTCCCTGTGTAGACCAAATTGTTGATCCATTTTTATTAATATCAATAAGAATATCAGCCCCAGTGGGTTGAGTTTCTACATAAGCATATACCTTCACGATAGTTAAAGTTCTAGTAATAATAAGTGGAGTAGTTTGTGACGTCCCAGTAGCTAATGTCCCAGGAACTCCTGCCCCATAAGTGGGCCTACCTTCTGAAAGTTCATAATCTGTACCAGCATCATCTATGGCAAAAATTGTTGCTACACCACTTTTATCTTTACCATACAAATGAACCTTATTTGCACCTGGGGTAGAAGGAGCTGCCCTTTCTGCAAGTTCAACACCTTGAGCCATAGCATCAACCGCACGGTCATTGGCCGTTTCTGAATCCATTTTGGCTTCAGTAACAACATCCCCACTAGTCCATGTCACGACAACAAAAGTGACCTCAGCTATGGTAGTATCCCCCTTTCAAAGATTGCCAATAAGCAATCTGTTTCTCACTATATTCTTTTTGCCTTACTTTACTCATATTTCCTCCTTAAATGGTATCACATTATTAGCTACACCATTGACTTTAAACTTTGAATTACTCTTACCAAATTCTCTACCAATTTTATTTTCTTCTTCTATGTCATAAGCACGTTTGGGCGCAAGTGTCATGTTGCCTCTAAAATCACGAGTGTCTTGACCACAAGAACATTCCATACACAACTGCTCAGTAATAGGTGATATGTGAGGAGTAAAACACCCTTTCCAAAGATATTCATAATCCACCTTTTTGTTTTTAATCTTTTTATGTTTTCCAGCCCAATTTATATAGTGAAAGTCACACCAATCTTTTAGAGTTGAGTCCTTAGCCCAACAGTATCCCTGTATCTCGTTACAATTTTTACAGGTAATCTTATAGCGCTTCATCCCCACCTTACTTCTTGGACAGGTAATGAATCCTTGTGTAGAAACAGCCTCTCTCCTTTTACCCCCAGAAAGCATTGCCAGCTTTTCTTTCCATTGATGGATAAGTAAGTGGCACTCACAACTAGCCCTGTCGACTGGAAAAAATGAATAAACTTCAATTTTCCCACCAGACATAGAAGCCTTTAAGCTCATTTCCCTAGAAGTAAATATTTTTCTTTTCATTTTATATTTATGGGCCCACGGTGACCCAGTGATCTAAATTGTTATCCCATATAACCAATTTATCTACCCCTGCATCTACAATTTTTACCATTACCTCTCCTGGTAAACCAGATGCGGGTAAAGTAGTTCCCCTTGGTAAAACAAGTCTCTTGCCACTCCAATCGTTTATCTCTTTGCCCTCAATCTGCCTAGCTGCAGAGTCCCTTCTTACACTTTCCGTAGTTTCAGAAATTTTCGCACCCTCCTTTCGATAAATTTAGTTTTAAAGAAAAATAAGATATCCACTGTTCTCTGTTAGAATTAGTCTTAGGGTGACATTTTCTACAAAGAGTTATCAAATTATCAGGATCACAATTTTTCTTATTATAATCTATATGATGGACAACCACCGCAGGTTCTTTTTTACATATTAGACAAGTATATTTATCTCGTTCTCTAATGCTTCTTTTAAGTGTATTTGTCCAATCAGCAGAATATGGTTCATAAGAAATGCCACCCCTCCAACGGCCATTTTTGTCTCCCCGCATCTTTAAACTTATTTTAATACGAGTTTCATCAGAACAATATCTACCCAACCCCGCCTCGCCTATGTGTTTTTTATGCTCTTTCGATAATTTTTTCCCTGCACACCAAGGCACATGACCTTCTTTAAAGTGAGTTCTTCCTGTGTTATTATGTACCCCCCTTTTACCCTTATTCCAAGTCCTATGTCCTTTTTTAAAAGGTGCTCCACCTAATATTCCTTTTTGAAATCTTCCATGACTATTATAAAATTTTCTAACCCTATTTCTCCAGTCATATTTATTGAATTCTGTTCCACAATCACAAGCACAAAAAATCATTTCAATTTTGTTTATTCGTTTAGCTCTCATTTTGTCATTTTAACATTTACAAAGCCTCTTTACTTGTGATTTTTCTAAGTGTTAATGTCTGAATAAATGACCCAGGCTCATATATTCCCTGTATGCCCGTAAGCCTGAATTCTGTAAACGTGTTTAAGTCCTGATCTTTAACCTTAATCCTGTCTCTAAGCTGTAACTGTGGTATACCCCTAATTTTAATCACAAGTACGTTATTAGGGCTCTTATGACGTCTAACGATGTCTTGTGCCATATTAGCAGCAAAGGCTCTCTTGTCTATAAACTGATTGTCAACAATCTTTTGATGCTCGTTGTAATCTGTTATAGAGTTGCTGTCCTCAAACACCTCCTTAATCTCATAGTCAACAGTTGCAGGAGTGCCTCTTAGTTTAAGTAAATTAACAAAAGCAGCACCAGCATTATTATTTGTAATAATCATTTTAGCCGCCTTTGCAAACTCACCTATCGCAGCAATACTTATATCAGCAGTGATATCAGTCCCACCTCCAGCAGTAGCAGTAAATGCTGTGTAGTCTGTATTTGCAGAAGGTTGTGTAATATCTGATACGGGGTCTTCAAACTCAGCCCATATGGTTACTGTTGCACCAGCCGCAATTTCCTCCTCAGCTCCATCTCTCCATATCTCAGATTCACCCTTTACGCTTCTTGGAGCGCCCTTAATAATCACCCTGTTAATAATTTCACTAGAAGACCCTTGGTTCCACTCTAAAATATCCCCAGGGTCAATTGTAAAAACAGAAGCGTTATAAGGGGATTGTGTATATTTATCTCTGTTCTCAAAGCGTAAAATTCCCAACTCGTCTTGATAAAAAATTGCCTCCTCGGCTTCACAAATTTGTCTTATTCTTTCTCCAGCAGTCTGACCTTTTTCAAACCAAGCAAACCCTATTGTGTTTAACCCTTGATCTAATTCAAAAAGAGAAGCACCAATTCCAGCATCAGCTAAAATACTATCAATAATTTGATCTGACCTTTGGTTGGTAAAAATTGCAGACTCTTGAGGGGTTTCATTCAGAGATTTCATAAAATCAAAAGCTGATATTCTAACAGTCCGTCTGGCCTTATCTTCTTTCGGTTGCGAAGTTAATCCTTCAATAATCGATATCAATTTACTTTGCCCTTGTACCTCAAATCCTATAAACATTTTAATGGGCCTGTTAGGTCGTAAGGCTGTACCAATAGTTGAATTAAAATCTGGCGTAAATCTTAAGTCTGCATTATCAAGAAGCACATCTGCCATAGCAATAGAAGTTCCACCAAGAGGCTCTAGTAGCCGCCTCTCGTATTCCAATCTAAGCACTCTATCAGTTTCATCAAAATACTCAAAAGCATCAGATTGATTAATAGCCGATGATCCAGTGCCCTGTACAATATCTGTACCACCAACAAGAGAAGTACCCACAATTGCAAAATCTTGCGCACCAACAAGCCTATTCCACGACACTAAAAGTTTTGCCCTTATTGGTCTAACAACAGCCGTTGAAAGACTTTCAAAAGGAGTCCAAATTGAGTCACTACTTTGACCAGGACCTTGCAAAAGAAAAACCTCCTTTCAATTGTTTATTTTTCATCATATTATTTCTGTTAAAACAAGTGTTAAATCTTGCCGATATTCTGCCCCTGTCAAAGGATAATTCCTAGTACTTACATCAATTAATACCAGTGTAGCAGCAATCGTAAGATCAGTTTCTGTAGATTCAAATAACCTTGCTTCATCCAAATCATATTCAGCCAAGATACTATTTGCTTGTGCCAAAGTAAGGTTCTGATAAACCAAGGTAAATTTCTCTTTCCTGTTTTCTACTCTCCTTGTTGTCTTTCCTAAAATTGATAAATTTTCAGCAGAGGTTTCAACGAATTCTCGACTAAAGCTTTTTGGATTTAATAAATTTAGTGCTCCTAGTATGTATCCCATAATATCAGCCGCCCATGAGCTGTTTCACATCCTTATTTTCTGCTATTCCTGCTCGTACCAACTCACTGTAAAGACTTTTGGCAATCTCCCGCTTTTCTGTTTCTGTGCCAGCATATAGACCAATATTTACATTAAGTGTGACAGCGCCTCCACTCCCACCTTGGTCTTGACTAAGACCAGCAGGGGTGATTCGCTCGCCACCATGTACTTTTGCAAGGGCGGGTTCCCCTATTGGTCCAGGAACAATTCCACCAGTCGCCCTTCCGAATCCTGGAATATCAATCCCAGTGATTCCTTCCAGCCCCGCTATTTGAGATTTAATATTAAATCTACTAGTTTTAGAAAAAAGCTTATCACTCAATTCCGAAATAAGTTTTAATGTTGCAGCAACCCCAGCGATAACTGCAGCAACAGCTAGCCATGCAGAATTAACTGCCCATCCTGCCGCAGCAAATCTGGTCAAAGATGCAAGTACATTTGCTCCGCCCAGAATTAAAGCTTGAGCAGTTGCAAAAACCATTTTTGCTACCGCCAATGCCATTTGAGCAATAAAAATAACTATCTGTGCTCCAGCAGCGACCAATCCTTTAACAAGCTGCACAGAAAACTTAATTGCTGTAACCACTACTTGCTTCCCCACATTTACAATTGCCACTGTTAATTTATTTTTAATTATTGTTGTCAGCACAGTCGTTAATGCACTGACCCCAGACATAATAGTACCTAATGCAACCAGTGCCACTCCAAGAATACCTATGGCAATACCGACACCTGTCAGTCCTAAGACTAAATTAGGATGTAGCATGGCAAATTCACTAAATCGTTGTATTAAGGGAAGTAAGGTTTGTATTAAATCATTCAGCGGAGGCAACAATACAGTCCCCAAGGTAATAGCTACATCATTAAAATTATTTTTTAATAAAATTAACTGCGATTGTGTTGTTGCATATCTCTTTTCAGCCTCAGTCAACAATGCAGTATTTTCATCCCATGCAAGACTAGAGGTTTCTATAGCCCTATTAACCAAATCACCAGCATTGGCAAGAGATAAAAATCCCCTAATCAACCGTTGGTCAGCTATATCAAGTTTTTCTAATGCGCCAGCCGCACTGCCGCCCTCATCTTCAATTCTCTTTAGTCCATTTACAAACTTTTCAAATGCTACTGAAGGATCATTTTTAACTAAATCCTTAAACTCTTTATTAGTAATATTCATTACATCTGCAAATCCTGAAGAAGATACGACAGCTTTCCCTTGTGTCGCATTAAGCGCATCAAGTTCGCTTCCAAGCCCAGCTATCTTTGATTTATATTTGTCTATTTGTGATTGTTTGCGAATCTTAGTTGACTCCTTTACCTTATCGCTAAATTCAGATTGTTGAATCTCTGCCAACTTTAATTTATCTGCAAGCCCACCTAATTCTTCAGTATTGTCACCGATGGCACTAGTGTTATCTATAAATTCTGCAGTAGAGCCAGAAGCCGCCTGTTTCATAAATAACAAAACTTTCTGCACAGCAGTCCCCCCAGCCTCAGCCTGAACTCCAACAGAAGAAAAGGCTGTACCGATACCTAAAATATCTGCGGTTGTTAATCCTATAATTTTACCAGCACCCGCAATCCTGGTAGCAAAATTAACAATTTCTCGTTCAGTAGTTGCAAAGTTATTACCTAAATCAACAGTAGCAGCCCCCATTTTATCAATATTATCAATAGGCTCTTGCATTATATTGGCAATCCTTGCAAACGAAGTAGCAGCTAGTTCCGAAGTTAAATTAGTGGAAATAGCAATATCAGCTATTGTCTTTGTAAATTTGGTTAGATTTTCAACCCCAGAAACACCTAATTGCCCCGCAATTTCACCAATAGCGTTTAATTCATTTACGGCTAAAGGCGTTGTTTTAGATATATCCCGAAAATTCTGTGCCAATTGTTGGAATTCTTCTTCAGAAGCATCTACAGTTTTCCTTACTCCTGCAAAAGCAGACTCAAAATCTATAGCAGCTTTTGTTGCTCCAAGCATGGCTGCCGTAGGCGCAGCACCTAAAAGGGTGAGCTTGGTACCAATACTAACCAAATTTTTACCTGCCTTGTCAAGACCACTGCCCATATTCTTTAAATCTTTATTTATAGAAGAAAAAGCAGTACCAGTCTTATTAATAGCACCGATAATAATTTGTACTACTGTATTTACAGCCATATTAACTTATTCTATCACTTCTCGAACGTCTTTCCATTTTTTTTCTTTGCCTATCCACCTTAATACCCTCTGTACGCATTATATGAGTATTAATATTATATATCTCTAAAGGCTCATTAATAAAATCTTCCCATGACAAATTAAACCTATCACGGTAGTAAAAAGAATTAATGAAATTTATTGCTTCTGAAGTCTTTTTTGAAGGATTCTCTATGCTCCCCCTAGAGAATAGTACATCGTTTATCCTCTCTAGGAGTTCTTTATCGTTGTTTCTTGCGATAAAAAATTGGTAGCTTTTACTAAAACAGCCAATGGCAGATGCTTTAAATCCTCCTTTCTTAATTCAACCAACCCAACATTCTTTTCTGGAGCTTTACCACTAATAAATTTTTCTTCTAAAAACTCTGCAATACCTTTAGCATTATTTTTAATATTTTCTTCATCTGGTCTTTTTGAAGAAGCCCCTGAAAACAAAGCACTCGCCTTTTCAATATCCGAAAGAGTAAGGAGAGATACTTCCAAATAAGCACCTTCCCACGAAGGCCCAACAAAATCTAAGGGAATTTCTTTAGTAGCTTCAAATACTCTACTCATATCTACCTTTATTTTATAAGGTTTTATACTAATGTCAATACCGCATAAACTTTCTATCTATTCATCTAAATTAAATTCGTTAATAACCTAACTCATCTAACAATTCTGTTCTTTCTTTTACTAAGCTTTCAGTTTCATCGGCCAATGTCATTAATTTTTCAGCCTTAACCGCTACATTCTCAAAATCAAGATCAACAATACTTTGAAATGCCTCTCCAGCAACACTAATGGACTCTGCACAAAACTCAAATCCAGTATCATCGACCTCTTTTAAAGACCTCCACGTATCCTCTCTATCACATACTTGTACTTTTTTCTCAATTTTTACAATTTTTTCAATCTCCACCTCTTTAGTAATAGTATTAGAAGATTTGGTTATATTACCAACAATAAAAGCTAAAACAATCAATACCCAAACCTGTTTATTTTTAAATAAATCTTTCATGTAATTCACCCCCTTTAAAACGGATTATATACCTTTTCTACGGATTTGTCAAACAAAGAAGCTATGCTGAGCTAGGTGAAACACTGGCACTCGCAGATGCGCTTGGAGATAGAGATTTGCTTGCAGATTTACTTGCAGAGGCACTAGGTGATAGGGATCCACTTGGTGATGCTGAGGCACTACCAGATGCGCTTGCACTAGGTGAAGGTGAAAGCCCTGCAGGTGGGTCAGCGTCATAATCAGTAATTCCATTAACTAACTCACATAGATGAATAATATCTTGATTGTTAGGTATATTTCTTGAAGCCTTGAAACTAAATGTTTGAGTTACAATATCATCCAAAGTATTGTCAGGCTCCCAATCAAAAAAATCAACCTTTGGTAATTGAATCTTCAAAGATGGATTAGTAGTTCCACCACCAATTACCGAATCTGTATTAATGAAAGCAATCTCTACTGCCCTATTAGTACCATCTCGCATATAATTTTTGTAAGTTTCGTCATCATAGGTCAAAGTAATTGACCCTTCCACTGATAGTTGCCTGTTAAGAATGTCCTCTGGCTCAGCAGTCCCAAGCACATCATCAAGGACAACATTTTTGGCGATAGTTAAAGTTATAGATTTTATGGAAATTGCTGCAGCACTTGAAAGCGAGGAGATACTGTCGGCAATCCTAAGCCTTAAATGTTTCTTGGTAAACTTAAACTCATCAACCACTGAAGGTATAGTTTCACTAGAATCATTGCCCTTCTTGCTCATAAACGATGCAGAGTATTTAACTACCTCATCTAATTCAGAAGTAATTTCTAAACTGTCAAGCATTACCAGCTTATAACTTTCGGTCGTATTTGAATCTACAACTACAAAAGAAAGAGATTGGTGTAAATTGCTCTGACTAATGGTAAATGGATGAACATATGCAGAGTCGAGTGCTGCACCAGGAGCTGTATAACCTCCAAGCATTGCATACAAAAACATCCCAAAAGACTTACTTCTAATTTCCCCTTCTAAGTCCCCTTGCCCATACTGGGTAGTAACAAATGCTTCTTCACTATCTGCAAGTTTTCCTAATGCCCCTACAGAGCGTGCTTGAATAATCTTGTCATCAAAGGTAAACGCAACTCTGGGTATATGATATCTTGGGGTTGCACCAGCGCCTCGTGTAGACTCTCTAGCAATACCCAACTCAATTAATCTGCCTATATATTTACTCACCGATTAAATTATGAACTGATAATATTCTCCTGTCAAGATTATGGTTGAATGTCTACAGAAATTCTAACCCTCACCGACAACTGAGCCATAACTAATTCTTCACCTTGTACCTCACCCCAGGCAGTAGGCATTGACCAAATATTTAAATATGTATACCTTGTGGGCAAATTCATCCCCACAGTCCTAGAATCTGACCCTTTTTGGTCTTCTTGGTCAAACAAATCAAGGATACTATCAACAATCTTAAAAAGTGCACTGTAAGCTCCTGGTACTCCTTTGACTTTAGTCTCATAAAACACTCTAATCGTAAAAGCGTAGGTACGGACATTTTCTGTGGTGGTCTCGTAGTCAGACTCGTTATCTGAAGGGACAACATGCGCCGCAGGATAACCCTTAAACTTAACCTTAGGGGAATTGGATACTTCATGAATAGTACTTAATGTACTTAATAATGTTCCTATTTGTGGGTTTAGCACTTCAAAACTCATCTTACTTTTTTAAACTCTTTTGTTATTCTATCATCTAACCTATTGGCTATCTTCCCCTCCAAATTTTGCATGGCGAACTCAAGCCCCTGTTTCATAAATGGTCTAGCTCTCATGTATCTTGTTCCTTCGTGTACATATACCGCATAATTTTTATTAGTAGCAACCACACTTCCTATGTCTTTACCAAATAAACTGCTCACCCCAATACTACCCCTTAATTGCCCTGTATCAACAGGAGTTATTTGTTTTGCAAACCTTTCAACATTAAACGCTAATGTTTCCACTTCTTCTCTTGTGAAAGATTTAATGTCTATTTTTTTAAAAGCATTAGCAAGTCTGTTAAGGTCTGGTTTAATTGTTATTGTGAATTGAGCTGGCATAGTTATTATTCATTATATTCCTCAATTATTACCTCTAAGTGTCTGTTGGTGGCAAATCCGTAATCCTTCTTAGTAACCTCCCTCACAGTGTAAACTATACCTTTTTCGTCAGTTATTCTATCCTGTTCTTTAATGTCGGTATCAACGTCAAACCATGCCCTCCATGCTCTCCCCTCAAGAATCCCTAAAAGTTGTCGAGCTTCTTTGTCTAATTCTTGAATATGGGCATCTACAGTTGCGGTTGTCTGGTAACTAGATATATCCCCCGCACTATCACGGAGCCTTACTACTACTACATCTTGGTCAAAGAAACGCTGAATTCCCAAATTAATTTAGTCCTTTCTTTACTGTCATATCTGAAGCGGTGTCAATACTCCAAGAACGTCTTGTATTGCGTATTTGTCTAAAATACTTTTGATGTCCTCATTTTCCATAAGCATCTTGTCATAGGAAACACTATAGTCACCTATTCGCTCACTTTTAACCCCCATGGAGCTACCTCTCCTATTGTAAATAACAAGAGATAATTGCCACACAGCTAACTCTAGGTCACCACCATCTGTTTCTGAAAGAAAGGTTGAGGAGTTATCAAAATCATAACCAGCAGTATATGTAACCCTAAATCCATTTCTTGTCCTGGCAAATTTCCAGCCACCTGCTGCATGAATTATCCCAGAGGGGAAATCAACGTGGTAAAATTCACCACTAATTGTTTCCCATGCGTCACTATTTAAAGCACTATTTCTTCTTTGAATGGTAAAAGTGGCACTAGAACTAACTGGAAAATTGTCTAAATTCAAGATTTGTCCGTCCTCAGTAGAATATTCTTGGTTTGTATATGTAGTTTGTTTAACCGCATAACCAAGGTAGTTTTGAACAAAGGTAGAGACACTGTCGATAATACGCTCCAGCGTTGCTAATTTTGTTCCTGTAAGTGCAACCATACCACCAAAATCGGTTACACGTGTAGCTATGGTCAAGGCTGAATCTTTTACCGCCATAATTTATTGTATCATAAAAAGAAAAAACCTCTAATTAAAGAGGCTTAATCTCAGAGAGCGTTATGGCAAGGTACACAACCAAGCACTCGTTTTCTCTTAATGATTAACTTATTGTACTACAATATTGAAGAATTAAAAGGCCTTTCTTTTATGGACTCTTTTTGAAGGCCTCATTTGTCGAGTATTGTAGAATGGAAGTTTCATTCCCCCAAAAATACCCCTAAACGACTTTTTTTTACGCAAGCCTTTTTTTGTATCTGCTTTTGCTTCTAACATCTCGAGTAGGGGTAGAATAATACGCCTGCCCTACGCTTCATTCTACACCCACTCGAGAGGCCGATACGTTACTAACTATACCAGTTACCCGTTATAGCTATCGGCCTAATAGCTACGTGTGCCCAAATAACATTATAAGAAAATCGCTAAGTTTAGCAATTGTATAATAATCACTGCGCATACATCAGCCATTAATGAGTTATTGTAACACACATATCAAAACTTTAGTTTGTGTCAAACAAAAAGCCCCCTAATCGGGGGCTAATTGTAGTTTTCAGGCAACTAACCTACTTCATCAAGAAATAATCGCTGTTAACTTAGCAAACGGCGAGGTAATAACCACACGTCCATCCACTCTTTCTACAGCTTTAATCTCCATAGCATTTCTTCTCCATGCATCCCCACCTTCATTAGTGGTTGTTACAGACATTGTTTGTCTATCTGCAATGATGTAGAAACTCCAGTCACCAAAGTATAATTCACTTTGTGCTAGATCATTCTGTTCATGGAAAGGATAACCGTAAAGCGTATCAGGTAATCTCTTGGTTTCACCAACAGAACTTGATGCCGCACCACCATCTCTCCAGATATACTGGTTAGAAGTATCCTTCAAGGTTCTCAAAATCCTCTTTACATTTCTATTTCCGACAAATGCTGATTTTCCTGACTGAGTTACCCTTTGTGGGACTAAGTCAATCAAAGAAATTATGTCATCAAAAGATATTGAGGCTCCTGCGATTGCCTGGTTAGAAATGGATTCAATACTAATTCCTCTAGGTTGGCCTGTACCACTACCTGTAAAGAATGCTTTGTCCTCAGCTGCACCAATAGCTTCAGCAAACAACTCAACGATGAACGAAACAAGGTTGATGTTAGCGTCAGCAAGTAACTGGTGAGAAACAGGAAGTAAACATACCAAATCATTGGGGCTAAGTGTAACTTGCCCGAATTCTGCCGAGGTAGTTGACTTCGAAGCATACTCAGAAGTCCAATAAGCAACTGGTTTAGCGTCCAAACTGTTAAGTTTGAGCGTATCAGTTGTCATAGGAAGTATTCTGGCGATTCGCCTCATAATAGACATGTCGGGTAAAACCCTAAACACCTCTGTACGAAGCTCCTCTGGTACCAGGTATCCACCTTGTGAATCAGTACCTTCTACCAATGCCCTTAAAACACGCCCTGAGTTATCAGGGTCAGCATTAGCATAAACCAGAGACTTAAAAAAAGTAACAATTTTTTCCTCTTTGCTCAAAGAGCTAAGGTCAGAAGGGTATTCAATCTCTTTAGCTTCATTACCTCCCCAGCTATTAAAGATTTTTGCCCTAACATGATTGTTTAAATCTTTCTTTGTCTCATCGCCATAGCCTTTATTTTTAGCGACAGCACTTGCAAATTTCTCTGCAATTTTGTCAGCCAAATCGGCTACAACTTTAGAATCCACTCCATTGTCTTTCTTGGAAACTTTAATTCCCTCCTTCTTTTTAGACTTAACGTCACCCGTCTTTAGTCCATGTTTATCGTAAACTGCTTGTAGATCTTTTTGTAAACTCATAAAAAACGACTCTATTTTTCAGGCTATCACTCCTGCATTCATGGGAATTTCGACCCTATGTCTTACCACCTCCGTCTTCAGAACCTTTTAAAACCTGTGATAGTGCTAAGTCGACGACTTTCAGTGCCATTGAAAGTTCTTCATCTGTGTATTTTCTTGTTATCCTATTTTCCCCAGATTCCTTTTGGTCTCTTCTTGTTTTTTTCTGTTCTCTAATACCCTTTTTAATAAGCCTAACTGCATATCTATCTTCTCTGTCAAGCATTAAGGCATGAATCTCCTCATCAAACCCAGCTAGTACTTGATCTTCAACTGCTTTAAACTCGGGTACTGGTTTATCATACTGTCGGTAATGTTTCCTCAAGTGGTTGTATACTCCCTTTCTGTCGCTGGCTGGGATATCAACGCCACCCCTAGCTCCTAGTAATGCAGCCATAGCAGCGGCAACCCCTCGCCATACAGCTTTATGCCCTTCGGCTTTGTGGTGGGGTAGTTTATATGAAGATTTCACATCTGGGTTAGAACTATCAAACCATGTGGACATTAATTTAAGGTCTGTGGTATCTGATCTCCTTACTTCACCAGCACCATCCCAAGCTTCACTATCGGGTACAGTGTCTAGGTCTTTGAAAGGTATAACAGCTTTAGATACTTTGGTTACTTTTTCAACTTTCTTCTTAACCACCTTTTTAGCTACCTTTTTGCCGACATCGGCAATATGCTTTTTAGGTTCTTTTTTAGACCTTTTCCTTTTTTTAGGTTTCTTTTTGGGCTTTTTAGGTTTCTCCCCATGCAGGGCATCTTCTTCAGTGTCGTCTTTTTTCTCAACTTTTCCTTTGGCTTCTTTTTTGGTGTACATTTCTTCCAACTCCATTGGACTGAACCTTTTATCTTTCATTTCTTTTAATGCAACAACTGCTTGTGGATTAGCGGGGACGGGAACAAAAGAAAGTTCAAGTAGTTCCTGTTTTAAAAATCTTTTCCCACCAAAAACATCGTCTTTGTCTAAATCTTCCCATTCAATAGGTTTAAACCCTACCGAAACAGTATTTAAAAAGCCATCGTTTACTTTTCTAAATATTTCAGCTGCAAAACTGTCTTGCAAGTCAAACTGAACTTTGAACATTAGTTTTTCTGCTTTTGTTCCCTTATCTGCAAGCCATACCTTTAAAGCCTTACCAATAGGAGGCCTTTCTTCTTTTACATTATGCCCCCAAAGAATTACAGGGTTTGTTTTTCTATATGTAGCTAACTGCCATCCAGCTTGGTTGATTGAATCCCCTGCTCGATCTAAGACCTCCGTTGAACCAACAACAGCGTTTAAAACGCCCTCATCTTTTTGAACGCTTTTACGCAATATCTCTGCTTTAGTGTGAAGTACTTTTTGCATTAGTAACTAAATTATGAACGCTCGTAAAAGCCATGTCAAATTATTCAACTTCAATTAGTGTAATTTCAGCCGACATTAGATAATTACCACCAGGAATAGTATAGCTTGCTGGCCCTAAAGTTGCCAGTACGCTGGTACTAGCTATAACCAAATTTCCATCAGTAATTGAGAAGGCTACTGCTATGTTTTTATCTACTATTGTTTTAATAATATCAAACTCCGTCTCAAGTAACATTTCCCAACCCAAAACAAACCTTTCCTTCTTTCCTGATATATCCCGCCCTTCCTTTCCGTTAATTGCACGAACTTTTCTGGCAACATAAATAGAGTCCCTCCTAAAAAATTTAGGCCTTGGCAAGCTTGTACCATCTAATACATAAACACTACTAGGAATATGAGGAGATGGTGAGGGTGAAACTGAAGCTGATTCAGAAGCACTGGGTGAAGGGGATTGTGATCCACTAGGAGATTGTGACCCACTGGGGGATTGTGATTTACTGCTAGATTTGCTACCCGAAGCACTAGGTGAACCTGACTCACTGACTGAAGCGCTAGCTGAGGCACTTGGAGAAAGTGATTTACTTGCAGATTTACTAGCGGATGCACTAGGACTTAAAGATGCACTAGGAGAGAGAGAAGCACTAGGACTCAAAGAGGCAGAACCAGAGGTACTAGGGCTCAAAGAAGCACTAGGACTTAATGATGCACTAGCCGATGCAGAAGCACTAGCCGATTTACTACCTGAAGCACTTGGTGAGAGAGATTTACTTGCTGAAGAGCTAGGTGATGCACTAGCCGATGCAGAAGCACTAGCCGATTTACTACCTGAAGCACTAGGGCTTAATGAGGCTGAGGGGCTTAAACTAGGACTGGGTTCAATAACACCAAAAGACGCAATCACACCATCTGAAGAAGTAACAGAAGCATTGGTGTAGTCTAAAATTGCTAAACCCGTACTATCAGCCTCAGCCCAAGCCATATACCCACCATAATCTCCTGCCCCACTTCCTAAAATAACATCATGTATTTCTGTACCATTAACTGCTGATCGTGCAGACGCTGAGTCATCATCGTCGCCCATACCACCCACTACTAACTGAGGGGCAACAGTGGTAGTAAGAGATACAGACCAAGGAGAAGCCGTATCATGCGCAGAGCCAGTAATATCTAAAGGAGATGTTTGATTAATACCCGTAAAAGAAGCTGCCATTATTCCTGTATCACCAGCTCCATCCCAAGTTACAGAAATATCATTCTCTCCCGTAGCAGGAGCTACTAAGTAATAAAGAGTTATTATTTCAGCATCACCAGTCGTGCCACCTGTCAAACTAACAGCCGAAGACATGGCCTCACCGTTATAAGTAATAGCAGTAACTGCATCTGCATCATCATCGTGTGTAACAATAACTACCAATAACCTGTCAGCTCCAGTACAGGTGTGTGCTAAGGTCTGCGCTGTGTCCGCATCTGCGTTATACCCTAAAATTGATTTTGCGTCGAATGCTAGTGCCATTTATTTAATTATATATCAATGGTAATCTAATGATTCTTCATTTGGTTTATGTAAAATTGTACTATTTTCATCATCCCAAACAAGATTATACTTTTTTGATCCTAATACACTTTTTTCTTTATTATCATATAAACCTGAAATTTCTTTTCTTAATAAAGCACCTTCTGGTGATTTACTGGGTGACTCTGATGCAGAAGGGCTTTGAGATGCACTTGGCGACAAAGATGCTGAACCAGAAGCACTAGGACTCAAAGATCCACTAGGCGATAAAGACGCTGATGGTGATAGGCTCGCACTGCCAGATGCACTAGGGCTTAGTGAGGCACTTGGGGATCCAGAAGCTGAAAACGAAAGTGAGGCTGAAGGTGATAAAGATGCTGAACCAGAAGCTGAAGGACTTAAGGAAGCACTTGGTGATGAAGATGCTGATGGGCTTAAGCTTGCAGATATAGATGTAGAAGGAGAAAGACTTGCTGATCCACTAGCTGAAGGACTAAGTGATGCACTGGGACTTAATGATGCCGAACTAGATGCTGAAGAAGAAAGGCTCGCACTTCCCGAAGCACTGGGGCTCAACGAAGCAGAAGGTGATAATGACGCTGAACTACTAGTACTCGGCGACAAAGACGCTGACCCACTAGCTGAAGGTGATAACGAGGCGCTAGGACTCAATGAAGCTGAAGAACTAATTGATGCACTTCCAGATGCCGAAGGCGAGAGAGAAGCGCTAGGTGAAAGCGATGCAGACCCTGAGGCTGATGGAGATAAACTAGCCGAAGGTGACAAAGATGCGCTTGGTGAAAGTGATGCTGAGCCACTGGCTGACCCTGAAGCACTGGATGAAGCAGATGGTGACAGGCTTGCACTAGGGCTTAAACTTGCCGATCCAGATGCCGAGGGGGAGAGGCTGGCGGAACCACTGGCCGATGGGGACAAGCTGGCGCTAGGGCTTAAAGAAGCACTAGATGATGCACTTGGACTCAAACTAGCCGAGGGGGAAAGGCTGGCAGACCCTGAGGCGGATGGTGACAAAGATGCTGATCCAGAAGCAGAAGGGCTAACAGATGCTGAAGGGGACAAGCTGGCGCTAGGCGACAGAGATTTACTTGCACTAGCAGAAGGGCTAAGGGACTTACTATCGCTAGCGGAAGGACTGAGAGATTTGGATGCACTAGCTGACCCCGAAGCTGATGGGCTTACAGAGGCAGAGGGGGACAAGGACTTACTTCCGCTAGCAGAAGGGCTAAGGGACTTACTTGCGCTGGCGGAGGGACTAAGAGATTTACTACCACTGGCGGAACCTGAAGCGGAAGGGCTTAGAGACTTTGAAGCAGATTTACTTGCTGATTTACTACTACTAGCAGACGGGCTGAGGGACTTACTTGCACTAGCTGAACCAGATGCACTAGGCGACAATGAACCCGAAGGTGATAATGATGCACTTCCAGAAGCTGAAGGGCTTAAACTTTTAGATGCACTGGCAGATGGACTTAATGACCTACTCCCACTTGCTGATCCACTAGCTGAAGGGCTAAGTGAAGCTGAGGGGCTTAAAGAAGCTGATGGTGAAAGGCTGGCAGAGCCACTAGCTGAAGGGCTTAAACTAGCTGAACCTGATGCTGAGGGGCTTAAAGAAGCACTCGGTGAAAGCGAGGCACTAGCAGATGCACTGGGGCTTAAAGAAGCTGAGGGGCTTAAACTAGCACTTCCACTAGCACTGGGACTCAAGCTGGCAGACCCAGAAGCGGAAGGTGACAAAGAGGCACTTGGAGAACCAGAAGCACTGGGACTTAAACTAGCTGAAGCAGAAGCAGAGGGACTACCCCCCTGCACCTCTCTAATTACAGCAGCAACAATAGCCCAATTTTGATCAAGAATTGTCCATGTCCAATTCATTGTTACAGACCCAGCAGTGACCTTAGCTTCCCTGCTATGCCCTGCATCGTGAGTAGAAACTGAAACATTTTGCATTTCTGTTTGGCCACTCCCCACAGTCATTGCCACATTGCCTTCTTGTACAATAGAATCTACAACCAAAGCATCATCTGTTATTGTTGTTACATCAACTGTTCCATCTTTAGTATCTCCTTGAGCTTTAGCTTGAGCCTCAATTGGAGTGCTATCTACACCTGTGTAATTAGTACAAGAAGCAGTAGCCACATCGATAGTACCCGTAAAAGTAATTACAACATTGGCAGTTGTTTCACTTGGAGCTACTAAATACCATAATTCAGCTGTATGGTCATCACCAGTATCAGTGGTAGCCTGAGCATCAATCTTGATTAAATCCTCTGTAGTATTAAACGTAATTCCCGTTACAGGCCTATTTCCGACAGTAACATCACGACATTGGACAGCCACAATTAAAAGACGGTCAGACCCAGATGCTATTGTCTTTGAAATAGTAAGACTAGCTGTGACAGCGTCATCCCCATTAGCTGCGTTAACAAATGCTATTGCCATTTATCCCATTATAGACCTACAAAGAAACTTGTGTGTTTATTGAAGTGTTTTTACTATATTGGTTGTTTTGCCCCAGCCAGGGATTGAAACGTCTGTTTCAATCCAATTTATAAGAAGCTTTTGGTTTTTGTATTGTTCTTTTTTCCACCGTTGTCCAGTAAGATTTTTTCCATGCTTTACGTCTATATTGGGAAACTCAGACTTCCAAGTATCGTACTTAAATTGATTTTTCCACTGAATCCTACTATGAGTGAATGGCTCAAATCCCATATTTCTAACAAATCTATTAAGCTCTTTGTCGTCCATTTTTTTTGATGCCTCCAGTGTCACTTCATATCTTTCTCTAAAATGAGTGATTAGCGCATCTCGATAACCACACATTCCCGACAATTGATTGACATCATAATGCAAAGCATGCCCATCTGGTATTCTTAAAAAATACACATTCTGGTTGTAATAGAAAGTGTTTTTATCTGGGGGTGTAAAGTCAAAGTGAGACTGGTGGTAAAGTACATCGTGCTCTGTAAAAAAAATTATCTCATCACTACTCTTTTCCAATCCACCCAAAATCTGTTTAAACATAGCTAAGTAACCTTTCTTCATTGAAGGAAAGCGTACTTGCCTGTCTCCAAAATCCATCTTCTTGAGGGAAGAACATGTAATAACCATGTTCTTCCCTCTGGCAATCTTAGATAATCTGTCTCGGACTATTTGTTTAAGTCTTTCAAATTGTTGCTCATTCATATTCTTTTTCCCAATCCACCACCTATTTGTTTAATAAATAACTTACTCGCTGTTCCCCAACTAGCCTGATCATATTTCCAATGACATTTTTTACAAAGTGGCATCCAATCATTTAAGCCTCTTTTATACTTATGGTCTCTATTTGCCCACTCAACATTCTCATGTGACCCACAAAACAAACATTTATCGGCTTTACCTTTTTGCCTAATTACCCATTGATGTAATGATGTATAACCCACCCTATCTCCTTTCCATAAAGGATGTTTTTCACCCCTTTTAGATTCAGAAATTTTATTTTTGTGTTCATCAGTGAATTTTTTCCCTTTCTTGGCTAAACTCATTTTTTTTAATGTTTCTGGAGTATGTTTTCGACCAATATTCCACCTACCAATATCTTTACCCTTCAATGCATCCTTTATTTTTTGTATTGTTTCTTTTGTTGGTCTATACCCTATTGGTGGTGCCATATTTATATTATATCATAATCAAGCTGTATAGTAAATCATACCCTTAGTCTCGGCCCAGTCTGGGGGATTAAATTTGTCTAGTAACCACTGAAATTTATGGATTGCCTTGGGCCACCCATCTCTCTGAAATAATTTTCTTGATAATTCTCGATTTTCACTAACCTTACTTTGATCTTGATGGTAAGGAAATCCAAAATCCCCACCTCTTGTTCTAAACATATGGCCATACCAAGTTTTTCGATTAACAATTACCCTTCCTCCAGAAAGCCATGTCTTACAAGCAACCTCCACCCCTTGCTGGCCCCAGCTATTAAACTCCTCACCGCAAATACCTAACTCAAACCATTTCTCTTTTGTAATCATAAAACAAGACCCCTGTATACTCATTGTTTCTATTAAATCACCTTTTTGTTTATTCCCCCATGCTCCCCAGTACTGAAAGTGCATTGTTTTATCAAACCTAAAAGAAACACTATTGGGGCTAGGCTTAGCTCTCCACACCACATCTTTCTCAAATTCAGTACTATCACAGCTATAATTATCAGTCTCCCCATTGTTTAAAAGACATTTTGTTGGTGTTGGTGATTGATACCAGTGATTTCCACATTTTTTACACACCCAATCAAATGCGTGCAAGTTCTTCATTGTGGGAAGCATTGTTACGTTGTCACCAATTTCTTTAAAGGCCTCAAGCATTTTAACGTCAAATTTGTCATCAAATGCACAATGAGCATCAACTTTCATTAAATATTTACCCTTAGCAATTGCAGCCCCTTGATTTGCTGCCACACGCTGGCCCACTGACACGGGGTTATAAATTAAAGTCAGCCTTGGATCATTCTGAGTAAGGGGTGGATTGGGCAAATACCCGTCAAGAATTGCGATTATTTCAGTCCTTTCACTGGTATGTTCTAAGATATCTTGTATGGTCCTGCCCATAAATTCCTCATTTTTCCCAGGTACTAAAATTGATAAGTCTATATTTTTCATTTAATTAAAATATCTACACATATCTTTCCAGTTAGTGAAACGAATTCCCCTGTCATCGATATATGCCACAGCAGTCATCTTGTAATTCCCTACTCTCATTTCAGGAAACCCCCACTTCTTGAGCCATTCTTCTATTAAAGGCCAATCCCTCTTATGCCTTGCAGTTAGAATATAACATTCATATCCAAGATTTGTGAGATACTTTATTGCCTCAACAGCATCCACTTTGGGCTTACCAAATCCAATATCAGGCTTATCAAGGCCATGCCATTCAATAAGAACTCCATCGTAGTCAATTCCAACTCTTTTTTTTATAGTTTTATTATCCATTATTTTTACCGTATATTCTCCGCACACTCCCCTACTCCAATACTCCTCTCCCCCTATCACTATTTAGCCTCAAGATGCCACTCCCCCACTCACTCTAATTACCGCAAAATAACCGCAACTGGGCTCACATATTGAAAACAACCCTGCTTCCGAAGCCATTAAACCTAAATGGCATTTCTTTGTACTCCTTAAGACTTTCTCGGATTTTAGCACGTTTATTAGCAGGAAACATCACTAACAAAAACCCTCCACCCCCTGCCCCAATGACCTTCGCCCCTATTGCTCCCGCATTCATGGCTTTTTCATGCATCACATCAATTTCACTATTAGTAGTCTTCGTGTTTGCCTTCTTCTTCGCCTCCCAAGAGCCTCTTAGTAAATCTCCAAATTTCCCAAGATTGCCATCAACAAGACTATATACCCCATTATTAGCGAGTATCTTTTTTTGATCAAGCCCCTCCTTATTATCTGCAACATTGAATGCTGAAAGAACTTCCTTAGTCTTTCTGGTTACACCCGTGTAAAACAACATCAAACTATTATTTAAATCTTCTCTAACTGACTGAGAAATTAATACTATTGCCGCAGAAACTTTCCCTGACTTTTTAAATTCAATTGTCCTTATCCCACCAAAAGCCACTGCATATTGGTCTTGTTCCCCAATATGGTTTTTTAAAACATCAATTTCAATAAGCACCGCCTCCTCTGCCAATGTTTGAGAGTCCACATTATCACCCCTATAGGTATGTAGTGCATTTAATAACCCCACCGTCACCGCACTACTAGATCCTAGCCCCGTCCCACTAGAGGGAATATCTGCAAGAAATGATATTTCTATCCCTTTCTTTATCCCCGACATCTTTAAAGCCTCCTTGGCAATATTATGCTTCAAGTCATCTACGTTCTTAACGGTTTCTTTATCTGAATAATTTACAATAATCAGATCATCAAATCTTTTCTTGACTATGCAATAGATGTATTTATCAATTGTGGCGGTTAAACATAACCCCCCCTCTTTAATAAAGTATTCTCGAAAATCGGTATTTCCCCCAAAAAGCGATAGCCTCACGGGGGTTTGAGTTATAATCATAGGACGTATTCTTTAACTATTTCTTCTACACTCATTGGATGTCCTGTTAAATTCATTTGACAATTCCAGTCTGGTATCAATTTGATCCAGTGTCTAAATTCTTTTCTATCCATTATGTAACGAGTTGTCTCTCTAATTTCTATTGGCTCTCGTTCCTTCATTCTATTGCGCAAAAAGTTAATAATAGTATTAGGATTGCTTCCCCAAGTTATTGTCCCCACTCTCATAATAGTGTGCATTGAAAACTCATCCTTAACCAACTCCTCCATTAACATTTTGTGATCAACATACCTCCCCTCGTTGTAGAAAATGGACAACGACCCAAAGTACACAAGCCGACTGTCTCTTGGCTGGCTCAATAACAAATCCACCTCTCTTTGATACTCTGACTCCCTAATTTCCTGACTATTACTCACCCCAGATGCAAAGAATGTGTAATCTGGTCGATCAAGACCTTCAAGGGCACTAGCTATGTCTCCGTTTCCTACTATCAAATTAGTGTCATTTTTTCTTTAACTTCACGATAAGCGTCATTAAACTGAGCAACTGTTTCTACGTACCTATTTCCTTTCTTGCTATTGCAACTTTTGCAAAGAGGTTGAATGTTCTCTATATTATCTGATCCACCTTTACTTATTGGAATAATATGATCTTCTGTAAGTTTTGTTTCTGGTTCTTGCCTTTTACAATAAAGGCAAGTCCAGTTATATTGTGTTTTTAATGTTTCCCATTCACCAAGATCGTGATAACCTCCATTTCCTATTTTCATAATTCTTCTCTTTCTATTAATCATGAGAGTGTTTTCACGACCACCTCTCCAAAGAGGATGTTTTTTGCCAGTCATTTCTGGTCTTTTTTTACCCAACCAATACTTAATAGGATTCTTTTTCATATATTCGCTCATTTTTCTTTTATGTTCTTCCGACCATTTTCTTCCTTTTGCAGCTCTACCGATATTTTCTCTTCCTATTTTGGACATGGGAGGATATTTTCTTCCCAATTGAGCTTTTGCCAGGTTTCTTTTATGCTCTTCAGATAATGGTTTATGTTTATAAATTCCACTAGGCATAATTTTTAAATTAAAATCATCTTATCTTTAACTTTGCGATAGGCATTATTGAACTCATCCACAGTATCTGCTCCACGCTGAGTGAACATCCATTCTTCAATTAACTTCGGGGGGATTGTAACAATATCAGCTCCAATAGAAAACGCCTTCTCAATCTGATCAGCGCTTCTAACACTTCCAATAATTACTCGTGCAGCTAAGCTGTGAGTTTTAAGATACTTCAAAGTCATTGCAAGGGTCGTGGCGGCATCAGGTATTCTCTGAACAGCTTCTTCCTCCGTCATTATTTTCTCCTCAACTAATCCTGCAACTATCTGCTCCTTTGCCTCATTACGCCTTCCCCAAAACAAACTAATATAATTGTCCCCATCAGCCTTACTTGTTCTTAGTGCCTCAGAGGCTCCAATCAATTGCCCCATGCTAATACCGACTGTGGCATTTACTCTAATACCTTCTTGTCCAAGTCTATGTATAACTTCAAAAGCTTTTTCTGGTTCTTCTGGGTCCATGGGAACTTTAATTACAGCGTTACCAGGGAATCTTTCTTGGTACTTCAATGCCAATTCTACCTGCTCATTTTTTGTCATTGACGAGTCGGGGACTTCTATTGATATAGGAAAATCTGTACCACATATTTCAATCATCTTGTCAATATGTGTAGGTAAATCTAAAACACCCTCTTTTTGTAAAATTACAGGGTTGGTTGTAGCCCCCCCTAAAATTTTTGTACCAAACCACTTGCTAAAATCGTCAAGGTTTGCTGAATCATAAAAAATTCCAGATGATTCCATTGGTTGTCTTTCTTTCATTGCTTCCTTACCTTCTCTTTCAAATCAAAAATTATTCCATGATGCAAAACAACGTGAACAGCCTCTACCACGGGGGTGACATATACTTCGTCTGATATTGGCACGACCAAACAAGCGTCTGCCATTATCTTCATGGCTCCTCCATCAAACCCTGAAAAACCAATTATCTTTGCGCCCCGAATTTGTGCAAGTTCCATGGCCCTCACCAAGTTTTGAGACCATGCCCCAGCATTCCCCTCTCCACTTCCACCATGAACAGAAAACCCAATAAGAACATCTTTGTATGTTAACCAAGGCTCTAGCTGCCCAGAAAAGACTGATCCCCATCCTTCATCGTTTGTCCATGCACTTACGAGAGGAATATTATCTACGAGTGATATTGTTTTGAATTGTTGCGAGCCTGGTGTAATTGTAGTCTTAGCCAAATCAGCCGCAAAATGCGTAGCTGTAGAAGCTGACCCACCACAACCCATTGTAAAGACTGTGCCTCCTTGTCTGTGGCAATCAAGTAGTATCTTTATAACTTTATTGTATTCGGGAGAATCAGAAAATGACAAAGAGGCTTCTGAGGATAGAGAGAGATATTTATTAACATTAAATTTTGTCATGTTGTAATTTATACACACATTTTACCCACAGTACCAATTAATGTCAACTATGTTAATTCTTGAAATAGCTTTATATTGTTGTCGATATGATACCCCTCTGCTGTCTCTAGGCATGTTTTTGCCATCTTCTTGTATTTGTCAGTAGTCGTCCCGTCCGACTCCCTCAAAGTATCCAACGCTGCCAAAAACTCTTTTGCATTATTCACTCCAATATAGCAACCTGGAACCTCCATCTCGAACGAGGGCTCGTCCTGCATAAGGGAAATGGTTGGAACTCCGAACGAAGAAGCATTAACTACTTTAAGAGGGCTAGATAATGCCTTCTTCCATGGCCTCCACTGCAAGTGTAGATCAATTTTTTGATGAAACTTTGCAACAGAAGTCCTAGGGTAAAAGTTTGACCACTGTGCCAAATTTATATTTCTATCTCTTAGCCCTTGCCTTAATTCCTCTGGAATATGATCAAAAGCCGCTGGAGACCCTGTGACTCCTACTGTCATTATCTTATTATTTTTATCTCTTGTAGCTTTTTCAAAATTCAAGTGGTGCTGAGGGATTGTAACAATTTCATTTTTTATATATTGTTTCAACACATATGTGGAATGGTTTGACATTGAAATACAACCCACTTCGGGATATTTTCTAAGAGTATGTCTAAGTTGGAAGCCATCGTGTACGTCTATCCATGAATGTTTCTCAAATTTATAATCCTGTCCTGGTCTAATGTTTGGTTTTACATAAATACAAACATCATCCTTGTATCCATTTAGAGGGTTAAGCCTGGCATTTTGCATATATGCAGCGAGCTGTTCACCACGAATTATCGAAGACACTCTCATTAAATGTCTTATTTCAAACGGCGGTTTAGCAAAAATACTTATTTTATTCATTTTATGGGCAGTCTTTGTCTTTGCACCAAAACCAAGACCTATACTTATCACGCTTTAATCCAGTGTCCTTATGATTCTGCATGACAGCAAAAATTGGTAACATTCTGTATACTCTCGCATAAGCAATTAAAGCTCGTTTTACATGGTTAAACTTTTTATATGAAAAATGAGCATAGTCATGCCCTGATACTATTCCCCCAAGTCTTACTTTTTTTATCCAATGATGTAAGTCTTGTGTAAAGTTTACGAAATCATGATTTGCATCTATGTAAACAAAATCTAAAGACTCGTCTTCAAAGTCTGCTAGTGCATCCATCGAGGTCTTCTTAATAATAGTAGCGTTGTATGGAGCCAATCTTTCAACAGATTCCTTATAACACTCATCAAAATACTCTTGTTTTTCTCTATAAGGATTTCCTTTAGCAAAAGCCTCATATCTCCACGGGTCAACACACGAAAGCTGTAAGTCAGGGTTATCTTTACATAGAACTTCAGAGAATAGCCCTCTGTCCACTCCCACTTCCACCCCTTTGTTAAATTTCAACTCAGCAAACAATTTAGACAGGTCAACACTCCCAACCATGCCTTCAACATCAACCAAATACTGCCTGCCAACGTCAATGTTATATTTTTCAACTATGTATTTGTAAGTATCTTTTACCATCATTTTTAACAAAAAACCAGCTAGTCTGATAATTACGATTAACCAAAAACAACATGCTTATGTTATATTTTTTCACGTGTTCGTTAATTGCCCTCTTGGTTTCTAAATTTCTATCTCTGTGTTTGAAGTGTCCGTAGTCATGTCCACTAACTATACCACCCTCTCTAACTATTTTTGCCCACACATCCAGATCTTCTACTACGCTGTCAAAGGTATGATTCGCATCAATGTATACAAAATCTAAGCTGCCAGGTTCGAAGTCCTTAGCCGCCTCCATGCTTGTCTTTCTGACAATCTTGCAGTTATAAGGGGCTAGTCGTTTTACCGCCTCTCCGTAGAATCCATCTAGTGCTTTCTGATCTTGGGAGAATGGTTCATGTTCGCCACCCTCATAAACTTTCCAGGGGTCAACGCAATATAACTTTAATCCAGGATTCTCCCTGCACAATATTTCTGAATATTCTCCTTTATATACTCCTATTTCGGCCCCAGTCTTATATCCTAGTTCATTAAACATTCCCGCCATGTTGTTTCTTTTAAACCTAAGTCTGGTAGGCGACTTTTCACCATGAATACGATAAAACTTCTTTAGTACGTATTCAAATGTCTCGTCAAAAGTTTTCATTTCCAAAAGTCCTCCAAGTCATGGAAGTTGCTTAATACACTTGCGTGGTTCGGATCTTTATCCCAAGTAGTTTTATATTTAAATAATGGGTAAATAACTTCATAGTTATAGGTTTCATACCCCCTCTGTCCCTCATTTGAATCGTGGATAATAATATACTTTGCCTGGTTAGCAAGCCTTTTAACCTCCTCAGCCCTGCTAGAATCGGGGGTTTGGTCTACTAAAACAACATCCCACTTTTTATCTATCTTTGCTTCTGAATAATTTTCAACAGATAGAATCTCATGGTTTTTATTTTCATATCCGTATTCGGTAAACTTAGACATCCACCCATTATGGTTCTCGTAACTTACCAATTTACGGTTAGAGATCATACACGCATAGTGTAGGTACGGGGTACTAAATACACCCATGCCTAGCTCTAAGACATCTCCTGTGGTCTTAGACATCGCCTGTATGAGACAAGGCATGTGAGTACCATAATTGAAACTGCAATTAATCTTGAACGACGTGGAAACGTCCCCCTTTCACAAATGCTTGCCCCCAACAACTACTCTGCGGCATTTCACGCTTAAAAGTAATTTTATAATGACACTTAACACAAAGAGTTCTACAATTATCCATATCAAACCTTCTTTCCAAATATTCTGCAAACGATTGTATGTGATCTACATGAAGAATACCACCTCGCGTATTACACATTTGGCAAGTGTAGTCATCTCTTTCAAGAATTTTCTTCTGAATATCGCGCTGAAATTTACCCCGATCAAGTCTTTTCGCTGAAGTTACCCCACCCTTCCACCTTGGAGACCTTTCACCTTTTTTGGCACAACTACTACAATACTTTGCATAGATGTTACCAAGTTGTTTATTACAATCTTTACATTTAGGCTTGCCACCTTTCCAACTTGGATGATTTTTACCAAACATTCTCTTTCTCGACTCACTTATTTTCTTTTTTGTTTCTTCCGTATGCCTTTTACCTAACATGGGTGATGGTTTGCCATTCATAGCCTCACTCATTTTTTTAATAGTTTCTGGCGATCTTTTTTTTCCCAACCATGGTGCCAATCCAGTTTTCTTGCCCTTATTCCACGGGACAATCCCTGTTCTTAATTTATTTCCTTTCTGAAATCTAGGACTTGGCATTTTTTTTCCTTTCTTCTTGAATTTCCGAAACTCTTAAAAGAAACTCTTCAGTTTGTTTAACATTTAACCTTGTTGTATTTTCTGAGGTAAAGGGGATTGGAACATCACCATGGCTTTCTTTATCTGAAGGAAGGTACTTGTTATAGTCAAGTCCTTGACTTTCAGGTGGAATTGCAAAGTGTCCATCAAGATCATCAGCCCTTTGAATTTCATTTGATAAAACAAGTGTTTCATGCATTTTTTCTCCAGGCCTTACCCCAACCTCCATATAACCTTCCTTGTAATTGAAAATGTTACACATGGCTTTAGCTAATGTTCCTATTGTACACGCTGGGGACTTTTTAATATACAAAGACCCTTTCTCACCATGGACAAAGGCATATAAGACTAGATCAACCGCATCATCGAGAGTAAGAAGAAACCTTGTCATGTTGGGGTTTGTAATCCGTAACTTCTCTCCCTTACGAATCTGGGACATAAAAACTGGAAGGACTGATCCTCTTGAATACAAAACATTGCCATATCTGACCCCACACAAGAGAGTCTCGGCATCCCTTGAGGAAGCAACCATAATCTTTTCCATAAGCGCCTTGCTCATACCCATAGCATTAATTGGGTGGGCTGCTTTGTCTGTGCTTAAAATTACCAACCGTTTCACTTTATTGTTAACAGCAGCACTGATAACATTTGAGGCTCCAAGTATGTTTGTTTTAACGGCCTCAAGTGGGAAAAACTCACAAGTAGGAACCTGTTTTAGGGCAGCAGCATGAAATACATAATCAACTCCCTGGACTACCTTTTCAACAGCTTCTTTATCCCTAACATCCCCAATAACAAAACGCAGAAGGCTATTTTGATAATAGTGACGCATATCCTCCTGTTTTTTCTCATCACGACTAAAAATAATTACTTTCTTGGGGCCCAAAGGTAACACCCTCTCCACAAAAGCGTTGCCAAACGACCCTGTCCCACCCGTCACAAGGATAACCTTGTTTTTAAAATGTTTTTTATAATTCATAGATCATGTCTTTTATTGTTGGGGGTGTCTTATAACCCATGTCTTCCCACAAACCACTAACAACTTCAATATGTTTTGAAAGTAAAACTCTATTACAACGCCCTGCTTGAAATCGCTTAATTTTAATGTCTTTCCTATTAAACCTTTCTGCAAATATTTTAAGCAATTCATACTTGGTTACTTTACCATATGGAGTGAAATGAAGGTTATTTGGTATTTTTCTTTTACCCTTAATGATTGCATAGCAAAGTTGTGCGAAATGAAAAGTCGTTATCCCGTTCCACAAATGATCTGTGTAACCTTTTACAGTGGCATTTTCCTCTTGAGACAAAAACCACTCAAGTAAAGATTTGTTGTCACTAGCTGGGCCAACTATAGAGGTTCTAATGTTATAGAAATTCTTTGCTTGAACCTCTCCTAAGCTCTTTGTTTGATCATATATATCTGGGCCATCATGTTTATCACTTTCAAAATAATGTCCATCCTTTCCTGAAAATACACAGTCAGTAGCTATTTGAATGATTTTTGCTTGTGGGGCGCCTTTGGCAAGGTCATAAGGAAAAAGAGAGTTCATCCTTATTGCTTCCACTGGATCATCCAGTTTTTGCTTTATTATTCCTATGCAGTTAATTATGTAATCGTATTCACCAACAGACATTCCCGTCACTTCCTTTCTTGTGGGAGTTGTTATATCTAAATCCTTTTCAGAAAGGTATTTAAGCACCATTGATCCTAGCATTCCTGTAGAGCCTAATATAAGTATTTTCATAAGTGTGTTCCTGTTATAAATAACTTTTTCCCGTCAGCACAAACAACATATGCATTGGGGTATGGGTCATTCAATCCTCTAATAAGGTTGTGTAGCTCCTCGGCGGTTTGCCCTTGAAGGTCTTTAATTTCACTCTGCGATGGCTTCCTTCGTTTAAAAATGGTCGCCTGTGCCTCGTCCTGTGTTCTACCTTCCAACTCACCCTTTGCTATTTTGTCTAAAATCTCAATCGTGTCTTTCGAACCAATCTCAACAATTCTTTCAAATATTTCATCCAAACTTCCCTCAAGTGAAAAAGGTGTTTGAGAATATATCTCACCAGCGTCAAGCTCTTTACCCACTTTTAAAATTGTAACTGCACTTTCCGTTTCCCCGTTTACAAGCTGATTTTGTATTGGCGACCCTCCTCTATATTTTGGCAAAGGGGAAGGATGAAGTATCAGACATAAATGGTAATCATATGTCTCTTTAGGAATCATCTCTGACCAACCATAGTAAAGATTAACTCCAGACTCACTATCTGTCGTGGTAACAACCTCCCACAAATCACTTTGTTCCTGCACGAGATTAGCACGAATTTTGAGGGCCCATTCCCTATATCCATGAAAAACTACTTGTTCTTTTTCTACACTCATATCTGTACTTTCAATAAACGATATCCTTCTGCATATTTCACACCGATCTCACTGCCCAACAAACCTGCATACCTTTTTAAGTTCTCGTTGCTTCTATAGTAAGGCTCATAAACAACTTGAGTTTTGTGACAATAATAGAGTGCTAATTTTTCTAACATCACATCAGAAATATCAACATAAAAGTTAGGGCTAAAAGCATTAGGCCACGACGTTACTTCTCCTGCTTCAATAATCAATTTTGCTTGATGACGAATCGTAAGAGGGATTGGTCGCATCGCTGTAATTGCTGCCATAGCAACAGCACGGTGATCTTGATTGTAGCTGTCCTGGCGAGGCATAACAACAATATCAGGCTTAAATTCTTGTATTGTATCTTCAAAACATTCGATCAAATCTTTCTGAGCAAGTGTGTCTAGTCTGGTTTGTATGTCAGTAAACCCTATTTTAAAAGCAAATCCGCCATAAGCAGAGGCTGCTTTTACCTCTCTCATTCGATCTTTTACAAGAGTGTCACGAGTAACATGCCGTAGTTGTCTTGATTTTCCAGTAGCTACATAAAGAACGAAGACATTAGCACCTTCCTTTTTTGCCTTCATAATAAGACCGCCACTCCAGAGCGCCTCGTCGTCTGGATGCGGAGCTATAATTAAAATCTTTTTATTTTTTAATTTGTACATTTTGTTTATTTTCTTCCTGCCATTTAAGTAGTTGTGATTTCCAATCCTCAGGCCAACCAGGCATGGGCATAAATTTCTCAATAAACCAATCTATGTTGTGTACTCTTTCTTCCCAATTGTCGCCCATCCAGTATCTTGCCCAAACATCATAAGAATCACGCTCCTGCTGCCTGGTGTAGTGATAGCCCTTAACTGAGCCGTCTTGGTGCATATGGGCATACCAAGTTTTCTTATTGACCATTACCTTTCCATCCCAAAGCCCAAGCCAATACTTAAGGCCGATATTGGGTGGCTCCTGAGCATGCCCCAGAGGGTCTTTAAATGGGAAGCCCCCGATCTTATTAAGGAAGAAATCTCTCTCTACAAACCATCCCGAACCATGAAATTGGGGGGTTTCGTCTATATCATATTTGGGGTCATTCTCACGTTCCGTAGTTAATTGTTTCCAATGGCCACCCGCCTTAAATCTAAAACCCCTTGGGTCTGTAAGTGGACATGATAGAAAAAAGTAATCATAAAACTCATCCCTTCCATCTCTTTGTTGTTTCTCCCATGTTGCTCCAGTTAGAACATAAAATCTTGGGGTGACAATCCAATTGTCTTCCATGTCTGCCTGTAATATTTCATCAAAACCCTTACCAAAAGAGCAATGGGCGTCGGTCTTATAAATATATTTACCTGTAGCCATAATTGCCAATATGTTAACTAGCGTTTTTATACCTACATTTTCTGGCAGCCTAACTACCCTGAGATTAGGAAAGTTTGGAAAGTCTTGGTATTCAGGTCCATTAAAACCAACAATAACCTCAAATTCGCCTGTAGCCTTCTCATAAATATCACGGACAGTTTTTTGAAGGACATTAACCCCCTCATTTGTTTCAGCTATCTCATTGCAACTAGCTATGATAATTGACACTTTACTCATTTTTCAATATCGCCATCTGCCAACTTAACTTGTCTGCCATTTTCTAACCGAGCCCAGTGGTATTTCTCTTCAATAATATCTCCGTGATCATCAACAACTTCTTTTATTGTTGTCTCAATTTCACAAGTCATACCAATATAAGAACACTTTTCTCTTTTACAAAATGTGTGTTTAACTATTTTCATTTGATCCACCCCATTTCTTTTATTTGTTCTTTCCAATTTTCATCCCAACTTGGCATGCCTGCAAATTTTTTGTTAATGAACCAGTCAAAATCGTGTACTCTGCCTTCCCATCTGTCATTTAACCAATAATCGGCGCTCCATTCAGATGCCTTTTTGGTGTAACTATTAAAATTTGGGACACTATACATTCTTCCATACCGATTACCTTTATAAAGATGAGCATACCAAGTTTTTTTGTTTACCTTAACGGCTCCGCCTCCAAGCCAGGCTTTGAATCCTATCTCTTGAGACTCTTGAGAAAATTGCCCATAACCCACCTCGCTTAACCCTTTTAAGAAGTTGTCAAAATAATCTTTGGTCATAAAATAACAAGAGCCTTGCATGCTTGGGGTGTCATCTATCTCATACTTGTCTCGATCTGGTCTTTTCCAGGGTACTCCGTGCATACCATCATCATGGGCTTTTCCCTTCCTTGGAAAGTCTATAAACATATAATCTATAGGGTATTTATTATCAGTCCTCTCCTCAATCTTCCAATTTTCAGCGTCAAGAGCATATCGTCTAGGGATCACAACCCAATTCTTTTCCATATCAGCCTTTAGTATTTCGTCAAAACCCTCTCCAAACAGTACATGGTCATCACACTTCATAATATATTCACCTCTAGCCAAAGCTGCACACTTATTGACTGCTTGCCGTAAACCAATTGGCGATGAGGGGTGTGTGTAATGTACACGCTCATCTTGTACTAAAGTATCATTCCATTTTTCATCAACATTGACTATTACCTCAATATCTCCCTCAGACTTGTCCAGTACACCTTGGATAGTTTTAGCAGTGAACTGGCAGTTTCTATTAGGTATTAATACGCTTAACTTATTTTTTATCATCCTTATTGGTATCTGTTTCATATGGGTGGACATCTTTTAAATGAAGCTTTAGTGCATTTTCTCCCCTAACTTGTCTTCTGCAATACGGACACGCTGTGTCTGCATTCTTAGGCTCTTTCGGTTGGGTCTTACCTAAATAAACCGACATTGCTTTAATCATGTTTTTTATCCTAGACAAAGCGTGTTCGTCCCCCTCTTTCAGTATGGGGAATGATGCACTAGTCCTAACCAATACAGCATATAATATCTCTATTTCTTCAAAGCCCACTGAGAAAACAATACGCTTTTTTTTGTTTCCGCCCCTTTCAAACTCTTGTTCAGTGATTTTCATGTTTTAATTCTTCTTCAACCCTAACTAAATCAGCAGGTGTGTTTAATTCTCCTACAAAATCCTTGGCCTTTATAAGGCTAACTTCGTGATGCTTTACAAATTCTCTAAGCATTGTACTAGAAAATTCATCAGCTATTTTACACATAAAAATGTCTGTGTTTAAAACCATTACCCCATCGTATCTAGTAAGCTTATCTACACGATGCTTAAATGTAAGAATGCTTAAATTTTCTTTAAGACACCTTTCAACATTACCTAGGTTTGGAATTTCATCGCCATATATAAGTAAAAATCTTTCATTCTTAAGGTATTTTCTGGTAGCCAAAAAACTGTATGCATTCCCTTTGTCAGACCCTTGGACATATTTTACCTTCTTACCACGACTTTTTGTACCCACGTGGCTCTTTATCTGGTTGCCAAAATAATCAACTACAATAATAATTTCATCAATCTCTTTTGGTAAAGAGTCTAAAACATGGTCAATAAGACATTTTCCGTTTACCTTCAAAAGAGGCTTAGGTGTTGTTAGTGTTAACGGCTTCATTCTAATCCCCTTACCTGCTGTTAATATTACTGCTTTCATTGTTGTCTATAAACTTCTTCTACAACTTTTAATGTCTCATAAGCATCAACCCATGAAGGGATTGTTTGTCTATCTTCTTTTATTGCTGATACAAATTCTTCCAACATAAGCTTTAATGAATCATCTGCAACAGGATTGCATTTTATAATTTCCTCTTTTATATCTTCACTAAAATTATCTTTACGCTTACAAAATACCAACCTTTCGTCCCCGTTTTCATCTCCTCCATACCTTTGTCCTAATCCTTCTATTGAAAGATAACCTTTAGTTCCATAAATTTCGAAATTATGCATACGCTTCCACTGCGTGAGGCTGACGTGAATTGATGCCAATTCTTTATTATTTTTTCCCTTCAAAAGTACAAAAGCATTATCCTCACCAATATCGGGATTACCTTTTTTCCAAAATGTATCACTTGTAAAACCACTAACATCGTATTCCACATCAAAAAAACTTAATACCAAGTCAATCATGTGAACGCCCTGATCCATTAGCTCTCCAGACCCACCCATACTTTTATTTAGTCGCCACTCCTTGTCATAATCTTTTCTGCCACCAAACCCATATCTAGCCCTAATAAAAATAATTTCACCAATTTTCCCTTCTTTGTATATCTGGTGTGCTTTGATGAACCCATCATGAAAACGATGATTATATCCCACCATGTAAGTTAAACTTTTATTTCTGGCTAATGCAGCATTGTTATAAATATCTGACGCTTCCAAGCCTCCAGGTTTCTCACAAAGGACATGCTTACCTGCACGAAGTGCTTCCTGAGTTATTGACGAAAGAGAGCCGTGTGGTGTAGCTATCAACACAGCATCTATGTCCTCAATACTCAAAGCCTCTTCAAGAGTATGAGTTCCTAAATTCTTGGGGTCAACAAATGCAACAATCTCGGCATGTTTGCGTATCACACCCTCCCATCGCTTTCCCATTCCTCCCCTACCAATTAGTGCAAATCTCATTTTTCTAATCCGTTTCTAACACCTTCCTCAAAAAAAATTGTCTTGCTTGGCTCGGTGTCTTTATAAATAATATTTTGATATTTACACCTTAGGGGAACTTCATCTGTGTTATAGCGCTTTACCGAATAGGAGTAACAACTGCGAGTCTCTTCCCTCCAATGTCCATATAGAGAAACCCCTAAATAAAGAGAAGCAACAAAGCTTATAAAAATAATCAGTAACATTAAATATCGTGTTTCATCTCTCATCTTCCTACTCCTATATATTTAATACCTGCATCTTTAATTTCATCTTCAAGGTCTACAAAATAGTTGCGTGCGTCAAATAATATCTTTAGCCCAACCATTAAATTGGCCACTTTCTTGAAATCAAGGCTTTTAAGTTCTTCCCAGGGAGTAATGCAAATAATTGCCATACAACCTTCCACCGTAAAATATGGGTCCTTATTGTCAAGATGAGGGTCACAAAGATGAGATTCTGCACCCATATCCTCTAAATCCCGCATCAATTTAGCAGGTAGCGAATTGTCAGAAGGTGGTACACCTGGTTTGTAGGTTGTACCCCAAAAAGCAATCTTTTTACCTTTTACATTGCCCAGCTTATTAATCACTATTTTTCTGCGCCAACGATTCTTTTCCATTACAGCCCATATAACTGGAATATAAGCTTCTTTTGACTCAGCAACTTCTAACAAATAATCTAAATCTCTCTCTAAATGACCACCAGAGAAGCCAACAGATGCATCCAGGTACGCCTCTTGTCCTATTCTGTAGTCAGACTTCAATGCCCTGGCAACGTCTGTTACATCAGCACCCACGGCCTCACAGACATCAGCAATATCGTATATGAAGGATAGTGAGGTAGCTAAAAAGGCATTGGTGGCATGTTTAATCATTTCCCCAGTCGCCACGCTTGTAAACATAACCGCTTTGCCCATAAATATATCCAGTATTTGATCCTTCAGTAATTCATCATCAACCCCTATTACAACTTCTTTTAAAGCCATAAAATCCTCTACGCCCATACCTATCCTCATATGTTCAGGCATATATGCGTAATTAAATTCCTCTCCCAAAAGTTTTACAAATTCCTTTGAAGTTCCAACGGGTATTTGACTTGATACAATTACTAATACGCCCTCTTTGAGTTGAAGTTTTACATCTATTATGGCCTCAAGGACAGGTTTTATGTTACCATGTCCTTCTTCATCAACGGGGGTGTCAATTGCTATCCAACACACATCACAGTCTATTACTGGGGCAATTGTATTGCCCATTCTTTCAAGACATGTAGGCAAAGATTGCCCCATATGATCTAAACCTACTATTGCTATTTTAGCCATATTAATTACTTTCGCTAACTATTATCCAATCAATTGATTCCATATCGCCTGCACTTACTTTCCATACATGAAATTGACCTTGTCTAAATATTGTCAACCACTCATCCTTTAAAAATCCGTAATCAGTTTTGTTATCTGGACTCCATTCTAGCCTTGCAACTTGTTTTCCATCCTTTACCATACGCATTGCTTCAGGAAAATCCATAATAGCTATTTCTGTTTTGACTGGAGCCATTGGTGTTAATGGTGCTGTAACAGCATTTTCTGGTTGTTCAGTCATTTAAATCACCTTCCTTCTTTGAAGCCGAAGCACTTACATTTGTACCCTCCAACTTTCGAATATATTCATCTAAAGACCTACGAATATGCTCACTTGTTTTGCCAGGAAGTTTTTTTAAAAATTCAATTTGTAATTCTTCTAAAAACACATGAATTCTCTTCATGCCCACATTATACCCACCTAGCGTATATTGTCAATGATTAGTTATAAATAAGTTTATACTCCTGCCGATGGGCTTGCTGAGGCGCTAGGTGATGTAGAAGCACTACCAGATGCGCTAGGTGATAGGGATTTGCTGGCTGACTTGCTGGCTGAGGCACTTGGTGAGAGAGAAGCACTGCCAGATTTACTTGCAGAGGCACTTGGTGATAGGGATCCACTAGGTGATGCTGATTTACTGGCAGATTTACTGGCTGAGGCACTAGGTGATAGGGATGCGCTTGATGATGCGCTAGGTGATAGGGATGCACTGGCTGATGCACTGGCTGACTTACTTGCTGAGGCGCTAGCAGATTTGCTGGCTGATGCACTAGCAGAAGCGCTAGGTGAAAGCGATTTACTTGCCGATGCACTGCCCGATGCGCTAGGTGATAGAGATGCGCTAGGTGATGCTGATTTACTTGCTGAGGCACTAGGTGACCCTGATGCACTAGGTGAAGGTGATCCACTAGGCGACTGAGATTTACTACCTGATGCACTACCTGAGGCACTAGGGCTAAGTGATTTACTACCTGATGCACTACCTGATCCACTTGGTGATAATGATTTGCTACCTGAAGAGCTACCTGATCCACTTGGTGAGAGTGATGCGCTTGGGCTAAGTGATTTACTTGCAGATGCGCTACCAGATGCGCTACCAGATGCGCTAGGGCTAAGTGAGGCGCTACCTGACGCACTGCCTGATGCGCTGGCTGATGCACTTGGGCTAAGTGAGGCGCTACCAGAAGCGCTTCCTGACGCTGAAGGGCTTAAGCTAGCTGATGGACTCAAACTTGGTGATCCAGCTACACCACACAAGGTTTCAAAATAAGTAACGATAATATCCAATTCTCCAGCAGGGATATTATCGCAGGTAAGCCTTATGTGCTCGTTACATGCGCCAATACCAATTGTTCCAGCACCGCTTCCATTAACACGTTCTTGCCCTCTAGGTATACCAGAATTGTTAAAAAGTATTTGGAGAGATCCTACAGCGGGAGTAGTAGTTTCCCCAAATCCTATCCTTACTGCCACATCAGCACTAACACTGTTATCCGTAGTCACCGAAACCTTTGTAACAACAATAGCTGTTCCTTCCGTAGCAGCCACAATAGAGGTGTTTAATTCTGCTCCAGCACCCCTTAAAACTTGAAAGTGCTGCGTTTGTATGTTGGGATGACCAGAAAGAACAAAGGGTAATCCGCCACGAGTAGTAGGCCATCGATTTGTGACTGCGGTATCAACCCGAGTAAGTTGCTCACTTACATCAACAGCACGGCGCCCATGCCAACTAAATTGATCATTCCCAGCATCCCAAAGACCAACTCTGTGTTGATGTTGGGAATCAACATTTGTGAAGATAATATCTTTCTCAGCCATAACTGAAACTAATTATGAACTAACAAAAACAATTCGTCAAATACTTACACGTTCAATATTGTTAAATTGACTTTGACAAACATAGTTTATTATATTTTATATGGATTGTTAAGCAACAGAGCAATTACTTCTCTTTCTCGGAAATTTCTTTAACCTCCATGAAAGCGTCTTCAACTTGCATGTAAATTTTAGCATTACGACCCGTAAGAGGAGATCTAGCAACTTTACCACTCATTTGATCACGACTTACAGATCCAATTTCAAATGATTTTTCAAACAAGTCTTTCCCAAAAGAAAATACTTCCCTGTCTTTAAAAGTAAATTCCGTTTCTTGCTTTAATAATCCTAAACCTTGCTTTTCAATCTCTTTTGGTTTTCCTGTTATAGCACGAAGATCATCGTCTAATTTATCGACACAAGATTCAATGACTTCTATAAATTTAAATCGTTTTCTACTATCACTTCTATTTGGAACTTCACGTTCAGAAAGAAGATTGTAAAGAAGTCTAGTCTCTTCTTTTGAAAGGGTAAGAATTTTTTTCATTGGGCCAGTATACCATACTACTCACTGACATCTAAATTAATAAGTTCTGTTTCGCCTTCTGCTAATGCTGCTACTCTAGCCGTTTCTCCATCTTTGGATTTCTGAGCGAGATAGTTATTTCGCAACCAGTCTTTAACCTTACCATACAAAAATACTTTTCTTGTTTCAGGATTAGGAATTTTATTTCCGTTTCCATCATCAATCTCTGTCTGATAAGACAAGTAATCAGTTATCTTAGTAATCTGTGCTGTTGTTATATCGAATTTTACATTTACTACTGCCATAAATCCTCCTTTAATTATTAAAAGTCATCAATCCAATTGAACGCTGCTGTCACATCTGGGTTGTTAGCGTTAGCAATAAGACTAATAGTTAGTGTGTCCCCTGGATGTAGTACAACATCTTCGTCTGATATCTGGAAATCGGTCTTATCTGTTCTAGCAATACCTTGTGCAAATACTTCGTTTCCTCCAGATATTGTGGTGGCAGTAGTATCTACTTGAGCTACCGAAGTACTGGCACTTACATCTGCCCAAACTGCTCCTGTTAGAGTAGCATTAAAAGTAAACCTAACTGTAGCAGTCTTAGTCCCATCCTGAGATAGTCCTGCAAAGCTCAATATCATAGAGGTACGATTAAGAACACTCTGGTATACCTCTTTATTTCTAATGGTAATAACTGGCCTTTCAGTTCCAGAGGTAAATGTAGCAGAAGTTACATCAGTTCCATACCTTGGGCCAAGCTCTTTCTCTCTACCTTCAATGCCTCCCATTAGAGAGGCTACATTTAGGGTTAAGTTAGTTGTGTTGCTTCCGTTTAACGCTCCAGCGTAGAGGGGTAGTGTGGGATTGTCTACCGAAAGAGTTGTATTGGTATTGGTGTACTCTACTCTATGAACCAACTGAAATCGCCCAGTTGTGGAATCTTCTATATAAAACTCAATATCCCCAAATCCATCTTGGTACTTAATCTGGTAAACATTGCCCTTGGTTGGGTCTAGGGTCATTCCACTTGGCCCTGCTCCTGCCATCTTGTCTACATTCCATGAAGTGATAGCCACTATGGTTTCAACATCATCTACCCCTGCTTCAGTTTGAGCAATCGTAACAGTGGCTTCTGATGCACTAGTTAGAGAGTAAGTACCCGCCCTTGACCCTGCACACCAGGAAATGAACACTACGTCTACCCCTACAGCGTGAGCGTCCCAACCTCTACCTACATCACTGTAGTCATGTGCTGCTATCTCGTTAGCGGTTTGTGTTCTATCAATGACAAGGTCACCACCCGCATCAGTCACTGCGACTGTATCCCCCGTGGAAACACTATTAAGAGTTATTGTTATATTCTCTGCCGTCTGTGCTGCTGCAGTTACAGTGAAGGTTCTTATTTCTGGTAAGCCGTTTTTCCTTGATCTTATTCCAAAAGTAGCTCCATTAAATCCAAAGAAATATCCGTCACTGGTGTCACCGATTCCTACTACCTGAGTGCTGTTGGCGGCTCCTGCTGTGAAGAAAGCTGAAAACCTAACTATTCCACCCTGTCCTGGGTGAGACTTAACTGTGTCTATTGAAAGTAATTCACCGCTTGAATTAGCAGCAGCTCCTGTTTGAAGTCTAGCCATGTCAGCGTTTTGATCTACAACTCCACTCTGGTTAGCTCTGGAATGTACCTGGGCTGCGTTAATGTTGTAGGGGAATTGAAGATGAACATCTGGTGTAACCTCGGCTATTGACACCTCTCCATAACCTGTGACTGGTGATGTTATTTTATCTGTAAAGTCTCTAGACATAATTTCCTATTATATACTAATACCAACCATCAGTGGCATTGTAAGTTATTACTAAGGTTTCCCCATCTGCGAGTACAAAGTTTGAGTTAGCTCCAAGTAAGTGTTCACTACCATCGGGAGCCAGCGTCAAGTTAAGACCAGTTGACCCTGAGTTAATGATCTTAAATGTCTGACCCTCTGCTCCGGCTGGCAACGTGGCCGTGTAAGCCCCGCCATCAGTGTTGGCAAAGACCACATCATCAGTAACCAGGATGGTGTAGGTGGTTGTGACTCTGGTGGTGTTCTTGATTCTGCCACTGGCTGTGTTAAGTATTCCGTCATTCTCTATGCTGACCAGCACATTATCCGACGAATCTGTCCAGTTGGTGAGGTTGGCTGTTTGGGAGGCGGCGGCTTTAATGACTACACCAATAGCTGTAGTAGTTCCTGTTTCAATATGGAGTGTTTCGGTACTTCCACCTGCTAGATAAGCTCCATAATTAAGAGTAGCGGCGGCTGTTTGATTCTCAATATAGAGACCATAGTTATTAGTAAAAGTAGCCCCAGCAGCTTTGGTAGCTGACTGAATATAAGCTCCCCACCCATCACCTATATTACCTGTAGATAACGCTTGAACAATTATATTCAGACCTTTTGCGTTGGATGCCGATGTTGATGACCTCTGAGCAAATAAATTAGCTCCAATAGGTGTAGCAGTATTTGTACCAGAAGCCAGAGCTGTACCCCTAAAACCCCAAAGATTACTTGCACCACCGCTACCGGACGCAGTTACAGTAAAATCCCCACCTGTGACAAACCCAGCCACGTTAGAAGTTATATTCTGAGCTGTTCCACGAATACCAACTACTTGAAATGCCCCCGTACTGCCAAAGTTCTGCCTAGCATCATAAAATCCACCAAACAGACTAACACTTGAATGATTTACATTTGCAAACATTTGGGAGTTCGTGGCTCTATGATCAGTCGTAACCCCGTCAGTGATGACGGTCTTATTAAAAAATGCACCAGTCCCCGCTGTTGGATCGGTAC
>SDBT01000236.1_pt1 | contig 81451 bp, 126 predicted proteins | sample 2277101 | NCBI WGS metagenome assembly SDBT01 (sample SAMN10404973, study PRJNA504765) | marine sediment metagenome | isolation source: marine sediment core GS10_PC15, 103 cmbsf | place: Arctic Ocean: Southern Knipovich Ridge | collected 2010
CAGTACAAGTACCAGTACAAGTACGACATCTACTAGCACATCAACGTCAACGAGTACATCTACTAGCACATCAACGTCAACGAGTACATCTACTAGTACAAGTACCAGTACAAGTACCAGTACCAGTACATCCACTACAGCCCCACCAATGATATGTATCGACCTAGAAATATCTGAACCAGGAATGAGTATAGAAATATTATGCACCGGAAGACCTAGCCTAGGGAGCACATTCAACGTCCAGGCAACCATAACAGACCTAGACGGCGCACCCGTAACAGAAGGAACCAACTCAGTGAGTCTCTATGAGCCTGACGATACACTGTTCCAGACATTATCATCTGCAAGTCATTTAGGAGGAGGAGTATGGAGGGTCAACCTTAACACTCTCACAACAGACACGGAAGGCGTATGGCAAATCGTGTGGACTAACGTAATTGGAGGTATCACAACGATTGGTAAACATAATGTATGGTTGGCTGATCCGCCTTGTTAACAACCTTTTTAACCTCAGCTTGGAATGATTACATATGGTAATGAGAAAATGCAATGATTGCGGAAGGGAAGCACACTCCACTGAAGATTTAAAGCTCTTCACCGAATCAAAGACAGGACTACATGGGAGAATGAACCTGTGTAAACCATGTCATAACATAAGATCAACACAATACAATCAAGCTAATAAGGAGAAGCTACGGAAATACCGTCAAGACAACAAAGAGAAACGACAAGAATACAATAGGAAGCATCGTCAAGATAACATAGAATACCTCCAAGAATATGATCGCAAACGCATTAACTTTAAAGGTAAAAACGTTCGTCTATCAGAGAATCCTAGAACAAACATATGTAGCTTCTGTGGCAAGACGGAGGAAGAAAATAGACGGCAACAGAGTATGCATCACGATGTTTACCATGACGATGATCCATTGAAGGACACATGGGAACTATGCAACAGTTGTCACGGTATTATAGGACGGCAGCTACAGCTAAACCCCAACTATCCTAACATCAAGTACAGCCACCCATATTCCACAGGTGTCACGAGAATCTTAAATAAAGCCAATACGTTAACAGTAATAGAAAACAGGAGTGCATGTGAAGTATTATGCCGAGCTTGGGAGAAACGTTTAGAATAACCGCAACAATCACAGACATAGATGGAAACCCAATCACCGCAGGAGCGAACACCGTAAACCTATTCACACCAGACGACACCCTTGACCAAACCAGCGTCGCCCCCACCCACACAGGAGACGGGATATGGACTCAGCTATTCACCACCGCAACCACTGACACCGAAGGCACATGGCTCGTCGTATGGACAAACATCACAGGCGCTGTGACGGCTATAGGTAAACTCACACTTTGGCTCGCCGACCCCCCCGTATGATAAACCACAATATTTTTATCTTTATTATACGTATTACTATATATGGCGTTAAGAGTCTGTAGGAATTGTAGAAGGGAAGCACTCACCGTTGAAGACTTAAATCTGTTTGCGAAAAAAAAGGATGGTAAATATGGATACAGAAATCTCTGCAAGTCCTGTGACAACGCAAGAACAAAACAATGGTGCGCCAACAACCCAGAGAAACGACGAGAAGTCACCAGAAAGTGGAATCAAGATAACAAAGAGATGAAACGGAAACACTATCACGATAACATAAAGAAGCATCGAGAATCTAGGAGAAGAAGAATCGGCTTTAGGGGAAAACGAATACAACTACAGGAAAACCCCAGAACTGGCATATGTGTTCATTGTGGTAAAACAGAGGAAGTGCAGAGACGCCAACATAGCATTCATCATATCATATACGATGACTCCAATCCCTTAGATCACACCTTGGAGCTATGTAACCGATGCCACAGGACTCTCCACTACCAAATAAACCTTAATCCAAACCCCAACCCCAAATATAGCTATCCATATCCGCCGATATAACTTAATCTTTTATACAGTAAAACAGACAATAGGGTGAGGAACCCTAAGTGCCCTATTCAACACTCATAGACGTTCGCGCCATAGTTGATACAGATGTTACAGATGATGAGATAACAAGCCTCATAGAGGACACAGACGCGTACATGGACGCGGTTTTACCCACTGGAACTCTTAACAACCTCATAAAAAGGATGCTCAGTAGAACTTACACCTCCTATGTGTGTATGAGAAAAGACCCCAACTCACGAGGAATCGGGTCATATAATGAACGCAGAGACGTGACGTTAAGGATGCTTAAAGCAGACATAGATGAGCTGTTCGCCTCACTGGGAAGCGGAGGAATCGCTTTCACGCCAGCGAGCGAGTCGCTAGGAGACGATTAAAGTAAATGCCAGATCAAACACCGACCACAGTAGCTCTAGTAATAGGAGCCCCCGGAACCATCGTTGGAATATTCACGGCAACAGTCACATCAGCAGACACGGTGACGTTGGATAACTTCACGGATATATTGAACGCTTACGTTATAGATGTGTCAGATAACAGCGAAGTCACCGTGACGTTGGCAACTAACGTCGTAACTATTACACAGGCAGGTCTTGTAACGGATAAGATACTGATATACGCACAGGGGACATAAAAATGGCAAGTGTTAACGAAATAATGGACGAGTTAGAGGACGAAACCAAGTACATAATGGTAGACGGGAACCCCATGTCACTGAAAGCAGTTGTAGACAAGATACTAGGCGAAGACAACGATAAGAAAAGAAAACTATCGGCGGGATAATAAGTGAGCACCGTTTCCCCCTTCATCTCTGGTATGGGTGAAGACGCAGTACTCAACACACGTACCCTGGGAGCACGAAACGCAGTAACAGAGTGGCCTCTTATAACGTGGAGTGACGCTGATATTAAACTATTCGTTGACGAGGTGACAAGCAGAGACGCGGATACCGATTCAGGGAGGATAACAGTTAAAGTTCTCAGAGGATTCGTAGGAGGCGCGGTTCCAGTGAATCATCTTGACAGGATAACATATCACGGAGAGATATTTGAGGTAGCAACTATACCCACAGATGAATACCTATTAGGGCAGTTAGCGTTCAGGAAACTAGAACTCGTACAGGTGACAGCCTAATGGCGGAAAGAGATAGTTTAGGAAGATACGTCCTAGAGCACATCCCTTGGAATAAAGGAAAAACGTCGTGGATAAAGGGAACAATCCTTTCTGATGAACATAAACGCAGGATAGGATTGGCTCATAAAGGGAAAAAACTAACTGAAGAACACAAACTAAAGATCAGTCAGTCACGCAAAGGTCAACCGAGTACGTTTAAGGGAAAAAAACATAGCGAAGCGACTAAGAAAAAAATGTCTGATGCAAAACGTGGAGACAAACACCCTAACTATGGAAAAAGGGGCGCGGAGTGTCCTAATTACGGTACGAGGCGCACAGATGAAACAAAGAGGAAAATGTCACAATCTCTTATGGGAGAACTTAATCCTAGATGGCTTGGTGGAAGGAGCTTTGAAACATATGGGGTGGAGTTTAATGAGAAGCTAAGAGAGCAGATACGTGAACGAGATAATAGAAAATGCGTTCTCTGTGAGGGGCATGACGTGGATAGAAAACTACAGGTACATCACGTAGACTATGATAAAACAAACAATCATCCTAAAAACCTTGTTTCTCTTTGTTGTTCTTGTCACAGTAAAACAAATAGTAATCGCGGTGTGTGGAAAACACATCTCAACAAAAATGGAGGTGTAAATAGTGGCTGATGCTGATCCGAGAGAAATAATAATCGCTGGAGTAAAAGCTAACATGGCTATCATAACAAAGGATGACGGTATTACAAACGCAAACGTCATACATATGTGGCAAGGTGGGCCTGAACCTACAAAACTATTATTCTATGAAAGTCCAGTAGGTGGTCCATACGACGTTATATTTAGCTATGGCGACCCACGGAGTAGAAGCGAGAGAGACGTTCAAGACGTTCCAGTGCACTTCATTATGAGCTATCCCATCACCGTAACAACGGTAGATAAACCACTGACCGGAGTGTTGGAAGTTACTGCTGCAAGAATGCAATATAAAGCCACATATAATCTTAGATTAGCTATCGCTGCTTTTGCCCAGAGTGGAGTTGGTGATCCAACAGCATATACCCTCACATTAAAAAACGATGCCTCCGTTATGAGACGTGTAGGCGGTATCACCCTCTGGGAAACTCGTCATGTAGCTGAGTATCAGACCGACTATGCATAGGAGAATAGATGAAAGATGGCATTCCTACCAAAATATGATAAAGTAATAGACATAGAGATAGGGTTTGACGCAGGGAACCACGTAACAATAACAAACGTACTCTACTTTGCCCCACGAGTAGTAAACCCAGACGGAGACATGGTTGACCCACTTACCAGAATCAACGACTTCAACCCAGGCGGAGTCCATCACAACCACAAGTTCTGGGAGTTAGAGTTCGCGTTAGACACGGATTGGTTAACAAACACCGATGACCCATCGACCAGATGGGCATACACTCAGCAAACAGAAACAGGCGTCGCAGCGAGCAGGGCTATAAAAGAGGACGCCGATAATAGCACTATTCAATGGTTCCTTGTGAATGTTAGAGAACATGACGGCACCGCGACGATCCTACAGTACGCTGACGAAGACGTGAATGTACTCATGTGTACCAGCGAGGTAAGCGATTTCAGCAACGAAGATGGAACACCACACCAGACGGTGACGTTCCGATTCATATGTCTACAGGACGTGGTGAGACCTTAAGATGGCACCGGGAGCAATTAAACTAAAAAGCATAGCGTCGATAACTACCAACGGCATAGTTTCCACGAACATCATAGGGTTCAGAGAAGAACATGTGATGAATATAACTCCGCAGTTTATGCCAAACACTAACCAAGGACTAGGATTCCTACAGAAGGCAAAGTGGAGAAACGTAGTGATGACTTTTGACAGTGACACGAACGCGTTTGATCCGGACTGGAGCATAGTCGCAGATAATACTACGCTTGGAACGAGTTTCATAGCGACGTTTGTAGTGTCTGACGCGGCGAGCACAGCAGAGACATGGACATATCAGATTTCAAAGAGCTACGTATCACGAAGAGAGCCGGGGCGTATTGAAGATGGCGCACCAAGAAACACGACGGTTTGGGCAGTTTTGATGTTTGGCACGAAGTTGATTGCATGATAGGTGTAACTTACAATGAAACCAGAACGTAGTGTCCTTGACGTGGTTACTGCATTTATACAGAGAGGGATGATAGAAAAATCTGTTGATATGCTAGTTAACGTAGCCGTTATCGCAGAGTCATATGAAGTTGATAATCTTGCAGTGTTAGATTTAACCATAGATGAATATATTTCAGCATTATACCCAAAACCGTTGCCAAAGGTAAAAGGACAATGGGATAGGATAATATATGGGGATGCAGCGTTCAGATGAGCACACCAACGCTATTAGTAACTGGCACACTTCAAGAAGTATCAGAAAAACTAAATATCATCCAAGGCATATTTAATGAAAGAAAAGTCATAGGGTATCCCCCATTCCATAGTAGTGAAAACTGGAGATATGTCACACAGAAAGATGAACGCGTATGTCCAATATGTGAGCCCCATGACGAAGAAATATTAACCGGGCAACAAGTGAAAGAACAGTTTCCACAGGCAGAGTTTCTTGGGGGTCTGCATGCTAGACCAAGAACACATCTTACGCAGAGGGCACAAAACCTTCGCATCGTAGGAGAGTGTCGCTGTAATATGTGGCTGCTTAACGCGTCTGAAGCGTTTGAAGTACAGTTACATGCAGAGAAGGAGGCTTCAATCTAATGACTGAGGAAAACATAAGGGTAAGAATAGATGACGCCGAACTAGAAATAGTAAAACAAAAAATAGACACGGCTAACAGGCAGACAGGCACGTTAAACAAACAGATAACCGATGCAAGACGAACAGCTAGAGCAGCAGGAATAAGCCTCGACGACCTTCCCACACTTAATAGAGACCTGAGAATCTTAGGAAGTACGTTAGGGCTTCCGGGGTTTAGACAGGCATCCGCGTTGTTATTTCAAGCACGAAGAGGAGTCAGGGCAGGGCAACTAGCGAGAGAGGCAGGGGAAATAGCAGAACTTGACCCAGCCCTAGCAGGACAACTCACCACACAAGCTCTCTTAGGACAGGCCGCGTTGGTGGCGTTTGTGACAAAGGTAGCGGTGGACTCCTTCGTACAGTTCACAAGAGACCAGCAGATGAAAAACGTTGAGTTCGAGGATATGATACGAGATAACCTTGAGCTTACGTTCAAAGAGTTTGACGCATTATCCTCAGAACAAATAGGGTTCGCAACACTTTTTAACCAGATTCAAGAAGAGACAAAAGACCAAGGGTTAGTTGAGACAATCAGGCAAACTACAAGGGATTTAATAATTGAGTCGTTCTTCTCGTTAATCCCTGACTGGATTAATGAAGACTTTCTAAACAACTTATCACTGTACATAGACTAGGAGATGAAATGAAATGACGTTTGTAACTGTAATAATAGACGCGTTGGGAGACAACCACATAGTTAGCAACTGGGCAAGAGACATAGATGTATGGATGAACAAGAAAACAACTGTAGGAGTCTGTGAGTTTCTACTAGATAACACAGGAGACATATGGGGAGACGACTTTGAGCCAAACGACACCATCTCCATCAGCATCAACGGAACGTTGATGTTCACAGGATTCGTTGACAACGTGCTACCATCTCTTGATAAAAAAGGCGTTCTTAAAAACCAATTAATAGTAAAAGGAAGAGACACAGGAAGAAAACTTATAGACTTATACTACACCGAAGACTTTGTAAACGGAAGACTAAGCGGATCAATCATAGATGACATCCTAGCAGGCGTAGGAGACCCGATGCTCTATACAGACCCAGGTGGAACACCTGCAATCAAGTTCAGTAGCCAAAGAACTAAACTCGTAGACAGCTTCAAAGAAATCAGCGACCTATCTACCTATGATATGTACATAGACACCAACGGAAGACTACAGTTCTTCGCCAGAGGAACAGTCTCCAGCGGAGTCGCCCTTAAATCCGTGTCAGGTGCAGCAGATAACAACCTACTTGACTTCATAGAGTACGAGGAAATAGGGTTTGACATCAAAAACCTTATAGAAATACACGGCGGCTCCATGAAAGACCACTGGACAGACGCCAACGCATTAGATTGGGTTGATCTTCTAGGAGGAGCCACGGCGTTCAGTAACGAAGGCACTGTTTTTCTCAACGGTTCTGGAAGCATCAAAGTTGTAGCCGCAGACAACGATGAGACCTTTGGTTTAGACTTCTCAACGGTTGGAGGAAACCTTTACAGTCAAGGTGGAACCGTTGACCTGTCGAGGTTTGCCCAGAACAAAGTAAAGTTCAGACATGAAGACGGAAGCGGAGGAGTATATAGCTTCAAACCATATCTTAAAGACGCAACTGGAAACGGCGTCGTGTTCCACCGAAACGAGGCAGGGCAAGGAAGCAAAGGATTCACACACAACTTAGGAACAACACTAGAACAATGGTACACGTTATCCTATCAGACGGGACTAAGAACAGGAAACGAGATTCTATCATCAGCATTACAGGCAAGCGGAAGATGGAACTATTTAGCAGCAAAACAGACGATCACGTTCGCAGGAGCATATACGTCAGCAGCACTTCTTGACGACAACGGCTCAGGGCAAGGAACAATCACAGCAGATGGAGGAACACCGTTCAGCACCCTCGCAGCAGGAGGCAGTATAACACTATCAAACGCTGAAGACCCAGCGAACGACGGAGACTACATAATATTCTCTGCAACAGACACGGTTATAACGTTGACTACTGTGCTTCCCACAACCAATGGAGACGACACCGCCGTGTTGATAACAGTTGACTTTAACTGGCACAACATAGAAGACATTGGGTTCCAACTGCTTACTAGTGGACTCATGGACACCGTTTTCGTTGACGGGTGGTATATGCCGACGGTGGAAGTAAAAGCAGTAACAGATGACCCGGTTAGTGACGGGCTATATGACACTCGCATGTTCAGCGAGTTCCGTAAAGACCTAACAAGCCAAATATCATTACAGGATGAGTCAGATAGAGTTCTGGCGTTCAGAAAAGACCCGTTACAGAAATTCAGGGCAACAGCAAGAGGTCAGACAGGAACTAAATACGCGGCACAAACGCTTACGATACAAGCACCAGATTACGGGTTGGCGGGTGCAACAACGTATGTCATACAAGCCCTTCACCACATTCTTCATAACGATACCAACACCCGTGGATGGGACTTTATCACCAAGTACGAGTTGGCGTTAAGCGGAGTTGACAGCACAAGAGTAATAGCAGACGATAACCCATTGCAAGCAACACTACTTAAACTTGCACGAGAAAACAGAGGATTCAAAGGAGCACAGGTGTTTGACGAAGAGTTCTATGGTGACGTGATAACAGGATTCACGCCTCAGTTAACAACCGGAACAGCGCTGCCCACAGACGCAAACGAAGGAGACAGATTCTACGACAATGCTCTGGAGTTAGAGTATGAGTTTACTGGAGGCGCGTGGGTGATTTTAACGTTTGCATCGTCAGCCCTAGTAAAAGGCATGCAGCCGTTTGATAGCAGTATGTTTTTCGAGGTTATAAGAACCTCAGCGTCTCCAGCGGTCACGTTTGATATAGACGTAAACGACGCGGGTTCTGGAAAAACAACTATAACTGCATCCGCTGGAACACCGTTCAGTGATTTCTCAGCAGGAGATAACCTGGTAATACAGGGATGTGAAGATGCTGATAATGATAGCACACTCAAGATAGTTGACTCCGTTGGAGGCGGAGGGGCATCTATAACTTTAACTAACATGGTTGGAGGAGCCGACACCGCTACAGATGAAACATGTGTAGTATCTGTAAGTGACGCAGTTAAGTGGACAAACGATGGAGCAAACCCAGAGATATTCTTCGCTGACGGAGATACACAGCAAATCAACAGCGGAAGCGGTCATGGAATACCAACTGGCGCAAACTGGATACACTTCACAGTAGGAAACGCGGCGTTAACAGTAACTAATGTTTATGGAAACGCAGTAGGAGACGCGGTTGCAGTTATATGTAGACTGGAAATAACAGTAGATAAAGAACCGATAATATTCCCATTCTACAGCAGAGGACAGAACATGAGTCTTGATGCCCTCGCCGCAGGAAGCGTAGACACACTCGTTTTAACAGCAGAATATATTACAGGAAAACGGTTCAGAAGTGCATCTGGGAACACCAACGTAGAGTTCACAGGAACAGGAATCATAGGTCAAAACGCAGGGATCACACAGTTCAGTCTCTCGTCGGTTGATGGAACAGCTACCGCTGGTGCCGGTGCAGTTATCCTAGACATAAACGGCATCACCATTAGGAATGACCACACAGGGTTTAACACTAACTTAGAGTTCCAGAAACTAGACGCTACACCTATGGGAAAAATCTTCTCCTTCGACGCAGTTATAGGCGGAGGTGGTGGAGCTTTCGAGGGGTTGACGCTACGTAACGCATCTAACAAAGACATCATACTATTAGCGACAAACGGAACTACTGGTAAGATAGCGTTAGACGCAGACAATGACATATTCCAACACGCAGGAGCCGATATAACGTTATCGGCAGATGTGGATGTGGAGCTAATCTCAGGTAGGGACGTAGTTCTTGGTGCAGATGATGATGTAATCATACAGGCGGACGATAACATTCAGCTTCTCGCAACTGGTAACATATCACTTACCCCAGTTGAATTTGTCTTGATTGACGCCCCCGGTGGGGCTGGTGCAGGAATCTCCCTTGAAGGCGGTGGCAGTGCAGTCCGCGTTGGTTTCGGTAACAACGACATCTTCATCACCTCAGAGGATAACATGACTGTTACAGTCGCCGATAATATGGTCACTAACGCAGACAACTTTGATGTGTTCGTTAGCGTGGATGTAGACCTAAACGCCAGCAACAATATTCTCTTAGACGCAACCCAAGACGTAATAGTTACCGCTGATGGTTTCGTCAGTATGACGGGTTTAACTAGCATGGTGTTAGCTACCGCTACTGGTGATTTGTCGTTGAGCAGCGGCGTTGGGATGTTACTAACAGCGCCAGAGGAAATAGTTATAAACGCCGGTGTAGGCGCAGGAAAAGGAGTTCAGATTATAGGTGGAGCTAGTTTCGTTGAAGTTGACTTCGGGGACACAGATGTTCGTATTAACGCAACTGATGACGTTGTAATAGACGCTGGGGATAGAATTAAAATCGACGCTGGGGCTGGGTTACTTGACTTAATAGGCGGTGCTGACGTTAACATAGACGCGGGTACTGGCGACGTTCTTGTAACATCAGGTGATGATGTGATTCTTCAACCACTAGATGATTTAATTCTTAACCCCATAGGAACCATCCTTATAAACGGATTAACCACGTTCACAGGGACACGAATATTTGACGATAACGCTGGAAGCACACATACCGTCGTTGTGTTAAAGGGACTTATCAGAAGTTGGATTGTAGTCTAAACATACCCATGTTACACTGTGTTTACCATAACGCTTTTATTTTATCTATGAGTTGTTTAAACTATGGCTTTACCTGACAACACCCGTAAATTAAACAGACAAGTCGGAAGAACGGCCCTCGTAGGATTCCTATTTTATATATATTTAATGTTTTTCATACGCACATCACAACGTTCAATACCACAGGAAGTCCCAGTGTGGATGCTTAACGCAACGCTTTATAATACAACACTTCTAAACCAGGGTGGGTGGTTCACCACAAACGTCATAGCGAAGCATAACATCCAAGTAAATAGAACGCAGACCGTGGAACTTGAACTATATATCCACACAAAACAGTTTATTAACATCAGAGTCACCTTAACGAGGGAGAAGACACAGAAATGCATCACGTATATCATAGACGCCCCAGAGTCAACACAGTTACTCAACTTAACATCGGGTCGGTGGACACTCCGCATACATCCAATCACCGGAGGCTACTACCACGTAAAGATAACCACACAGTCACATTAATAGAGTTGAATGAACGATGAATGAACAAGTCAAAGACTACAGTTTAACCGCGTACACCAAATACACGCTTAATCAAATAGCAGAGGATATACACAGAGCCTTCCCCACCATAGTAAAACTCAACGTATGCACCATGGTCGCAGTACAAGAAGGACTACTCACAGGATTAATACTATTCCTCATACTGAACCTACTACCAACACTAAATAAACCACCAAGTCCACAATAGAGTGTAGGGCATATTACTCCTTGCTGTTGTAGCCACGTAATTAAATAGATTCTGGTAGGCGTGTTCATGTAGTAGGTGGTGTCAAGAGTTAATCCTATCCACGGTGTTCGTTGAAAGGTGAGGCTTTGTGTCCAGTAGTGGTAGGTTAGCCATCAGAAATACATTGAGCTTAGGGCGAATAACATGGTCATTAGGAATATGATTTTTGAGGTTTTAGTCACCTTGGTTTAACCTGTTTCACCGCAGCAAGTATGCGTTCACTGTTAGCACCTAGAACGTTGATGTTATTATAATATTCACTGATGAGGGTGAATAATCCTTTATTTGTTTTAGTCAACTCAGCTATTCGGTTATCGCGTTTGCCTATCTCTTCTTTGATCACAAATATATCTACGTCGGGAAGACTGGCTAGTATATCTTCGTAGCTTCGTTTCTCAGTTTTTTCGCTCAACGTACTCACTATAAAAATAGGGTAGGGGTATATATGTGTATGCATATACCCAATATTTAGCCTAATCTTTTAAACTGTTATCACAATACATTAGTGATAACAATGGATGCTATGTGGATACTATTAGCAAGCCTCCTAACATGCGGAGGCATCGGAGCATCAGCAAGAATGATGTTTCAGTGGAAACGAGACGGGGTGTTCCCCGGATACAAGGAGTGGGAGTTCAGCGTAATCACAGAGTTAGCGGTAGGATTGTTCGCGGGGTTCCTCGTGTGGCTTATCACATTAGTTACAGGCATTCCCTCTACATGGATTGATCCCCTGGCTTGGATAGGCGCAACCGCTCTTGGCTACGCCGGGGTAGACGCGATGGAAGCGTTGTTGAATAAGTATGTGCCAGAGGGGTAACGCGTGTCTCTTTTTGAACTCATATTCGGACAACCCACAATTAACAAACTCAGAAAAGACCTCACCGAGTGTAATAAACATAAACTAACGCTCACCAGAAACTATCAAACCCTCGTGCTAGAGAAACTACAACTTGTACTCAACTATAGCAAAGACAAAATGGAGTTACACCAACAAATCAGAGACTTAGAACACATCATAGCTCAATTTGAAGAAGATGCGGAGGAGTCGTTTAACTGGCCTTCTATCTTACAGTATGACGCGGTTGGGTACGATGTCAGCGCGATTCAAGCGTTCCGTGACGTTGAGTTTGTAAGAGCGGACGCGAGGTATAACCTGTTCACAAAAACAGATTGGATGAGTATACTTGATAAGGTGCATCCTTTGGTAGAGGAGGCGTTGGTGCGGTGGAAACGGGATATAAGTGATTGTGATAACTGGAGTACGGTATCGGCGGCTTTTGTCAGTATCGCCTTCAAGAAATCAGGGTATAATATTCAAGGAGCCTTTGCTATAGCGCACACCGTCATGGATGAGCCTGCTCGTCACGCATATAACGTGTTCGTTACTAAGGACTATAAGGTTTGGGTGTATGAGCCCCAGAATAACACGGTTCTACAAGTTATGGAGGACATGGATAAGCTCTATAAAACTGGTTTCGTCTGGTTCATGAACTAGCAAAACCTTTTTAACTGTATTCATGTCTAGTATTTATGATATAAACATGAGTACGAAATCCCCAAGTTACTGTTTTAACGGAAACCCCGCAGAGGATACTGGAGAGTGCATCTACGCTGAGTGCGGGATGTATCTTGAAGAAATCGATATATGTAAACTAGAATACCTTAAAGGCAGTCCTGCCCCGGTAACTAAAAAGAGACAGCCGGTGTTCAACGTAACGCCACAGCCATCTGAGACACAGATAGGAGGAACACGCCTCATTAGTTCCCTGAGCCCAGGAGACACAAGCAGCAGGGACAACAAGATAAACGTCAAAGGAACTCTAGTGCTTGACCCGATTCAAGTAGAACGAAACACAAAAGACGGCCCATTGAACGTGACCAACTTCACCATAGAAGATGAGTCTGGAAAGCTGAAGCTCGGAGTCTGGGGTGACGACGGCAACGCTTTCATGGACTACAAGAAAGGTGATAAGCTGTTCATTGAAAACGTCTACAAGATTAAAGAGCCTTATGATGGTGTTCTTCAGGCTGATCTTGGTAAATACTTTAAGGTCGCCAAAATCAACTAACCCCCCTTTCTCACACCGTAACTTTAATATACTTCTTCACCGCTAGTCTTACACATGAGTAATGAAAGGCTCGAACAGTTGAAAAGAGCGTTACACCCAGGGGTTCCAATGGACATCATTGAACAATGTGAAATAGTAGCCGAAGCACTCAGCTATAACGGCGACTACGTGGAAAACACGGAGGGACTTGCCCTCTACTTAGAGATAAGTGAATCTAAGGTGTACCAGATGAATTACATTCACGAGAACATGATTGACTCGTTGAAGGACTACTTTAAAGACACAAAGTTCCAGTGTCACACCACCTACGATAAGGCAAAGCTGCCACAGAAGTCTCAGATGGAGTTCGTCAAAGGCATGAACCTCATACTGACGGGCAGCGACTCTTTACCTCAAAAGGAGGAAGATTAGTGGGGAACTCAACGTCTAGTACAGGTCTAGGGTGGATATTCTGGTCATTCCTATGGGGATGCGTCGGGTACCTCATCTATGGAACCTTCCAAGGAGCCGTGGCGTTAGCCCTCTTCTCAGCAGTAACGGGAGCAGTGGCACTGCTTGGGGTATTTCCTGTAATTGGAGTTATCGCCACAATGGCGGTGAACGGCTACATCAAGGGATGGCTACTTACTCACATAGCTATGAGTTGGCCTATTAACGTGATACTCACAATCACCACCTGCGAATCTATTATTATATCCGTGATTGTAATATTGATGGTGCTTAGTAGATGAGTGTAAGTATCTGGGAGGGGAAACCAAAGAAGCGCAGTGGCTCTCACCAATATATGGACTTCTCTTATTACCCTGATAAGGAAATGGATACTTGGCTTGGAAATCTGCGTGCATACTACAAACTTGTCGAAGAAAAGCTGAAGATATTGGAGGCTGAGGAATAGATGGTTATGATCTTTTCTAACGAGCAAGTCCGTAACTATCTTCTGAAACATGGCATCGTCTACACTTACCGTAAATACCATAAGAAAACAATAGACGGCATAAGACCGCAGACAGGAAAAGACTGGGCGACTGACCGACGAACCGGATCGAAGATAGATGACATCTATATTTCGCCGATAGAGCCAGTTGACAGCTTAAACCTAGGAAGCGTCCTGACAAAGCACGTTAGGGATAGTGGGTTCTATCAGGGGTGTGGCAGAGTCGATGAGGCTGTCTCTGAGTGGGCGAAGGCTATCAATGGATTAAACCCTGATTCCCCGACGGTGGGGTGGATATACAAAGTTACACTCAGAGGAGGAGATGAAGCATGACTAAGAAAAGACTGATTAGAAGAAGATTCTTGGAAGCCGACCCTATACCTGATGATATTGAGATAATTCAAGTTATCGAGGAAGTTAAAATAGGCCGTAAAAACTACTGTGACGAGTTCGCCATTACGGTTTGGTGTCTTGTACCTTATGATCGTTGATGGTGAAGAGTAAGGAGGCTTATGACACCGCTGACAGAATACCAAAACTTATAATAGACGCAAAGCGTAGATAATAATGCTTTGATAACCAAGAAAATGGATACAATAGAATGCGTATCAACCAACTGCAAACACTTCTACAGAAAAAACGGCAGAGGTAGACGTAGGTGCATCCACCCGGACTGTCCTCCTAAAAAGAATTATTGGTGGGTGAAGGGCACTATCATATATAGTTTAAAAGAGTGCCCTAAGAAGGGGCGGGTTAGTTATCCACCATCTATGTTTAAATAGGTGTTCACAGATAACAATAAACAGTCAGCTCCCTCATGAAACCCAACGATCCGGTACGAGTCATATAATAAATGAACCCCAGTGATAATGTACGAGTCAACTGTTGAGTGAAACCCACGTGTATAATACGAGTCACAATATGCTTGAAACCCACTCCCTATGTACGAGTCGAATCGGGGATGACACCCATTCCCGGCTTGAACAGGTACTCATGAAATGAAACTCAACCCTTTTATTCACAGACTCACCTCAACCACAAGTCTTTAATAGGACTTTACCTATAACTTAACGCAGTCAAGAAAAAGGTGAAACCCACGTAATATCTACGAGTCATTACGTCGCTGAAACCCAGTCCCATGATACGAGTCAAATAGACGTTGAACCCCAAAACAACCTACGAGCCACGCCCACTCTGAAAACCAAACCAGGTCTGCGTCTTTTTTTGATAAAGAATATACGTTACTGCCACAATCCTTTTATACCTAAACTACACTACCACACATGTGAAAGTTCTAACAAACACACAGAAAACGGGGGTCATCTTTAAAGACAGAGAAGATGTCTCCATATTAGTTACAGGAGACTGGCATGTGGGAGATAAACACGGAGTATTGCCCAAGAAGCCAACAACAAAAGAAGGGGGAGGAATTAACCCCTCGCCAACCCAAAGAAGTATGCATCGACAGTTAACTAAAACCCTCAAAGGGGTAGGTCATGTTGACTTGCTTCTAATCATGGGTGATACCTGTGAGGGTAAACAGCTAAAGTCGTTTGGTGTTCCACTGAACGACTCGGATACTGATAATCAAGTTCAGTGGGCCGCCGAGCTTTACCAAGAAACATTCTTCGATCTATGTAGTCCTGAAAAGGTGCTATCAATCATGGGGACACCCTATCACGTTATGACTGGCGTAGGCGGGAACCTTGACTATCAGTTCACCTCAAAGATAGCTCAGATGAGTGACGTTATCTTCGGGTATCCAACTGCGGTGTTCAAACTAGGCGCTGAGAAGTTGTTGTGGGATATACAGCACCGAGTCAGCATAGCCAACGTGAACCGGCTGATGCCCTATGAGAAGATAATCAGAACCTACGCACAGAACGTAGCTAACGACGGCGGAACTGTGCCTGATGTAATAGGAAGAGCACATAATCACGGCATCTGTTACCCAGCGGTTAACGTATCTGATGGAAGAATCCCTAGGATCGCGTTCAACTCCGCCTGCCTGAAGGGGGAGGATACATATGGAGCTACTTTACCCTACCCTAGTACAGCAAAAGTTGGTGTGACAACTATGACTCAGAGAGGAAGAAACGTAACCGGGGAGTACCACGCGTTTACTCTTGGAGTTAAAGGAGAACAGCAACTATGACCTTATCCACCGCAGAGCGACAGATAAAGAGATCATGGCGTAAGGAGCTTTCCTCCTCACTTGGAGACACCCTTGGGGAGATGATTGTCGCCCCAGAGTTCATTCCACTGGCACAGCAGCTATTCGTGTTGGATGATGTGAAGACAAGGATAGGCCATCAGACGCGGGCTGCTGCACAGAATATGTTGCTCGGAGAATCTGAGTATTACCCAGAGATATTGAAGATGCAACGAGACAAAGGCAGTGACCGCAAGTCTATTGCTAGACTCATAAAGAAGGCGTTGACAGAAAGGGGATATGATAACGACGCCATCACAGAACTACGTGACCGCAAACTTGCAACTCATGGCACTTATCAGTTAATGGATGTCACTAAACGTGAAACAGAGAAAGCCCTACTAGGAATCCTCATGAACAGAAACATCTGGACAAAGTATCTACAACAGGTGAAGGGTATCAGCGTTCTCACGGCGAGTAAGCTACTTTACCACGTAGGAGATGTCACCCGGTTCAGTCAGCCAAGCAAGTTGATGAAATATTCTGGACTCAGCGTAGTAAACGGAGAGGCTGATAGGCTTCGCAAGGGCGAGGAGTGTAGCTATAAACCGGAGTTAAAGGCACTTCTTCTAGGAGTCATTGGAGACAACTTTATGAGGTCAAATAGCCAATACAGGAGAGTGTATGATGACCGTAAGAAGTACACCGCCGAGCATCGCCCAGAGTGGGGAACCAACACCAAAACCAAGAAGACAGGATACAAGGCCCGTTATCACGCCGACGCGAAACGAGTGATGGTGAAGAGGTTCTTGATAGAATTTTGGAAAGCAGGGTGGTTAGCGGAAGGATTAGAGCCGCCAACAGAACCCTACGCTGTGAGAATACTTGGTCATGACTTGGAGTCCGATATAGTGAGTTATGGATAGTAACATTATGAGTCACATATACTATGAAAACCATATACATTGTACGAGTCATATGTCCTCTGAAACCCAGACCTTCAGTACGAGTCATCACCGAAACGAAAACCACACCGATTGTACGAGTCACATCGAGAGTGAAAACCATTCGCAAAGTACGAGCCATATCCGACCTGAAAACCTGTGTGTGGGTGCGAGTCAAATAGACGTTGAAAACCACGACGAAGTTACGAGACAAACCAAGTTGAACCCCAACGATAATCTACGAGTCAGAAACCCAATGAAACCCAACGCCGTCATACGAGTCAGATTAACTATGAAAACCATGTTTTAGGTGCGAGCCAAAGGAGATGTGAACACCAGACCTTGAGTGCGAACCACTACGATAATGAAGCCAAATAAAAAGGATGTACCCAAAAATAGCAACCCTTTTATAACTCATTTATCCTTTATTTCTTAGAAACAAAATGAGTGAAAAAATAACACCTATACAGGCTCATTACGCGGAACTACTCAAGATTGCTGAAACCGAGCTATGTAGCATGTGTGATGAAGAGCCTATCACTGATATTTGGCACAGTATGTGCGACCGGTGTGCCATATCCGCAGAGGAAGCTGCTTTTGATGCTCAGTTCGAAGACCCAAACCACCCAGTTGAGGAGGATGCTGAGTAATAGTACATGTATGCCCAGAACGTAAAAAGGAGTGTCCACATATATATCTTCCTTGCTACAGATGCCAAGGATTCGTCCCAGATGGAATGATGTGCCGGTGGGGGTATATCCGTTCTATGACTACTGAGGCTTTTCCCCCTGGATTAGAGCCTGAAAAGACTAAGAGAACCGAGCCTAAGTCAAGATGGTAGATAATAGGTTATATAACAACAAAGACCTACAAAAACAATGAGTGAGGGGCCGTGAAACAGACTAACTTATCTGGAGAGAAACTAGAATATTTCTTTAGAGCCATCTGCGGTAAGACATTCACATCATATGAGGCGTGGGAGAAGTCAGTAATGTATCCTCCTGAAAGATGCGGAATAACATGTGAGTACCATACCTGTAACGAATAATATTTGTGAATACCCAATAACAACGGTTTTAAACTACTGTAACTATTATATTGTAGAATGGATACTATAGAAGAACGAGCCATGCAGCTCATAAAAATGTTGAACGCCGATATAGCAGACGCCGCGAAGGCTCTTGATGATCTGTCTGAAGAGGAATATGCTAATGTGGATATTGCGACAAAACTTCATATCGTAATGCTGAGGGGACAGAGAGACGCGTTAGCCGGTAACTATGCTGTGTAGTTATCCCCTATATATTTTTATGTCATCTATAGAGTTATATGAATTATTCTATATTTTATGGATTGTCTCAGGTTCATTTCTATGATGATGTCTATGACATTTCCTACATAGAAGTCTAAGGTTATCCCAATCATTATTTTCCCAATTATAGTCTACGTGGTGAACAACTAAATGCCACGCCCGATCATAGTGGTTTCCACAGTCCGTGCAAGTGTTTTCATGAATGAATATTTTAGCCTCACGGATTTGTCTCCACGCTGAGCTATGTAAATGTTTTTGTCTAAGGATGCGTTCCTCCATAGTTAACCTCATATCTCTATATTTGAAGGGGTGATTATATAATTAATGGATTATCACTATAGATACGCTTTTAAATATAGAGGTCTCTATAGGGACAGGTGTAAAGACTCACTACATGTTTAGGAGTCTACCCCGGAGGGAGACAATGTGCTTCACGTCTTTTTCTCTCTCCGAAAATCAACGCTTTTATATTACCCCCTCCATAGTATGATGAAGCACGTTGAGGGATTCAATAATAATCTCTCCCTCTGTAGGAGAGAGTAAGGAGTTAGAACAAAAACAATGTAATGTAAGACGTGTAAGACTTACACTACACGATAACGAGAAGCGTGTCCCCATAACCATCAGAATGAGGGATTCAGTTCACACGGCGGTTGCACGACACTGTGGCGGCTCGGGAATAAGGATAGGTCAATTTTATGAGTCGTCTGTCATCTTATCTATGGAGGTAGACCCCGTTGAGTTTTCCCCAATTATGGTTACTATGCCTGCACAGCCTAGACAGATTGACCTCAGAGTTAAGGTTCAGGAACTTATCTGCATAGACGACCTGAATCTTTTTATAGGAGATGTTGATGAACTAGATCACAGTAACGTGGTTATGATGCAATCTAAGAAACGAAAACTCGCCAAGATATTGAAGGAATGCTATAAAATCAAGGAGTGGAACGAGGAAATATCTGAACTAGCAGAGAAGGCGATGAGTTACTTTGGTTAACGCGGCGTTCGATCTCTTCCACCTAGACGAAGAGGTATCCCAGCAACTTCATAACACAAATCAAAGCTACGTTGACATGGATTACATGAAGATAATGGAGTACGACGCAGAGTACTCGGAGGCTCTTATGGACAATCCCCAGTATGAGTTGAATTATCTCAGCAGGATGGCTTCTGGGTTCGCAAACCGGAACATTAACATCCAACTTCATAATATCCCAATAACTATGGACATTCACCAGATTAAGCGACAACATATGTATGGTCTTATTCAAGTAGTCGGTACGGTTATGCAGAGAAGTGAGAAGAAAAGCAGACCCACCACCCTAGTCTACCTATGTCCAATATGCAGTGAAGAGATTGAAATAGAGCAGACTGAGCAATGGAGAATCGCACCAGAGAAATGTGAATGTGACAACCGAAAAGGGTTCAGTAAACTCTACGAGAAAACCGTGTTCGATGACTGTCAGTGGCTTGAAATACAGGAGTTTACTGATAACACGAAGATGTCTGACACGCAGGCAAAGATACGTGTCATGGTGAGAAACCACTTGATAGATGCGTGTACCCCAGGAGAGAACGTTATCATTGTAGGCATACCGAAGGTTCTTGAAAGCAGACCCAATACATTGAACCTTGATATGGTGATGTACCTTGACTGCTGTGGGTTAACAAATGACACCGAGGAAGAAACAATAAACCTATCCCAAGAAGACATAGGCATGTTAACCGCGTTAGTGGCAGACCCAGAACACCTACAGAACGTCATAAAGAGCTTCGCCCCAACGGTGTACGGAGAAGAAATAGTCAAAGAAGCCCTCGCGTACCAACAATGCGAAGGCGTAGTACGTCAACTCACCCGCAAGAAACGCAGGAGAGGACAAATACATATCCTCCTAGCGGGGCCACCGGGGGTAGCTAAAAGCGATCTTGGGGAGTACCAGATGTTGTATCATCATAAGGGACGTATGGCTACCGGGCGGGGGGCGTCGTCAGTAGGACTCACCGCGTCTGTGGTTCAGGAGAATGGGGAATGGGTGTTAAAGGTAGGTGCTATGCCTCTAGCGGATAACGGGTTGCTCTTCATTGATGAGATTGAGAAGATGCGTCCAGAGGATAGCGGTGCGATGCACCCAGGTATGGAGGCTCAACAGATTCCTATCTCTAAGGCTGGTATTAACGCTACTATAAAGACAAGATGTAGCATAATAGCTGCGTGTAACCCCATCGGAGGTAAATGGATTGACGGAAAAGGACTCTTGGGAAATCTCATAGAGAAAGGAAAAGGATTAACCACCCCCCTCTTGAACAGATTTGCACTCATCTTCATAGTGAGGGAGAAGGAAACCGAGGAGGAAGAGTCGCTTGTTGTTGATCACATCTTGAAGATAAGCACAGACTTTGAATCAATGACTGTCCCCTACAGCGAGGAGACTCTACGCAAACTCTTCATATACGCTAGGACATTCAAACCAACCCTCACCGATGAAGCCGCAGAGAAACTGAAAGAGTTCTACCTCACCCTGTTCAAGGCAAGTAAAGGACAAGAGGGAATCATTATGAGCAGGCGACAGATTGAGGACTTGGTTCGTCTCAGTGAGGCATCAGCAAAACTTAACCTGAGAGATACTGTGACGGTGGGTGACGCGGAGAATGCTATACGTTTACTTGCAGAGAGTTTGAAGCAATACGCCATTAACCCCATTACGGGAGAATATGATCAGGCGGCGGCGTTCTACGGGCAACCAACTACCGTGACAGCACGCATCAGACAGCTTCCTGAGATAGTGAAGCGTGTGATAAAGCAGAACCCAGGCAGACCTCATGCTAACAGAGTTCAGTTAGTGGAATACACCTGTAATCTGTGGAAAGAGAAAGAGGTCTACGTGGAGAAACTGTTAACCGTGGCACTTAGAGATGGACTGCTTTACTGTCCATTACCGGGAATGCTGGGGGTCGCGGCGTGACCACAACCATTAAATACGTGGTGGTGTACCAATGAAAGTGAAAGGATTGACCAAATGTCGTAGCTGCAAGAAGATGGCGTTTAACCGCATCTATTGTCTTAATTGTGGCTACCCAGGGAAAGTCAGTGCAAGAGGAAGAAAAAAGAAATGAGTGATAAACTGAGTAAAGAGGATGTAACTAATCCTTCCCCGTTGACCCAAAAAGAAGCCATCGAGAAGCATCTGAGTCACGAGATCGTAACGTGTCCAAAGTGTGGATGCGAGAAATGGAGCGCAACGTGGACACCAACCCATCGACCAGACGGAACCGAGTATGAAGACGACGATTTGGTTACCGAGTTAAACTGTGTAGAGTGTGGATTTAAAACATTAATCACGGCTTATCCTAATCAACGTTTTCTCATGGATCAAACCAACCCATGGACATATAATGAGGAGGAGATGAGTGAAACTATTCAAGAGACGTGCCTCCATGAAGAAGACTCGGGGTGGTTCGCATCTGATAAGGATTACGACTATGGCTATCTACAAAGAACGTGCCTGAACTGCGGGAAAGTTCTAGAACGTGAAACATTTAGAGTAGAGGCTGAAGAAGATAAGGAGGATGCTGATTAGATGGAGAAACTGAAGTTCACAGTAACCTACAGTAAAACCGTTAACCTCGGTAACTATAACAGCCACAAACTAAGCCTCAGTCAAGAATACTATGTCGGAGAAACTAAAGCGAAGGACGCGTTTAATGATCTGCATGATCTTGTTGGCGCTCAGTTGTCTGATTGGCGGAACGGAGACAGGATTACATGATAGTCGGGAGAGAACATAGTGGTAAACCTAAATAAGGAAATACGAGAAGCAAAGACACTAACTCAGATTACAAGTCGCGGACTTAACCAACTAATAGGCGCACTGAGAAAAGTAGACTACACAGACACATCTGAACGTAACATGCACCTCATAGATGGAATGATAAGAGGTCTTGCTTACATGAACGCGGCACGTCATAAAGGAATGTACTTCGAGTATAAACTAAAAAAACTCAAGCGTCTACAACACGCACACAACAAACTCGCTGAGAAAAAGACGCGAAAACTTAAGGCACAGATACGTCCCATGCCTGAGACGTATCCCCCCGCGCGGTGGCAACACGTAGAAGAATGTGACCGGTGCACATGGTATGATCCATCGGCTTATCGATGCTGTATCGGCGGCGGAGTAGGATGCTACTATGAGCCTAGCCTATCAGCCCTCTTAGAGAAGGAACAATCATAATGAGAAGAGACCCCCGGTTTGAAGACTGCGAGTGTGGCAGTGAAACATTCCAGATAAAAGTTATCCCATTCGGACAGTGTGGAACAGACCACCTGTTCATCTGCGCTGACTGTGGAAAAAGCACCGGCGGCGTCATCAGTGACCCATTAGAAGAATGGAATGAGAACAGTTTACGTCCTAAGATGATGAAAGATGAGAAAAATTAGAGACATAGGAGAAAGGTTCTGTTCAGACTGTGGCGAAACCTTTAAACCAACATTCGACGAGGAGGACAAAATCATAGGATGTTTATATTGGGGAGACTTCAACCCATGTATGAAATACCGGTACTTCCTTGGGGGGGCATTGGATTCTATTGGTTGGGATAAAAACCAATCATGGTGGAGACGCATCTTAAAGAAATATGTTCCATGTTATCACCACGAACATGATAAGGCAACCGTAAAACCCATATGGAGGCGTTGGTGGCTCAAGATAAGTGAATACTGGGTATTGTTAACTGACCCAGCTTACCGCGAACTATCTAAAACAGAGATGTGGACATGCCACGAATGCGCATCCGAGATAGAAGCTAAACACAACGGTTCAGATGGAAGCAAGACACCGGATGAATGTGGGGCTTCCCCAGCGCCGTGGGTAATACAAGAACTAAGATACAGGGAAGATGAGGATGATGAATTGGTGGAGAAGACTAGTTAAATGGATCGAGGAATCCTGGGAGATGAACACATATATAGAGCTATATCTGAACGGCGCTATAACTTACCAACAATACATAAAACTTATGAACGAGGTTGAAGAACGTGAGTAAAGAATACTGCACTTGGGCACGAGACGCCGTTGAGAACTACTACAATAAACTATTAACCATAGAGGCGGAGTATCCTCACACAGACCTTCGCATGAAGCGGGGGCAAATCGCGTGGACGTATAAGGAGTTAACAGAATGGACAGCAAGGATAAAGGAATACCAATGAGCGAATACGAAATATGGGGACTAACTGAACAGGGATGCACCCAGAAAACAGCTAAAGCATTAATCACGGCCGGGTTCACTACATATCTGAGCGTAGCAGTCACCCCAGCCAAAGAAATACAGACACTAACCACCCTTAGCCAAGAATTGTCAGAGAAAGTCACCGGACTCGCCATACGACGTATCAGCAAATACCGAACAGCACACGAATACAACGAAGAACGCAAACTCACAGTACAGAAACTCACCACCGGATCAAGAATGTTCGACAACATCCTCAGAGGAGGATTTGAGACCAAAGCAATCACAGAACTATCTGGGCCATTCGCAGGAGGCAAGACCCAGTTATGTTACACGACGGCGGTGCTTGTTCAACGACCAGCGGAAGAAGGCGGACTCGACGGCGCAGCAATAGTCATAGACACCGAGGGCACGTTCCTTCCTGAACGCCTTGAAGAGATCGCTGCAACTCGGGGACTTGACGTGGTGGAGATTATGACTAACATCCACACCAGCAGAGCATATAACACACGCCACCTAGCAGAGCTTGTTAGAGGACTTCCTGAGATAATAAAGAACACAGGGGCACGTCTTATCATCGTAGATAGCATGGCGTCACACTTCAGAAGCGAGTACATCGGCAGAGAGACGTTAGCCCCTCGTCAACAACGACTTGGCGGAATACTAGGCAACCTACTCAGAGTAGCGGAGTCGTTTAACGCAGTGGTGTTAGTGACTAATCAGATGCAGGGAAACCCATCAGGGTACGGGGGAGAGAAGATGGCTCTTGGGAACGTGATGGCTCACGCGTGTACGCACCGGATAAAGCTACGTAAAGGAAGAAGCGGGACGCGTATCGCTAAGACCGTTGACAGCCCCAACTTACCTGTACAGGAGGCTCCTTTCAAGGTAACAGAGAAGGGCGTCGTGGACGTAAAGGAGGAGGAAGATGATTAACGTAAAGAATATGACTGATGAAGAGATATTGGCGAACCTGCCTGAAATAATATTCCAAAACATACTAGGAATGAGGAAGACAAATTTACTACGCATCATGAACGGCGAGAACGCGGTTCACGTCATCCCACAGAGCAACCAGAGGCGCATCCTCAGAAGAGACGGGGTTCTTGAACAGAAATATCTGCATGGAGGAAAGATCATCTTAGTGACTTCTAGGGCGAAGTTATTGTTGGAGGAAATGATATGATCCCGACGGTTCAGGAGCTTCAAGACTGGATGGACTTGTATTACCCAGATAACTACGACTTCTCGTCGCTACTGTGTTACTGGAAGAATGAGATGGTTAAATATGAGTTGGAACAGAAACGTTTAAGTCATCAGAAGTTCAAATATGATAGGAGGAGACATCAAAATGAGTGACAGAGAGCTAATAGAGTTCACCGATAACATGATAACAGTGAACGTAGTGCTAGACGAGGAACAGATCGCCGCGTTGAAAGCGGATTGGAGTCAAGTCACTGGTATTCAGCCCCCCCTCGTTGGGACGTATAAGAACGGGCTTAGCGTATTCATACCATGGATACTAAAGGAGGAAGACGTTAATGAGTAAAGAATGGACAGACAACGAGAAATACACCAAACCAAAGAAACTAGCAGCCGAACACTGGAGCTACGTTGAGGCATCAATCAGAGTAACTGACCCCGATATGCCTGAACGATACCTAACCCAGATGAAGTTCCACTACACCACAGCGGCTACACATTTCTACGCACATGGGGTGGAGGACGCGGAGCGTGATGTCTAATGACAAATAAATGGACTGAAACAAACGCCTCAGACTGGAGTGAGAACTGGGAACCAAAAGAGGATGAGCTTCCTCCTCCCAAACTCACTGAGAGTATGCGAAGAAAGATAAGTGACTACATATACTATTATCCTCTAAGACCATGGGGAACCTGCACGGCTGGCCTAAAAAGAAGCGATAAGTATTGTCTCATCTTAGGATATATGAGGTATTGATGCTTTATGGCAAAAAAAGAAAAGACTAGAAAAATCACAATAACCGTCACATCTGAAGAGGTTGACGCCGTGGAAGACATGTTCTGGTGCCAGAATAACGCGGATAAACTGACAGAGCTTTATCCTCTTCTAAATAGTTTTTGGATGAAGTTAGCCGATGCGTTTGACTACTATGATGACGTTGAAACATTCCCAGTTGATGAGGCGGAGTCTTAGTTGTCATCAAAAGAATCTGTAAACGTTGTTTCCTATGGAGTCGTTGAGATAAAAGTTGATATGAAGTTCCTTGACAAGATAATGAAAGAGCCTTACACGGAAGTTAGAAACGGCGTATTATACTTTAGGAATAAAAAAGAGTGAGCGACAAAGAATGAATAAACACGAGAAAGAACTGTTAACCAAACTCTACTGGCTCATCCAAGAGAACAAGAACGAACACCACATACTCTACTACAGCAAAGACGTACTCCAGTGCATCACCAAAGGAGAGTACGGGATAGCCAGAAACCTCTTAGACCGAAAATTCGTCAGCCTCCCCCGACCCTCAACCTGTGATATGTTCGACACCGACCTATGCACTGTCTACCGAGACAAATTCTATAAGCACAACACCGCCTGCACCTACGCCTCCGCACACAACATAAACAAGTGTCCCTATGGTTTAGTCCCCGACGTACATGAAGTACATGAGCCTCCCTGTCCGGCGTGTGGGTCAATGAGGTACAGAATAATATACAAAGACGACGCCATGACCGAGGTAGACTGGTATGACTGCCTCATGTGTCGTCACCACTGGTGTTAACATGAAGCTAGTAATCTTTATGAGAACTGACCTTAACATGAGCAGGGGTAAAATGGCGGTTCAAGCAGGACACGCAGTAGCACACACTATGATGAACAGTCACCCAGATGATATAGAGACCTGGTTTGAGAACGCGCAGGTAAAGATAGTTCTCCCAGTTAACAGCCTCAAAGAAATGACTGAACTAAGAGATAAAGCCGATGCAAGAGGGCTACCCTATCACGTTGTTCACGACGCTGGACGCACCGAGGTTGAACCAGACACCGCAACCTGTCTCGCAATAGGAATCGCCAAAGCTAAGAGAATAGACAAACTTACATCAGGATATAAACCACTAAAATGACTAAAGAAAACCTACTGTGTAGACACGGAGAACAGAAATGGAATGGACAAGCCCCTGGATGCGGCTTCAACGAGGACGGCTCATTCAGAGAGGATAACTGGAACTGTTTCCTGTTAAACGCCGTTCGTAGACTCATGAATCAACATGAAGAGAACTGTCCCTATGGTAAGTGTTGGTGGGACGATGACCAGTGGCAAGGGGTTTTATATGTTCCATGTGGAGATAACTGGTGGGACGAGGAACGCTCTGATTATATGGGAGCCGTTGTTCTTATGACCTGGTATAAGTCTCGTGGAAGAACAGACTCATTCAAGATAGTCAGCGGGGACACGATCAGAGAAGGAACCGAACAGGATGCAATAGAAATCCTTAAAATACTAAAACAGTATCATACCTACATGGGAAAGGAGACTTCAAAATGAACGGGGAATCCTGTATTTTTTGCCCTGAGTTAGCAAATGGAAACCACCATGTACTACCAAAGTCCGTGCGGCGCTCCATGAGATGGGGGGCAACGATTCAGAACAAAGTCAGGTTAAACAGTAAAGTTCCCTTGTGTACCGAGTGTCATGTGAAGTTTAATTTACTATTAGAACCATTAATATGTCTGATTAAGGCACTTGCCCCCATCCCACCGATTCCAATAGGATTTACGGCTCTGATGGAAAAAGCACGCATCTCGTTAGTAGGAGACGAGGAGGAATCTATGTGAGAAAGAAGTGCAAGCGTCATAAGAATTGCGTAAATCACCCAAAGCAGTGTCAAAAGTGTTGGGGTGTCCGAAGATACGTGAGCTATGACTATTTTGTCGTAAAAAGGGGAGGCGTCTAGTTGAGGGTGCTTAACTTGTATGCTGGATTGGGTGGAAACCGTAAGCTCTGGGAGGATGTCGAGATAACTGCCGTGGAGTGGGACGAAAAGATGGCAGCGGAGTATCACCAACTCTACCCAGACGATGAAGTAGTGATAACTGACGCACATGAATACCTGTTACACAATTATCAGGACTATGATTTTATCTGGAGCAGCCCACCATGTCCTACTCACAGCCACACTAACAGGTTCTTACACCCGCAAGGGGTGGTAAGATACCCAGATATGAAACTCTATGAGGAAATAATCTTACTAAAACAGTGGGCCAAAAACAAGTGGGTTATAGAAAACGTCAACAGCTATTATGAACCTTTGATAAAACCCGCTTCTATCGGAAGACACTACTTTTGGAGCAACTTCCGAATAACCCAGTTTAGAATACCGGATAGTGGATTATCTGTGATAAATACACGGGAAAGCACAAGGCGTAGTAAAGAAGAACACTTAGCCTCGTTACAGAAATTCCATGGAATATATATTGACAACCTGCAAGGGCTAAAGAACTGTGTCTATCCACCACTGGGAAACCATATCCTAGACTGTGCTAGAGGAAACACCCAACAAACCCTGTTTGCGAGCAGAGCCAAGGAGGCAGAGCCATGAGTTTACCGTTAAATCAAGTGATAGTTGGTGATAGTGCTGTGGTTATGGCTGAGTGGCCAGAGAACAGCGTGGATTGTATCGTAACTGACCCACCTTACGGAATTTCATTCATGGGAAAGTCTTGGGATAAGGCACTTCCCCCGAGGGCGGTGTTCGCTGAGATGTTTCGGGTGCTTAAGCCTGGTGCGCTTGCTTTCGTTATGTCGAGTCCTCGGCAGGATGTGTTGTGGCGTATGTTGGCGTTGCTTGAGGGTGTAGGCTTCCAGCTACGACAATCAGCCATGTTCTGGGTGTATCGGACAGGATTTCCAAAAGCGCTAGATGTCAGTAAAGGGATAGATAAGAAGCGCCATGATAAAATTAGACCCGTTTGCCGTTGGTTGCGTACAAAAATCGATGACTCAGATTTAACGATTCAGAATATAGCCGACCATTTTGGTTTTCATACCCGTATGATTTATCATTGGGCAGCAAACGACTCTGATAGCCAACCAGCCCTCCCTACATGGAAACAATGGTCGGAACTCAAAACATTATTGAAGTTTGGAGACGAGATGGATGATACCGTATTTGCGTTAAACAAACGCAAGGGAGTATTTGGCGATGCGTTTTATCAACGTGAAATAACTGGACAACATGAATCTAAGGACGCTGGTGGTTTCGGGGATTATAGGCTTAAGGGAATTAACCAAGACATTACTGAGCCTCATTCTGATTTGGCTAAGAAGTGGGAAGGATGGAAATCCCAGACTGGACTTAAACCCGCCGTAGAAATGGTGTTGATGGTGAACAAGCCCCGGTCGGAGTCTACTATCGTGGATAATGTGTTGAGGTGGGGTACGGGTGCGATTAACGTAGACGCATGCCGAATACCCTTCCAAAACGAAGAGGATATAAATGAAGTGAAGGCTAAAGCCAACTTAAAACAGTCTAACCCCAGTTCCGTGTATAAAAGTAATGTGGGGGTAGATCGTTATTTATTGCCCTTCGTTAATCAGAAGGGTCGGTTCCCAGCGAATCTCATTATCAGTGATGGTGCTCTAGACACAGGAGAAACCACCAAGTCTCGTGCTGGAATCAGAAGAAACAAGAATACTGATTCAATACTGAAAAAGGGGTTTGAAGGAACGCCAAAGGATGTTTATTCACCCATTGATGATGAGGGTAGTCCGTTCAGGCACTTTGATCTTGATGCTTGGGCGGTGCATCGTGGGTTTTTGGATGTGGCGAAGCCGAGCCGGGCGGAGCGAGACTTCGGGTTATGGGGCTTTAATGAAGAATCAACCTCATTAAAATACGCGGTTAAAGAGGGGCGCGGTCGTCTAACAGAGAGGCCAAACACAAAACACCGTAATACTCACGCGACGGTGAAGCCAGTTAAACTGATGGCGTATCTTATCGAGCTTGGATGCCCCAAGGACGGGGTGGTGGTTGACCCTTTCCTCGGTAGCGGCACTACGTGTATCGCGGCTAAGAAGCTCAGACGCAAATGGATAGGCATTGAGCTAGACCCAGAGTACGCCAAGATCGCTGAGGCCAGGATTAACATACGGGGGCCGATGGATAAGTTTCTTACATCAAAGGAGCCTGAGAGTTGAAGGTCATTATCTGTGGTGACAGATACTGGACGGACTACGATGCTATAGAGAAATACATTAGAACCCTACCCCCCAGATCAACGATAATACATGGAGACTGCAAAGGCGCGGATAAGATAGCAGCACACCTAGGCGAGGGTTACGGTCATGAGGTAATTCCTGAGCCCGCCAAGTGGGACGACTATGGTAACGCGGCTGGCCCGATAAGAAACAAGCTGATGCTAGACAAGTATAATCCTGACCTGGTGGTGGCGTTTCACAGGGACATCTCTAAGAGTAAGGGAACTAAAGACATGGTGAACCGAGCCAAGAAAAGAGGCGTGGAAGTTATCTTCCCGAACGAATGCAACCCTAATAGGTGAGTGTACTAGGACATGTTTAACAAAGACGTAATGTGGTCATCAAAGACAGAAGAATGGTCAACCCCACAGAACATATTCGATGTCCTTAACCGGGAGTTCAACTTCACCCTCGACCCCTGTGCCACACATAAAAACCATAAATGTGACACCTACTACACCAAGGAAGATAACGGATTAGCCCAATCTTGGGCAGGTCATAGCGTATTCATGAACCCTCCATATGGTAACGAAATAAGTAAATGGGTGAGGAAAGCGTGGCTATCTGCACAGAAACCATTAACCAAAGTCGTCTGTCTACTACCCGCAAGAACAGATACACGGTGGTTCCACAAATACTGCGCCAGCGGGGAGATATGGTTTATCAAGGGAAGACTCAGGTTCGGTGGAGCAAAGACAAGCGCCCCATTCCCCTCAATGGTAGTAATCTTTGGTTAATATACCCCACATATAACAACGGTTAAATACTTGAACAGCATTACATTATATGTGGCTTCGTAGTACTATGAGGCTGCCCGACCCGCGCGCAGGGTCAACACGAACCACGAGGGATACCAGTAGCTCTGGACGAATCGTGGGGATTAGCATATGTCAAGGATGACAGCCGGGAGCGGTTACGAAGGCAGCGCCGGGAGTCATTGACTCTGAGAGCGCTCCCGGTAAGTGTCCCCGTGGTTGGGCAACGGACGACAAAACATAGAAGAGGAAGAGAGAAAAGTATGATGCTCTGGGAAATGGTTGTAATAATAGTTGGTATCCAAGGGATTGGTTATGCAATTACGCGGCGCAATATAATAAAGTCAACGGAACGGACATTGGCTAATATCAAACGGGATCATGAACAAACGATGGATCATATTACCTCTGAACTTGGAGAAGAACTTAGAGGAGATTTTAGCGCAACCATAGAGGCAATCAAAAAAGACGGCGAAGACACTAGGGCATCAATCAGGAAGAGCGGGAAAAGAACTTTAGACACAATAGAAGAGATAAAGAAGAGGAGAGAAAAATGATTATTAACTTAGTTCAAGCCTCGTGGTTAGGATTCTTCCTTTCGGCGTTAGGGATAATCTCCGGGGCTCTTATCCTGATCAAGACAGGTGAAAACATTGGACTTTACATTACTTACTCTGGATTCATCGGCCTCGCATTATCGGGACTGCTTATGACTATAACTTATGATGTCCTGTGGTGAAAATAAATATGACATTCTCCAACTAGTTTGGAGTGGCGTCGGCGGAAATCCTGGGAGGGACACCTGACACGAGTAGTAGGCGTAACCTACTTGGAGTCGTGGAGCACCAACGCGACCGAGTTATTGGAGTAACCAATATGGTGCAGAATGGTGGGCGTAACCCATTAATACTCCAAAAACCTTGAGGCATGGCGTTGACCCCGGTGGATAACACGCCATGTATGGTCGAGTGATGGGCGATACCCACGGAGAGGCTCCTAACCGTGAGGCGGAGGGCTGGTATGCGTACCGGACTTTTACCTCTCCTTAACACAACCACAATCTTTATATACACCACACAACTCTATAGCGTTGTCTCTAGCAAGTGAAATGGACATGACGCGAACCCCCGTGAGGGTTGACAGAAAGGCATCTGAAAATGTGACCGCCGAAACCCTAGAGACACCACTAATAACCTGTACTTTAATATAGGTTTATCAACAAACTCAATATATAGATAACCCTATATTTAGTTAAACAGTCTACCCTATAGAAACACTTATATATTTATCTCCGATAGTATCAACCCGTGAAAAACATAATGATGAAAAGAAAAGCGTATACAGCAGAAAGTACACTAATGGTCATCGGAGTCATTGCAGCCATAGTACTAGTAATCGGAGCAGCCTCATTCGCATCAATCGGTGTAGGCGAAGCCGGGATTGTAATAGACCCCCTATCAGGAACCGTATCAGACAGACCAGAGATAGGTCCCAAATGGTTCTTCAAGTCACCACTAGCGAGCGTAAAGAAGATTCGATACACTATGGCAACTCTTGGTATGTGGGGCGGATCAGGCAACTCCTCAGACCCAACCGCAGACTTCCCTGGAATACAGGCGTTCAGCGCAGAGGGAGTAGACTTGGACATTGACATCTCAGTTAGGTTCTCAATCGATCCTAACGAGTTAAAGACTCTATACGTAAACTACCCCGCGTTGAACTGGGAGACGACTACAATCGCGTCTATTGCTAGAGAAACTGTTAGATTCGTAATTAAAGACTATGGGTGGGAACAGATTCGTGATCAGAGAGAAGAAGTCGCATATCAACTACAAGAGAGAATCACAAAAGCCATATCGGATGAACCATCACTGAAAGGAGCAATCATCAACGTTGAAGTTGACCTTAGAAACGTGGGACTCCCACAGGAGCTAATAGCCTCAGTTAACGCTAAGGTTGCGGCAAAGGAGCTTATGTTAAAGGCGGAATATGATAGACTGGCGACGCTAATACATGCAAACGCCACGGCACAGTCCCAGATCATCGACGCTAAAGCAGACGCACAATCAAGACAACTCAGGGCAGAGGGTGAATCACTAGCAATAGAAGCCCTTATCGGAACCGTTGGTGAAGATGGTTGGAAGCTATTCTACCAGATGCAGAAACTTAGGGAAATCTCAGAGCACACGGACACACTAATATTGACGATGAACGGCTCACCTGGAGACCTATCAATCATACTACCACCCTAACGGTTTTTCTAGTTTAACCTTACCTCTCTTTTTTTCCGTTTGATACAGAAACCACAATATATCGCAGATATTGCAGACTTTATATTAAACCGAAAGCGTTATAAGTATATTATTAGATTTACTACTACTGATGCGAGAACCATGAAGGTGAAAAGACAAGGAGAAGGCCACTCGGTGCGAGTCGAAGAGCTTCTCCCCTGCCCAAAATTCATGTGTTCATGCGGGTTGATGAGTTGCGCGATAACCGTATGGTGCCCCGATGGGTGCTTCGACACAAACAACTACGGTGCCCTCTGCATCCCAAAGTGTGTTGACTGCGTGTTCTACTCCAACCAAGAGTGTATAGAGTGGAAGGAGTTCCCAGATCAACATGAACACTCTGCCCTGTCAAGACGAGTTTAAACTACAAAGTAACAACTCTGTTACTTTATAATATGAACTGGTAATGTAATTGAAATGGATTACCAAAACAGGTAAAGCAAATCCCATTACATCTCAACTATTATATATGGCGTCGTAGATTATCTATTCGTAGCTCTATAGTATAGCGGAAGTATATCGGACTTTGGATTCGAAGAGCGGGGTTCGACTCCCCTATGACCCACCAATCTTACTTGTACTGGAGCCATCATCGAAACTGTTATATACCTCATGCCGGGTAGTACTCTTTGAGGATTGGTTAGCAAAATTAGGAGAATATCTGCGGTACAAAACGGCTTGTTATGCAAAACATAAAGGCTCAGGGTTTACAGCTTAGTGCTGAAGGTTCAGAGACTTAGGGTTCAGCGAACAAGGATCATAAAATTCCAGTATAGTATGTCGTCGGAGAAACCGTGGACTCCGTTCCTGTGGCTGCTGGTGGCTAACACGAGCCTCACCAAAGTGAAAACAAATGACAGAAACAATAACGATAGCAGACGCTTTAACTGAGTTGAAGAGAATAAGTAAACTACTCCCAACTAGGCACCAGAACATATCGAGATACGCCTCAAAGAGGAAGGGAGTTAAGGATGAGATAGAGAACCAGAGAAAGTTCGTTGAATCTGAGTACCAATCCGCTCAGGACTTGATAACTAGATACAAGGACATCAAACTTGCTATAAACAGATCAAACCTTGAAACCCACATCGTGTTTCAGGGAGAAACGTTCAGTGTAGCTGAGGCTATTCTGTTTAAACAGACGTTCTATGATATGAACAAGACTCTCTATAACCAGTTCACTCCTAACAACGGCAACTTACAGGTAAACCAGTTCGCTCGACTTATGGGTGGAAGCCTTAAACTAACACAGGAACAGATTGAGAAACTAGACTTGGTTCCTGAGCTTCTATATGACGAGAAACAGATACTGAGGGCAAAGGAAGAGAATCTTAACAAATACTCTTACATTGACGCGCTCATTGAGAAGAACAACCATAACACCTTTATCTCTCTATAGTTTTTTATTCACAGTCACAGTGGAGAACTATTCTCCCACATAACCCATCACAATATTTAAATACGTGGTGACCTATTTCTATTCACCAAGGTGAAGTAACTGAAAGTTTTAGACGACAGCAACGGAAGAACATCCCTAACCACCCAAAACAAGTTAAGACCACCGAGTGGAATGACTGGTACGACATGAACGAACTTATCAACAAGATAGGCCGCGGAGAACCGAAACCACGCTCCTAGTTTTTCTATCTTAGTTGTTATTGTTTATTCCTTGCTCACTTTTCTTATACCCCCAGACGACGACACCAACTCAAAGGAGGATGGTCAACTCTATCCACTAGAACATAAGTTCCCTTATCAGGAAACACCTCTGGACACACACTGCATAGTCCACGTCCTCTACGTGAACCAGTTTTACTCATCTCCTCCACCGCCATCACATGTTCCTGTCCCCACCATAGCTCCTCAAGGCTATGTTCAAACGCGTTAAGTAACCCGAACTCGTTGTTAAAATCCGCGTAACACATACTCATCTGACCGTCATAGTTAATCCTGAACGCTGTGAACAGTTGACCAACACATGGCTTACCCCTGACACGCCTTATGCTTTCAGTTAACAGCTTCTTCCTCGGGTTCCAGATAAGCACCTGATAACTCTTAGTAATACGAACCCTGCTTTTCTTGAACACGGTTTCCCAGAAACGCTGTGATCCAGGGGTACGGAAGCTCATAACAACGTACGGAATAACGCCGTCTATCTGTTCTACAAGTTCCTCTGTAAGGAGTTCTCCGTTAGTATATAGTTCAGGCGTTAACCCACGGGATAATGCGTACTCTGAGAACTGCATGAACCTTGGGTCAGCCAATGGTTCGCTGTAGTGGCTGAAATGTATTGCATCACTCCACCCCATGTCTGCGGCTTGGTCTATGAGGTCGATGACTTTCGGTGTCGGCATCTGAGTCAGTATTGGTGTATCATCTGAGTTGAATCTGCTTCTCGTGGGGTCTAATGTTCGTGGGCACTCTGGACAGTTTTTGTTACAGAAAGCCTGTGTTTCTATTGAAATAGCGCAACCACCAGCTTTTCTGTTTCTCCACATAGGGATAGGTTTCATTTTACCCATTTTACCCCCAAATCCTTTAGACTGTATTCATATATACTCCGATTCTTATGATAGTTTCCTTTAAACATCTTCGTCTTTTTCCCAAGTATTGCTCCTAGTATAGCTGAGTGACTGCGGTTTGTAAGTATTTCTGTAGCGTATACGTGTAACGATCCCCAATTCTTACTAAGACATGGATCAGTTACCAAGTCATAATCATCTAGGTTTATTTTGTCAGGTAACGCGACTGGGCGTTCATGATCATCTCTTACTGCGGCTAGTTTAAACGGCTCCATTCTCTCTCCGGTTAAAAGAGAAGAAAGGTATTTATCTCCCCTCTCTAGGTGAAAAGCCGTGTCGTGGTCAAGGAATAGTCTTAACCCGTTATTCTTCATATACTTATAAGTTGTCTTCTCCCTCGCTATGAACACTGTGTTCTTAGGTGGCATCCATTTATTAATATATCCACCTTGCAGCGCAACAGTAGTAGGGCCAATCACAACCATGTTTTTATGATATTTATCTGTAATGCGTTTCACCATTCTCGGTGTCCAGTTCCACCATGTGTTCCATCCTCCGCCTCCGTGAACATAAATTAACTCTTTTGGGTTTATTTCAGGGGGCACAGCGTTTCTCCCCATAGTTAGTTTACGGTATTTTAAACCAACCCTATCAGCGAGCTTAAATGCTCCTTGATATATCATATGGTCTCCTTGGTTTCCACCTGGAGATATGAATACCCAACCGTCATCCTTATTTAATCTGAATATCTTCTCTAGGCTTCCAGCATCTTTTACCATTCTTTTCACTCACTTTTCATATAAGTAAATAGGGCGTTCTCCGTTCCAGAGTGTCCTATACTTGCTGTACTTGCTGTGTTCTAGGACAAGTTCAGGACTCCACGCTATAGGCATTCTGTTTACTCCAACCTCCAGTATCAGTTTATCACAGGTTTTGCTAAGTAGGTCGAAGGCGTTGTATGCTTCCTGTGGGTTCCTGCGGAAGTAGTGGTGAAGCACGCTGAGGACAATAGCTACGTCGTACCTGTTTCTGTTGAGGTTCTGTTCAAACGAGTCTAATGTGAACTGTGGGTTATCACTGGATAGCCCATGGTACCGTGCCATTATCTTAGCGGTGTCGTGGCGTGCCTTATGAGGTTCTGCCGCCGTCACCTGTGCTCCCTCTTTGGCTAGTTTTATGCTGAAGTGTCCAGTACATGAACCCACATCAATAATTCGTAGTCCCTTCATGTCTCCTAGTGCTTCCTTTATGGCATCCCACCTATGAGGGGAGGGTCTGTCTACATCCCAGTCCATCATGTCCGGGTGGTCTGGGGGCTGATAGAGGAGCTTCTTGCCGTAGATGCCCCAGAGCTTCCTCTTTAACATTTCCCACCCTCCACCGCGGCTCTTTACCTCAGCGGTGATTGTTTTATGTGTTCCTAGATGCATCAAAATGCTTGCTGTGTGAGTGCCATCTAAGAGGAAAAGCCCCCCATCGTCACGTATATGAACCGAGACTGGTTTATGGCGACGCTCAGGAAGGTAGCCCTCTTTCTTAATGCTATGATATAACGCAATATGTTTCTCCACCCACGTATAAGCTATTCTCATACAGTCAGGGGAGTTAAGGTGAAGAATAGCCTGTTCTTTCTTCCAACGTTTCAAGTCTTTGCTGCAATAATGGCGTTTCATTAACTTGTAGAGAGGAAGATTCAATATGTCCTTCTCGCCCCTGTCTATCATTTTCCATGTGTCTGTGTAGATGCTCCACGTTGGCTGAGGCTCCATTCTGGCGAACCCTAGTATCAGTTTGTCCAGTGGAGCTTCTATTGTCTTAGCATGTGTTAGCATACATCCACCTCACAGTCTTTACCTCAACCCCAAGAGCTTTCACTTTATCAAGATACCGTTTGAATTTAACCAAGTCCACGTCATGCCATGTTGACAGCACCCATTTATTGTCTCCAGTAGATGCTTCATCGTAGGCATCACCTGCTCTGAGAACGTGATAGACGTTGCTCTTTACGGGAATTGTGTTTACTCCTAGCCAGTCACGGAATGTTTCGTAGTGTTTCAACCCAAGTTCCTGTGCCTCCTTATTATAGTGGTTGAAGGCACAACCATATGTTTTAACGTCTATCCCCATACTTGTGAACACCTTCTTGCTGGCTACCAGTTCCATCCACCGCTCCATTTTATTGCAGAGAGGTAAGTCAATGTGACGTGTTCCATGGTTTGCTATCTCATGACCCCTGAGTTGCATATCCTTTAATTCGTCCCACTTTATCACTTTGTCGTCAGGGAACATCTTTTGTCGTTTGTCTTTTCTGATGTGAACTACGTGTCGTAGACAGGTGTAGAAGGTTCCCTTCCACCCGTATTCTTCAAGAAGTTTAGACGCCTCAACCCATGATCTGTAACCATCATCGAAAGCAAATGTTAGGTAGTTCACTGTATTCCCTCCAAGTCAACTATCCACATATAGTTTGCCTTATGCTTCACAGGGTCATAGCTGACGCGCTTTATTGTTAACCCGTAGTCTGGGGGAACACTCATATACCTGTCAGCCATTTTCCTTGGCTTGGGGTGAGCGTCCAACACAACGACCTTATATCTGGCTACCCTGATACACTCCCTCATAGCGTCCGTCATCTGTTTTACGTCAGGAAGGTTTTCCCACACTCCGCACATGAAAACCCAGTCAAACGAATCATCAGGGAAGGGAAGCTCTTGAGCGTAGGCTACCTTGAATTTGTGTTCTGGGTTGTCACTTCTGGCGTATTTGAGGTTTTTCTCAATGGGGTCAACGCCGAGGTATCGTGCGCCTCTAGCTGTTATTGGTTGTGCGTCAAGCCCTGTACCGCACCCCACGTCTAGTATAGATTCTGGGGCTTCTTCGTCAATGAATCGGTAAAACGCCTCTCTTGCGTACTTGAATTGCTCTTGGGAGTTATAAAAGGTTCGCGCCACTCGGTATGCAGGTATGACGTACTCCACTAATTTATCTTGTGGCATATAAGTGCGTTCCCTCCCCTGTCCACATGTAACCTTTCTCCCGAAGTAAATCAGCTAATTCCTTATACTCATAAGCGAACCTGCTATGTTCCTCCATGATGATATATTGAGGGAAAGTATGTGTCATACCGTTTAGCCACTCTATTTCAGACCCCTCCACATCGACTTTGGCGAGCTTCACTTCAGTTATGTTTTCCTGTGTCATGAAGTCGTCCCATGTGATGATTTTTATGTCCTGTGTTTCCTCTGTTAGTTCTCTGATTGTGCTGTGGTTGTCGCTTTTTGTTCCCACGTAGAGTTTTCCAGACCCAGTTTTGTCTCCTATTGCTATGTTGAACACGTAGACGTTATACATATCTCGCGTCACATGACATAGTACATTGTAGTTATTTTTCTCTGGTTCAAGTGAAAAAACTTTACCTTTTACCCCTACTCTAGCTGAGTAAAACTTCGTCGCTCCTCCACGGTGCGCTCCGAGGTTAACTACGACATCCCCCGACTCTAACCCGAAAAAACCCAGCCTCATCCCTGAAGCACCTCTTCAACGAAATACTTAGCTCTAACCGCGTGACTATGCTCCTTCACCGTGTTCTCTCGTCCTTGTTTAGCTATCTTCGCCACCAAATCAGGGTTCTCCAACGCAAACAACACTCTGTCATCCCAATCCTCTTCAAACAACTCAACATAAGTCTCCTCATTCACAAACCCAAGTTTCTTCGACATGCCTGGGGCGTCACTCATGACCATGCATTCGGAGGCTGTTGCCTCGAAGAACTTCTGTAGTGGGTATCGGTAGTCGCTGCATCCGAATAGGAAGATACGTGTCTCCGCGAGGGCGTCTCTGTACTTGTCTCCGACCATGTGTTTATGTATTAGGTCTGCGGTGACGCGTTCATAGGTTTTTCCTTTGGGGGATGTTTCTCGTATTATCTTATTTCCCCTTGCGACGTAATAGATGCCTTCCCATATCCGTTTTCTGAGAGGGTAGCATTTTCCAAGTGTCCCGATGAAGGCTACGTCTATTCGTTTTTCTGTTGGTCTATAATATTCGGTGTCTACGCTCCATGGAACCCAATGTTTACCACATTTCAACCGATCATATATTATATCTGGTCTGTGACTTGTACCATAGAGAAGAGGGTAACGCATGAACACGGCGTCATAGTTCGCGTTATTAATTAACTCTACATACTCCACTGGGTTTCCTGTTTTGTACTTGTGTTTGGCGTGTAGGTCGCTGATGAAGTGTCCGACCTTGTATTTTCTGCCTTTAGGTTTCTTGATGTGAAGATGGTTGTTGTAGTCTATCACCCAATCCGCGTCAGGCATAACCCGTTTCACGGTTCGACTCATCAACTCTCCTTCCTTATGGTCTTTCCATCCTACTCCGGCGAATTTACAGTTACAGAGGTTCGATACTTCCTGCTCAAAACCATACTGAGTCTGAGGAGCGCCCACGTACCCATCTCCCTTACGGGTTAAAAACAAAATTCTAAGGTCACTCATCTGTAAATCCTCCGCCTTCCAAATAGAACCCCCATTTATCCTCGAATCTTTTCCTCATACGACTATGGCGTTCCTTATCATATCTTATTTGGTTATACTCTACACTATTCTGGTGCCTAACGATGCCTTCACTTGTAAACCTGACCGCGTGCCATGCCTCGGCGTCACCAGTAACAGCGAGTTTATGACCTTTCTCCTTTGCTATCATGCTCCAGTCATAGTCGTTAAACCCAGTCTCATATCCGTCATCATAGAGAAGCAACGGATCAACCCTATGAATTGTAAAACCGCCTCCAACCCAGTCACTACTATGAACCCCCTTCCTATCCGTAAGGCGATAAAACATGTTATCTCTCAATGGGCCTCCGAGGAGTCTGATGCGTTGGTCGGCTTGTTTCAGTTTACCTGACATCGCTAAAACGTCTTTATGTTTCTCCATCGCTTGTACAAGTTTAACGATTCCGTTGTTTATCACTAGGAGGTCGTCGTCAATGAAGACTAAGTATTTGAGTCGATTCTTCTTAGCCCATAAGAGAGTGTCGTTACGTATCTGTGCTGGCCACTTACGATCTTGGTTTATGTAGTCTACTGTCCACCTGTGCCCCCATTCGGTGCATATTCGGCGCGTGTCTTCCCCAGTGTCGCCATTGTTGATGAGTCTTACTTTGAGTGGCATCCTATTCCTGAATACACTTCGTAGGCACTGATCGATGAGTTCCGGTCTTAGCATGGTGATAATCATGACTCCTACTGCCGGGTTATATGGCGTGAAGGAGCCAAGGTGGTCTCTGTAGGCATCTCTTTTCTTCAACCAGAGAGCCGTATTCTTATCTGCTCCGCCTGTCCATTTGGGGTGCCATTGATGAGTTACCTGTAGTTCCATGCTGTACCGTAGCCTCATCCCGCTGTGGTAGCACTTGGAGGCGAAGTCATGTTCTTCTGCTCCCCACGACCCATTGTAGTCTTCGTCAAACCAATCTATTAGCTGTGTACGGGATTTGCTGAACATCATGACGCCTCCCCAGATGGATGACCCTCCCTTGTCGCGGAGGTCGCTCCAGTAGCTTTTGTCGCTGTTGCGCCGTCCATCGTGCTTGATGGTGCCATCCTCTTGCACCTTGTCGATACATCCTCCGAATAACACAGAGGCGTCAAACATTATTCTTGCACTGTTAAGAAAGGTAGGATTCGGGATACAGTCTGGATCAAGAATTATTACTGCGTCATGTTTGGCGTACTTGATGCCGTAGTTGCGTAACGTGTTTAACCGGTAGATGTGATTAGATAACTTGGGTGGTCTAATGATGGTTGTGCAGTCGCAGTCAAACTCAGGAACACCGTCAGGACTATGATCGTCTACGATAAGTATTTGGTCGTTGGGGTGTATTTGTTGTATAAGTTCATCCCACGTCTTCTGAAGCGCATCCCTTTTTTGATAGTGAGGAATGACTATGGAAAGGGGTCGCCCTGAGAGTTTCCTCACTTTAACCACTCATCTATCTTACTTAACTCACACTTCATTTATTTTCTCTCCATTTCTTAATATATTGCGCCGTGTTGTCAGAATACGAATGATATATACTATGACACCTTAAATGTGCAGGAACTTTATTATCATGGTTCCAGTTATGATGGTTTCTATCAAGACTGTGATTCACGAGAGACTTGGGGGTCTTCCCATCAAGAACCGCTACCTCAACCCCACAGAAATAACAATAAATTTTTCCATTATGTGCTCTTTTTTTGTAGGCGTTAACTAATTCATCGGTATGATAACTTCGTTCTTTTTGTTGTTTGTTTGCACACGGTCTACAAAGATTATCTTTTTTGTATCGTTGTTTTTTATGGTTAACAAAGTTTATCAATCCCTCATCCTCATGAGCTTCTAGTCCACAAACTCTGCATTTACGAAGAAACGGGTCTGGTGGTCTTTTTAACTGTTTTTTATTACATGATTTACAAATTGTTAGTCTGTTATGTGGGTATCCAGTTCTTTTTTTGAATAATTCCAAGTCTTCTATTTCTACTGCTTCTAATCCGCACACGCGGCACTTACGTAGAGGGGTCATTCCGTATAATATGGTCACATCCCACTATTTAACCATTTGTCTATATCTTTCAAACGATAACGGGGTAAGTGTCCGCATACTATATTAGCGTCTACTCTTGCTGTGAACCCGGCGTCTTGAGCACGTTTCCAGAACCATGTATCAAGACTGCAATCATCAGCGGTAAACCTCAACGGAGAAATCTTAGGATGATACCGAGCAAAAACCCTTCTCTTTATGAGAATGCACCCAGTTCCTCCGCTCCACGGATCAATTTCCCCAAATACTTGTCCCCGCATAGAATCCCATACACGGGGTCGGTAAAAACCACATGGGTGGGTTTTAATCATTCTTCCGAAGCTCATGGCTCCAACGGAGTCGAAGTTGTGGCTGGGGTAAACACCTGATGCGATGTCTACGTTATGCCTGAGAAGCGTGTCTATAGTATGGGTCGGTATCTCCACATCGCCGTCGTTGATGAATACATGAGTGGCATCAGTGGCTAGGAACTTGTCTACTATGACGTTCATTCTGCCCGCGATTGCTTTGACTCTATCTCTGTTTCCGTGTTGGAACTTACCTGAGTGAGGAGCGGTGACGTAGGGCTCCATTACCTTAAAAGGAGTTTCCTGAGCCTTTATGTGGTTAAGAACAGAGCCGATGTAGCTACCATACTTATCTTGATTAGAAAGATTAGGCACACCAACAAATACAGATATTTTCTTCATTTTGGTATTTAAACCCCAACGAAGACTTTAATCTTCTTCAAGGGCGTCAACCCTTTTCTGTAACGTGGTTGTCCTAGTTCCCTTCTTAACTTCTTCTCCAGCCTCGGCCAGAACAGCGAGTAGCGCCTTTCTGTCCAGTGCCGGTGGATCAACTATAACTTCTTCAGGTAACTCCTCGACTGCTTCCTCTGGGATTGTCTCCTCAATTACTGGTTCCTCCGTAGTTTCTTCCTCGACAACTACTTCTGGCTCTACGACCTCGATTGGCTCTTCCTCTACTTGCTCTGGTTTCTGTAGTAACGCCAACTCTGCTTTAAGTTTCTTCAACTCTAGTTTAAGCACGTCGGCTTCAGTTCTCTTAGGCTCAGCCGGTTCAGGCTTCACGTATGGTTTAAGTTTCCCCGTTTTTCCGTCAATCGTAAACCCACTTGATTCAATGATTGCTGGAGCGTTTATTGGAGGAACATAGTCTTCAGAACCCTGACGGGCAGAGACCGTTGTCTCAATAACTGCGGTGTCAGATTTAGAAGGAGGTGCTTTAACCTTCTCTTCGGATATAAAGTAGGCTTCCTCAAAGGAGTCTGTTTCCTCTGGAACCTTCAATTCAGGAACCTCCTCCAGTAGCTCCCAGAAAAGTCGCTTACTGTGACCATAGGGAATATGGTATTCTTTTCCGTGTATATAGTTTCCTGGTGCTCCTTTCATTAGTCGTCCGTCTGGTCGCCCTACGAACTTCATCCAAAACTTTCCTGTTATCATGTTATTCATTTCTCTCCGTTGGATACATCCTATGCATGGACTCATCTAATGATATAGAAAGGATAGGAGGTTAAAAGTGTTATGCAGGGTCTTCCTCTATGGTTCCAAACCGGTTTTTCATGTAGTGAATGTCAAACTCTAACAGATAGGCTGCGCTGGCATAGTTGTTGGCAACGGCTACGTCTCTTTCAAGACTTATGATGAGAATGCTACTGAACGTCTTTCCTGTACCCGTTACTGTAATATTATCTGTTCGGGTGTGAACGTCAGCTACTTGATTCTGCACATCAACGGTAACAGAGTCCGAGGTTTCTCCTGGAAAAGCGGCATCTTGGTTTGCCCAACTATAGGTGATGTCCCATTTAACGTTCTCAGTGCCTCCTCCTGCCCCGGACACGGGTATAACCCAGTGAAAGTGAAGGTCTAACTCTGTGCCTTCAACCCAGGTATGAGGTATCTGAGCCGTAATGTACGCTATTCGGTTCTGATTTGATGGATAAGAGAGAACTAATCCACCTTTGTATGCTTGCTCGTCGGGAGGATTAGCCGCCCCTATTTTTATTGCCCCTACCGGGAACCGCAGATCATCCCAGTTGTTACTGTTCGCATATAAGTTAGCCGCCTCCTGATTAAGTCCTGTGTTAAAGTAGATAAGATCGTCTTCAAACGCAAGGGCAACTACCTGAATCTTCACCCCGTCAATGGGCTCGGTTTGACTTAACTCACCTGCAACACTGGTTGCATATATGGGTGAGCCAAGAGAAGCCCACGACCAGTCGGCGTCACCGATGAATCCTTTTAAGATGATTTTACCCCGCTTGCCGTTACTTATCGCTCCCCCCGTTATCCCTACAGCGGTGAAAGCCGTGGCGTCATCGGCGTCAGCTAGTTTCCATGCCCCGGTTGTGTCAAGGTAGACAAGTTTGCGTGCGCCCAGTGTTTCTCCGGCGAGTCCGTTAAACCATGTTCCACTGCCTTCTCGTTTAGACTCAATTTGGTGTGACAATGTTATTCACTATATGAGTGAAGCGGTGTGTTAAAAGTATAAGATATAAAAAAGGATCAGCGTGTCATCCACTCCTCGAATATCTCAACGCGAAGACGTGGAGGAATCCATGAATGAAGTTTACTATGACAGCTATTGCAAAGAATGGCGAAGTTCTCATATCTGTTGTTCTTTTTATCCCAGTCAAGGTGATGAACAGCAACACGTTTAGGTGAGTTACATTTTTGGCACTTATAGTCGCACTCCATTATTTTACGCAGGGCAGCTTCACCATAATTCTTAACTAGTTTCAAATCCTTTGCAGCTTCTTTATATGCCTCTAACTTATCTGGGTTCTCACTACGCCACTTACGAGTGCGTTCAAGACAGAGTTCTTTGTTTCTAGCTCTATACTCACGAGCCTTCTGCAAGATATATTCCTTATATTCTGGGGTAGATTCATATGTCCTCCTCCAAGTTTTTCTCTTATCTGAGTTCTCATATTTTTTAGCCGCCGTCTTTACTTTTTCTGGATTTTCTTCTCGCCATACTCTAGCATAACACGTTCTACATAATCCACGGCCTTGATGAGGAGTATCAGTTGTTTTGCATTCAATACACTTGTCGTGTTTCTTTGACCACATGAGATAACATAGGATTCACCACATAAAACGTTATGGGATGCGTTTCTCAAAAGTTATAATAAAAAAGGGGGGTATATAGTGTTAGGTTTATGCACAGGTAATAGTATTTACCTCTGCTATGGCATTTGGGCGGCCGATGACTGGGGCTATTGTCTCACGGACTGTTCCGTGGACGTTCCCGACTTTGTCCTCCCATAGTCTAACCATGAGGGGCAAGTCCTGTACCGCCCAGAAGTTCTCTTCTCCGGGGATTACGAGTACAACGCTGTCCACTCCGCCGTCTGCGGCGAAGGCTCTGCTTGACTCCATAACCTCAGATACTAGTCCGTTTTCGAGAAGCGCCGTCCTGTAGGTAATTGCCGTGTTAGCGATAAACGCGTCTAAGCATTTAATCAACGCGGGTGGGCCGATGAGTACCGGCTCAAGTCCTACGAATCCGCTGTCCTGTAGCGCGGCTCGCGCTACGTTGATGTCTGTTGCCGCGTTTGCTGGCCAGTTGCCTGCGCTTGCGTTGTCGGTTCTTCCTGTGGATGTGAAGAGTCCTTCAAGGCCGAGGGCTGCGAATCCGGTGTGTTCACCGCTGATTAGCATTGTGTCCTCTGCCTCTGCGACCATACGGGTTGCCGTTCTGATGCTGTCATCAATAAGGTTTGAACCCTGACGCCTGCTTGCCGCAACGTCCCTCCAGTTGAGGAGGAACTCTTTGTGGATTACAGGTAGGTCAACGTCGTGAGGTATCTTCTCAGGGAAGTCGTCGCTCTGGCCCTTACCAGTTCTGCTGATCTGGGCTTCGCTTGGGTCTTCCTCGGTGTAGTAGCGATAAACGTATGCGCCTCCGCCCTGTCCGATGTTTTTGATGGGGAAGATGTTTCTGCCTTGTAGTACATCGCGGAAGGTTTCAAGAACGCCTGCCTCGATGAATATCATTTCCTCTTCTGTTAGTATTCCTTGGTCTATGTTGAATGGGTTTTTCCTCATCTTAACCGAACCTCTCTAATGCGAACATTGCCCACGAAAACGCGGTTGTGTCCACAGCGGTTGTTTCTAGTGCCTGTGCAATTCTCTGGCAGCTATTGTCGGTGCCACAGATATACGCCTTGACTTCACCTGAAGCCGCGGGCTGAACCATCTCACCACATTGAATGTCCTCGCTGGTTGCGATTCTAAGCATAACGGTTAGTGGGCCACGCACGATTGAAATCGGGTCTCCCTCTTGGTATGCCTCGGTTCTAGTTCCGCCTCTCGGTGTGGCTACTGCTCCAACTGGGCTTATCTTTGCTACTCCAATGATAGCGGTGCTATCTGCCTGCCCCGCTTTCACGGAACAGTCTCCGCCTGGGCTAGTGAACTCCACCAAGTCTCCGGGTAGGATTAGAGCGGTTGTTAGTTCTGCTCCTTGCTCGAACTCCATGTATAGTGGGAGTCCACCTACCACGATGCTGTGGGTTGTTGGTACTGGGTACTGTGTCATTATTTATTACCTGCCTTGCGCCTTTTCTGCGCTTCATCAAACACTGAGTCTAGTTTCTCTCTTGGAGAAGTTTGCTTCTCGTAACTGATGGGGGTTCCTGATTTGAACGCTGGAATCTGCGCTACGTCTAGCACTTTCTGCATATTCAACAGTTCCTCTACAGACATGACTGCAAGAGATTCGCGTGACATGCTTGTTTTTGGTGCTATGTCGTTGATGATGCCTGCTTTGGTATCTTCATAGACAAGAGATTCTGCGTCCGCGAGTTTCTTTTTTAGAACCTCGATGGTGTCACAAGCCTCACTTAGCTTCCGTATAACTGTGTCTCTTTCAGCGATTACGAGAGCCACGTTGATGTCAACGATGGTTTTCTTTTCCTCGGTGTCTTCTGTTTTGACTTCTTCTTCGATTATTTTTGTTTTTTCGTCAGACATGTTAGTGTCCTCTGTTAACTCTCTTAAAATTCGTCACAAGTGAGTTTTCTCTTGTGAATAGTCTATTTGTTGTTCCGCCGCTAACTTGCGGAAGGGGTTGGAACATCGTACGATGTTCAAGCCCACGCTCAGTATTATTCCGTTTGGATGATATATAAGGTGAATCCATAGAAACCGTTAAATAGGTGTGTGGTGTGTTTGTTTACAGAGAAGATTGAAATGAGTAAAATAGAAATGGCTGATCGTGGCTGTGGTAACTGCCGAGACCTATGGCTAGAACGATCATGCCTCGGAACAGCAGACGGAGACGCCTGTGAGAACTGGATAGAGTTCACTGATATGAAGGTCGTTGTTGAGGAAGACGAACGACAAAAAGCACAGGAAGCCATAGAGGAGGCGGAAGAGCAGTGAGGTTAAACGTAAAATATATGCATCACGCTGGTGCTAGATATGCCACAGAGGTAATAGAAGCACCATCACTTCTAGACGCCGAAAGAATTGCCGAGCAACACGCTAATAAGATGGGAGGGCATGAGAGCATTTTAGTTGAATCTGTTATCCTCATACCTGAAACAAGGTTGGCGTGGTTGAGTTCAATGGTGTCAAGATATGAGAATGAGGTCTATGGAGACTGTGAATCAGATGAACGGGAAGGACTGGTGGATATTTACCTCTTCCTTGACTGGATGAAAGAGGCTGCGTTCAGATGGGAATACCTCTAGCCGCTGTTTTCCTTGCTGGAATTGTGGTGGAGAGAGCGTTAAAAGTATCACATTGGTTACCAAGTCCCATTGAGTCTCTTCCAGTTAAATGCCCATACATAGAAGAATGCCCCCGAGAAATAGACGAAAAGTGGCACGAACGATACTGCATATCAACAATACACCTGAAATGTAGTAGGTACAAAACCAAGCAACCTCATAACACTCCCTCTGAATGGGAGGAAACCAAGGAGTCTAAGAAGTAGATTCGGAGAGTTTCTGATACCTCTTCAATACCTCATCTGGAACAAGCTCATCCTTCTTGGGTTTCTTGATGGGCACACATTTTCCGTCAACCATATGCTGTCCCTTTGGACAATCTTCTGGATGCTCCGCGTCCTCTGTTTCTTCGTCCTTGGATACACATTTGCCGTCAACCATGTGTTCTCCATCTGGGCATTCGCCTTTATGCTCCGCGTCTTCTCCGCAGGTTGGGCATAGCCCGGCTTCTGTTATCTGATTTCTTATGTCCTCTATGAGGTGTGGGAATATCTCGGCTAGTTTTTCGTCTTCTTGCCAGTCAAGAATCATCCACCATTCCGTTTTTTCTTTCATTGCGTCTCGTTCTCCGAGTAGTGCTTGATACTCCCCTTCGAGGAGTGTTCTGAGGATTTTTGCTGCTGTTACCATGAGGTCATCCTCTGTTTTATTATCTTCATTCCTTGCTTTTAAGGCACCGCATATTTTGTCCACGCGCTCATCGCTGAGTTCAGGGTTACGCGCCTTAATCTTACGTTGGCACTCCGCAAAATCAGCGAATCCACCGAATGGGTCTCCGGTTAACTTCTTCTTTATCTCGTCAGCGCCAAGGCCACAGAGAGGACTCGGACAACGACCATTATCAATGCCAACCGCAAGATGATCGTGGAACATGTTTGTCTGTTTGTAGTCAAATTCTTCACCTTTAAGTATGCCATCAGACACTACGCCACTGGTATCATCTTTATTGAAGAAGAATCCGATGCTTACGTCTGCTTTTAACCCGTTTTTCATGTCTTTAAGGAGTGCGGGCGGTATTTTGTCGTTGAATACTTGTATGTCTGCCCTTATTCCAGCACGGGTTTTACGTTTTGTCTTAGGGTCTTTAAGGTCTTTCACGAATCTTGCGTTAGTTGTTCTACCTGCCACTTGATCTCGCTCTGAGATGATACCATCTGTTGGGTGCGCGCCCGCTATAATCCAGCGGTCATTCACCGTCCACGCATATGCCTCAAGTTCATCCCGTGATTTAAGTGCAAGCCCGTCGTTGTACTGTTGAACTATCTCAGAGGCAATTACTACCCCTTTGAACACCGTCATGTCACCGAATATGGGGTGTTTCTCGTCGGTGATGTGTTCTGCGTCAAGTGAGAATGAGTCCTCTTGGTATATTAGTGTCATAGCTTTAAAACCCCCGTTAGGTATAACGTGAAAAGGTTAGTTAAAACCGTAACAACAAGCCAGAATCCTTTATCTACCCAATGATTTCTCATCATAAGCGTGTTAACCTTCAGTATAATTCCCCCCTCCCCGTTTCCTATTATTATTTTAGAGAGCTTGTTTATCAGTTCCTTGTTGTCAGCCACACCGCTTCTATATTCCTTCATTTGATCGTCAACGTGTTTATTGTTTAATTTGAACTCGCTTCTAGTTACGTGGTGTTCTCCGTCAGACAAACTAAATCCTCATTATAGTTTACGTGAAACAACTAATAAAGTGAAGCAATCCTAGACAATGTTTAACGCCTTTTTCAAGCCACGGTAACGGTTGCGTAGAGTGACCTCGGTGGTTTCAGCGGCTTTAGCGACACGCCTCTGTACTACGCGTTCCCCTGCAAGCTCTGAGGCGAGGTACAGTGCGGCTGCTGCGACTCCTCTGGGGTCTTTACCAGTTAAAGCGTGCTTAGTTTTAGCTTCCGTTAATATATCTACTGCATGTAACTCTGTTGGACGAGGTATTTCAAGGCTATGAGCTAACTTAGAGACATACATCAATGGGTTATCAATAGGAACCTTTAACCCTAGTTTAGTTAACAACATCCTATAAGTCATAGACACCTCTTTATGGCTGCGCTTACTCTCATCAGCCACAGTCTTTAACGGCCTAGGAACCCCAAGAACCCTACACGCCGCATAAAGACTTGCTGCAACAAACGAGTCGATGCTTCTACCTCTTATCATATCACTCTTCAACGCCCTACGATAAATAACGGCAGCCTCCTCCTTCACTGTGACGGGGAGACTTAGAGCGGAGGTGAGTCTGTCAAGCTCCGCCATGGCAACACTGAGGTTACGCATGATAGACTCATTTACCTTACTCCGGTTATCCTGTCGTTGAAGGCGACGCATGTCCTGTATGGTTTCTCGACTTAGTGGAGTGCCGTAAGCATCTCTTGTCCCATTGATGAAGGTGTTAAGACCTTTATCGAAGAGGCTTGCTCGTGATCCTGAACCATGACGACGTGCATCTGTGCCATATCTACGTGCGTCTCCGCTGCTAATCATACCGGTTGAGTAGAATCCTTCTCTGCTTTGTGATAGTACCAAGTTGTTAAGGACACATCCACACCCGGTGCAGACCTCCTCACCACTATACACATCGGTTATTACCTCTGCGTTATCACAGTCAGGACAAGACTCAGTTTCTAGCAAGTCTGTCAAGAAGAGTTGACTCATTATTTTCGGTTTCCTCCGGTTCTGTCTTTGTTGATGTTGGTTCCTTTTGGTTAGGGGCGGGTTCACTACCCTGAGTCACCATTCCTGGTAGACTCGCTAATACATCCCCGTCTTTATGAGGAGGTAGTCCCTGCATGCCACGTTTCTCGTTTATAGTCAGCCACGTCTTCAACGCCAATGTCCGTGTCTCCATGAACTCTATGGATGCCTTATCCTGTGGGTTTACCTCAAACGGGTCTATCCACTCAATATCATACTCCGCAGATGCTTCTGAGACCTGCCCTGTTTGTATGATTCTATCTATGAGTTCTCTGAGCATGGATTCTTTCTGGTTCTGTTGAAGAGTTATCGCTTTGAAGTATTTGCGTTCATTAGATTCGTTCCCAGTGACTCGTCCCGCGCTTATTCCTGAGATGCTGTCTTTAGCAACCCCGGTGGCCGCCGCGACGAAGGTAAAGTACATGTCAAAGTAGGTGTTCGGGTTAAGCACGGCTCCGGCTGCTCCCTCGAACTTGAACTCTTCATCTACGTTTAAAACCATGTATCCTCTGACGTTAAGGAAGGTGTCAAGTCCTCCCTCTTCGATCCATTTTTCGTTCTGAGACGCGGTGCCCTTAGTTTTGACTACTGGGAATCCCGTGCCGTGACGGTAATAAGACTCGTATGCTCCCCACCTTGCGTTTCTTGCTCCTACGAGATCATCGAAGATGCTGTCTATCGCGGGGACTCCGAGGTAGGTGTGTTCATCAAGGCGTGGGGCGTCATGGATTACTCTTGTCCAGTGGGCTTTAATTACTTGTGATTTCTGGGTTCCACTCGGGTTGGTGCTGTCTCCTTTTCCGGTTCCGGTGTTTATATTGTAGAACTCTGGTAATCCACAGCGTATGCTAGAGGTGTTTTCATCAAGTTCTGATACGTCTACCGCTGTCCATGGATAGGGGGTGATTTGAAGCAGTTTTGAGTCGGTTTCTAGTGTTTTAGGGGGTAATCCATTACTTTTTAACGCAAATAGAGGTGTTTCCCACGCTGTTTCTGACCCAAAACCAGTGTAACTGCATAGTATAATGCTTGTTCCGTAGCGTCTCTCGAACACGGTTTCACGGGGTAGCTGTATTTTTGCTTTAAGTTGACGAAGATTTTTCTGAATTTTTCGGTCAAGTTCAGGATCATCAAGTTTTTTAGGGTTGATTACTCTAAACCAGTTATCCCATATGTCATAGGCAATGCCTTTTACCCACCACACGCCGACGGGTTCACGGGTACTATAGAAGAGTCTGTCCTTGTCTTTGATGGCTGCACCGTATCCTTCCTCTCGTCCAATATATCGTCCGTGCTGATAGAACGCTTTAAAGTTTCTCCGCGGGGTGACACTATCCTCTGTCACGGCGTCTCCTGCTAACGTGTTGCCGAGTCCCGGTATTCCTGATTTGTCTATTGCTTCCGCCACTACTATCGCCTACACTATATGTTTATTTTCCCTCTTTTTTAAGTTTCATGACATATTCACGGTGCTTCACGCCGTCCTTATAGACAGGGCAGATCATGTATATGTCTGGGTCTCCACTGAGACACGTTTCATGTATATCATAGTCCACGGGTAGAAACTTTATGTTCCTGTTTTCATCTCTCACCGGAATGTCGTCAGTTCCCTCTTTTACCTCATAGGCGTTTAACGGGAACGGATACACCGCGTCACAACGCCACTCCCAAGAACGCCCACATCTGTTGTTTGTAGCAAAGGGACATTTCTCCTTTAACCCTTGTATGCGTTTCTCCTCACGCCACTTTTTCCCCGCAACGTATTGAAGGCACTCTGTTTCGTAGTCATCGCTAGTGCAGATATCTTTAGTGAGTTTGCTGATTATTGGTTGTCGTTCTGGGAAAAACGCCCTGCATTCATGGTTATCGCAGTCCGCTTTACAGTTTTTATGCATATATTGACACTTCAACTATTTAAACGCCTCGTTATCTAATATATGGGGATACTGCTTTATACACTTATTGGCGATACATCTAGTAATAACTCTGTTTCCGTTTACCGCGGTTTGAAGACAAGGACACTCAATACACCCCTCAATCATTAACTCCCCAGTGAAAAAACGCCTAAGAGTCTCCCGTTTAAGTTCAGTGTTTCTATAATACACCACATCATCCCACGTCTCCGGCAACATTTTATGGGAAGTCAATTAATCCGTCTCCCAGGAACACGAAACTCACGGTTAACACGCATATTTCCACCAGGCCCCCACGGGATTCCTGATACACCGAAGCTGCCGCTTACCATGGTGACAAGAATCTCTAAGCTATCCAATCTATCGTCGCGTCTTCCCTTTGGGAAAGTACAGTACTCTAACAGGAACTCATCCCACCAAGGAATCTTGTTATCCCCATATGGGTTTGGGAATAATACGCGTCCATTCTCTATATGTGGGTACATGCCGAGTATCCTTATCTCCTTGTTACGGTTGCCCTGCTTTATTTCAACTACAGGAAGCCCCATAAGGTATCCTGTCTGCTGGAGGCTACGCTGATACGCAACAGCCTCTACGCCGACTTTACTTATCCGAGCCTCAGCTTCATATGTGTATCCACCAACACTCCAAATGGTTTTAGTGGCATATTTCTTCATAGTCTGAACCTGGTCAACGAATGCAAGGGGCTTCGCAAATATATCTAAAATGTAAACGTTTCCCCGCCTACGATCAACGGCGGCGGTGACGATAGCGGTGTTATCTGATTCCGGGTCAGCCGTGATGTTTGGGTCAATGCTCTGTACGAAGTCAAGGTTCCCCCAAATGGATGTAAGCATCTTAGGATTATAGAAGTTTATAACATCCGGGTCAAACAGTTGCCCCGCATATCCACTAGGATCACATTGATATTGTGAATTGAAGGCAAGACTTCCCATTCGTTCCTTCATTTCAAGAAGAGCCTCTACGCTCCAACGCGCAGGCCAATAAGATATGGGATTCCCATCTTCTCCTAACTTATAGTCGCCGTGATCGTCAAGCTCAAGCGCTGGGAACATAAACGTAGAATCTTTATACATCAAGTCTTCAAGCATACGAGCGTAGAAATCCTTCGCGTGATATCGAGTGTTATGAACCACTAATCCATTTGCTATGAAGTTATGTGTATTAGATATAGTCAAGTCATAAACCTCCTTTTTTCCGACGTGTTTTATGGATTTCACGTAGACTCTTCTGAATTTTTCTGGTCTATACATATGCCCATAACTTATATGCCAAGATTCCGACTCTATTGGTTTTGGACTATGTGGTGGTTGAGATAGTCGTTTTCTGTAATATACATTAGAGACCCTATAACCCAAACTAGTTGTTAAATGCTTTAAATCTAAAATCAGTTGTTCGTTAGCAAGTTCAATGGATGTTAACCCGTTTTTACCTACGGTTCCATCTGCGGCGGAAAAACCATCTAAGAACGATTTTCTGAGATAATCGTTGAGAGTGAACACGTATTTTGGCACTCTTTTAGTCTTTGCTTTTCCTTTGAATCCAATGCTCTCAAGGAATCTTCCAAGTTTAGCGTTATTCATTCTATAGTAACCAAAATCTGTTTCATGTGGATTAGCGTTAAACCTTTCTTTGAAGTATTTTAATGCCTTCTCGTTTTTCCACGACTGAACCGATTTAGCGAAACACACCACCCATCGTTTAGAACCGAGTTTATTTGGATTATGTGTTATCCACCCATCCCCAAACATAAACCCTAAAATCCACGCCGTTTCCTCATCGAAGCCCTCTTTTTCGATGCCCCCTATCTTTCTATGGTTACAGATAAGATAATCACCGACAACCAAATCCTCAAGTTTAACGAATTTTTTCTCCCCATCTCTATCACATAAGAAAGGGTGGTTCGCCGTGGCTTGTATAGTGTGGTTTTTAGTCCGCAGTTCATAGACATCAGCTTCTCCTTGTGGAATCATGGCTTCAACGGTTTCTATAGAGTCATAACTAATAACCGTGTCACCCACCCTACAATCAATTATGTTCTTGAACGATCCGTCAGCCATGGTTACACGCGAATCACCAGTTAGACATCCAATTAAGAATATTCTTCCATTAGGTTCTAATGTGGGGGTGACAACTGTATCCCAGAACTCATCTATTTTGTTGCGCTGTGATTCTGTCATTACGTTGTTCTGGTCGATAAGGTCGTCTACTATGATAACGTCAGCCCTAAACCCAGTGATTGAGCCTCCTAAACCACGCGCAATAATGCTTGGAACCCCGTCATGGCGGTTATTAACCACCGTTAACGCGTCCTCACCCCATGGCGCACTCTGCTTTAACCCATACACTCTGTTACCTAGTTTCTGGTAGGGGAACACCTCAGCTACTTTATCGTTGCTTTCTATGTTAAGTCTGATGAACCTCATATCCGTCTTAGCAAGCGCACTTGTACGTGAAACGATGACTATACGTAAATCTGGGTTAGTTCCGAGAAGCCACAGCACAGCTACTTTAGCCCAACACGTAGACTTGGCGCTGTTTCGTGGAGCTATGATAAGCCCTGATTTAATGTCAACGTTACTTATCGTATCATACCATTCCTCGTGAAACCAAGTGTTAACAAACCCAAAACAGTACTCCGCAAACACACTTAAATCCGTGCGCGCACGAAGAACAACGTCAGAAACAGCCATATCACCCATTATAGGGAACAGTCATTTAATACATTAACCAATGTACACCGTAAACGTAGATGTCGGTTTTGAGTGATTTTGATAACCTTATAACATAGTGTCACATATATAATAATATGACGGAGAACATCACTGCAACCATAAAAAACCAGATAACAGCAAAACAGGTAACACAAGGAATAATTGACGGCAAAAAACTCTATCAGATAGCAGCCGATATGGGAATCAGCAGAGAAGCATTATACGCGAGAACAAATAAAGAAGAAGTAAAAGACCTAATGATACTAGAAGTCCGCGAACTGGAAACAAAGCTCCAAGACTGGATCATGGAACTCCACGACAGCACAAACTTAAACGGTGTCCCAAACTCAGCTAATCAAAGACACGCAGTAACTGAGCTAGGAAAAATGGTTAAACACGTACAAGATAAACTATACCCAAGCATCTTCAGACATGAAACCATAAACGTCAACATAGACCTCACCGAACTACAGACCAGGGAACACAGGTTCACAGAAGCCTTAAACCATATACCTCCAACGTGCCGCGCCGCGTTCTGGGAAGCCTATAATAACTCAACTTAACGTTATAAACCACCACAACTACAGATAAGTGAGAACCATGGAGTGTCCATACAGATTCAGTAAAGAAAACACGGAGTGCATACGAGAAGAATGTTTAAGCTACATAATTAAACAAGTCGCTAAAATGAAGGCTCCAGAGACAGTCCTCAGATATGTACCTACTCCATACTGTAAACTCTTAGATACCGATCCCACTCAATAATACGCCCTCTATGAGTTCTTGTTTTAAATAAAAAGGGGAAATAGTACACGGACACCCTTCTACGTGGCTACCGCGTGGTTTTAACTTCTACTAGGTAGAACTCAGCGCCATCAATAATGGGACTTAGATGCTTATTTAGCGCAGTAACGACTTCTTTAAGATGACCAGCCGGGAACTCCTTCCACCAAGTCATCTTCATCTGTATCTCCTGCACCCTCTCCCTCAGCCGAGGACCGCTGCCAACGTCATTTGGATCGTACCTAAAAACCAGTTTCTTAGTAACTTCTTCTTTCAACAATTCACCTCCTAAGTGCATGTATCCCTACTAAGGACAATAACACAGTACACCAATCAACTATATAAAAGTTTGGACAAAAAGAGAATGACGGTAGCTACTCTAGCCCAGTATACGACTTAAGATGCTCCTTAGATATTAAGGCAACACGGTTTCCGCCTCTACCACATATCTTGAAGGAACCACCGGCGTCCTCAACCGTATACCCATTAAAAGAATGAATCACCCACTTCGACTCCGTTGGAGCCATGAGTCTAGTATATCCATATTTTGACTCAAAGTTCTTACAGTTTTTACAGTCACTCATCTACTTAGCAACCTCCTGTGGTTTTATCGGTTTAGGCTGTGGTGTTTGGGGGGTAGACGTTGGTTTACCATGGAAGGAAGTCACTCGATTACCGTAATGGGTTTCAGTCCACGTTTCTTTCTCCCCCAGTTTAGAGAAGCATCTAAGACAAATGGTATTCGATGCAACATTAACAGCCTCCTGTGACTGAAATGTTTTATCACTATGTCCTAGCAAGGAACAGATGTGTCGTCCAAATGTATCTCTCAGAACATATTGCCTGCTCCACTTGTCTCCAAAGAGCCTGCCACCCCTGAAGAAGGAGGCTCTTCCATGTTTTGAAAACAAGTTAAAAGATACCCTTTGAGCCATTACTCAGCAACCTCCTTGAAAGGCTTTATACTCTGAGTGATTTGGACATGAGACTAAACACGCCATGTTAACACCATGTGGTTGTATAAAACAGTCAGCATCCTTATGAACGCATCTTTATCCTCTTTCTTTGATGGCTTACACCCAACGATCAAAGGCTCCGCTAATAACTCCTGTAACGCCTTGGCCAATGCACCAAGTTCCTCTGGACTACCACAATACGGTACATTAAACTCTCCCTCAACAACGTACTCTGGGAACTCCAACCGTATATCGAACGTCATTGTAGCGTTCACTGGGAACAACTCTACCATTCTTCCATCTATTTCTCTGAACTCTTGGTGTGTCACCCTATCACCCTAGTATCTGTTACGGCGTTGACGTAAAACTCCCCTGATCTCCAAGACCCATATTTCATCAACTCGTTATATATTTTATGTATCTTACTAGACCCACTGCTTGTAGGAAATACGCTATGTATTCTCCACCGTAGCTTTATGTTTCTTATTTTTGAGTTTAAGGTTTTTAGCTTTATGATTGTCTGTTCACTCATGTTCAACCAAATACCTATACACCCATCAACTATATAACCCTACCGATACACACCGTAAAAAAGGTTCCCCAAAAAACCCACGCAGACAAAACCAAGCTACCTACGCATCTGTGTGCTGTGAGGCGTATTTGATCGGTAGGGGTAGGGGTATGGACGTGAGTTGTGTCTATAATGTTGAGAGTACCTTTACTAAAGGTGTCAAACATCAGAGCCGTGGCGTTGTATTGTATACGTTAACACCGTGGTGTGTGGGGTCACCTGTTGCGTAGTCAATGCACCTAACGGGTGTCATATATAGAGCTACCTATTCAAGATGTATATAACTTGTATCCATAACTTACAGCCTACACCCCCACACAGCTAGAGCAAGGCAGCCAGGAAGTAGTGGGTTGAGCTAAATAGGGTTGGGTGGGGTTATGTTGGTGTTGTGTGTGTTAGTGGGGTTGGATATCTTTGGATATAGATATTTATTTGGGTAGGTTAAATAGACGTAAATGGGGTGACGTGGATGGTGTTATATAGGTGGATAGTGTACTGGGTACTTAGGTGAAAAGCGTTAGCAAGAGCAAGGAAAGTTAAGACTCCGAGAGGGGTTTATTGTAGGCAGTGTCGGGGTTACCGGGTTCGTCCTTATGAGCGGGATGGCGTGGTAATATATGGGTTGTGTACCAGGTGTGGTACAAAGTACCCAGTTGAGGAGGCGGACAGGTGAGCCGCATGTATGGCACCCTCACCGGTGATAGCGTTAAGGAGCGTACTCTGGGCGGCTCTGAGTCGATGGAGGCACAGATTAACTGGGGTAGCCGTGACAATAGCAGGAAGGCCGTTAACGTATTGGTGACGTGGGGCAACGGTGAAGACGCGCCTACTGTCTACGTGTCCACTGGTTCCGGGATTAAGGAACTGATCGTAAACGGGACGAGTGTAAGTAAGTCTCTATAATTCCCCCCCTTTTTCTCTTTGTTATTCACTGTTTTTATCAAAGATTTTATATACTACTTACAACGATAAGGAATTGATCAAAGATGAGACAAGTAGAACTTATAGGACAACTCAAAGTTGTTTTAGGAATGGCTGATATAAACGACGAGAGAATAATAATCACCACCAAAGAGGCTTTAAGATTCAACGTTAACAAGACACCGTTTAAATCGTTCTTCATAGAGAGAGTGTTAGACCACATGATTATGGTTGATAATGAACGCGTTGAGGATGGCGAGTTGACACGGGACGAGGTTATAAACTACACCATAGCCCTGAATGGTAGGGACGATATTGAGAAGATTATTATAGAGAGTTACGGGGGAGAGCGTAGAGAACGTGAATTAATAGCCGCGATCCGGTGGACTCTTGATAAAATGCTTATCGTTGACCTATAATACCTCTACTTTCTTTCTTTTTATCCGTTACTCTTTTATACTCAGTTACGAGATTAGGGATTGATCAAAGATGGACGAAAAAACTAGAGTAGAAAGACTAAGCAGAGCTAACCGCCTTGTGGCTAAATTTAAGCCGTGGTTTGGTGCAGATATCCCAGACTTATTCAACACAGATAAGTATGAGGTAGAGCAGGGCTCGCCAAGTAGTTTTATCTATGTGTTCACTAAAAAAGAACACTGATCCCTTTTTTATTTACCCTTTTTATCCGTAAGTGTTATATATCTATCATCACATCATTATGTTAGGTGACTATGTAAAGTGAAACCAGATCACTGTCAATGGACAACTGAGGTATATCCAAACATAGTTCTCTGTAGGGAGGATTGTGAGAAGGGGTGTAGTAAAAGAGAGTCTATCGCCGATATGGTGGAGGATATTAATAGACAAAAGAAAGGAGTTTGGCTTTAAAAACACCCGCAAATCTTATATACTCTACCCACCTCCAGGATAATAGGTGAGCCAGGGTTGAAGACGTATAAAATGAAGTGTATTACCTGTTTAGAGAAGTTTGATAAGGAGCAAGGTACAAGTATAGGACTTTACTATTTTATCTGTCATGAATGTGAAAAGAAGGCAGATAGCACCGTAAAGGAGAACGCGTATATAACAACCTCTAAGGCGTTCCGGTTGCTGAGCGGTGGGGGTGCATATTATTCCAGTCGCTCTGAGATAGTGCTTTACTACGCTGAGTACGGGGATGCGTTGTTTCTTGCCTTAAACCATGAGGTTATGCATCATGTTCTTCATAGACTGCATGGCGTTGTTGTTTCTGGTCGCTGGGACTTGGTTTCAGGTTACGGACAGTACGACGGATAAAACCCCTCTTTTTTTGTTATGTTGACATATCTAGTATGTAGTATGACACCTTTAATATGTCAATTACCCCACTTTTACTCAACCCCTCCTTTAACATCCGTACAGCTTATATAGGCTTCGTGTGTCTAGTGACTTGAACTAAAATGGTTGAAGATTTAATAGTAGAACGCGAAGTAAACAGATTCACAGCAACGTTAATCCCCTTTGGGATTCGTGATGTATATGAGGCGGTAAGAACTGCCCTTGATGGTGGTCAAGATGGTAGCTGGTTAGCGGAGCAAGTGGCGGAGTTCATGGATTCATGTGGGATAAGCAACATGGATGGTGTTGACCCAAACTATCTTGCCTACTATGGGCTGCTACAGGAGGCACGAAACGACATAGACAGCCTGATTGACATCGACATACTTAACGACACTGATGAGCAGGTGTACGTGGCCGCTAACTTCATGTGTACTTCACTGGATTACACGGAGGAAGCAAACGAGGAGCTTAAGGAGATACTGGGGAAAATATCTGAGGAGGATAAAACAGACGCTATTAAGTGGCTTGAATCGGAGCTAGATTAAACATGGTCGATCCAAACTCAAGGAGTTTCACTTTTATGGTTCACATCCTAGCTAGGGATTTGGTTGATAAGGAGGTTATGAAAGACTACATTACGGACTTAATCAGCCAAGCCATAACTAACGATGGTTGTATAGATGACGGGGCTTATGATATAGAGCTTTGCCCCGAGGAGACGAAAGGGCAATGAAAGTAAATGAGTTTCTTAACAGAACCGTAATATACGGCGGTTTACCCGTCACTTATGGCGAGATGTTAACCCACCTTCAAGAATGTGCTAAGGCACATTACCCAGAGGATAAAAACGCGCAACAGAAGGCAGTTAACGCTTATCTTTCTGGACGTTTAACGAGGGAGGGCTGGGTTAAGCAGTACGGGAAGAACTATGATAACGGATACTGATAGAGTGAAAGAACTTAAGAAAATAATTAATCAACACTATGATAACCCTAAACTTAAGAATGATGATATGCGAGTAGTATTAGGACTAGAACCACTTAATACTTATAGACAAGGATCACCGTATAGAATATACATGCCTAGAGCCGGTAAATCAATCTCTACACAATAACCCTCGTTTTCCCACCAATCCCACCGACCCCGTTTTTTATCCAAACTTTTATATGAGGTGTCCTGATTTATTATGTTATAGGCGAGAACCACAATGAACAGAATAAAAGTCGGACTACATAATCATTCATCTGAAAGTGATGGCTATTTCACAGTCGGCGGCTTACTTCGCTATCTTCAAGATAATGAATATGATGTAGTAGCTATAACTGATCATAACCGCGTCACTGTTCCTCACCCAATCCACCTTAGAGAATGCGGGGTAACGGAGGACTTGCTTATTTTAAGGGGCATTGAGGTGTCTTTCCCCTTGATTCATATCATATGCATTGAGCCTATACTGCATAAACATATAAGAAGCATCATGGATTATGTAGACGCCGCCAGAGTCGCGTATATAGCCCACCCCAAGTTTAGCGGGATTAATCCAGTTGACTGTCAACGTATATGTGATAAGTTCGGGTTAGACGGCGTTGAGGCATATAACAGTGGCTTCCTTAACTTCAAAGGCGACCTACGGGGTCATCTTTACGCTGGGGATGATCTTCATATTCCGTCTCAGGTGTCAACTAGCTGGATAGAGATGAATGTGGGTAGCGTGGAGAAGGAGGGTGTGTTGGAGAGGTTGAAGTCTGGGGACTTTGAGGTGTTTAACCAGCCTCATGAAGTGTACCCTCGTCTATTCTAACCCTTTTTATGATAAGGCGGTTTGTTGTCAATCCGGTATAGAACAGCGGCGAGGGTGACTACTATGATCCAGAAACAGAATAACCAGAATCCTGCCATTGGTGTTTCTCCTCGATGCGTTTAAGCTCTTCTTTTAGGTGTTTGTACCAGGTGTGGGGGTCAACTTGGTGGGTGTGCCACTCGGCGGGGCTTGGTATTATCTTGGGTGCGGTCACTTGTGGATACACCTCACTGTGTTGTCACATGGTGGAGTTTTGTGTTTTTTTAGGCATGCACCGCATGAGGGCATCTTTGCGTCCATCCTTGCCTTCAGCCGTGGTATCCATGAGGGGTTTGGTTCTCTATACGTTAGGGGTCTGCCTATTTTACTCATCAGGTTCAACTCGCTTCAAGACCATCTCCTTAGCGGTGTGGTGAATTGCCTTCCAGCCCTCTGGTATGGGTTGTTCCTCAACGGTTATCGGTATCTTCTTGAACGCCAGCATATCGTCATACTTCGACGGCTCCTGGTAACTCATCAGGTACATTGGCCTAGCCATGAGCTTTGTTGCATGATCTGGGTTGTAGTGCTCTATCATAGCGGTGTGGACTCTGTACCCTTCCGCGTAGAGTTCGTTGACTCTGGGTATGTTATCTACTAAGATGTATTTCTTCATTGCAAGTAAATCTACACACATCAACTATTTAACGGTTGCCCTAGCCTCATCGAAGGTTTTATATGCTTAGTTAGATACTGTATCTTAGACTTAAAATGAAGATGAAATGCGAAGTCTGCAACGCGAAAGCCGTTGACGTATGGGTTAACCCCTACGACTCAGCGGACTACGTTTGGCTGTGCAGAGATCACTTAGACGGATTCGAGGACACGTTTATGACTCTTGAGTACATATTCCTGGACATTGAAATGGAGGCACTGTAAAATGAGGATAAGCGTAAAGATAGGAAACCTGTGGTTTGAACGTTACGTTAGCAGGGATAACGACTTTGTGAACTACATGGGTGGGCGTGTGCTTCAGTGGAAGGACATAGCAAAGTCAACTGTAACCGCTATCCGTGAGGGTGGGATAACAAGAAAATATTAGTAGAGGTTAAAGTAAGATGACTGCTATAATAATCAACCTTGATGGAGAAGAAAACACGTTTAATATAGCTAACGTGCCACCTGACAGGATAGAGTTATGGGTTCACGAGTTTACAGAAAGAGTTATTGCTGGCGTTTTGGAGGAAAAAAACAAAATTAATTGGGGGAAGTTTCACATATCAGTAGGTGGTGCCTTATCTACTATGCCACATTTGTTAGTTTCTCTACACACGTTTTCTTTATTTTATGGGACAGAAGTTACTCCAGATGAGTTATGGTCTATGATCGTTGGTGCAGAGTCATGAACTGCGATAAATGCGGACAAAAGATGAAGCACATAGACATAGTTGATCAAGTAGGCACCGAGCCAGTGACTTACAGTTACATGACTGTCTGCGAGAAATGTGAGATAATACATGACGCTAAAGAGGGATTCAACGGACATCTACGACAGAATCGCCCATGATAGCAAACGCTTTTAAGTTACAAAATACGTATTATAGCGTGGAACACGTAAAACCGTTAAGGGTGTGTCAGGACTGTGGGATAACAGCCAACTCAGAGGATCAATTAGAGTTTTTTAAGAAGTCCTCTCAGAGTAAATATGGTCGTACCACTATTTGTAAAGAATGCTGGTGCATACGCAATAAAAAATACTACCAAAAAAACAAAAAAAGGCTATTAAAAAAACAGAAGGCGTATGCTAAGAAAAATGAAGAAAGAGTCAAAGCCACCGGAAAAAAACGTCGCTTCCTGGCTCATGGTGGATGGAGTCGTTTTTTGTTTGGGGGAAAAGTAGATTGGGCGTGGAGGGACGAGGAGAATGACATTCTAGGCAAACACTATCAACAATGTAAAGATAAAGAAATAACGAAGGCTGATCTTTTAGAACTGCTCCCAGATAGAACTTGGTTCGCGATAACATCCCAAGTAAGAAAAATTGGGTTATCAAGAAAACTACCGCACGGTGTTCTCAGAAAATGCAGAAAGTGTGGATTAGAAGCAAGAACCATAAAAGAATTAGCTCCGTTCCTAGTGAACCTCAACTATAAACACGGCTATGACAATCTATGTAGAAAATGTGTCAATAAATATAATAGAAACAGAAGAACCGGAAAACCATTCCATTATGTCTGGCTAACCAAAAAAAGCGAGTGTAAGAGAAAGAACGTAGTTTTTGATTTAGAGGATGGTTATCTTAAGACGTTGTGGGAGAAGCACGACGGTCTTTGTAAGCTATCTAATTTACCTATGTTTCTTCCGTATAGTGGAAATGATTGGGACTTAATAGGGAGTCTGGATAGAATAAATCCAGATGCGGGGTACACTAAAGGTAATGTGAGGTGGGTTCTTAACTGCGTTAACACGTTTAAGGCAAGACAAAACGATGAGTTTGTTATAATGGTTGCCAGGGCAATAGCAGATAACAACCCATTTACACCGTAAGATTAATATAGTTAACGCCTTATTTAATATACGATGATTAATCTGTTTTATGAGCGAATAGCTAAAGACAGCAAACAAATAATCATCCACCTTGTATCTGAGGCCGGGCACGGGAAAAGTACATCCTTACGAAGTATCGTCGATTACATCATCAAGCATAACCCTAACATTGTTTGGAAGTGCTTCGATTGTAGTCAAGCATGGTATCACAACGCGCCACTAGAACACCGCCAACTAGTAACACGCGAAAGGATAGCGAAACAACAAGTAGTCAACTTAGATAACTGTGTGTACGAAGTCGGAAAACTAAGTAAAGAGGAAAAGCGGGCGTTCATAGGCGAGATAATGACAATCGACTACAATAAACGATACGACGCCAAACTAGAGGGACGGCTCGACGAGTTCCCGTTAATGCTATATATCTTTGAAGAAGCAGACGTAATCTTTAGTAGTTACAGTTTCCGAACCAACGACAAATACAGCCCGGTGTTTCAGAACTATGTGTCCGTTGGTAGGAACTACAAAATGCGTGGGTTTTTGATTAGCACGGCGGAGCAAGGTGAGATATCGCCGTCACTTAGGCGTAGGACACGTAAAATTTATGGGCGAGTAATAAGTAAGGGTGATCTTAGCGCGGCTAAGAGGAACGGAATCACTGAGGACTTAACCACTATCCCCAGGTATCACTTCCACTATCAAGGCATCACACAGAGAATCCCCGACGTGGTAACTCACACCCCGGTTGACTACGTGGTGAAAGAGGTTCCTGTGGTGGTGGAGAAGCCAGGGTTTGACGCGAAGTGGTGGGCAATGTTCGCCGGTGCTTTGTTAGTTCTGTGGCTCCTCGGGTCATGGATCATGGGGGTATAATCTGCCCCTAATCATTTTTCTTAGACTAAAATATTTCTTATAAGTTAGTATAAAGTTCAGCCAATCCCACACCACGTTAAGTTTATACACAAAGTCTGTGTGAGGTAAAGAGCATAATATATGGTGTCCCATCTCATGAAACAGGTTCCAAGCTGATAACGAGTATCGTGAGTTCCGAAAAATGGTGTAGTTTTCTGAGTCATAGTAGCTTTTATAGAAAGAGTGCCCCATACGAAGGGCAATCTCATCGGGTGATATGACCTTTATAGAGGGCAAAAGGGGCATGTGAAAAGAAAGGGGGTACCCGTATTTAAGGATAGGGATATATTAGTTTTACCAATAACAGTTAAGTATACTCCACTTCTACTACGCGGAATAGACAATCTGTTGCGCCGTCCGGGTCTGACCCATCTTCCCATATTGCAAGTATCTCAAAGCTATCTCCCGCAGAGAGAGACGACAACTCGTTTCCAACGTCTCCATCCTCAATCACCCAGTGTATTACATCATCCGCAACGTAATCCGTTTCTTCTCCGTCAAAGTTAGTTAGGCTCCATGATTTCCCTGCTTCGTTGTATGCGGCGTTGCTGGCTCCTGCGTTGAACGTGATTTCAAGGTGCATCTGTCCGCCTGCATTGATGGGGCCCGCCGTGGCTACGCCCCATATTTTGATGCGTAGTACTTGCTGTAAGTCGTTAGGAAGTTGTCCCCACGCTACGGCTGCTTCTGTGGTGGCATCTACGTCAACTCCGGTTGGGCTTGATGTGGCTATTGCTCCGTTTACTGCCTCGGTGAACTGGAAAAACTTTGAGGTGATCCCGGAGACGTTGCCTAGTCCCGATCCGCTGAAATAGATAAACGTCGCTGTAACGGCTTTACCTATCTCTTGAACTACGTCGTTTATACCTGTAGGCGGATTCTCTGTGAGTTCTCCTGTCGTTGTTGAGGCATATAGTAGTGCTCCGGGTGTCCATGTCCAGTCGTTGTTATTGGTGAAGCCTTGAATTAGGACTCTGCCTTTCTTGTTAGCTCTCAGTGTCTCCATGGCTAACCCCATAACTGGCATCGTGTCTACGTTATCTGCATCGGTGTTTACCCATTGGCTGTTTCCGTTTACGGTGACGGTGGTGTACGCAGCGATGGTGGCTCCTCCTTGGATGTGCCCTGCTATGATTCCGCTGCCTCGGATGAAGTCGTTTGTCTCGAATCCTGACATGGTGAATATCTCACTATGAATGTAGTTTCATGGATTATAAATGTGTCCGAAGGCGTCTATGTGTTTTTAGGAGCATACTAAGATAAAGGTAGGAGAGTAGCACCCGATACACGTATCGTTTCCCATCCTCTCGGGTAGGGACATCTCCTGTTAGTGGGGCATCTGTGTCTGCCCTAAGCGATAGCCTCCGGGTTTGGGGGCTATGCAATACATAAAACGTGTTCCTCTATATAATTGTTTCGAATGAAAAAAGGTTAGTTGATGGAAGAGTCGGTTATGGTGAACACTGTCTGGAACATGAAGGTTCCTAACGCTGAGTCTGTTCTCTCCACTCTAAACCGTAGTCGAGGGACATATGTGTCGTCTGTTGGGTCAGAGGTGAAATCACAGGTGTTATCATCTACATCCAGGTCATCCCAGAGACCAGTCTGGAACCGGTATGTCTGTCCGATTACAACCAATCCATTTGGAATGCTACTGGTTGTAATGTGTCCATACACCTTTGACGCGGGGTTGTCATCGAACTTAACGTAGACTTCAACCCAGTCACTATGCGCGTCTATGCCCGCCATGAGTTGACTGAAGCTGAACGTCGTCATTTCATTTGTCAGGTCGGAGTCGCTGTACAGTGTCACCGCGTAGCCGTTGGCGACTATGGTGATGGTTGAGTCCATCTGTTTTGTGAAGAAGGTTAGGGCGACAGCGCCTGCGAGCATTGAGGAGGATATGATTACTGCTATGAGTAGGGCTTGGATGGTTTTCTTGTTATCCATAGGACTTGTTTATGTGGTTCACCCTTATAATGGTTTCTGTTGAAAGGGGATAAAAAGTTAGGTGGTTGATTGCCACTGCAAGTCCATACAAATATATGTGTCTGTGGTAGTGTATGGTGGCGTATAGGGGGTTGTTCCATTGTCACCCCACCAAGGATACCACGGGGTATAGGGTTGATAGGGTTGATATGGAGTATACCAATCCTTCGTATCTGGCAAGTAATAGTTCTTCCTACCCGTGTTTCTCCTACATGACTTGCAATTATCTCCCTCTGCTGTACACCTTCCCTTATAGGAACACTTCACGTCACACATTAGGTTATCCCCCAAGTCTTTCCTGACAGATCACATGAATATGATGAGGCGATATATGCTTGTGCGTCAGACGGAAACGCGTTGAAGTTTACTAGAGCACTATCCATTTGACTCCAATCAAGCATCTCATACCACTCTGGTTTGTTTACGGAGACGTTGATGATGTCTCCTTGTTCTAGGTTCATTTTCTCTCTTATCGCGGAGGGTATCGTTATCTTTCCTTCGGCTCGAATCTTCGCTGTAAAGTCTTTTTTAGACGACATATACCCTATTAGACGTTTTTCGACTTATAAATGTATCGAGGGACAACGCTTTTAAACACACGCGCACCTAAGATTATTATGGGACTTAGAAACATAATCCTTAACCTAGCAGTACACAACACAGACCTCATGATGGCGATAGAAGACATAAAGACCTTTCACCTTATGAGTGTAGATAAAAAACTTCGCGTAATCAACCCAGAAGCATATAAGACACAACAGGAGAACCTTAAGACAATACGAGACAAATACACAGAAACAGTAACTGTCGCTATTGAGGATAATATCGACTTGGTGGTAAAAGAAGCCATTAACGAGTTAGGATACTCTCATGCGTTAACTCTATCTTCTGAATATATTACGGCAAAACAAATAATTTGTTAGAATACGATAGATTTTTAATTCTATCCACAAACATACTAATGTGAGAACTCTTAGAGGAACCAAGATAATAGAGTCAGGATGCCTAGACCCGGATAGAAACATCTTCTACAGTGAAATAGATGACGGCAGAATGTTCGTACTGAGGCAACCCCGAAAAGGAGACTCACGGAAACAACGACTCGCATGGAACCAGATAAGCTACAAGAACAGAGAACGATACCGGCGCGTTAACGTAGAAGAACAATGGCTTTACACCGTAAATCAAAGATGTCGGCGTCCGCTCTACCGAGGCGAAGTCCCCGGCGTGCTCCCCCTAACCGTGGAGGTGGATGGTGAGGTGGTGGGGTTCTGTGACGCCTTCTTCAGGATGGGCACTGAGTTTAAGCGCTACTTGGTTGAGCCGTCTGATTTATGTGCGAACTTCAGCATCATAGCCCTAGATAAACTGCATGGAATGGGTATAGGAACTCTGTTCGCCTATACAAGCACCGCTATCGCACGACACTACGGGTGTCAATATGTTCTGGGGCAGACATATTTATCGGGCGGTATGTACAAGATAAGAAAACGCGAGGGATGGGAAGTTGTCTCCACCGACGGAAAAATAGTTGTCCATAAGATGAGGCTTTAACATGAAAAAGGTTTTAACCACATAAACCAATCTAAGAGTGATATGATTAAAGCAGTCGCATACCACAAAACTTATATACAATTGTGTACATATATGTGTGATGGTTATGGGGAAGTATAAGTGGATAAGGGTTAGTACAGAGGTACACATCGTACTAACAGAAATAAAAAAGACATGTTACTGTAATGGGTTTGATACTTTATTCAAATTACTTCTCCCAACAATGAAAGAATTTAGTGAAAATTATATTGTAAATTTGTTGGGTGACAGGGTTGATGGATAATAAAGAAAATAGAAAGAAAAAAATTAAGGAATATAATAGGCTATATTATATTAAAAATCGAAATAAAATATTAGAAAGAGTTAAAAAATATCAAAAGGAAAATCCAGAAAAAATGAAGAAGAAATGGAGAAAAGAAAATGAAAAGAGAAAAGAAAGTGGTTATGGAAGAATACACCAATGGTTGTATGGTCATAAATGGGCAAAGAGTGATGGATTCTTGAATGGTGATGGTTTGTGTATTTTGTGTGGGGAAATAAACCCCTTATTTTTGTTAACCCATCATCCGTTTGGAAGGAAGATTAATGATTTTACTATTACTGTATGTGGCAACTGTCACCGACTAATAAAAAGAATGGGACAGGGTTGGATTGATAAGTGGGGGCTAAGATATGTCTAACGAAATCCATGCCGTGGCTATTTTAACTACGTTTCAAGATCTACCCACCAGTTACGGACTTGTACCCGTGGTGCTTAACCAGATAAAACAACTTGTAAAACAAGGATGGGAGGTAGGTTTCTTCACACAAGCCGGATTCGAGACACATCTTGACGCCGCTGACGTGCCTGAAGGGTGTGAGCTTATGCCACGGGTTCCCTTCACTCACCTCTACGACTACACGCCTGGAACCAAGCAACAAAAACACCGCGTAAACGGGGTCGGAAAAAACATGAATGGTAAACCAGTCACCAACTTTAAAGCACAAGTCAAACTTATCGAAGAAGCACTAGAACCGTGGCTCATGGAGTATCCCGTAGTCATAACCCACGACATCATATTTCAAACATGGTTCCTACCACACAATCAAGCAATCAGAAACATAGCACGGCGACACCCAGAGATACGGTGGCTACATTGGCTACATAGCGGCCCAAGCGTTAAACCGTTGGAGTTAAAGTACCCTCATACGCTACGTCACAGCAGGATGACTAACTCGTTGCTTATATCACCTAACGACACTATGAGGCAAGGCTTCGCGGCGATGTACGACGTGCCCCTGTCATCGGTTAGAACAGTGTATCATACGTTTGATCCAATTAAGTTCTTTGATATGCACCCATTCAGTGAAGAGTTAATTGACAGGTATCACCTTCGTTCATGTGATGGGTTGGTGGTGTGGGCTACCCGAGTTGACCATCCACGTCCCAAAGGAATGTACGAAGCCATACGACTTGTCGCTATGATGAACCGGTTTGCGGATATAAAGTTCTTATTCCTGAATAGTTGGAGTAATAGTAAGCGGGCCAAAGATAACATAGAGAGCCTTAAACGTGAGGCACAGAAATGGGGGCTACCACAGGATAACCTTATCTTCAGCAGTGAAGTAAACATAAAATACGAGAACGGAGTACCACACCAAGTCGTCAAAGATATGATGATGATAGGAGACATCTTCATCCTGCCAAGCAAAACGGAGACATTCAGCCTCGCCATGGCTGAGGCAGCCGCCTGTAAAAACATGCTCATCCTCAACGAAGACCTTGGGGTGTTCACTGAACTGGCTGGGGACAGGGCAGACTATATAGCTACGGGTTCAGAGTGGGGAGGCAAGAAGGTGGAGCGACACTATTGGAGTGGCGGGGCTCCACAGGAGGGCGAGACTAAGCGGGAAGACCCAGAAGCGTGGTGGCGTGAACAAGCACACAGACTACTCGCACGGCTAGGGTTCGTGGAGTATCACTGCGGTCACTGCGGAGAATCTCTGGGAAAACTTGGCGCGTATAACCCTCTCAGACAGCATAGACATGTCTTAAAATACTTTAACGACAAGTGGGTGTATTTTAATCAACTACAACCCCTTTTGGAGGGAAGTTAGTGACTGAGGAGAAACAACTAGGATTTGCCTATTGGGCTGGAGTTATAGACTCAGACGGATGCATACAAATAAGGAAATCCACAGCGAAAAAAAGGAAGACCCCCACACATACCCTAAATGTTTCTCTGGGTCAAAAAAACAAACTTCTAGTAGATGAAATAAAGAAGTTCTTTGAGGTTGGACACATTATTTTGCGTAGCAAAAGAGAAAGAAGCGCCGCTCAGTGGATTTTTTATGTTTTATCTAATGACGCGGTTTACTGCCTTGAAAAACTGTTACCATATCTTAAATTGAAAAAAGAACGGGCAAAGTTGGGAATCGCATTTCAAAAAAATAGAAAAAGCTATATTGGGCGGAGAGGAACCCCCCAAGACGAAATTGAAAAGAGAGAACAATATTGGTTAAGAATGAGAATAATGAACAGTCCACAGGATAGACACAAATTGGAACCCCGCCTCGTTGGAGATTGGGATTAAATGCCCAAGAAAATCAGCTTGATCCTGCCTATGATAAATGAGTACCCAGCCATATACCTCACCGTCAACAATCTGCAAGTAGAGATGAGTAACAGCAAATATGATTGGGAAATCATCGTAGCAGAAAACGGGGTACAAGACGTAAACACCCCCAAAGGATTCACAGGAGACAGAGCACTATACAGAGTCCCCATGAAACAAGGACTCATCAAATACGTGTTCGAGCCACGACAATGCGGGCCACTAGCGAGAAACGCTGGAGCTAAGATAGCGGACGGCGATTATGTGATGTTTATGGACGCGCATACTTCCCCCGGAAAGAACACCATCGATCTTATGGCAGATTACCTTGAAGACACACCTAATTGTGGTTGTCTTATGGGCATGACTATGAAAAGCCATTACCACAAAGAACACGGCGGAGCCTTCTACGAGATATTTCACCAAGAAAAAGAACAAAAACGACTAGGTGGCCCCACACTTGCGACACATATGCATGGAACGTATAGGGCGTTACGTGGTGTGCCTTTGGAGCAACGCTATAAGCCGTTCCCAGTGGTAGTGAGCACACAAGCATACGTCATGTATAGACGCGACGAGTTCTGGGACTTGGGGGGATACTTTGAAGGCGCAAGATTTTATCCCCATCCTGAAGGATACATGCCGTTAAAAACGTGGATGAGTGGCAAAGAGTGTCACACTCACCCCGACTCGTGGCATATTCACGGAGAACCATGTAGATCGTACTTCGGAACTGGGCCTGCTCGTCGTAGGAAGATTCGGGAATATGGGGGGTTTAGTACCGTTGAGCATGGCTGGATGAACGTTATGAAGATAGCGTACATCCTTGGAAAGGACAAGTGGATTGACATCTGCCGAGAGGCGTTACAGCATAAACACCGCGTCCCAGACTATAAGATGAAGGAGCTATATGAGCTATCACTAGAAGTAGCCACACCAGAGAGAGAGCTTTTAGAGAAGAAGTTCAAATACACTCTTGATGAGATATTAATCAAGGCACGAAAAGAGGAAATCGCTGGCATGTCAAATTGGGATTCACGCATTGGGTGCGATCCAATCAAATAATTTATAAGGGATAAGTCCTATACCATGATTGAAATGCCAAGTAAGAAGTGTCCTACATGTGGAGAGAGTTTTCATGTTAAACCATCTCATATGAATAGGCGAAAAACCTGCTCAAAGAAATGCTCAAAGAAACAAATAGAGAAGACCTGCCTCCATTGTGGTAAGCCCTTCACAGTGCAAGAATATAGAAAAGATACGGCAAAGTTCTGCTCAAAATCTTGTGGTAGCAAATATAATTGGGAACACAACATCTTCCATGCACATCCATTTACTGATGAACATAGAAAGAAAATCTCAGAGGCTCATAAGAACCGAGGAACAGTCCCTCCATCTGTAAAGGGGATGCACTGGACTCTTTCAGTAGAAACAAGAAAAAGATTTAGTGACGCAGCTAAAAGGGGTGGCAGGACTCCTCCAAGCAGAAAAAACGCTCACCATACAGAAGAAACAAAAGAGAAACTCAGAAAAATACGCCTGAGTCAGAAATTTCACACTAAAAACACATCCATTGAGGTAGCCATGCAAAACGAATTAAATAACCGCAAGATTGTTTATCAAACACATCTTCCTGTTTGCGGTGTTTGTGTGCCAAATATTGTGTTCCCAGAAAAGAAGATAGCTGTTTTCGCTGACGGGGACTACTGGCACTCAAAGGAGTTTAATGATGGAAAAACGTGGAGAAGAGATCGGAATCAAGACAAGCTCCTTGGTGAGAGAGGATGGAGGGTGTTTCGGTTTTGGGGTTATGAGATACGAGAAAATGTTAAGGGATGTGTTGATCGGTTGTTAGCGGGCTGGGATAGGTGAAGACCCTCTTGGCTAATTCCCTCACCATGGTGATACCGTTCCGTAACCGCCCCGTTGACGTGTTCGAGTTATCGTTAAAGTCTCTTACATATCAGACAAAGCAACCAGATGAGGTTATACTTGTGGATATAGCAAGCAAGGAACCGTATTACAGTGACATGAAGGCTCTGTGTGGGGAGTACGGGGTTAACCACTTGCCCATTAAGATAGATGCATCAGATAAGGCGATAGAGGTGTTTTTATGGAATACGTGTTTCAACCACGGAGTACGGAAAGCGTCAAGTGAACTCGTTATGTATGCCGCCATGGATAGAATATATGAACCTAACATGATTGAAACCGTGACTGATTTCTATAACTGGAACGCTGGAAGGGAAAGGGAGAGCCTTGTCTGTAGCACCGTGTGGAATTTACGCCGTAAACCTATGCTGTGTGAAGTCGCCGCCGTAGAGAAATTAATACAGGAAGCAACATACAGAGGCGGATACGGGTACTGGTGCTCATCCCGCGAGTGGTTTCACAGAGTAAGAGGACTAGATGAATCAATCAGATGGTATGAGGACTTAGACCTGGCGCGCAGGATGAAACTGGATGGCGGTGACGTGTTATGGGCAAGCCATGGGCGCGTAGTTGACCGCGTTGGTCAGTGTAGCAGAGTCGTTCATCTGGCAGATCACCCCGTGGGCAGAAAAGCACATGGTGGAGAAGGCATCATAGATGTAGCGCGGAGAGGAAAACACGGATTACGAGACAACTTCGATGTGGTTAGAAACGACGAGTACTGGGGCATAGTCACCGATGAGAAGATAGAGAAGGCGAGAAGCTACGATGATTGACCCCGACTACAATTTTAGAAACCCTTACATAGATAAGACTCCCCCCACGCGACTTCTTCACCCCGTGGAACACCGTGGAGTAACCAGTAAAGGCATACCCTATCACCTTAAATTGACCTCCGTTAAAACAAGTGTCCTCAGAAAACATTTCCACAGTCCACTTGACGTACCGAAACTTCTAGGCGACTGGGACTTAATGAACTATTGGGTGTCCAACATGTGGGAAGCGTTGTATAACCCTATTTGGTTATGGGTGAAGCCGAGCGGGGGACGTGGAGTGATACATGGACATCATAGGTTTAGGTTGCTTAACAAGATGGATGCGGAGACGATGTGGTTTTATGCACTTGACGCGGAACACCATAAAATAGGGGACTTACAGATACCGGTACAGGTTAAACAACTCTTAAAGGAAAATGATAGAGCACCTATACGTGGCACAATTAGGGGAACCTGTAATATCTGTGGAAAGAGTCAACGGTGGGTTAAGAAGACGTTAAACAGGGTAAACGATGTGCGAATGTACTGCCGACTATGCGGATCAGAGAACCCGTACCCGTGGAGGGGACAAATATGAGAGACCTACGAGTTCTATACCTCGGCACAAATGATGAGTACAGACTTAACCAAGGCTCCAAATACTTACGAGACGAACTGGGTAAACTCTGCCATGTAGACACCTATGGGTATGGTTGGAGTCACCCAGAGTTACCGTCAAGAAGAAGCGGCGTCGTCACCGACTTGGAGGTACTGAATAAGGTGTTCAACCCAGACGTGGTGCTAATATTCGCTATAAAGAAACGGGTGTGGAGTAACGCAGATAAAATAGATGCACCCGTAGCGGTTATCATGACTGACCCACATGGAGCAAGAAGTAGGCTAGACTGGATAAACAAAGACAAGGTAGATATGACGCTGTTCAAATACATCGGTGGATGGGAGTGGTGGGAGGACAGACTGTGGAAAGGTCACAAGATGAGGTGGCTCCCCCATCAATGCGAAACAAGTGTGTTCAAGGAGAGAGGTCTTGACAGAGTGTACGACTTTGGGTTAATCGGGAGAAACCATAAATCCACGTACCCATTACGCTACAAGATACATGAGTGGTTAGGATATGCCTCACCCCAGAAACCCAACCCAGAGTACAACGTGTTCTACACGAAGCGTCATAAACGATCATGGGGTTGGACGCCAGATAAAAGAAAAAAAGTGGGAGTCATCATGGGAGAGGACTACGCGGAGGCGATAGCGCGGTGTAAAATATTCCCCACGGGGTGTAGTGTCTACAACTACGCCCTCACTAAACACTTTGAAGTCATGGGAACCGGGACGGCGTTAGCCTCCGATGCCCCCGCCGGTGAAACACGGTTAGGGTTTAAACGGGGCTACAACTATATTCATATTACCCATAACACGTTTAAGGATAAACTAAGATACTATAATGAGAACCCATCGGAGACACAGAAAATAGCATTTAACGCCAGACAGTTAATGGTTGAAAGACACTCATCAGAGATACGGGCGAGGGAATTATTGGAACACTTAGAGGAGTTATATTAATGGCTGAAAGTTTATTTAAGAAGAAGCGAAACGTATTCCTCGGACGAGCCAACTGGCACAGCATGGCGGAGATATACCTCATGGATAGACTGCTTTACCGAAACAAGTTTAACCGCATCATCGAGCTAGGAACTATGGTGGGGGGAATGACTATTATCTTCGGCATACACGCGTTACGCATGGGTGCTGACGTGATTACCTTTGACATACGCCGTAAACCAAGAGACGTTGTGTGGCGCGCGCTAGAGGAAGCACTACCCATAACGTACCATGAAGCAGACGTGTTCACCCCTGAAACTGAGGAACTTATCGCAAACTATATGAAACAGGGACGGGTTCTACTCTACTGCGACAACGGAAAAAAGATTGAAGAGTTCAACATCTACGCCAAGTACTTGAAGCCAGAGGATGTTATAATGACGCATGACCGCGGTCGTGAGATTCAGTTAAGTGATATAGAGGAATCCGTGGTTAAATATAATCTTAAACCAATGTATGGGTTAGAGTTACTGACCTATGGTGCGAGTGAGATGTGTTTCATCAAGGAGGATAATAAATGAGTGACTGTGAAAACACGTTTGTGTGGGTAAGTAGGCTTAAGAAAACATATCAGCCAGTAGAGGGATTTGAAGATAAGATAGAGCCAGCTAGGATAGAGGGGTTTAAGAAGATATTAACCACCATCACCGATCACTGTGGCGGTGTAAGGGATAAATCATTCTTAGATTTGGGGTGTAACTTTGGTTACTTCTGCTTAGAGTTAGCTAAACTGGGTGCTCGCACCTTTGGGGTTGAGCGAGATAAACGACGTAGCGCCACATCAAAATGTCTAGCACAGAAACTTGGTCTTGACGGAGCACAATTCATCAAAGAGGACGTATTAAAATACGTTGAAGCCCTCAATGGGGAGGCACGGTTTGACTACGTTATATTGCTTAACGTGTTCCATCATATACTTGTACAGGACGAGACACGGGGCTGGAATATGTTTAACAAACTCATAGACAACAGCAACGGAGTGTTCGTGATGATGAGAAACAACCTTAAAGACTGGAAGCTCTGTGACACCCGCCTCGGGATACCTGACGCTGTAGTTGGGGCTTCAAATGCCACGGGGTATAAGGAGTATCCTGCCGTTCATGGTCGAGTAATATACTTCTTTTACGCCGTAAACCCATAAGGGGTGTCTCACCGCCCAAAGTTTTTATCATTATAGATTCACCATAGTTTTTATCATATGGTTTCTATATTTAAATAGATACCACCAGAAGGAAAGAAATATGAGAAGATTTATACGGGCAGACATAACGACACCCCCAATGGCGAAGAGAATTAACTATCCGCAGGGATGGTATGACAACGTAGAGAAAATACTGGTACGAATCTACGATGACGTTAGTAAGAAGTGTCTCGCTGAGATAGTTGATGAGGATTTATTTATGTTGTTAATGGCGACTGGGAGGGTGGAGGAGTTAACGGAGGCGGAGATGGATGCTGAGTTGACTCGGCTACGCCCTCCTCCTGATGATGTGGTTGTCACTCTCAGGGGTAACGGTAAGGATTATAGGACTGCTATTGATAACGTGCTTAAAAATAAGGGTCTGAAGTACAGGATTGATGACGAGTGAGTTTAGGTAGCCTTGGAACAAGAAGCGACTTCTGGAGCCTCGGCTACTATGATGGAGACTGCTATGTGGTTAGGTCTAAACCTCACTGCGTTCACTCAATAGCGTCACTGTATAGTATGGAGAAACGGTTTAGAGCCGGTAAATATGTGGCTACTGTGCGTGCTTACTGCACCCCAGGTGGGCCAGAGCGTATATTTCCGTTTGGGTTTGAGAATCATCATGGCTTCGCAGAGGAGGGTATAATATCGTTTTTACTGCGTCATGGCGATCACTATGTTATGTCCTCTTTTAACGGTGAAACCTATGAGACTAAACTACCTCAACAGGACTGGACACATGAGACGATCTTAGGGATAGATTGGGGTGTGGGAGAGGTCACGTTTTCTGTGGATGGAGAGGACTTGGTTACTCATAGAACAGACATGAGTGAGGGTAGTTGGTTCATTGAAACCATAGGATGCCAGTTACCTCAAGAGATATATGCATATCAGAAAGGGTTTGATAAAAAATGAAGGGGTTAATATCAAGTTGTATCAGGCAGAACCCTGAGATACTGCGTGAGTTTTTAGAGTCACTTGACAGACTTGATAAACCCAAAGGGTATTCCTACTTCTTCATATTAAGCGATTTAGAGAAAGAGTCACGGGTAATGCTTAATGATTGGAGTCATGGAAAACCAGTTGAAACATTAACTATGAACTATGAATCGGAGTACATCACCGATGAGGACACACATCACTGGAACTCGGATTTGGTTTCAAATGTCACCGAGATGAAGAACATAATACTAGATAAAGCAACAGACTACGATTATCTACTGTTCGTTGACTCTGACACGTATCTTCACCCCAAGACACTTACACAGTTATTAGGTAGAGAGAAGGACATAATAACAGAGATAAGTTGGACAAAATGGTACGCGGATGATGACCGTGTTCTTCCTAATGCGTGGTGGTATCAGAAATACGGGTTCCCAGAGGACGGATTAAAACGCCTTAGAAATGAACCTCTTGTTAAAGTCGGTGGGTTTGGAGGACTATACCTCATCTCACGTAAAGCGTTACAGTCTGGAGTTAGTTTCAACAGATTAGACGATAAACCAGAAGATTGGGGAGAGGACAGACACTTCGCGGTAAGGGCAAAGGAACTTGGTTTTGATCTCTGGTGCGACACCACGATACCTAGCTTCCACATATATCGAATGAGTGATTTACCCAGACTTAAAAAATGGAAAAATGGGTACACCGAGACGACTACATCTGGCACGGGGTTACAGGTTATAAACTGTGCGTGGGGAACACAGAGAGAGAAGGATTCAACCGAGTTCAGAGAAATAGTTGAAGAAATAGAAAAATATGACTACATCCATCCCCACTGGAGTAGGGATTGGGAGTACCCTTGGAGTTTTCTGAACGCGGACTTGTATTCAGATTCACGGGTAATAGATGTGGGGGTGGGGCGTTCTCCGTTCTCGTTGTTTCTATTACAGCACTGTGCCGAGGTTCACTGTGTAGACAAGGAGAAGATAACTCTGCCACCACGAGATGGATTGTTATTTAAACAGGCGGATATGATTAACCTACCATACCCAGATAACAGTTTTGATGCAGCGTTCAACATCAGTGTCTTAGAACATGCAGAGTTATCGCCGATAACATATGTTAAGGAACTGTTACGTGTACTCAAAGTCGGAGGCATACTTCATTTAACCATTGACGTTAACCGGGGCACGGCTCCATGGAAGTTTAAGGAACAGGAAATAGAGAGGTTATGTAACTGGTTGGGCGCAGATGTTCCACCTAAACCTGTTGACCTACTCCGAAGCGAGGATCATCATGAAGGTAAGGTAGTTGGAGAGGGATTAAGCGTTCTAGGGTTCACAATTAAAAAGACTAGTCACGTTAACACGGTTGAGACCTCACCTAAACTTGTAGCTATGATGCTCACTTATAATGACGAGAACAGATATCTGGAGAGAGGCTTAGATGATCTGAGTCAATATGTGGATGAGATCGTCATCCTAGACGGCGGATCAACTGATAAAACCTTAGATATATGCCGACAATACCCCAAGGTAATACTTCACCAAACAGAGAAAACTATGATATTCGGGGTGGATGATGAGTTCCTAGTCAGGGAGCAAATGTATAGGCATGCTCTTGAACGTAACCCCGATTGGATACTCGTAATAGACAGCGATCAGATCATGGAGGAACGGTTCAAGAAAGCCGTCAGAGCGTTAATCACAGACACTTCAAAGGACTGGTACTCGTTCTGCCTCTGTGATATGTGGAATGAAAAACAGTACAGGGTTGACGGTGCTTGGAGTCCAGATAGTAGCAACAGAGCATGGAGACATCTATTCAGGGTTAAACCTGATGAGAGTCCCGAGTACATTAAAATTAAAGAACATTGTGGGGACGCCCCAGCCTACGTGATAAACGCCCCCACAAGTACAGGTCTTGAGACTGATCTACGGATAAAACATTATGCCTACGCAACCGAGGAAGGTCGCAGAAAGAAACAGGAACATCATAAAGATGGCGAATATGCTTGGCATGTTAACACCGCTTTAGACACGCCGACGCTGAAAGATTGGGGAGAGACAACAACCTCTATTATGACTCCTCATAACGGTGTATTAGTTTCGATACCGAACACGGGTCAGATAAAAACAGAGTTAATGGCCGCCGTCCTTAACATTGTAAAGAGAAAACCCCAAGGTATAGGGGTAGACTTGCCACAGGGTATGCCCGTGGACTCTAACCGTAATAACGCCGTGAAAAGGTTTCTCGCTTCACGGTTTGAGTGGCTTCTATTCCTAGACAGCGATATAGTTCCTCCTGTTAACGTAATTGAACGGTTGTTGAGTCACGGTAAAAGAGTTGTTTCTGCTGTTTGTTGGAGTAGTATGGGAGGAGAGAAAGGAGGCGACTGGGAGCATGATAGTATGCCATATCCCACAGTTATGAAGAAGGCGGGTGAGGGAAAAGGGTGGCACGTAGACAGAGAGGGACTAGGTTCACCAAATGGGTTAATCTCAGTTGACGCAGTTGGAATGGCGTGTATCTTGATTCACCGTGAAGTCTTTGAGCGTATGGGGTCAAACTGGTACAGGCTCAACTATGATGATGGTGGAATATGTGACGGGGGAGAGGATTTCAGTTGGTGTCTCAAAGCAAAGAACCTCGGATACGAGATATATGTGGACAAGTCGGTGCAGTGTAGTCACTATAAGACTGTTGACTTGAAACAGTTTAACGACTTACTCGCTAAAACAGTTAATGAGGGATCACATGGCAGGTAACCTCATCAGCGCCGACAGTCTCAACGACTCGATCTATATCCACAGCGGGATCACATCTACGATCACCACCAGCTTCAGCACCCCAGGGACGTTCACCGATGGGTTGGCGTATGACGGCGCCAACCTCATCAGCGCCGACAATCTCAACGACTCGATCTATATCCACAGCGGGATCACATCTACGATCACCACCAGCTTCAGCACCGTGGGGCAGAGTCCCACGGGACTGACGTATGACGGGGCCAACCTCATCAGCACCGACAAAGGAACGTCTCAGTCGATCTATATCCACAGCGGGATCACATCTACGATCACCACCAGCTTCAGCCACCCATCTGGGGGGGTCTGGGGACTGACGTATGACGGGGCAAACCTCATCAGCATCGGCAGTTTCAGCCAATCGATCTATATCCACGCGGGCATCACGAGCACCATAACTACCAGCTTCAGCACCCCAACAATTAGCCCCCGTGGACTGGCGTATGACGGGGCGAACCTCATCCACAACACCGAATCCGGAGACGATATCTTCATCCACAGCGGGATCACGTCCACGATTACTACCAGCTTCGCCACTGCTGGTGGGGAACCCCGTGGACTGACGTTAGAGCCACCTCCCTCCACATCTACCAGCACCTCCACAAGTACCACGTCAACGAGTACTAGTACATCTACGAGTACATCTACGTCTACATCCACTACCAGCACAAGTACAAGCACATCAACATCAAGTACTTCCACATCTACCAGCACCTCCACAAGTACCTCTACTAGTACCTCCACATCTACCAGCACCTCCACAAGTACCACGTCAACGAGTACTAGTACATCTACGAGTACCTCCACATCTACCAGCACC
>SDBT01000237.1_pt1 | contig 81431 bp, 89 predicted proteins | sample 2277101 | NCBI WGS metagenome assembly SDBT01 (sample SAMN10404973, study PRJNA504765) | marine sediment metagenome | isolation source: marine sediment core GS10_PC15, 103 cmbsf | place: Arctic Ocean: Southern Knipovich Ridge | collected 2010
ATGAAAAATCCGCAGTCTTTTGACTGTGGCTTTTTCATTATTCCCGGGTTGGGCGAGAACCGATAGCGAGCGTAGCGAGTGGGGTTCGAAGATGAGGAAGCCCGCAGAAGCTTGCTTCGAGGACTGGACGAAGCGCATCTGAAAGATAGCCCGGCCCCAGGAGCCATATAAAAATGACATCCAATTTCGGATGTCTTTTTTATATAGTCTTTTGAGACTGGACTTGAACCGGATAGGTGCGAAGCACCCGGTTCGGTGGAATGACTGAGCTCGCAGGTGTTTACTCGAATAGTCTCAAGCCGGAGGCTTGACCTATATAGCGCAGGGTTACAATTGCTTTGAACCCTAAGCGTTGAACGAAGGAATGGAAGAGGCGTTAGCCGATGCCCGGCCCCGTTCCGTGGCCTCGAAACTTCTAGATTGAAAACAAGTTTTCATCTGAAGGTTTCCTTGCAAAGCTCCAATGGAGCTTCTCACCCAGGAGCCAGGAATATGTTAATTGATATCAACCAATCATGGGTATAGTCCGCCGGCTGGCGGACGAGGACTGGACGAAGCACATGCCTTAAGCGTAGCCAGAATGACTGAATAGCCGAATCTGCGAGGAGATGCAGACTTGTTCCGCTATAATTAAGCGTAAGTAATACTCTAAGGAGGCGAATATGGAAAAAACAAAGTCAGAAGAACCGGAATTAGAAATAAACGCTAAACTGAAAGGTGTAGACAAAATGAAAGACTGGAACTGGAATAGTAAAGGCAAAAGCAAATCCAAAAGCACTTCAGACGGCATGGGAACCATGCTGTATTTCGTAGGCTTTGTAGGCTCAGTAGTCTACTGGATGCAGGCGGCAGAAGGTTTTGGAGCAGTGATAACCGGTGTTCTAAAGTCGATGGTATGGCCAGCGTACATTGTCTATAAGCTTCTCGAAGGCTTTTTCGGGGTAGTTAACTAAAACCCGCGCTTTCTCAACCAAACAGAACACACAATTAATTAAAGGTGCATGTGCCGCAAACTAACAATTCTTGTTTTACAGCGCGTTTTGAAGTTGGACTACGAAGAGGTGGTATCGAGCAAATAGCGTTATTTTGATAAACTATACCCATGCAGAGCAACCAATACGGAATCATAAACTTATTACTGATTATAGTTGCTACATTTCTAATTGCGGGGTTTGTAGTTTTCAGAATACAATCTAGCACAACAAACAACGAAGCTCTGTACACAGTAAGTGAAGAAGGGAGAGATTGCTCCGAGCCACAACTGACAACCGAAGTGATTGATTTTGCGGATATCGAACGAATCGCCCCTCCCGGGTACATAATAGGAGGGCATTTTAAGACTCATTCGTATATCAATTTTTTACCAACTACTGTTGACGTAAGGGCGCCGGTTACCATGGTACTAACGCAAGGTGCAAAATATACCCAAGAAAACGACAAGGTGCAGTACACAGTGCAATTTAATGGACCATGCGACCTCGTAATCATGTTCGACCATTTGAGTAATCCGGTAGACTCTATCGCCCGCCAATTTTCTGAACCCCCACAAACCGACACCAAGTCTAAACAATTAGAGCCGATTAGGTTTGAAGTAGGTGAAGTAGTGGCGACTACAGATGGCAACGGACTACAAAGGCAATTCGATTTCGGAGTTTATGACCTGAGCATCAAAAGTGAAGTAGTGAAACTACCAGAATTTTCACAGTGGTCAGACGACCCAAGCCTAAAGTACCAACATGCAGTTTGTCCTTACGACCAGTACGCACCGGTAAAGCGAATAAAACACTACGATTTATTTGGTAGCGTTAATAGTGAGCCTATGCCTAAATACTACTGTCAGCGTTAGTAACATAGCGCCGGTGATTTTTTATAATCACTAGCAAGCGTAAACGACAAAGAACAGATGTTGTTCCTGTTTGACACAATGAAAGTATGAAAAATATTCGATACTGGGTTTTTTAGGATTTCTTGGCTTTTTAGGTCTTAGAATATTTTCTGAGAACGGTAGCTGGGTAGACGCTCTATGGTTTCTAGCATTTGCGTGATTTATCTATTTTATTCCCACAAAAAAATAATCAAGAACTCGTTTGTAATTATAAGTTTTGAACACTGGTTTTGAGGTTATGGGTGCTTGTTTAGAACCGCAACCAATTAATTACCGATATGGCTTGACCATCCTAAGTATAATTTTGCCGTACTGTTTGAGCTTAGCTGGGCCGATGCCAGGGAGCTGGGTTAATTCTTTTTCGTCTTTCGGTAGCTCAGCAGCGATGGCACGAAGTGTTTTGTCATTTAGTACAGCGTAGGGCGGGATGGTTTTCTTCTTAGACACCCCGTAGCGCCAGTCGCGCAGTTCGTTGAACAATTTTGAATCATAATTACCGATTTCTTCCGAAGGAGGAGCTAGAGCACTAATAACTTTGTTGTGGTGCTTTTTTATTTGGTCCGACTCCATAGATTCTAGTGAAGCGACTGCGTTGGCAGATTTAGATATTAAAGACTTATCCAGCACAAGAATTTCAGGATGAACTACCATGGCTTGGTTGTTCATGCCCTTAATGTAGAGCCCATCGAGGTTTCGGACGCGACTTAGCGCCACATAGCCCATACCAGGCTCGAACGATTTAGACAGATCAATTTCTGCAGCGTCCAGGCTCATACCTTGGCTTTTATGGATAGTGATAGCCCATGCCAAGCGTAGAGGCAGCTGGCTTATTTGGGCAACCACTTTCTCGCCGTCAATTAGTTGCCAGCTAAAGGGTTCAACAACGTAGGTTTTGTCTGGTGAAGCGACAAGAGGTGCATGAGTTTCATCGTCGAAACCAACAACTTTACCCCGTGTACCATTTACATAGCCGACTTTAGGATTGTTGGAGACGAACATAACTTCTGTGCCGAGTTTCAGCACGAGCACCTGGGGCGCAAGGCAACTGGCGACCATTGTTTCGACGATTTTCTTTGACCCCTTTGAAGTCATTAGGTATGTTTGTTCGTTAGTTTTTAGCCGTTTGAGTTCGTCCTGATTTATTACATCGACAGCGGAATTGTGGGTGTAGAGCCTTGTAACTGTGGAACCTTCAGGAGGTTCACGAAATTTGTCCTGTAAATCTAGGAAGTGAGATTCATCAACTTTGTTAGTGCGAATGGCACTCAAAATACTCAACAGTTGGTCGTCGTCTTGCCGGTGCTGCTCGTTTAAGTAACAAACATTCAGTTTCATGTTGCGCCATGCCCTGGATTTGTGAACAAAGTCTGGTGGTTTACGGTCTTTAGTAACAGGTGGTAACTGAAATAGATCGCCGCTGAGTACGATTTGTAGGCCACCGAATGGTTTCTTCCCGTCTTTAAAAGCGCGGCAAACCTGGTCGATCATATCTAGACGTTCCCCATGGAGCATCGAGATCTCATCGATAATAAGGACTTTGGTAGTTGCAAAACGTGTTTTTAACCTAGATTTAGTCAGTAACTTATCTAAATCAGATTGACTTAGCGAATCTTTGATACCGATACCCGCCCAAGAATGAATAGTCATACCGCCAAGGTGCGTAGCAGCAATACCGGTGCTGGCGGTGACCCCGACGCCAATTTTATGTTTCCGAAGATGCGCGATGAACTGATTCAATACAAAAGTCTTGCCACTACCCGCAGCCCCCGTCAAAAAGACGTTGTGTCCAAGCTTAAGAATGTCTAGGGCTTCTCTTTGAGTCATGAAAGACAATTGTGGGGCTTGGTTGGGTTATGAGCAAGCAAATGTTGGTATAATAAAAGTTATGAGCGGTAAGACATATAAATGCGAAGAATGCGGGCTACACTACATCAACGAGCAGTTAATGAAAGACTGTTACGCTTTTTGCACCAAGTACAAAGCTTGTAACCTTGAAATCACTGTTCATTCCGAAGAACATAAGAAATTGATGAAAGACCGAGAAGAAACGCAAGATAAATGAAATCGACCCGTACTTAGTTGTGCAAACAACTACAGAACGAACACCTGTGAACAGGTTGCGAACGAGCGTTTCACTACTGTTAGACTACGGAGTCAAATTCTTGACAGTAGTGTGCCACCAGGAGCACAATTAATGCCGTAAGATTAAGAGGAGGTGCCTTTATGGCAAATAATAATGAAGTAACCGGCTGGGTTGGTTGGATCTTTTTTGCGGGATTTATGATGATTCTGCAGGGATTTTTCAGTTCCATAGCTGGATTAACAGCGCTATTCAATAGCGATTGGCTGGTAGTCACTGATGATCAGTTTCTAATACTAGACCTAACTGCGTGGGGTTGGACGTACTTGATTCTTGGTGTGATCATTCTTGTAGCAGGGTTTCAGGTCATGCAGGGAACTGCGTGGGCTCTTGCTGTGGGTGTTGTAGCAGCAATGTTTAGTGCTGTCGCAGCAATAACATCAATAGAGCTACATCCATGGTGGTCGCTCATCATCTTAGCGATAGATGTGCTAATCATCTATGCTCTGACGGTGCACGGCGATGAACTCGAAGACATGAACCAATAAAGTTCCTGGATTCTAAAAAAGAACGCTCAGCTGGGCGTTCTTTTTTTTAGGTTAAGTAACGTCGGGCTTCATTTTATTCGAAGCTGCGTATATCATTAGCCTAATGTTTTATGCACTTAGCGTACTGTTTTCATTCTTTGTAGTTGCCGGGCAAGCAATGTACGTCAAAGCTGTTAACGACGAAAATTTTGAACTAACAACTAGTTTCCTCTTCTCGAAAAAAATGATTGGGCTAATAACCAACCCGATGCTCTTAGGAGGCTTTGCGCTGTTCTTAGGTGCTACGGCGGTGAGTTTCTTTATGTACACCAAGTATGATTTTTCGAATATTCAGGCTGCAACAGTACCGGTAATCTTGATACTCACCTACATAATTAATTATTGGTTTTTTGATGGAGCTATTGGTTTCGCCAACATTATTGGATTTTTGATTATAATCGTCGGGGTATTTATTGCTACCGGCGCCATATTTTAATTAGCGCTAACTAAGGTTTAAGTATTTACTTAAGATCCGCTTAGAGTTAGTATTTACTCTGGTTAAGAGAATTATGAAATGTCGAAATTATTTATACCAGTATTACTAGGAACCTCCCGCGAAGGCCGCAGGTCGGAAGCTGTCGCCAAATATATAGAAAAGTTGCTCAACGAAAGAGAAGGAGTAAGTACCACAATAGTTGACCCAAGAGAACTAGACCTTCCTGGTGACGGCCGTGAAGCAGAAGACTTGAAGTATAAAGAAATTACAAAAAATGCAGATGCTTTTTTTATAGTAACGCCGGAATATAACCATAGTTTTCCAGGGAGTTTAAAAAGAATGCTAGATAGCGAGTTCTCGAACTATAAATATAAGCCCGTAGCCATAGCGGGAGTGTCGTCTGGCAACTGGGGCGGAACCAGAGCTATTCAATCGCTTGTTCCGGTTTTAAAAACGCTGAGCATGGTTATGATGTCGAGAGACGTCATGGTCACGAATTCAAGAGAAGCTTTCGACAAAGAGGGCAACCCAACCGACCAACACCTTAAGCCAGGAGTAAACGCAGTTATTGACGAGCTATTATTACTTGCCACCACTCTAAGACCGCTTCAAAACAAACAATAGCGTTCAAATTTATCACGCAACGCTATTTGTATGATATTCTTGGTCTGGTTAACAATTCGAACTCGCAAAATATGGAATCCGGTTAATTTCCGGAACTGTGCCGCAACTGTAAAGTCAGACACATATATTTGTATTATGAGTTCTCCCGAGCAGGAGGTGTAAATCGTTCATATGACGTGTTGCATCTCAGAAAAGGGATGCAATTTTAATAACTAATTTAAAAAACAGGAGTTATATGAAAATATCAAAAACAATGTGGGCCATCGTTGCCGCAATAGTAGTTGCAGGAGGGTTGTTCTGGTTTACATCGAGTACTAGTACAACCGACACCACACCAACTGATCAAATATCAACCAATCAATTAGCAGTAAGCGCCATAAGGGTAGATGAAGACGGGACAGTCGTTACTTATGAGGGCGTGGCAAATGAAACAGCGTTGGCTACTATGAAAGCAAGAATTGCTGTTCGTACACAAGTGAGCGATTTCGGTGAGTTCGTAACTGGCATTGGAGACGTAGATTCCGACAGTAGTAAAAACTTCTGGGGCTACACTGTGAATGGTGACTTCGCAGAAGTTGGCGCTGGTGAGTACGTAGCAACTGAAGGAGACCAAATTGAGTGGCGACTTACAGACCTCAACTAACGTAGAACTCAGCACAAGAGCGAAAATAACAATTGCTTTAGTTTTGGTGACACTCGGGGTAATTAGCAGGTTTTTACCCCATCCGCCAAACTTTGCTCCGATTGCAGCTATTGGGTTGTTTGCAGGAGTATTCTTACCCCGAAAGACGGCAATATTGTTGCCATTAGCAGCAATGGTAGTCTCGGATGTATTTTTGGGTTTTCATGGCTTAATTTTCTGGACCTGGGGCGCGTTTCTATTAATAGGTCTGTTTAGCACCTACGTACTCAAGAAGAACTACAACTTGACTACAGTTTTAGCGTCGTCAATCGGGGTGTCGGTGTTTTTCTATCTGGTTACCAATTTTGGCGTTTGGGTTGAGGGCATGTTGTATCCTCCAACTCTAAGTGGTTTGGCAAGTAGCTACACGAATGCTTTGCCGTTTTTTAGAAACACACTCTTGGGTGACTTGTTTTATGTAAGCGTCATATTTGGGGCATACGAGTTAGCAATCTTGTTAGCGCGAGAACTTAAATCTAAGCTATCATATGCGTAGATGAAAGTAGGTATTTTCTCGGGCACATTTGACCCTGTACATAAAGGGCATATGGCTTTTGCGGAGGCTGCTCTGGCCGAAGCGAAGTTAGATAAGCTAGTATTTCTGCCCGAACCCTCACCCCGCAACAAAAAAGAAGTAGCGTCGTTGCAACAACGAATCAAGATGCTGAAATTAACAATAGGACATAGAGGAAACCTAGAATTATTTGTAAGCCAGGCTAAGGTTCATTCTGTAGAACAAACCATGGAAGAACTATATACAAAATACGGCGAAAAGAATGATTTTTTCTTACTGATGGGAGCTGAAGTTTTTGAATACCTCGAAAGCTGGCCGAACCACCTCAAACTTGTAGCTGAAAACTCGTTTATTCTAGCGCTACGCAGTGAAGACGACGGCGAAATAGCAGTCGAAGTAGCGAAGAAATTACAAATAAAACCCCTGATGATAGCCTCATCTTTTCCAAGCATTTCTTCAAGCAAGATCCGCGAATTCATTAAACAAGGAAAAGACGTAGACGAGTTAGACGACTCTGTAATGAAGTACGCGAAAGAAGCCAAGATTTATGAGTAATGACAAAACAAACCAGCGCAATCGTCTTCGGGAAGCCCGTGCCCAGCTAAGCAGGGCCGATGTCGAAACCCACAGCGCGGAAATATGCGACAGGCTATTTGCCTCGGTAGATTGGGCGAAAAACCCAAAAGTACATGTTTATTTACCAATAGAAGCCAGTAACGAAGTAAACACATGGCCTTTGTTGGCAAAGCTCTGGAGTCTAGCTGAAAATATAGATGTATCCACGTCTATTTATGGTGCGAACAAAGCTATGCAACATGTGCAAATAAATCCCGACACCGAGTACACGATAGATGAACTAGGAATACCGGTTCCGAGTGCAAACTTCACCCAGGAGGTCACAAAGTATGATTTTGTCGTGATTCCAGTTCTTGGTTTTGACGAAAAATTAAACAGGCTTGGATATGGAAGAGGAGTGTACGATACGTTTCTAGCGAAACAAACAAAAGCAAAGAAAATCGGTCTAGCTTACGAATTTTCTAAACTAAGGCAGATCAAAAACGAACCACATGACGTACCCTTAAATGAGATTATAACAGAAGTAAAGTTATATAATTAATTATATAACTCGAAATTGAAATCTAATGTGAATGAGTTTCTAAATAAAGTAAGTGCTTTTCGCGGAATTTATTGAATTCTGATTTTTTAAATCCATTGCGCTTAATAAATGAACCGATTTTTTCGCTACCCAAAAAATGCGGCATCAGCACGTACGTAGCGCCAAGAGAATAAAGCTCAGATGCTTCGGCTGGGCTGTCGGCATGACAAATTAATACTGCCCGTGGGTTGTGTTCAACAACGTATTTCACCAGGTAAACATTCGTAGAGTGGTCGGTAATCGTGGAAATTATTAGTTTGGCATGCTCAATATTTACTTCTTCCAAAAGCTCTGGGTCAGTTGCGTCGCCATAAACATAGTTAGTCTTGGAATGGTCTAAGTGGTCAATAACCTCGGGGTCGTAATCTACCACCACGTATTTTTTATGCATAGACTTAAACACTTTCAGAAATTGTGCACCACCCTTTTGGTATCCAAACAACACCATGGCGTACTTATCGATAGGGCCTTCATGCTGAGATTTTCGCTTTTCAAACATAGCAAAATTCCCCTCGAAGAATTGATATATTTGGTCGGAATACATCATGAGATATGTCGACGCGGCGATAGAAATAAGCGCAACGAATGTGAGCATTGTAACTATATCTTGGCCGACCAGACCTTCCTGCAAAGCCAAGAAAATAAATATCAGAGAAAATTCACTGATCTGACCCATAGTTAAACCGGCCTTTAAACTAGTATTTTTGGTATAGCCCATTAGCCCCAGCGTAATCATAATTATTAATGGTTTCACGACCACAACTATGAATGAGATAACCATAATTGGCCTTAGTAAGTCACCTGTACCTTCTAGGATCAATTGTGCACCGATGTTAATGAAGAACAGGACAACGAAAAAGTCTCGTATGGGTCGTAGCCTTGCGCCAACTTCCTGTGCGTATGATAGCGATGCAAGTGCTACGCCCGCGAAAAGCGCGCCTACTTCTATAGAGAAGCCGGCTATTTCAAATAATGAAGCTATGCCAAGACCCCACCCAAGCGCGAATAAGAACAAGAACTCTTGCGAGCTAGCAACCAGCTTCGTGATGTGCGGAAAAATATAATTACCTGAAACGAATAATAATGTAGCAAGCAAAACACCTTTTACGGCTAATGAACCAAACTCCCCAAGCGCTAACGCGCCTTCACCGCTTGCCGAGAGGAATAAGAGTGCAATTGTTGCAACCACGTCCTGTACTAATAAAATTCCAATGGCAATTTTGCCGTAGAGTCGCGACTGTTCTTTTTTGTCGCTAAGCAGTTTAATGATGATGATCGTACTACTGAAAGCTAGCGCAACGGCTATTATCACAGAAACTTGTGCGCTGTATCCAAACAGTTGAGAGACCACAAATCCAAGAGCAGATGTAAGAAGAATCTGGATTAGCCCGACAAGCAGCGAGACCTTACCGAGTTCTTTCACGACCTTTGGGTTTATGCCCAGACCGACAATAAACAACAGTAGAGCAATGCCAATTTTCGAAAATACCTCAAAAGTACTCTCAGAATGGACGATATTTAATATAGCTGGTCCAACAAGAATACCGGTAAGAATATAGCCAATGATTAACGGTTGCTTTAAGAGCCGCATTATCAAGCTAACAAAAGCAGCGATAGCTATAATCAGGCTAATTTCTGTAAATAGTGAATGATCCATTAGCAACAGTATCTACGAAGCATTAGCTTGTATCAAGTGCAGCTCATTAACTAAGTAGATATCCTGCGAGTATGCCAGCGCAGATAATTAGTGCACCAAGACCAACTTGCTCTATGGCATCTACTAACGAACTCTTGCCCACAACGTAACCCTTATAAGCGCCTAGTAGGAAAAGAAGAGTAAGGGTAATACCGATGGAAACTAACATCGCCTCCGTTGTGTTTTCGATATAAATAATTGGTAGCAAGACAACTATGCCCATAATCGTATGCGCCATGAATTGCAGCGCTGCGTTAATAATAGGTTTTTTATAACCGAGCAGAATATCTTCGTGGTCTATTTCGTTATTGGTATGCTCCGCTGAAAATTTCCCGATGGCACCGTTAAAAGCCTGAACAATGAATGAAATGGTTGCGGTAGTAATGACGATAGTAACGTCAGCAGTGAAAATTAATAAACCGGCTGCAATGGCGGATGTGGTTGCTAGCCCACCTTCAAAACCAGAGAAAAGCGCCATGAAGTATTCTCGGTCGAATGGCAATCTTGCGAACCTTCTAAATAACATGTACAGATTTTATACGATTTCATATGCTCTTGTCACATAGTCGAACGTTTCACCACGCTTAAACGAAAGAAAATAACGCCCAGGTATAAGGTTTATCGTAAGTCGAGTATACTGAGGTTCAAGGAAAACGCTTATGATTCGTTATTACCACAAAACCCCAAAGGAAAAAACAACAAAAGAACTGGACGCTTATCAGCCAGGTTCTTGGGTGTACGTACAAGAAGCCAACCAGTTGGAAATCGAAAGCCTCATAGAAAAATTTGATCTAGATTCAGGCCATATTGAGGACGCACACGACAGCGATGAAATGCCTCGTCTCGAGCGAGAGGGCGAACAGACGTACCTTTTCACAAGGTTCGCACATACTGATTCGGACTTTTTCTTAACGACCACCCCATTGCTACTCGTATTCCATCCGGATTGTTTAATAACTATTTCAACAGAACAATTAACCGGACTAGAAGAGTTGACGAACGGCAAAACCGACATCGACACCTCGCAGCAAGGAAAGTTGATGCTCCAAATTCTTAATCGTATAGACGACAAATATGAAAAGCGCCTAAGCGAGATCAGTAAACAGATCAAAACAATCCGCTCTCACCTAAGAGTAGAAGAAATTCGGAATAAAGATTTCGTACGTTTTGTAACTCTTGAAGACGAACTAAATGAATTTATGACCGCACTTACTCCAATGTCACCAATACTCAAACGCGTAATGCTCGGTAGGCACGTTAAACTTACTAGCGGGGACAAAGAATTAGCCGAAGATCTTTTGCTAAATAACGAACAATCGCTTGCTGCTTGTCGTTCAAGCATTAAATCGGTCGTTAATATTCGCGAAGCTTACTCCACAATGATGTCTAACGATTTGAACCGAATTATACGAATTCTAACTGTACTTACTGTACTCATTTCTGTTCCAACGCTCATAGCAAGTATTTATGGAATGAACGTAGATCTACCGTTTGAACGTTCGTCTATGGCCTTCGGTGGGCTTATGGTTCTGTCCATTATATTATCGCTTTCGTTGATCTTGTATTTCAAACGACAAAAATGGCTTTGAGCCCGAACAGCAAAAAACAGCAAGCCACACTCTAAACTAAGCTCTTGACACCTAGAGTCGTATTTGAGAGTATATCTCTCGTTCAATAAAAATTCCTGCGTGAGGAAGATAAAAACAAACACGTTACCAAAACAAAATTAAATAGTATAAAGGGAGGTTGGCTGTGCCAATCGAAGTTAAAGTGCACTCGTCGCGTAAGCAACGGGTAGAAGTAGAGGCGCGTCCTGCAGACTGGCAGGAATATCTTTTAGTTAGTTAATTTATAAAATGATTCCCAATTGGTAAAGAATAGTCTCAACCAGGGGAGTCTTTTAGTTTTAAGTGATACCCAGCTCTCGAACAAAAGCCACACGGCAATAGTTTGGTGTGGCTTCATGAATTTGTTGGCAAAACCAGGGTATTACTGAAATCGAACTACAAATTATAGTTTGGTATAATTAAAACTTAGTGTTAAAAAAATACAACCAATACATATTGCCGCTAACATTTTTATTTGCACTGGGTGCTTTAGTTGCGAGCATGGTGCTGAGTACTGTTTATAGTTTGATACCCTGCGAACTTTGCTGGTACCAAAGAATATTAATGTTCCCAATACCGCTACTTCTTGGCATAGCCATTTTGAGACGTGACCATTTAGTGCATTGGTACGTGCTACCGCTGTCGATTGTAGGTATGGCGGTTGCTTCGTACCAATCGCTTCTACAATGGGGTGTAGTTGGTGAATCAAGCTTGACATGTAACGGATTAGTTTCCTGTGCTGATGCACAAGTAGAATTCTTAGGGTTTTTGACTATACCCTTTGGGGCATTTCTAGTTTTCTCTGGTATTACGGTACTAATGGTTGCGCAAGCGAAGTACGGTAAGGATATAAAAACTCAGTTCAAAGAGCGCTTAGAACTACTACTTAGGTTAATTGCCGTCATTGTTATTTCTTTGCTGATATTTTTTATTATCAAGAGGCTTGTTTCTTAAGCAAATCTTCATTAGGGCCAACCCAAACTGCTGCGACAATTCCGACTGCAAACATATGACCGAAAACTTCTTCTGGGCCCAGAGCTACTGCTGTCACGATCATGACGCAAAGAACCGTCAGTACACCCAAACGAGGCGCTTTATTTAGCACGAGAGTAAGTCCAACAAGGAGCTCGACTACGCCAGCAAGAATGATGAAATTACGATCATTCACGTTAAGGCCAGATAGGAAATTCCAACTATTTCGTTGCAGAAAATCATTGGACAAGGTTAAGTTAAGAAGCTTTTCGCTAAAAGCTAGAGTTACTAACGCAAAACCAACGAAAGTTCTAAATAGTGGTGAAGCAAGCCATTCACGCGTAGACAACGAAGAAAGTGGGTCGCTAAGCTCTGTTTTAACGCGTAGTTTCCCGGAACTAGCGAACAGAAGGAACAAGCCGGCACCTACATACTCAAGATGATCAAATAGCTGTATCGGCTCTGCTGCCGCCAAAATGCCCAGAGTAAACATTACTAGTAGTAACGCCCCAGCTGTACGTGTGAAAATACCTAAAAATAACATCAGTGCTACGCCAACTAGTACTGCATTAATAATCAAGTGAACAAACGCGTTGCCAACAATAATATTGGGTGCAAAAAGATTGTCTTCCCAAAAATTAAATACTATTAGAAACGCCATCGAAAAGCGCACAACCGTAGGCACCCAATTTCGCAGTCCAAGTAACTTTTCATCCAGCCTTTTATTAAGAGGCCTCGTTAATTTATCGATGAAAATCATAAGAAGTATTCCAGCGGCCACAGCGGCGACCACGACGCTCCACTCAGTTGAAGTTAAATCATGTAGCAGAGCCGAGGAATCGCTCTCGCTAAACCACTTAACATGCGCTAAACCTGAAAACATTCTTGCCCCTGCCTATAAGCGTTACTTCTTTTGATTCTAGCATGTTAACCTATAGGAGAATTAAATAAAACAAAAGTATTTAACCGTTTCTCCAAGGGGATTTATGCTAGAAGAATTAGCCGCAAAGATTCAAGGCGACACAGAATGGGACGAAGCAACAAAAGAGTTATATTCGCACGACACTAGTATGTTTGAAATAGTACCCGAAGCAGTGGTGTTTCCGAAAAACACCAATGACGTCAAAGCTGTAATTAATTTTGTTAACGAAAACAAGCAAAAGCACCCAGGTTTGGCGATAACCGGTAGAAGCGGCGGTAGCGATATGTCCGGCGGCGCCATTAACGAGTCGCTAATTATGGATTTCAAGCGGTACATGAATAATTTCGACGAAGTTCAAGGCGACAGCCAAGTAGCTCAACCAGGAGCAAACTATGTCGATTTTGAAAAGACATCCTTAGAGAAAGGCATGATCTTTCCGTCCTACCCGGCGTCCAGGGAGCTGTGTGCTATTGGCGGTATAGTCATGAACAACGCTGGTGGTGAAAAGTCTCTTATTTACGGCAAGACCGAAGACTACGTTCGGCGGCTAAATGTGGTACTGGCTGACGGAAACGAGTATAAAATTGAGCCACTAAATAAAGACGAGCTCGACAAAAAGATCAACCAAGGTGATTTCGAAGGAAACCTGTATAAACAAGTTTATGAAATGCTTGAACACAATTACGAAAAGATAAAAGCATCCAAGCCGAGAGTAACCAAGAACTCTACAGGGTATAAGCTTTGGGATGTCTGGGACAGAGAAACAGGTATTTTTGATATGACACAGCTCTTCGTTGGTTCGCAAGGAACGCTAGGTCTGATGACCGAAGTAGAACTCGGCCTGGTTAAACAACCAAAACACTCGGGAGTGTTAGTTGGATACGCCCGAGATCTTGAGCACATGGGCGAAATAATTGAAATCCTGAAGAAGCACGAACCAACTGCAATAGAAGCTTTCGACGAACACACAATTGGCTTTGCTTTTAGGTTCTTTTTAAAATTTCGTGAAGGGATTGGTTGGTGGGGGTTGTTTAAAACGGCTATACGACTAATTCCCGATGCATTTATATTGATGCGCGGCATACCAAAAATGATATTTATGGCGAGTTTTGACCATGACGATTATGACGTAATAAAGTCTAGACTAGATTCTCTCCGGGATGAAATAAAGGTTAAGCATTGGCGAATAACACTTGAAGAAGCCGAAACAGAGGAAAAAAGTGAACGCTTCTGGATGATGCGCCGCAAGAGCTTCAAACTGCTGCGCGATAATGTAAAAGGCGGGAAACACACTGCGCCATACATTGACGATGTAGTGGTTCCGTCCGAACATATAGCAAAATTCTGGCCTGAAATAAAAGCAATTCTAGACAAATATGAGTTACTCTACACTATTGCTGGGCATCTAGGGGATGGCAATTTTCACATCATTCCGCTTATGAATTTATCGGACCCGAAAGAACGAGCAAAGATTGAGCCAAGCATGATGGAAGTTCTAGATTTGGTGAAGAAATACGACGGTGTTTTATCTGGTGAACACAACGACGGCTTAATCAGGTCTCCGTTCCTAGAGAAAATGTACGACAAAGAAATTTTTGCACTGTTCAAAAAGACGAAGGAAATCTTCGATGCCGATAATATTTTTAACCCGCACAAAAAGACAGATTCAAGCTGGGAGTACACCAAGGCGCACATGCGCTCTCGCTATTAAGAAGTGAAGAGTAAGAGAATTATAATCGTTTAGAACTAATTTTAACGGAGTAGAATCAGTTAAGGGCGAGTTATAGTACCTTGATATTGGATAGAATTATCAAAACATGGTTATATAATTAATTATATAATTATTGAAAACTACTACTGTTAATAGTACACCTCTTACACAGCAACATGGTTATATAACTATTTTTGCGATTAATATTTTTTTGCTTGAACTAAGGGGTGGTGTCGACTTCGGCAGTGGTTGAGCTTGCAGCGTCTAGCGCATTTTGTAGGACGGTTCTGAATTCCTCAATAGTTCGGGGTGTCGGTAGTAGTGTGTCGTTTAAGTAAAAGGTAGGAGTACCTTTTACTCCGAGTTGCGTTCCTCCTGCTGCCTCAGTATTAATGCGCTCAAGTGCCACCTGACTTTTTGCGTCGGTTTTGTATTTTTCAATATCGAGACCAAGCTCATTAGCGTAGCTTTCGAAAATGCTAATAGCGTTCGAGGCTGAGGACCAAGACTGCTGCCTCACATACAGAATATCGTGCATTTCCCAGAAAGCACCTTGTGTGCCCGCGGCTTCAGCAGCCCTGTGTGCAGACATAGAATTCGGGTGAATAGACACTAGCGGAAAGCTTCTAGCCACGAATTCGACACGGTCACCGAATTCTCTAAACATTTGGTCAATTACTGGGAAAATAGCGGCACAAGCAGAACATTGAAAATCTGAGAATTCAGTTAAAACTACTGATGCGCCAGAAAGACCTCTTTTGTGATCTTCCGTCTGCACGGTAAGTATCTCTTCGGCATTGTTATTAGATTTATTGTTGTCACCCGAGCCTGAGAGAAAAATTAGTCCAACACTTGCAATCACCACCACAGCCAAAATTGCCCAAAAGCTTTTACCCATTTCTCCTCCAAATAATACTAATACGAGCATTATAACAGGGCTGTAAAATTAAGTTGAGTTGGAATACGCCGTGCCACTGCTGTAAAATCATAAGACTAAAGTGAGTATCATTCTTGATTTATTACTAGCGGCCACCCTACTTGGTTTTTCGGCATTATTCTCAGGCCTGACAATAGGTCTTTTTTCGCTGGACACTAACGAACTGCGCAGAAAAATGGAACTTGGAGATGTGCAAGCTACTAGACTCTATCCCGTTAGAGCGAGAGGTAATCAACTTCTAGTAACGTTAATTATTGGTAACGTTTTAGCGAACTCGGCTTTGACGGTGATACTAAACTCGGTAACAGCGGGTATTGTCGCAATACTGATCTCTACAATATTGATTACGACCTTCGGTGAAATACTACCAGCAGCGTTTTTGAACAAGCACGGTCTTCGTTTCGGCGCCAAACTAGCACCGCAACTAGGTGTTTTATTGAAATACACCGCCTGGCTTTCAAGACCAATAGGTGGTTTTTTAGATAAAACAATTGGCGACGAAACCATCAAGAAGTATTCAAAAGAAGAGCTCTTGAAAATAATGGACGAACACGTTGGTAAAACCAGCGACATTGAAGACGAAGATTTGAGTATCGCCAAACACGCACTAAGTTTCGCCGACAAACGAATCGCAGATGTAATGCTCCCAAGGAATGAAATGATCGCACTAAAGGAAAGCGATATATTAGGACCGAAACTCCTCGATCAACTTCACAAAAGTCCTGATTCTTCGTTCCCAGTGTATAGCGGTGGTAAAGACAACATGACGGGCACTCTTTATTTACGAGATCTTGTAGGGCTAGACCCAAAGATTACTAAGGTTCGCGAAGTTATGGACGCGGACGCATATTACGTGAAAGGCGACCAAACACTAGATCACGCACTGAGCGCATTTTTGCACACTAAACATCATTTATTTGTAGTGATTGACGAAGAACAAAAGACGCTGGGTGTCGTAACAATCGAGGATATTATGGACGAAGTGATGGGTCGCAAGTTCGAAGACAAATTCAATCGGCATGACGACAAGCGCGCAGTCGCAAGCATAGCTGGAGAAGTAGAGTAAATATTAACGACTCTATCTGATACAATTATTGCAATGAACAGCAGAGTTTTATCATCAGATGTGGCTAGTCACGTCGACGAAGAAATTTTAGTCCGAGGTTGGCTTCACAAAAAACGTAAGCTTGGCGGTCTAAATTTTATTAATTTACGTGACCGCAGCGGTTTGGTGCAGGTCTTGATTGAAGACAAAAATGAAGTTGAAAAACTCCGCGGTATGCAAATAGGAACGGTGCTAGAAATTACTGGAAAAGTTTTAAAAGACGACCGTGCGCCGAACGGCGCAGAAATTCACGAGCCTGCACTCACGGTGTTGGTGCCAGTTACAGACGAACCACCTATTGAAATAGACAAACCGATTGACCATACGCCTGAAAACTTCGACACGCTATTCGAAAACCGAGCTATAAACCTGCGCAATTTAAACGAACAAAAGATCTTCAGTATTCGTTCGTTGATTAATAAATACACCCGCGAATACTTTTATCAAAACGACTTCGTGGAAATTCAGACTCCAAAGCTACTTGCTGGTGCCACTGAAGGTGGTGCCGAAGTATTTAAGCTCGACTATTTCGGAAAAGAGGCTACTCTGGCTCAGTCGCCTCAATTTTATAAGCAAATGATGGTTGGAGTTTTCGAGAGAGTATTTGAGATTGGCCCAGCTTATCGAGCTGAACCCAGTATGACTACTCGTCACGTGACGGAAACCACCATGCTTGATATGGAGATGGGTTTTATCGATTCGCATGACGATATACTTAAAATGACAGAGGGTTTAGTAAACTATGTCGTCGATAAACTATGGAATGAACACGAAGACATGCTTAAATCACTAAACGCCACCCGACCAAAACTTACCGAAAGTTTCCCACGGTTTACAGTTGCAACGATTCACGAGCTCTATTCAGAAGCCAATAAAGAAGACACCACAAACGAAAAAGACCTAAACCCAGCCGAAGAACGTTGGATATGTGAGTATGCCAAAAAAGAACATGACTGCGAGGCTGTATTCGCTACGGAATTTCCGATTGAGGCTATGAAGTTTTACCATATGGTAAACCCCGATAATCCAAAAACTGTTATGTGGGCTGATCTGTTATTTAGAGGTTTAGAGATCGCCACTGCGCCTCAGCGTGAGCACAATTATGAAAAAATGGTGCAGCAGATTAAAGACGCTGGGCTCGACCCTGAACATCCTGGCTACAAGTATTACCTTGACGCCTTCAGATACGGTCTTCCGCCGCACGGCGGTTTCGGTTTTGGGATCGACCGTTTTGTTATGAAAATAATCGGTCTCAAAAACGTAAGAGAAGCAACGCTATTCCCGCGCGACATAAATCGTTTGGCACCGTAGCATGTTACTGAATTCTGCACAGATTGAATCAAGCTTAAAACAGCTACCACAAAATTGGACGGTGGTTGCGGGGAACAACCTAATAAAGGTTTTTGAATTTGACGACTTCAGCTCTGGAGTCGGTTTCGTCGTTAAAGTTGGACAGCTTGCCGACAGAGCAGATCATCATCCTGAAATAAAACTCAGCTGGGGTAAAGTAAAAATTACTTTGTCGACCCATAGCGAATCTGGCTTAACTCAAAAAGATTTCGATTTAGCGAAATCTATTGAAACGATTGAGCTTTAAGTTATTCGGTCCAGTCTTCAACGACCAGTTTTGTACCACGCATACGAACGACTAGTTTCTGATTGTCACGCCAACCCATGGTCCGAATATATTCGATGGGAATAGTAACGTAGTATGAGTGATTACTGGCGGATCCGATCTTACCAAGTTTACGTACGTAGCGCTTTGATAGTTTTTCTCGGGACATACTAACCTTTAGTTAAATGATGCTCTGATTATATAATTAATCATATAACTATTGCAACACTATTTATCCGGTAAGTATTAAACAAAAGCGTGATACAATTTAATAAGTTAATTAGGGCAAAAATGAACAAGGTTTTGAGTGTCGTCTTCATGGCAGGTCTGTTGTTTAGTGTCTCCGGTGTCATTTTGGCACAAGAAGACACAGACTTCGTTGAGCTTAAGAGCAGCAGCAATGACAGCCAAACAAAAACCTATCTGATACGTCTTGAAGAAGCCAAAAAAAGTTCGACGATAAGCTAGATCAGACCAAAGAGAATCGGATAATAAACGCATGTGAAATTGCACAAGCGAAGAAGGGAATCAATAATGGACGACAAAAAACAACAGGAAACACCGCAAACCCAAGAACCCGCCGACACTCTAGACGAAACTGCTGTACACGAAAAAACTTCCGAGCAAACATCTGCACCAGAATTCGCTCTGCCCGAAGAGGGGGCAGACAAACTAGAGGTTCAGCAGCACAAAACACCCACAAGCATTCATAAAAATCACGAAAAACAGCCGCCCTATGTGATTATTATCGCCCTACTGATAATGGCGCTTTTGGTTGGAGTAGGCATAGTGGCTTATTTGCGCTCTGAGAACACGAATAGTGGCACACAACAAGAGACTACAGAGCAAAATCAGATAAACAGTGACGCAGATTCACAAATAAATAATCAGCCGGCAACTGAAAGTGATGTACAAAAAGAAGTAGATAACATTGACTCAGTTATCAACGATCTTGACGAGTTAGGTGACCCGGAAAACATAGACGACGAAAGCCTTGGGCTGTAGTTGAAGTAGGGGACATTTAAGTGTACACTTAAAACTAGTTTCGGTTTTTGTTGGAAAGAAAAAATGCCTCGAGCTTACGTCTTAGATGAAAAAAACCACGAAGTGACAGTCGCTAAAAGTGACGAAGTGGTTCGAATAGAAGGAAATTATTACTTCCCCCCAGAATCTGTGAACATGGAGATGCTCGGTGAAAGCGATATGCACACAACGTGTTTTTGGAAAGGCCAAGCAAATTATAAAACCGTTAAGGTTGGAAACAAACAATACGTTGACGCGGCTTGGTATTATCCCGCACCAAATAAACTCGCGGTCAAAAAAGTCGGCAAGGATTTTTCAAATTATTATGCCTTTTGGCATGGGGTTAAAGTAGAAGCCTAATGAATAAACAATGGACACTAGTCACAGCAGGAATTATCGTAATTGTTATTGGTGCTGCCGGGCTATTCATAGTCTCTAGTAAAGAAGATCCGGCTTCACAAGCAACCTCAGAAGAAAATGTTGAGTTCCCAACACTATCAGACAGATCATTGATATATGAAGTCGCAGGGGTCCTAGATGACGTTTCAAATTCTGGCAGCAATGGCACGGCGGAGGCTACATATTTTGACGATGGCACATACGAATTGATTGTAGAATTTCAAGAACTGGCCGCCACATCGAGCGACGACTTTTACGAGGGCTGGCTAGTAAACCAAGCTACGAAAGATTTCTTTTCAACAGGTGTTATTAAGGTCGATTCGAACGGGCAAATGATAAATACATACGAAAGTAATGTAGATCACCAAGTTGCAGGCTACGATTTCTACGTTTTAACGTTGGAGCCAGATGACGGTGATCCCGCACCAGCAAAGCACATAATAGAGGGCAAGTTAAAAGTTGTAGAGTAGAAAGCTAAGCAACGCTGTGTGGGCTATTTTTTACGAACAACCATTTGTGGGTAGGGAATTTCTATCGAGTTCTCTTCGAAAGCTTTTTTAAGCCGTTTCCTAAGTTCGCCTGCGACCGCCCACTGGCGTGTTGGCTTGGTTTTACCGACTATCTTTATTTCCACCGACGAGTCACCAAAATGAGCTAACCGCAGGAAGTGAGGGGCTTCAAGAATGTCAGCTTTCCAATTCTGATCCTTTCCTATTTCCGCGCCGACTTCATTGACAACTTTTTCTACCTGGTCAATATCCGAATCGTAACTGACACCGATATTCATATTTATCTTAGAAAAATCCATAGTCTTGTTGGTAACTGTTTGAATGTTGCCGTTAGGTATGTGGTGTATGTTGCCATCCATATCCCTAAGCGAAGTTATGCGTAGGCTAATGTTTTCTACTTTGCCACCAACAGTGTCGAGTTGCACTACGTCGTCAATACGATATTGGTTTTCAACAATGATAAACAATCCGGCAATGAGGTCTTTAACAAGGTCTTGTGCGCCAAAACCAATAGCAATTCCTAGGATGCCCGCTCCAGCTATCAAAGGAGCAATATTCACACCCAGTGAACTAACAGCCATAATTATGGCAACAATCCAAACGGACAGCATTACGATAGAATTGATAATACGAACTATGGTTTTCTCACGGAGCTCATGGGCACGCTGAGTGGAGTCTTTATCTAGAGTAAGGCTTTTCGACACAGCTCTTTTAATAAAATACATGCTGAATTTATGTAAGAAAAGTGCACCAGCGAAAATTAGTGCGATCTTTACACCGGAGCTAAGAAACCAAGTCGAAATGTTATCCATTGTTCCTGCCTTATTTATTACATGTTAGTATAGCGAGATTAGAGCGAGTTAAACAATTATTAGGAGGAAAACATGACGTTTGATGAATACCATAAAAAAGCGCTAGCAACGGCCGACGAGCAGAGTGACGATGAATTTCAGATATACATGGCAAGAGTACTAGGTGTCGTTGGCGAAGCTGGCGAAGTTGCGGACAAATTCAAGAAAATAGTTTGGCACAAAGAAGGTGTGCTAAACAGCGCAGACAAAGAAGAAATAAAAAAGGAACTTGGCGACGTTTTATGGTATTTAGCCGCTTTAGCCGATGCGCTTGGCTACACGCTAGACGAAGTTGCAACAGCAAATATTGATAAACTAAAGTCACGAAAGAAAAAGAACACATTACGTGGTAACGGAGACAATCGCTAAGTGGCAAGAACGCCCAAAACACCCAAATACGAAGAGTTTGCTGAGTTCGCCAATACTTTTGTTTTTACCGAAAACACAGAGCACACAAACTATTTTAATAACGGAAAACCACTAATCTTAGAACTTGGTTGCGGCAGAGCTCAGCCCACACTTGTCTTTGCCAAAAAATACCCCGCGAAGAACTTCGTAGGAATTGATCTCAAGGCCGACAGGCTTTGGCGACCAGCAAAAACTGCGTTGGCAGAAAAGTTAGCTAATACGGTGTTCGTTAAAATGCACATACGCTTTTTAGATAGAGCGTTTAAAGAGAATTCAGTAGAAGAGCTTTGGTTAACTTTCAGCGACCCGTATCCGAAAGACAGACAAGCGAAACATCGGTTGACCCACCCCAATTTCCTTAAACTTTATAAAAAAGTTTTAAAGCAAAGAGGAATAATTCATTTCAAGACAGATAGTGTTAGTTTGTTTCAATGGTCGCTAGAGAAATTTGCACAGTGCGAAGAACTAAATATTGACGAAATATCGTTCGATCTACACGGAAAAAATGAAATTAGTGGAGACGCAAAAGTAGTTACGCAGTACGAAAACAAGTTCATTAATGAAGGGGTAAAAATTAACTATTGTCGGCTGTCTGTCTAAGCCAGTCGTCTAAATCACCAGCAGACATTCCAACGACTAAACTACCAGATTTTATATGAAAGCGAATTTTTCTTGCAAGTTCTTCATTCATTTTTGCTACTTCAATGAACGAACTGTCCGAGGTGGATTTTATTAGATCTGTGGGGGTTAGAGTTTTGAGATCTTCGGCTTCACGACTCAAATATGTTGGAACCCAATAAACTTTTTGAGCACCCCTAAAGCAATCTTCGTACCCTCCGTCTTCGAGTAGCTGATGTTGACGGACGTTTTGATGAGGCTGATAAATAACTACGACGTCATCGCTGAGCTCTTTTGCTAACTCTATCGTGCTGGCTATCTCGACAGGGTGGTGCGCATAGTCTGTATAGAAATTAGTAGCAAGTTTTTCAAAGCGTCTTTTTGTTCCGGGAAAGACATTCAACGCTTCAACAATTTTCATCTCAGGAATGCTAGGAAGAAGCCTGCGAATCGACGCTAACACAAGAGTTGCGTTAGCTTTATTGTGTTTTCCCGCAAGCGTTATTTGTGGGTTAACAGATGTCAGCAGTTCAAGATTGTTCGACTCCAGGCCGTCTTTTTCCCAAGCCAAACTAGAAGTTGATTGGTCGACAAATTCTTTGAATGCTTTTTTATAATCTTCCTTTGTCTTATATGTGTCGGAATGGTCGTAGCTTAAAGAGGTAATGACAGCAAGGTATGGTTTGAATTTAAGCATGTTTCGGTCAAATTCATCCGCTTCGTAAACGAAAAATTCACTTGTGTCGTCGTACTTAGCAGGTGGGCCGAAAGATAACCTAGTGCCTATTGAATAACTAATAGTCACACCAAGTTTCTCAAGAGCCCAGATAAACATACCCGTCGTAGTGGTCTTGCCATGGGTACCGGAGATTGCAACTAGTTTCATGTTCTTGTGTTCGATGAGTTTGTTGATAAGCTCGTGTCGTTTGACAGATGGAATGGCGTACTCCTGCGCGTATTTAAGATCTGCATGGTCGGCAGGCAAGGCCGCAGTGTATACAAACAGATCGATTTTTAACGATTGATTAACGCTATGAAAATATTCGCCCGATTGGTCTAGAGAAACGCCAATACCTCTTTTTTCCAAATCCTGAAACATTGGGCTCTTAACTATGTCGGAACCAAAGACGTTGTGGCCAGCGTCTTGAGCAAGCATAGCCAGAGGACCTATGCCAACACCACCAATTCCGGAAAAAAATATATTCATTACTACGCATTAGTATCTGTTATTGTGGCTTGACCAGCAAGTCGACCTTTCGTTTAGTAACCGTGTAACATAAGCGGTACAATGTATCTTGATTATGCTTGAAGTAGTCCACGCAGTTACTCACAACAAACAATTCTGGCGAAACGCAGATATGTCAGAGCTCGGCGAGCTGTATATTTCAATAACCCTTAAAACTTTCGCGTTTAGCATGATTGGGGTTTTTGTTCCGATTTATCTATACCAGATTGGGTTTAGCTTGCAGGAGATTGCACTATACTACGCCACGTACTTCGCTATTAGGGCGCCGTTTAATTTTTTAGCGGGTGAGTTAACGGCAAGGCGTGGTCCAAAACATATAATGAGTTATGCCTACGTACTCACCCTTGTTAATCTGGGAATGTTATTCACTATGGAATCTTTCAACTGGCCACTCTGGTCGCTTGCTATTGCTGCAGCTGCAAGTCTCAGCTTCTTTTTCACTGGCTACCATGTTGATTTCTCTAGAATAAAAAGAACTAAAGAAGTCGGCTCAGAGCTAAGCCATATGTATCTTCTGCAAAAGGTTGCTAGTGCGGTTGGTCCGTTGCTCGGAGGGCTGTTGGCCATGACCTTCGGAATTCATTTCGTGATAGGTTTGTCGATAGTTTTTGTACTTCTTGCTATCTGGCCCCTGATGTTAACTCGTGAACCTATGCGCCAACGCAGCAGCATGAGCTTTAAAGGTATATCACCACGACGAGAGTTTCGCAATATGGTGGCTTTTGGCGCCATGGGAATCGGCAGACAAATGGCTCTTAGCATGTGGCCACTCTACATTGCGGTATTTATTTTTACAGAGAACATATATGGAATGGTCGGTCTTGTTACGTCAATATCGGTAATATCCTCTATCGTAATGGCGAAGATGATAGGAACCTTAATAGACAACAACAAGGGTGGTGCGTTATTGGAGCATTCAACTGTGTTTTTGACGGTAATACACGCCTTGCGCGCTTCCGTCAGCACGCTTTCAGGGGTGATAGGCTTGAATATTTTGGGTGAGTTTAGCGAGACAGGAGTGATGTTGCCCTTAACGAAAGGTTTTTACGCTAGAGCAGATGGAGCTAAGGATAGAATAGCCTACGTGGTTATGATGGAAACGTCGATTGTTCTTGTCAGAGCGGTTTTCTGGCTATTTGTAGCGCTGCTACTTGTGAATTTAGATCAGCAGCTAGCGATGAGGGTTGTGTTTATTTTCGTGGCATTAATAACACCGTTAACTCTGGTACAGAACTTTAAAGCCATAAAGGTACAACGATGACAATTTCACTCAAGGGTTTTATAGCCAAAGTTAGGACTGCATTCAGGACTCTATACAGAGCCGTGTGGCATAACTATTATCCGGCAATTTTCATGGCAATTTTTTTCGGGCTGCTGTTTTTGCTGCAGTGGATATTTGAGTACGAACAATTCTATGAGGTAGTTGTCATGAACGATTCGGGACAAAGTGTCATAGAAATTGTTAATTTTTTATTCGACGCCCTGATGAGTCTTTTTAAGTACCCAGACGATTTAATACCGATGTCATTACTGATAATTTCGTTTTTCCAAACATCAATCTTAGTTATCTGGCTTCGCGCCAGGAAACTTAGAAACGCAGACAAAGTGCCGCTAGGGGCACTTGGGGTTGGTTTACTTGGTTCAGGTTGCGTGGCCTGCGCCAGCTCCCTCCTGGGCGTTATTCTTTCGGTTTTTGGTACAGCCGTGTCAGTAGCGTTTATTCGTGCTTTGGGCGACATACTTCTAGTACTTGCGGTACTGCTGTCTATGAAAGCATTTGTTGATCTAGGCGTGAAAACAGCGGAGTATTTCCATGAATAAAAGAAAGCTACATCACTACTGGGGGAGAGTTACTTCGGTTAAAACTTGGCATTTGATAGTGCTCGTAATACTTTTTGCGGCGCTTTCACTGTACGGTTTGAGGCAGAACAGTCTTGGGCTTGAACCGAAAATCCAAGCAGTCATAACTGCCGACAAAAACAACGAAGACATAGACGTAGCCGTGAACGAGCTCGGCGACTACGTTGTTCATCATATGAATGCCGATCTACCAAGACCTATTCAATTAGAGCATAGCTATAAAAGGGCGGCAGACAAGGCCTACGACTTAGCGTTAGAGGATTTACGCAGCGGGTCGTTATTAGAAGAAGCAAGAGAGGTCTGTGCGCAGCTAGGCGTTATTGTGTCGGCTGGCCCTCAGTGTATTCAGGACTATTTGGATAAAAACTGGAATCCCCAAAAAGGTACGTTGGTGGTCGATCTACCTGATTCATCATTGTTTACATACAATTTTGCAGCTCCCAATTGGAGCCCAGACTTAGCCGGCTGGTCCATTTTCGTCACGTTTGTTCTGTTGGTAGCTATAAGCAGCAGACTAATAGCAGCAAAAATAGTGAAAAACATCCTAAAAAACCACTAAAAATAACACCCCCAAATTCCTTTATGGGGGTGTTATTGTGACTAGTACCAGTCTTCTGCTACTGGTCTTCGCTATTGTCGTCGCTTTGGTATTGAACAATTGCTTCGGTGACTTGTCCGTCCGTTTTCAGATTTTCCCAGAAAACAATTTTATCTGCGTTAATAAACATCCTATCTTCTGGACCGTGCAGTTCGTTTCCTAATTTTGCGAGTGAAATTTGCTGCTGCGGATCTTCACTCTGATCTGGCTGAACTTGCTGATCTACCTGTAAGTAGTAGATGTCTGTAAGTTGCGCGTATTCACTATTTAGGTTAGCTAACTTACCGAAGTAAACTTGGCCATTGTCCAAGAACACAGCTTGGTATAGGTTGGAGTTTACAGTGTTTGTAGTATCGAAGCTTTTCCAGACACCCGCTGCTAATGCAGAGGTTATAGATAGCGCTGCGACAATTAGCACAATCACTAGTAGCTTACTTCCAAAACTTGGTCTGTCATTCTTTTTGTTTTTAACTGGCGCTGGCGCACTGGTGTGATGAGGTGCGCTAACGGCTGGTTGTGGTTGACGTGAAAAACGTTCCATTATTCCTCCCTTTATAGTCGTTAAAATTTAGTTTAACGCATATGCTTGTAGTGTTCAATCATAAGTTTGACAAAGCGCCCACATCTATAAAATATTTGACAAACAGATGAGCGTCAGAGTATGTTAGGGGTACAAAAGAACTTAAGTAGGAGGTGAAATGGGATATTCACATACAAATTCAAAGGGTGTAACTTATTATCTACACTCAAAAGACGTAGTACTACGCGGTGGAAAAGAACAAACAATTTTTTACTTTGCTAAGGACGAGCGAGACAACACCTCTGACCTGCCAAAGGATCGAGAAGTTGTAGAGAATCCACGAAACGGCTTCCTAGTAGTAAAGAAAACGAACAAATAGTAACTTTTCTTTATCAAGCATCTAACCCTCGGTTATACCGAGGGTTTTTGCTGTATAATCGAGTAAACATGACCAAATAGCTCATGAAGCTATGAAAAAGAAATTAAATTATTCCAAAATTGCATTTGCAAAAGGTTAATATGGAACAAAATATCTGGCACAGTCTCAAAAAGCCTTTTTTTGTTTTGGCACCGATGGACGACGTTACAGATACGGTTTTTCGCCGTGTAGTGTCCGAAACAGCAAAACCGGACGTGTTTTTTACAGAATTTGCTAATGCAGACGGGCTACAATCCGCTGGGCGCACAGCTGTAGCACAAAAACTCAAATTTACAGAGGCCGAAAAGCCTCTAATTGCACAGCTTTGGGGGATGAAACCAGAAAATTACACCAAAACTACCGCAGAACTCGTAGAAATGGGGTTTTCAGGGGTAGATTTGAATATGGGTTGTCCTGTCCGCAACATCATCAAGCTTGGAGCTTGTTCTGCACTTATCAACAACCACGAATTAGCTAAAAGCATCATTGCGGCCACCGTAAAAGGCGCTAACGGCAAGATTCCTGTTAGCGTGAAAACTAGAGTTGGTTTCGATAAAGTAGATATGGATTGGATAAAATTTCTGCTTCGTCAGAATCTCAGCGCACTAACAGTCCACGGGCGCACAGCGAAGGAACAATCGAAAGCTCCTAACAACTGGGAGTTAATAGGCGAAATACGCCGTGTACGCGACGATATCGCCCCTAGAACGCTAATACTTGGCAACGGGGACGTGTTATCACGCAAACAAGGAGAGGAGCTTGCCCAGGAGTATGGCTTAGACGGGATCATGATTGGGCGCGGAATATTCCAAGACCCATACGTATTTTCCAGGGACAGTCCCTGGAAACAGATGAAAACAGAAGCAAAGATTGAATTATTCAAAAAACACATTAGTTTGTTTGAACAGGAGTGGGGGGACAAGAAAAATCCGGCCGGCTTGAAGAAATTTGCCAAAGTTTATATTAGTGGGTTTGACGGAGCGAGCGAGTTAAGATCTAAGCTTATGAGCTGTAGTTCAGCCACAGAACTCTACAAAGCTCTAAGCGGAGCATAAATACTTGCAAAAACGGTAGTTTTGTGATACAATAGGCTTATGGACATTCGCCCAGCTAATCCACAGTGGCTTTACGGCAACCTTGCTGAAGAAGAAATAACTAGAGAAGAAGCAATGGTACAAGAACTGTTTTCAGTAGCAACCGAAGTGGTTGATTCACAGTTGCTGATTGATGACGAGTTGGTAGGCAGAGAAAGAAAGTACGGTGAAGTTTGGGTGCATAGCGTAACTCGAAATACCCACAGCCTTGAAGACTACTTAGTTAGGGCGGCTGAGGCACATTCGAGAGAGACAACAGGGCCACCCGATTACCAACGGTATATGAACGAAGCCAAAGTAATATTGCTTAAAAGAATCGATGGATATGCCCAAAGAGCAAATGAAGAAATTGAAATTATTGACGATGCAACAAAAATTTTTGATGAGTATGGCGCAGAAACTGCACCCTCTGAATTAGTTCGACAGGAGAATACTCATGACGGCAGATCTCTAACTGACATTGCGTTGAAGTACGCAAGACTACTTGATAATGCCTTGGAGGCTACAGATCTAGATTCTGTACTTAGGTTTAAGGAGAAGATAGAAGGCATCACTAGTGACATAAAAGGCGCAGACCCTGAGAGTATGAAATTCTTTGAATCGTACCTCATTCTCGTCCGGTCGGCAGCAAAGAAAACAGCTAATTCGTGGAAGAGTATTCACGAGTCTGTTGAAGATTCAAACTTCAATGTAGCGAGTAAATCAAGAGCTGCGAAACCTTCTGATCGTGAACGAGCATATGTGATTGATGACGTACTGCGTTATTAGTTTGAAATAATCACACTAAGCCAAAGAGTGTTCCCAAAATGCCTACGAATTCGGTATAATCATAAGCAAATAATCAGGAGAGTTATTAGCTATGTCTGATAATGCCGAAGTTAGGCTATGAACAAAGTTAAATCAAAGAAAAAATCTCCAGTATTCAACTGGAAGGTAATTGTCGTGATGGTGTTGGTAGTTGCAACACTTGTCGGGGGCTTGTATTACTGGAATGAATCTCGTAAACCAGACACCCCAGAGACAGTTGCTACTAAAGACCAAGAAGAATCAGCAAGAGTAATTTCATCTTTGAGCTTAGTTTTGTTCACAGACAGCAAAGAACAACCAACCGTGGCTAGAATAGAAGTCCCCGAGGCACTAAAGAAAACCGATGAAGATTTTTACAAGAACGCCCAGGTGGGTGATTACCTAGTGCTTTACCCAAACAGGGTGGTAATTTACCGAGAATCGGAAAACTTGGTTGTCAACGTTGCGCAGATTGTTAACACAAGTGACATTGTGCCAAATAACTAGAAAACGGCGTTTACAAACAAACTATAACAGCGTAAACTTTAAGTAAACACTTAAACAAGGTTCACCAACTATGACCAGTAAAGTTACATCAGCAGATTTCCAGGAGAAAGTATTAGACGCCAAAGGTGTAGTTTTGGTAGATTTTTGGGCTGCGTGGTGTGGGCCGTGTATTGCACTCGCGCCCGTGTTGGAGCAAGTAGGGGAAGACGCTAAAGATAAGGCGACGATTATGAAACTTAATGTCGACGAAAATAACGAAATCGCTCATAAATACCAAATTCGTAGCATTCCCAACGTAAAGATCTTTAAAAACGGTGAAGTAGTGAAAGATTTGGTTGGGCTAATGCCTAAAGAAAGCTATCTGGACGCCATAGAATCGTTAGCGCAGTAGTTAAGATAAACCCAGATTAGATAAACAAAACGAAAAAGCACCCGAAGCGGAGTGCTTGTGTAGCTTTTTTGGTGGGGATGGTTGGGATTGAACCAACGACCAATCGGTTATGAGCCGACTGCTCTAACCACTGAGCTACATCCCCATGTGGCTGGACAAAACGAGTATAACAGATGTACAAGTCCTGGTATAATCTTCTTAGCACAAGAAGGAAAAACAAACATGGCAAGAAACAACCTCAAAGAGATTTTTTCTCTAAACAGCCTACTTTATTTGCTGGCGGTAGGAGTAGCCTTTGTTATTGTTTGGCAAACGGCGATTGTAATTTTGGATAACTATGCCCTGCAACAACAAGTGGATGACCTAAAAGAGGAGGTTGCGGTTCTAGAACTCGAGAACCAAAGACTTGGCTTTAATATTGAATATTACAAAACAGACGCCTACTTAGACCTAGCTGCAAGAGAAAATTTTAATTTGAAAGCACCGGGTGAAAAAGTGGTTTATGTCCCTAGAAGTGAGATAGAAAGTAACGGTAACGATGCAAATGGTTCGTCGAACACGACAAACGAACAAAGCAGCGTCAATTCAGGCTCTAATTTAGACCAGTGGCTCCTTTTCTTATTTGGCAGAGAACCTTCTTGACGCGAACCCCCTACATCTGTTAAGTTAAAGCCCGTTCACTTAAGATAACGCGGGGTGGAGCAGTGGCAGCTCGTCGGGCTCATAACCCGGAGGTCGCAGGTTCGAATCCTGCCCCCGCTACCAAGATGAAATAAAACAGCCCTTCCTTCTGGAAGGGTTATTTTGTTTCATATCTTTTGGTAACGTGGACAGAATCCGAACCTGATTAGTTGCTTTAGCAACCAGGTTCGGTGGAGCGACTGAACTCGCAGGTGCTTGCACCGAGAATGAAGGAGCGGAAGAGGCAAAGCCGACATCCTGCCACAATCCCACTCGCAATAAACTGCGAATGGGTTGCGGCCCCGCCTCAGCTTAGTGATTTTTATCACCCAGGCTTCCGGCCTTGCAAAAGTCCACTGGACTTTCTCATCCCGCTACCAAGCTACAATCTCAAGCTATTTTGGCACAAGCGGTGCGTACCGCCTCTGACCACGTTGGAAAGGCGTGAACCGTTGATTCTATATGGTTTACCGTAAGTCCGTGGTTTATTGCCAGTGCAAGCTCGTGAATCATCTCCCCGGCATGGGGTGAAATAATACTGGCTCCGACGAGTATTCCACTTTGCTTTAGTGCAATGACTTTGACGAAGCCGTCTGGCGCGTCCGATGTGTTGGCTCGACCCAGAATAGATATTGGTGCAACGCCTACATTTACTTTCATCTTTCGGGAAAGTGCTTCTTGCTCGGTTACGCCGACTGCAGCTATTTCAGGTGAGGTAAAAATGACGCGGGGAATAGCATGGTATTTGGCGATGACTTTATTTTTGTTCAAAATGTTGTGGGCAGCAATGCGGCTTTGATAAGAAGCAACGTGTGTAAACATATATTTACCTGTAATATCGCCAGCGGCATAAATATGTTTGGCGGAAGTTTGCATATGATCGTCGACAGTTATTCCATGTTTGTTGTATTTGACACCTGCATTCTCTAGCCCTAAATCGGTGTTTGGTATTTTCCCAGCTGCAATTAATATTTCGTCAACTTTAACGGTGTAGGAATGTCCACCTTTGTCGAAATGGACCTCCTTTTTGCCTGCTTTCTTTTCTACCCGTGTGACCTGCGCGTTTGTATGGATTCTCATTCCTCTGTCTCTTTCGAAAAGCGCTGCGGTTGTGTCACCAACATCTGCGTCTTCACGGAATAGGAGTCGTGGGGCTATATCTGCGATATGAACTTTCGTCCCAAACACAGAGAAAAATTGCGCGAACTCGCAGCCGATCGCTCCACCACCGACAATAAAGAGCAATTTAGGTGGCTTTTTTAAGTCAATGGCTTCGCGGTACGTTATGTAGCCAATTTCTTCGATGTTTTTAATAGGCGGTATGAAATTTTTTGTTCCAGTAGCTATAACAAAATTCTTAGCTACGTAGCGTTTTTTGTTAATGCTAATTGTGTGTGGGTCAATAAAGTGCGCATGACCCTTAAGGACAGCAATTCCTTCTGTACTATAAGCTCGTTCGCCTTCGGTTACCCCAGTCCGAGTAACAGCTAAGTCTTTCCATTTATTGATTGCGGGGTAACTAAAATTCGTTGCCGAAGCCCGTATTCCGTATTTGCCGCCGTTCATCGCAGTCTCATAGATTTCTGCAGAATGCAGCAAAGCTTTAGTAGGTATGCAGCCGTAGTTTGGGCATTCACCCCCAAGTTTTTCTTCCTCAACAATGGCAACTTTTTTGCCTGCATTTACAGAAATGTGTGCAGCTACACCACCACCAGCACCACTTCCGATGGCAATAACGTCGTAATCGTAATGTTTTGGTTTAGCCATTATTTGTGAAGATCCTTATGTACACCGTACAGATAGCTTGCGTCCGAGTTGTACGCGGCAAGATGTTTCGTAGCCTGTATGCGTATATCACGAGCAGTGACCTCATGCTTTTTCTCTAACCAAGTATTTAGGTGTTTCACTACACGCTCAGCCACCAGCTCTGCTTCACCTTCCGAGGCTCTAACAGACAAACATGCTGAGTAAATCGAAGCGTACAACTTCTTTATGTCGTATGGTTCGCTGTGGCCCTTTCGTTTGACGATGTGTTTCATGTTTGCTCCTAATTTACCCGAAATTAATGGTTCCGTTAGAGATGAGAATAAGTATCCACGCCAAAGACGCCAGCAAAAGACCCATGAACAGTCGCATAGTTCCTTTAGATTCTTCTTTCCATTTTGCTACAGCACTTATCTTGGCGCCACCAGCTATCATGAACAAAATGATTATCAACGGCAGAACAAATATGAAATTGTACAAAACCATCAAACCAAACGCTACGAGATTGAAATCTATTCGCAAGATAGTTATAACAGCTAAGTACGGAGCACCCGTACAGGGTAGTTCAATCGCAGCGACGAAAGCACCTAAGAACATAATTCCGAGGAACGATGTTTTAGAGGTTGAGAAATCGTGAATCATGTTTGCGAATTTTTTAGGTATTTGAAGGCTGAAACCCTTGCCGTACCAAAAGTAATCTTTTATTTCTAAAACACCCGCCGCCATAACCAGCATTCCTACGGCTATGGATATGTACTCGGCTATAACAATTGGTATTTCGGAGAAGAAGTAGACCAATCCCAACCCAGCGATTAGATAGGTGATGAAAATGGCGAATATGTATGCGCTGCCAAGCATTAACAGTCGCTTGGTCGAATGCCCGCCACCCATAATCACCGAAATCATAAGTATGAGTACTCCGATTGCACAGGGGTTTATCGAATCTATGGCAGCTGAACCAATGATGATGCCAAGTGTAGGTAGGTCAACCATTAGTGCACACCTCCGTCGTCGTGGTCGTCAACATGTTCATCGGTTTGTTCATCATCGACACGAAGGTCTGCATTTGGGTCTGCCCCGGTTCCAATAGGCGTGTAATTGATTTGCTCGATATCGCACAAATCTGTTCTTTCGGGGTTTACACCAAATTCTACACACCGAACTACATCACGCGTTCCGTATTCTTCACAAAGCCTGAAAGTTTTTTCCTTAAGAGGGCCAAACTCTATAATGATGCAATCTCCTGGTGGCACAAGTGCCTCGGGGGACAGAGTGTATGAAGCGGGGTTTTCAAGTTTAGTCTGTTCATATGTATTGTCAGTTTTGTTGAATTTGTATACGAAAACTTGAACCTGGGCAGGTTCTCCTGAACATGTAAGTCCATTGGCGGTATCTACGTAACGAACCCCATTTTTAGTTGTGATTAAATCATTTACAGCGCCCGGGTATGAGTTGGCAGGCCCGTCACCGTCAATTTCTTTTGCAAACACTGAGCCTTCAAAATTAACAGGAATAACTAAGGTGGTGTCAGTAAGCTCACTGCCAACGATATCCATGTACCTGCCTAACGACGCGTCGATTTCGGCATCTACTACAACCCCTTCTATATGTAAACGGCCATCGTTATGCTCGTGGACAGAGCCTGAGCCGACTTTATTTGAAAAGCCTGTTGGGTCTATGGGTTCGATTTCATTGTCGCAAACCCAGTACTCTAGGTCTGCGTGCCAATGTACTGGCCCGCCGGAGTCTGAAACAACGTTCAGATATATGGTCGAGGCAGCCAACATGAGTGTTGAACTAACCATTATGAAACTCATCGCTATGAATAAAGGCAGTTTCAATTTCTTAGTCTTACCGTTGGTTAAAATGGCCACACCAGCAAGCGCAAGCAACAGTAGTGCAGAAGCGACTACGACACGAAGCGACCATGAAGAAATATCACCCTCAAGGTTCTGGGTTTCGACAGGCAACTCCTCGACTGCATGTTCTACCGTGTGTCCTGCTTCTGCTAACAACGATATAACTTTATTAAACATTTGTTTGTATACCCACCCGCACTTATTCTTATTTACGCTTACGGTTAATTTATCATATACTGACAGTAATCGTCAAAAGAGTGGGAGCATGTTTAAGTGCAGGAATCTTACAAACAAAAAACAGATGTCGTGCTTAGGAATTTGGAAGTAAAAGAAGCAAAGGGTTTGAACCCAAGGGAAGTGAAAGCTCGCCTCGGTAAATATGGGCAAAACATCCTCCAAACAGATAAGAAAATAAGCCCACTTAAACTATTTTTAAGTCAATTCAACGATGTATTAATAATTGTTTTAATAATCGCTGCTTCTGTTTCATTTGGCCTTGGTCAAATAGAAGAACATGGTAGCGTTACCGAATCGTTGCTCATTTTTGCCATTGTGATTGCGATAGCCGTAATAGGTTTTCTAAATGAATATAAGGCAGAAAAAACCGTAGAAGCCTTAATGAAACTAGTTGGTAGTACGGCAAGAGTTCGTCGCGGGGGCAAAGAGGAAGAGGTCGCGACAAGCGAACTAGTGCCAGGCGATATTGTGTTATTTGAAGAAGGTGTAAAAGTTCCTGCCGACATAAGGCTACTCAAGGTTAAGAACTTAGCTGTCAATGAAGCTAGCCTTACCGGGGAATCGGTTCCAGTGACTAAAAATACTTTTGTACAGGGTGAGACAGTTAGTCTTGGCGACCAGAAGAACATGCTTTTTTCAGGGACTATCGTCACTGTTGGTACAGCGGAAGGCGTGGTCGTCGCCACAGCTAGTAAAACTGAAATAGGCAAAATAGCCGACTTAGTCAACGAAGTCGAAGAAGAGATGACACCTATGCAAAAGAAGCTCGACGCTTTGGGCAGAAAGCTCGGTGCAATAATTTTGGCGATAAGTCTTGTTGTGTTCGTTGTTATTTTTTTCTTAGACAAAGACATGCAAGACGAAACAACGATACAACGGCTTATTCTGGCATTTACAGCTGCGGTAGCGCTAGCAGTAGCAGCAATACCGGAAGGTCTCGCGTTCGTAGTTCGTATATCACTGGCGCTTGGAGCGCGGCGAATGGCTGCGAAAAACGCCTTAGTTAGAAAGTTATCTGCCGTTGAAGCTCTTGGGTCGACCGATGTTATTTGTTCGGACAAAACCGGCACTTTAACTCGTGGTGAAATGACTGTGCGTGAAATATATTGCAGTGGTCAAAAATATACAGTTACAGGTACTGGCTACGGCATAGAAGGCAAATTCCGACTTAGGGGCAAAGACTTCAAAGATTTTGACAAGCTTGCACCGCTGCTGAAAATAGGCATGGTAAACAACAATGCTCATGTAAAAGACGGTGTAGTGCTAGGAGACCCAACCGAGGGTGCTTTGCTCGTTGCTGCCGAGAAAGCAGGGCTCGAACACGAGTTTCTCAGCAAAAGTTTGCCAAGAGTAGACGAAGTTCCGTTTTCAAGTGATCGCAAGATGATGAGCACTGTCCATAAAGCCAAGAATGGGTATTACATCGCATCTAAGGGTGCCCCGGACGCAGTTCTCGCCAAATGTGACCGTATCTACAACAAAGGTAAAGCCGTAAAACTAACCCCAGCTCTTAGAAAAGAGGTTCTCAGAGAAACGTCTGCGATGGCCGAGAACGCACTAAGAGTACTTGGTTTTGCATATAAAGATTCTAAAACACCTCTAAAGAAAGAGTCTGACATAGAATCAAAACTAATTTTTGTAGGACTTCAAGGAATGATGGATCCGCCACGCGAAGAGGTGAAAGAAGTGATGAACCGCGTTACCGCAGAGGCTGGAATGCGGGTGATAATGATAACCGGCGACCACGTACTCACCGCCCAAGCCGTAGCCAAAGAAATAGGTATTACGGGCGACGCAATCACCGGAACAGAGCTTGATCAACTGACCCAAATAGAGTTTGAAAAAAGGGTTGAGAAAATATCTATTTACGCACGCGTTAACCCAGAGCACAAGATACGTATTGTCGAAGCACTAAAGAAACATGGCCACCAAGTAGCAATGACGGGTGACGGTGTAAACGACGCGCCTGCCATCAAAGCTGCCGATATTGGTATAGCGATGGGCATTACTGGTACTGACGCAGCCAAAGAAGCCGCTGATCTCATACTATTAGACGATCAATTTCTGACGATAATAAATGCAATCGAAGAGGGACGAGGTATTTTTGATAACGTGCGTAAATTCGTTAACTATCTCCTTAGTGCCAATATTGCGGAAGTTCTAACTATTCTTGGTGGAGTTGTTTTGATGGGCAGGCTTGTTATGACTGCCGCCCAGCTGCTCTTTATTAATATTGTTACAGACGGCTTGCCCGCTGTTGCTCTGGGCTCAGACCCAGCCGAGAAGGGAATTATGCGTTTCAAACCGCACCGTTTTCAAACGGCAATTGTTGACAAGCGAATGTGGGTAGAAATGCTTATTTTTGGATTCATGATGACAACAGTAATACTTCTACATTATTGGTGGATAGATACGTCCACGGGTGACGGTGTAAGGGCGGTTTCAGTGGTTTTCACAGCAATGGTCATTTACGAGATGGTTAGGCTAGTAGATATACGCACCGACTACACGATCAAATGGTTTTCAAATCCATGGCTTAGTGTGGCGATAGTCATGTCGCTAGCTTTACAGCTCGCGGTACTTTATGTGCCTTCGATAGCTAATATATTTGGTGTTGGGCCCATTGCCGCAGCAGATTGGATCATTATCGGTACGGCCTCAGTTGCGATGCTGGGAATCATGAAACTGGTAAACGTACTACTTGATAGGTATTTAAATGAATCAAAACCGCAACACGGAGCAGAGTATTACATAAACGCATAAGAAAATTGATAGCATAAGCTTATTGACAAATAGACAATAACGTGCTAATGTTTATGTACAGCTCAAGTAAACACAAAAACTCTGAGCATTCATTAAAAACAAAACCTAAAAAGAGATCCCGGAAATTGTGGTACCAACTGTTATCCGCGTCGGTTACGTGGGTGCGGACGGTGCTACAGTCTCCGGGGTCTCATATAGGAAGCAAGGAGCAAGATGGCTATTTTAGGTCTTAAAGACGAGAAAAAGCTAAAGAAAGACACTAAGTCTGGTTCGAAAGCCGACGAGGCTTCGGATATCCTTAAAAAGATGGAAGAGAAAAAAGAAGCCGGCGATTGTCCTTTCTGTTAAGTCAGCGAAAGTAGATATAATAAAAACGAGTGAGAAATCGCTCGTTTTTAATTTTACTAGTATACAATTAAGAAATGTCGCACATACATACACAAAAAGGTCAGCACGATCACACCGTAGGCATGTATATATTTCGTGAAGACGGGACTCAACCACGCCTAATTCTCCATATGCACAAAAAACTTGGTATATTACTACAATTTGGTGGTCATGTAGAGTTAAACGAAACACCGTGGCAGGCTGTAGTTCATGAGATCAAAGAAGAATCAGGATACGACATGAGCCAGCTGAAAATCCTACAGCCCAAAAACAGAATTACTGCACTTACAAATACCATTCTTCATCCGTACCCTGTTGTGCTAGAAACGCATAAAATTGGAGAAGACCATTTTCATTCCAACGATGCATTCGCATTTGTTACAGCCGAAGATCCTGCGCATGACGTTGACGATAACGAATCCAAAGACATTCGACTTGTAACAGCGGCAGAACTAGCAGCGCTCACCGATGATGAAATCCCCATATCTGTCAAAGAAATCAGCCAATTTATTTTCGACAACTATCTAGATGATTGGGAACGGATTGATCCAGCAGTATTCGACGCCTAAAAAAAAATGACCACATTCATGATCATTTTTTGGTAGCAGCGGCGGGGATTGAACCTGCGACCTCAGGCTTATGAGTCCTGCGCTCTAACCAACTGAGCTACGCTGCCGTAATTAGCGTATGAAATATAACAGATTACACCCTTGGGGTGCAATTGTACCCACAAACGTAAAAGTCGATATATAATCATTGTTTATGGAAGCCAACTTAAAACCAGGCAAGTACATTGTAGCTGTTTCAGGCGGCGTAGATTCGATGGTTTTGCTGGATTTGCTGCGAAAACAAGACAATCTTGAACTGGTTGTAGCACATTACGACCACGGTATCAGAACAGACTCGGCGAAAGACAGACAATTGGTTCAAAAAACTGCCAAAGAATTTAGCTCACAATTCGAAACAGAAGAAGGCCATCTTGGCGCAAACACCAGTGAGGCTAAGGCAAGGGAGGCTAGATATGCTTTTTTGCGCAGGGTGAAAACCAAGCACAGCGCAACTGCTATTGTGACCGCCCATCATCAGGACGACGCAGTGGAAACGTTGATCATCAACATGTTACGGGGTACAGGTAGGCGTGGAGTGCTCAAAGAAACTGACGAAATTAAGCGTCCCTTACTTAGAACTTCGAAAAAAGAAATCTTAAAATACGGCGCAGTTAATAATATTTCGTGGCATGAAGATAAGACTAATCAAGACACCAAATACCTTCGCAATTATGTGCGCCGGGTGTTACTGCCAAAAATGAAAGCAGCAGATCCAGATGTAGTAAATAAACTACTCGACTCGAGTACATTGCTCCGTGAAATGAACGAGGAGATTGATACAGAAATAACTAAAATCCTTCGTAACCATTGTCAATTAGACAAAACGAAGATTGAAATCCCGAGACAATGGCTAGTTATGCTACCCAATGAAGTGGGCCAAGAAGTGCTCTATGAATGTGTGAGAATACTTGATCTACGCTCAGACGTTAACAAGAAAAATATCAAGAATCTTCTTGTTTTCACAAAGACGGCAAAAAATAATAAACAAATGCCAGTTAGCAAAAAAATAACTGTACGCACAGAACCATCAAAAATAGTTATGGAACTGGTATAATCTTATGATTGATACAAAAAAGTGCTCTCAAAACTAAACTCGCTAGAGTCATTATAAACAAGGACAAAAAATCGTGGCAAAGACCGTGAATGTGAAAAAACCCAACAACAACACTCGTAATGTTGGTTTTGTGATATTAGTTATACTTTTTGGGGTTATAGCCTACAGCTTGGCCAATGGTACAGATCCTCAGCTTGACGACACAACGCTCTCAGAAGTGCGAACAAGTGCAAACAAAGGAGAAGTTGACCTAATAGAACTTGAAGGTAACGACCTAACAGTCACCTATATTGGCGAAGAGGACCCCACTAAAATATCGGTAAAAGAGCCTAACTCAAGTCTTAGCGAACAAGGTTTCGATGTTAGCAGGTTTAAGCTTAGCGTTACTGAAGAAAAAGACGGAAGCTCTGTCTGGTTCAATGTATTACTAACCTTCTTGCCCGTGGCTGTTATTATTGGATTCTTTTTGTACATGATGAAGCAAGCTCAGGGTCAGGGTAACCAAGCAATGGGGTTTGGCAAAAGCAAAGCAAAGCTGTTTGGACCAGAGAGCAAAAAGAATGTTAAATTCGCAGATATCGCTGGTACTGAAAACGCCAAAGAAGATCTAGAAGAAGTCGTAGACTTCCTTAAACATCCCAAAAAATTCCTAGCAGTAGGCGCTAAAATACCCAAAGGTGTACTACTAATCGGTTTGCCTGGAACTGGGAAAACTATGCTGGCGCGAGCTGTAGCCGGTGAAGCCGGAGTACCATTCTTTTCAATTTCAGGTTCAGAATTTGTAGAAATGTTTGTTGGTGTTGGTGCCTCGCGGGTAAGAGACTTGTTCTCAAAAGCCAAGAAAAATGCGCCGTGTATTATTTTTATTGATGAAATAGACGCTGTTGGACGTAAGCGCGGCAGTGGCATGGGCGGCGGACATGACGAACGCGAGCAAACACTTAACCAGATACTTGTAGAAATGGACGGATTCGAGCAAGGCACCAACGTAATAGTCTTAGCCGCTACCAACCGTGCCGACGTATTAGACCCTGCATTGTTGCGACCAGGGCGTTTTGACCGAAGAGTAAACATTGCTTTACCAGATCGTAAAGACCGCGAAGCAATTCTTAAATTACATTTCAAAGATAAACCTACTGAGAGTAGCGTGGATCTGGATTCTCTTGCGGCCAAAACTGCTGGAACCAGTGGAGCTGATCTTGCAAACATAGCAAATGAAGCAGCCATACTTGCTGCTAGGCATAACAAAAAAACAATCAACAACGACGAGGTTACCGAAGCGTTCGAAAAGATAGCCATTGGTCCAGAGCGAAAAGGTAAAGTCATGAGCGAGAAGGAAAAAGAGATTACCGCATACCACGAAGCAGGACATGCAATTGTCGGCCACGTACTACCAGACAGTGACCTCGTGCACAAAGTAACAGTAATCCCACGAGGCGGAACTGGTGGCGTAACTTGGTTTATACCGCCGGAAGACAAAAGCTACCACTCTGTAGTTGAGTATAAAGACATCTTGGCCAGGATGATGGGTGGAAGAGTGGCTGAAAAAATTATTTATGGTAAGGACCGCATTACAACTGGAGCTGGTAACGACTTACAAAAGGCCACCGAATTAGCCCGAGAGATGGTTATAGAACAAGGCATGGGCAACAAACTTCGTGACCAGGTTTTCCATGAAGATACTGGCGGAATGATGATAGACCGAATGGTTCATCAAAGACCATATTCTGAAGAAACCGCCAGAATAATTGACGAAGAAGTCGAGGGACTTATTAGAGAAGCAGGGAAACGCGCCGAAGAAGTTTTAACAAACAACATGACTTATCTTAAAAAACTTAAAAGTGCATTGCTCGACAAAGAGACTATCGAAGCAAAAGCTGTTATCGAGCTTCTCAAAGGAACAAAAATGCCCGCAAAAGCCATTCTTCATTAACTCTGCCCGGGCATCTACTTCGGTCAATAATTATGAAATCCAATCTGTAGTAGCTATACTAAGGACAGACAATATAATAAAAAAAGTTAATTCCACATGCGAAGATTTCTAGATAAAGCCAATCGTAAATTTACAATCGGATGGGCAGCTGCGCTTCTTGCTGGCTCTGCACTTCTTGCGAACCTCTTGGGGTTACTCCGCGAGAGACTTCTTTTGGCAAATTTCGGGGTTGGTGCTGAAGTTGACGCCTACAAAGCAGCCTTTGCAGTACCAGATTTCATGTTCTTCTTATTGGTCTCTGGTGCGCTCAGCGTTACGTTCATACCTGTCTTTACAGAGAGAATGATTAAGGGCAACAAGAAATCTGCCTGGGAGCTGTCGTCGAGTTTGTTGAATTTTTTGGCTCTTATTACAGGTGTGGTCAGCATACTGATAATTATTTTTGCACAGCCACTTCTTGAATACTTTGTTGCACCAGGCCTAGACGACGCAGCGATATCTCAGGCAGTAATAATGATGCGTATTATAGCTCTGAACCCATTTCTTTTTTCTATCTCAAGCGTACTAACCAGTCTTCAACAAGCAACAGGTAGATTCTTTTTCTACGCCCTTGCTCCTTCGGTTTATAATTTGGGAATTATTTTCGGTATCTTGGTAATAGCGCCACATTTTGGAATTGAGGGCGTAGCTTACGGTGTGTTCATAGGTTCTATTGCGCAGATGCTAGTAGCAATACTCGGCATGAAAGGAACAGGTTTCAAGTATTCACCACAGATATTCTGGAAAAACAGAGGTTTCTTAAAAATCCTAACCTTGTTACCCGCCAGATCGTTAGACCAAGGACTAGATTACTTCAATCACTTAGTAGGCATTAACATTGCGTCTAAGATTCAGGTCGGTGCGATTACCGCGTATAGCACGGCGTTTACACTTCATTTAGTTCCAATAGGGCTAATCGGCATTGCTATTTCTACTGCAGCATTTCCACGCATGAGTGAACGCTTGAGTCAGGGCAGACCGGATCTGTTCAAAAAGGAGCTCATGAGCATACTAAGAGTAATTATTTGGCTATCTTTACCAGTGGCAGTAATAGCATTTTTGGCACGAGGATACTTGGTCCGTTTGCTAGTAGCTAGCGGCAACCCTACGATTTCATTAATACTTGGTTCTTTGGCGTTGGCGGTCCTTTTCCGTTCAGTATTTCACATTATGGCCAGAGGTTTCTATGCTCAGCAGGACACTAAAACGCCTCTGTATATTTCTGTGGTAGCAGTCACAGTAAATATATTATTGGCGGTTTGGCTAACGAGACCAGGTGCTTATGGAGTTGAGGGTATAGCCATAGCTTATTCAATAACCGCAGTACTGGAAGTACTAATACTTAGCATAGCTTTATCCAAGAGGCTCGGTGGAGGTATGTTTACGCTAGATTTCGCAAGAAGTGTAACCAGAATGGTCTCCGCAGCAGGCCTCAGTGCGTTTGTCACCTACATCTTTATTGCGTTCTTATTGCCGCTCCATGCAACCGATGTCGGCTTCTTTGTGCTCGTTCCAAAATTTATTCTCATAATAGTAGTCAGCTTACTAACGTACTTACTATTTAGCTATATCTTCAGAGTTAGAGAGTCGCTGCCAGTGGTTGAAAGAATAAAAAATACATTGTTCAAACCGATAACTCTTCAGCAGTAAAATTATGAACCAAGATCGTATACGAAATTTTTGTATTATTGCCCATATCGACCACGGGAAAAGCACTCTTGCAGACAGGTTGCTCGAACTTACCGGTACAGTCGAGAAGCGCGACATGAAAGAGCAATTGCTTGATCGCATGGACTTAGAGCGTGAAAAAGGCATTACTATTAAACTGCAACCAGTTCGCATGGCGTATAAAGACTACGAACTAAACCTTATAGACACTCCGGGGCATGTTGATTTTTCGTACGAAGTTTCTAGAAGTCTCCAGGCATGTGAAGGCGCACTGCTAATAATTGATGCTACGCAGGGGATTCAAGCCCAAACACTAGCCAATGTCTATTTGGCCATAGAAGCGGATTTGGTAATAGTTCCTGTGATAAATAAGGTCGATTTAGCTGCGGCAGATGTAGACAAAGTTTCTGGAGAGGTTGTCTCGCTGCTGGGTTGTAAGAAAGACGATATCCTTCTGGTCTCTGCTAAAACAGGCGAGGGAGTAAAAAAGGTTCTTGAATCAATCGTTGAAATTGTTCCACCACCCAATGGCTCACCTGGGGGCTCGACCCGTGCTTTAATATTTGACTCGCAATATGACGAGTACAGAGGAGTTATTGTATATGTACGTATTTTTGATGGTCAAATTGCGACAAATTCGCAAATTCGACTTATGGCCACCTCAACCAATGGAATTGCCCTGGAAGTTGGGTCACTAACACCCGAAACTAGTGAATCGAAAGATCTAACCGCCGGGGAAATTGGGTACGTTGTAACAAATCTCCGCAGTGTTCACGATGCAAAGGTTGGTGACACTATTACACTTAGCAAACACCCAGCGAAAGAATCACTTCCAGGCTACCAAGACGTAAAACCGTTTGTTTATGCCGGCGTGTTTCCTAGCTCGAACGAACAATATCCTCATCTTAAAGACGCTTTAGAAAAACTCGAGTTGAACGATTCAGCCCTTAGCTATAGCGCAGAAAACTCGCAAGTACTGGGGTTTGGTTTTAGGGTAGGGTTTCTTGGTCTTTTGCACATGGACATAGTGCGCGAGAGGCTTGAACGCGAATACGATTTAGATCTTGTAATCACTAACCCATCGACCGATTATCAAATAGTTATGCTCAGCGGTGAGGAAGTTACCATTAGAAGTGCCGCAGACTTGCCTGATCCAGTTCAGATTCAAGAAATAAAAGAGCCTTGGATAAAAGGCGAAATCGTTTGCCCGAAACAGTACGTTGGCTCAGTGATTCAGTTAGTAGTTGCTGCGCGTGGTCTACAGAAAAGTGTCAATTATTTAGATGACCAGCTGGCAATGATAGATTTCGAAGCACCGATGGCAAACTTACTTACAGGTTTTTACGATCAGCTTAAAAGCACTACTTCAGGTTATGGCTCGTTTAATTACGAGCTAGGAGATTATCGAAGCGAAAATCTGGTGCGGCTAGATTTTCTGGTAGCAGGCGAGGTAGTCGATAGTCTAAGTGCTATGGTCCACCGTTCAGAAGCAGATGGAATTGGACGCGAAACGGTGAAAAAACTCCAAGAAGTCATTCCCAGACAACTTTTCCAGGTGTCCCTGCAGGCGGCAATCGGCAGCACAATCATTGCTCGCGAGAACATTTCGGCGCTGAAGAAAAACGTAACAGGGCATCTGTACGGCGGTGACGTATCAAGGAAGAAAAAACTTTGGGCAAAACAAAAACGAGGCAAAGCCCGCATGAAAAAATTTGGTAAGGTCGAAATTCCTACCGAAGCCTTTACTGTCATGCTGAAACGAGATTAATGCTCGTGGTATAGTGTGTGCACAATGAAGCCGCAATTAAAGTATTTTGACCAATTTCAGGCAGTACTAAAAGACTATCAAATAAGCGATCAAGGCAAAGAACTTCTTAAAAAGACTAAGCTTGTATTGCTGGCGTCTCCGACCTCTTCTGGTCGCAATACGATTGCTCAAGAACTCCTTAAAACTGAGAAATATGAATACATCCTCTCGGACACTACCAGGCCAAGACGTAAGAATAACGGGGTTATGGAGCAGGACGGTGTAGAGTACCGGTTTCGCAGTGAAGAAGAGGTACTAGACGATTTGAAGAATGGTCTTTTTTTAGAAGCTGACATTATTCACGCACAACAAGTTTCCGGCATAACCTTCCGAGAACTTGAAAAGGCGACCAACCACGACAAGATTGCTATTGACGAGGTTTACTACGTTGGTGTCGACAAAATAAAGAAGGTAAAGCCGGACACTTTCGTGCTTTATATTTTGCCGCCTTCATATGAAGCGTGGATGGAGCGCCTACTAAAACGAGGAGACATGAGCCCTGACGAAGTAAAGAATCGTTTGGTAAGTGCAGAACTTGAATTAGAGTCAACTCAAAACAGAGAATATTATCAGTACGTTGTGAATGACGATCTTGAAACTGCAGTTAAAACAGTGCGCCGAATAGTGGAAAAAGGTGAATACGCCGACGAAGAGCATGTAGCAGGTAAAGAGTTAGCGTGGAAGTTGCTTTCCCGTGTAAAACAGCAACTTTATTCTTAAAGAAAGTTAACTTGTTGTATTTAATAATTAGTAACTAGAGGTTAGAGAGAACGGGCCACAGTGGACACAGAAAAAGAACTGAGTATATTAATCCGCGAGTATGAAGTTCGTGAAGCTGCTCAGGATATTTTTAAAAATACTGAGCCATATATTTTGTGTGGAGTTACAGCAGCCGGAAAGAATGTTTTAGAAAAGTACCTTATTAACCACGGTTCTTTCGTAAAGGTTGTTACGCATACCACTCGCAAAGCAAGAGTGGGCGAGGTTGACGGTAGAGACTACTGGTTTGTTAGCGATGAACAAATGCTTGGTTTGGTGAAGCAACACTCGTTTATTGAGACGGAGCTAATACACGGCTATAGCTATGGTATAAGTGTTGCAGCAGCTCGAAAAGCCGTTGAGTCAGGCCGCAACCCCATGCTAAGTGTTGATGTAAACGGCGCAGCGAAATTAGCAAAAATTATTCCAGGTGTTCGGCCGATTTTCATGATACCGCCAAGCTTTGATGTCTGGATGCAAAGACTCGGAGCTAGGTCACTAATTAGCGACGGAGAGCGAGAAAGGCGCATGCATAGTGCGAAGTTAGAACTAGAGGCAGTACTGAGTAACCCTTCGTTTGTAGTTCTCGTGAATGACGATGTGGCACGCACAGGCCGCGACGTAATTGCCGGATTCTCTACAAACGAAATGCTGCAGCGACCCCATAGACAAGCTGCCCAGGAATTGCTTGATTATATAAAAAATCAATAGACTCTTCAGTAAGAAACAGCGTGCAAAAGGGCGATATTCGCGAAAATAAAGCCCGTTACACCCCCTAGAACCCCTGTGGAATCAATTCATTAGCACTCTTGACCCTGGAGTGCTAATTAGCTATAATTGCTTGTGTATTAGCACTTTGGGGTTCACTCTGCCAACTGGCTTTGTGGTTTCAGGCGCTTTTACGTAAAGAATTGTTCATATGACAGATAGACAAGAAAAAATACTAGCAGCAATAGTGGAAGAGTATGCCGAAGTGGCGTCTCCTGTTGGTTCTAGTCTTTTATCTAAGATGTTTGACGTGTCGCCTGCAACAATCCGCAACGATATGATGGTTCTCGAGCGAACAGGTTTCATCGCTCAACCTCATACATCGGCCGGTAGGACGCCTACCGATAAGGGTTACAGACACTACGTCAATCAACTATCTGGGGTAGAAAACAATACAATCGATCGCAGTGCGAGAGCGATTGACACGCGGGTAACTGCAGCAGGCGGACCCGATTTAGCCATACGTACGGCCGTCAAGTCGTTGGTAGAGCTAACTAATAACATTGGTCTAGCAACAATTGACGGGTCACTTTATGTAAGAGGATTTGCAAGCCTATTTTCACAGCCAGAGTTCACAACAACAGAGACTGTTAGGCAGATGGCCAGCCTAATCGACAATCTTGAACCATGGCTTCGGGAGACAAAGCCTAACGAAGCACTGAATGTCTACATAGGTCGGGAAAATCCTATAGGAAAATCTTCACAAAGCTCATTAATAATTTCCAGGTTTCGTTCGCCGTACAGCGACCAAAGCTACATAGGAGTGCTGGGTCCAACCAGGCAAGATTACCGCACCGTTATGAACCTAGTAAGTTATACGGGAAGAATGCTCGAAGAGGCATTAGTTTAATGGCTAAGACCAAAAAACAACTAGAACAGGCACTTGGCGAGCTAACTGCCGATTTGCAACGAATTCAAGCAGATTTCGTGAATTTTAAACGGCGCAGTGAAGAAGATGTAGCGCGGAGTCGAATGAACGGCAAACGACAGATGGTAACGGCTCTTCTGCCGGTGATAGACAATCTTGAACGGGCATTGTCTCACCAGCCAAAGGAGCTTAAGAAAAACGAATGGGCTCAGGGACTCAGTAAAATTGCCCTACAGCTAACCAAAAGCCTTGGCGAACTAGGTGTTTACAAAATAGATACCACGAATCAAGAATTTAATCCTGAATTCATGGAAGCAGTTAGCGTTGAAGGCGAAGGAGACAAAGAAATCGTCAGCGAAGAACTCCAATCTGGTTACATTTTGAACGAAGAAGTAATAAGACCAAGTATGGTCAAAGTTGAGAGGAAATAATATGGGTATATCACCCGACACAACCGAGCAAGTAACCGCCAAAAGAGGAATCTATTATGGCCCAAACGTAACGGTAGATACGATAGCTAAGAGGGGCGGAGTAATGAACAGTCAAGACCTAAGGTATCTTGCGTTTCTGGTTGCAAGTCACTCAGGTGGAGAAATTATGCCGAGTCAGTTAACCGGCAGTCTAGCCAAAATGGCTGCGCTCGACGGAGATGACCCTGGTATAAGCGAGCTTATCAAAAGACTAGATATTGACAGCGTAGACGGTTGGCAAAAGGACTTTAGTGGTATCCCTGATAGTGAACGAAGAGAAGCGATAGATGATTTCGTAGAAGAATCTCTAATTACTATGCTTAGATTTCAAGCAGAATTAATCAATCCATCAAACTAAAGGAGAATAACAATGGGTAAAATTATAGGAATAGATTTAGGAACAACTAACAGCGCAATGGCTGTTATGCAGGGCGGTGACGCAGAAATTATTGCCAACAAAGAAGGCAATCGTACTACACCGAGCGTTGTTGCTATCAATAAGAACAAAGAACGTCTTGTTGGCCAGGTAGCTAACAGGCAAAAGGTTACCAACGCCGAAAATACTATTTTTGGCGTAAAGCGACTAATTGGGCGACGTTTTAAAGACAAGGAAGTCCAAAAAGACATCAAGCTGATGCCGTTTGACATAGTCGACGCCAAGGGTCATGTGAAAGTGAAGATGGGCGAAAAAGATTACAGCCCAGAAGAGGTTTCAGCAATGATTCTTAGCAAACTCAAGGCTGACGCCGAAAGCTATCTCGGGACAGATGTCACCGAGGCAGTCATTACCGTGCCTGCGTATTTCAACGACGCCCAGCGGCAAGCTACCAAAGACGCGGGTAAAATCGCGGGATTGGAAGTTAAGCGAATCATCAACGAGCCAACAGCTGCAGCCCTAGCCTACGGAATAGACAAAGACAGCAAGAAGGAAGAAAAGATTGCAGTTTTCGACCTCGGTGGCGGTACGTTTGATGTTTCCATCCTAGACCTCGGCGACGGCGTCTTCGAAGTTCTTTCTACTAATGGCGACACCCACCTAGGCGGTGAAGACTTCGACATGAAAATAGTTGAACACTTCCTGGAAGAGTTTAAGAAAGAACATGGCTTAGATCTTCACAAAGACAAAGCAGCCATGCAACGGCTCAAGGACGAAGCAGAGAAGGCGAAGAAAGAGCTTTCTACCACCGCTGAAACCAACATTAACTTACCATTTTTGACCGCTGACGCCGACGGCCCTAAACATTTTGAATACAAGATGACCCGTGCCAAGCTAGAATCTCTAGTAAGCGACATGATCGACAAGGTTGTTAAACCTTGCGAGAACGCCCTGAAGGACTCAAAACTTAAGAAATCTGATATTGACGAAGTGATTTTGGTCGGTGGCATGACCCGTATGCCTGCAGTTGTAGCCAAGGTTAAAGAAATCTTTGGCAAAGAGCCAAAAAAAGGTGTGAACCCTGACGAAGTAGTAGCACTGGGCGCAGCAATTCAAGCCGGCGTACTAGCAGGCGACGTTAAAGACATCCTGCTTCTAGACGTAACGCCACTTTCACTGGGTATTGAAACACTAGGTAGTGTGACTACTAAGCTTATTGAGCGAAACACTACAGTTCCTAGTTCGAAGAGTGAAGTATTCTCTACGGCTGCTGACAATCAGCCACAAGTAGAGGTTCATGTTTTGCAGGGTGAGCGAGAAATGGCAACCGACAACAAATCACTGGGTAGATTTGTTCTAGATGGAATCGCACCAGCACCGCGCGGTATACCACAAATTGAAGTGACCTTTAACATCGACGCCAACGGCATCTTGCATGTTGGCGCCAAAGACAAAGGTACCGGTAAAGAACAGTCGATTACAGTTCAGGACAGTGGCAATATGAGCAAAGAAGACATAGAAAAAGCTCAGAAAGAAGCCGAAGAACATGCTGACGACGATAAAGCCAAGCGTGAAGCCATAGAATCAAAGAATTTGCTTTCCAGCACTATTTATAACGCCGAAAAATTGGTTAAAGAAAGCGCTGACAAGCTTTCCGACGAAGACAAGAAAACAATCGAAGAAGCAGTCGAAGAGGCAAAGAAAGCTGAAAGTTCAGACGACAGGGAAGAAGTTGAAAAAGCTCTTAGCGCCCTAAACGAAAAGATTCAGCCAATCGGTGCCAAAATGTACGAAGAAGCAGCCAAAGAAGCTGAGGCTGCTGAGGAAAAATCAGACGATAAAACGGACGACGAGAAACCCGGTGATGACAAGAAGAAGTCTTCAAAGAAAAAGGAAGAAGACAGCGTTGAAGGCGAAGTAGTAGAAGAGTAAGCTTTTATACTATGTCTAAACGGGATTACTACGAAGTACTGGGTGTAAACAAGTCTGCCTCCGCAGACGAGATTAAGAAGTCTTTTCGAAAGGCTGCTATTAAACACCACCCAGACAAAGAAAGCGGCTCCGAAGATAAATTCAAAGAAATAAATGAAGCTTACGAGGTTCTGAGTAACCCCGACAAACGCCAGCGATACGACCAGTTTGGTCATGCTGGCGTTGGCGGTGCTTCCGGTGCCCCAGGCGCAGGTGCGTATGGGCCTGGGTTTGGCGGGTTTGGCGGTGGAGGCCAGAGGGTTAATGTAGATTTCGGTGATCTAGGACTAGGTGATATATTTGAAAGTTTTTTTGGCGGTGCCCCAGGCGGTGGCCGCGGAAGATCGCGTGAACCTAGAGGCAACGATCTTCAGACGCAGATTAGCCTAAGTTTCGAAGAAGCAGTTTTTGGCACCGAAAAGACTATGAAAATTGATATTGAAGACACCTGTTCTCACTGCAAAGGCAAAACAGTCGAGCCAGGGCACGAACTCAAGACCTGCCCGACCTGTGAAGGTTCTGGCCAAGTTACTCAGGTGCACAGAACTATTATTGGCAACATCCAACAAGCTCGAATTTGTGAAGCCTGTAAGGGTCGCGGTAAAGTGCCAGAGAAAATCTGTACGGTTTGCCATGGTTCAGGTACTCAGCGAAGCAGAAAAGAAGTCAAGATCAAGATTCCGGCTGGTATTAACGACGGAGCGACAATTCGCCTGCGCGAATACGGTGAAGCAGTGGCGCACGGTAAAAAAGGCGACCTTTACGTGAATATTCGGGTCAAGCCCCATAAACAGTTCACCCGGGAAGGCAGTCTTATTCTGAGCGAGCAAAAAATTTCGATGAGCGAAGCCGTGCTCGGCGCAACAATAGAGGTAGCAACAGTAGATGGTCCAGTGAAAATGAAAATTCCAGCAGGGACGCAGAGTGGAACAGACTTTAAGCTTTCAGATCACGGGGTTAAGAGTGCACGTGGCGACAAACGTGGGGCACATATTGTGCAAATAGATGTGGAAATACCAAGGAAATTATCTAAAAAACAAAAAGATCTCTTCAAAAAATTCGCCTCCGAAAAGGGTAAAAAATTATGGTAATAACACAGCCACTTGATCAATCCCCTGTATAATTAGGTTCAAGATGCTAGATATCGTAGCTACGGTGGATCTTTATCTGTAATACAGGTGCCGACAATCTCACCGGAAATCTAGTCGGCGAGAGCATAGTGAATAATTTCCAATAACTAAGTATGGGTCAAGGAGGCATATGTTTATGGCGAAAACTGATAAACACATCGAGATAGTATCATCTCCGGACAAGTATCTGAGCTCAATGTATTCTGAAACAAGGGAGATGGTCAAAGCAGTGCTGGAACAATACTATACAAATGTTGGTATCACCTTGGTGAATGATTCTGAAGACTTAGAACAACTAATTGAGAAAAATCCTGATCTTGTTTTCACAGGCATAAAACGAGTGCCTCTCGGAAAGCATAGCTCTGAGAACGATGAGTATGTCTGGGTTTCTGGTTTTCTTGAAGATAGAGGCGTCACGGTAACTGGGTCAGGGCCAGGCGCATTAGAGCTAGAGCTGGACAAGGCTAAAGCGAAAGACGCCATAAAAGCAGCTAGTTTAACCACCTCGTCATATTTCATCGCAAAAGTTGGTGAATATACAGACGAGTCTCAGTTGCCATTTAGGTTGCCCATGTTCTTAAAGCCACACAATAGAGGTGGTGGAACTGGAGTTGATGGTAGCTCCGTCGTACGTAGTTTTGCTGAATTTTTGAGGAAAATGGAGTCTCTAGCCGCTGAATCAATAACTGATGTATTGGTGGAGAAATATCTGCCAGGACGAGAATTTACGGTTGCGGTTCTGCGGGATACCAATAAAGATGGACTAATGATTATGCCTATAGAAATAATTGCTAGTAAAAATGATAAAGGTGATAGAATTTTGGGTGAAAATACAAAGAAAGAAGACACCGAACAGTTTTTTGCTGTTCCAGAGGGGCATGTTCGTACGTCAGTTGTCGATCTTGCAAGAAAGGCTTTCAATGCTCTGGGAGCACGAGATTATGGACGAATTGATATCCGCCTAGATAGTCAGGGCGACCCCAGTTTCATAGAGGCAAATTTAATCCCCGGTGTTAGGCACGGTTATTTCACAAGAGCATTTAAGATTAACACTGGCCGAAGCTATGACGAGATGATTCTGCATATTGTGAATCTGGCTCTTAGTCGAAGCAACTAATTAAAGAATGACTGTAGCTGTGATTATACGAGTTGTTATATCTATTACTACAGCTTAGGAGACAAAATACAACTGAATTTAGCTAGTCCTAGCCATTTTGTGGTGTTTTGTAATACTATATGATTATGAAAACAGTACTGTTTCTTTTTACCACAGAAAGTATTTCTTCGGGTATTTCCAATCCAGAAACATTGCTAGGCATTCTAAATAAGGCGTCAAAAAATACCACATATGAATTCACAGTATTTAATAAGCTTGATTACTCTGTGTCTCAATCGACAGCCAGTATTGTTGACACAGAAACCGGGAAAGACATAAAAAATTATGATTTTGTTTATTTTAGAACGTGGATGGAAGCCCCTGATCAAGCTATGGCCTGTGCGATATACTTAGACCAAAATGCTGTACCCTACGCGGATAGCGAGTCTATCGGTTTTGGCTCGCTCAGCAAGCTCACTCAATATTTTAGACTATGGCAGCATTCATTACCGTTTCCAGCGATTAGAGTTGCACCGATCTCAACAATCGAAAAAGATGCAGGAAGGTTTAGCTATCCCATAGTAGTTAAGGCGACCACCGGCAACAGGGGTGAGAACAACTATTTAGCAGTCGACAAAAGTGAATTGCTTGAGATTTTAAAGAATGAGACCGAGACACAATATATTATTCAACAATATATTGAAAATGATGGCGATTATCGTGTTTTTATTGTTGGCGGAAAAGTGCGTTTATTAATATACAGAAAATCAGTTTCCTATTTAAATAATATATCACAAGGCGCAAGCGCCGAACTTGTTGGGTTGTCAACACTCAACAACACGCAAATTGATGATTGCATAAAGGCCGCTTCAGTCATGAAGAGAGAGGTTAGCGGGGTAGATTTGGTAATTTCTAAACACAACGAAAAGCACTATATATTTGAAGTTAATCGTTGCCCTAATATAGGTGTTGGCTCATATCCTGAGAGAAAGGCAAAAGCGCTTGATGACTATTTCCAATCAATGATTGATGAACAGCGTTAAGCAAATGCGTCATCACAAGAGGACCGTTAGTTGACTTTTAAGCGGTATTAGTTACAATTACGTAAAAGTAACACCTACGGAAAAACCTAGAAAACAAATTTTGTAACAAAAACCGAAATCTGAGATAGAGATTTTATAACCTTTGGAGTCGCGATGGATCAGTTTTTAAGAGACAAGGAAAGGAACACGGTGCTCATTGTGAACACTGTGCATCCACGCACCCTAAACGGTACAGTCGAAGCAGTTAAGAGCCTTGAAATCCTACTAAAGCGCAAGATGCACGTTATTGTCATCGTAGAACGACGCGACAAGAAAGCAATAAAACAAAGAAGCATTTACCCGAAATCATGGAAAACACTTATTGTTAACACTAAGTCTGTAATGCAGCTAGAAACAGCGCTCAAACCCTACAGAGAGAACATAATAGCCATTACATGTCAGTCAGAAAAAGCGATTCCTTTCTTAAGAAACATAATCCCACAGGTTCCTTACTTAGAAACCCCAACCATGGAGTCGTTGTCCTGGTCTGAAGACAAGATCGATATGCGCAGAAGGCTTCGAACTTTCAAAAAGAGGATAAGTCCTGCATACACGATTGTTCAAGACGCGACCAAGGTATCTGTCGAGAGAATGAGTCGCCTAGTAGGTTATCCAGCAATTGTTAAACCAGCTGGCTTGGCTGCGAGCGCTCTTGTCAGAGTTGTTTATGACGAAGAAGAGGCGGTGGCAGTGATAAAGAAGAGCCTCCGCAAGCTAAATGGTGTCTACAAGGCCAAAGGCTACCTAAAGTCGCCGAAGCTACTAATTGAGCAGTACATGGAGGGCGAAATGTATTCGACCGATATCTATGTGAATTCGCGTGGCACCATGTATACAACACCTCTAGTGCACATATTGACAGGTCACAAAGCTGGAAAGGGTGACTTCTTTGGCTACCGACAGATGACTCCAGTATTAATGAAACCCTACAAGCACCAAGCAGCATTTGATGTAGCCAAAGAATCTGTCGAAGCTATGGGGCTTCGCAGCATCACCGCCCACGTAGAACTTATCAAAAGTGTTGATGGCTGGAAAATAGTAGAAGTTAATCCGCGTGCCGGTGGTTTTAGGGAATTTTTATATCGCAGCTCGTACGGAATACACCACACACTTAACGACATATTAATTCGTTTACCTATGCGACCAATTATCCCGCGTAAAGTTCGTGGTTTTTCAGCAATCTTAAAATTGTACCCAGACAAAGAGGGGGTGCTCATGAAAATAGTCGGTAAACAGAAAATTAAGACTATTAAATCCTACAAAAAGCACGACATGAACAGCCAGTACGGAGACAAGGTTAAATTCGCAAGCAACGGTGGAGATAGCGTTATGGACGTTTATCTGTTCAATGAAAAACGCTCGGGCTTATTGGCGGACATACATAGACTCGAACAAATGATTAACATCGAGATAGATTATTCCAGAAAACCCGCAACAGAACTTGTTGATTTGGTTGAACCAGCAGGCGAAATAACTTTCACTGTGCAGGAATAGCCACTAAAGGGGGGTAGATGGCAATTGGTGAGCGGAAATTATCAAAGCTACTAGTTGGTTTGGCGTTGCTGGCTTTTGGTGTCTGGACTGTGGTTTACGGTTTAAATGTCACCAAAACTGCTACAGCAAAAGTAAACAGACAGGTAATACCAATTGAAGTCGCTCAGACTGCCGAAGAGAAGGAGTTGGGCCTCAGCGGCAGAGAGTCATTACCACAGGGAACTGGATTGCTATTCGTTTACGAACAATCCGGTCAGCACAAATTTTGGATGAAAGACATGAATTTTTCCATTGATATTATTTGGATTGCTGACGACTACCGAGTTATCGATATAACTAAGAATCTTGCACCCGACACGTACCCAAACAGGTTTACTTCTTCTGAACCTTCGCAGTATGCGCTAGAGGTGAACGCAGGGTATTCCGATCAGTTGGATGTCAAAATAGGTGACGAGTTCAGGTTCAACTACTAGAACATAGACACCAACATGGTTATATAATTAGTTATATAATTGTACGATTTTACCTCTGTTAAATACAAAGGCATGGTATGCAACATGGTTATATAATTAATTATATAACTAATTCGTTGCTTGATTAGTGAGGGGATAATGCTAATACTTAGGCGTAGATATGTCATACGATTTGATTATTGCCATCGCCATCGGTTTATTTGCGCTTGCAGTACTGTGGCTTCGAACAAACATTGCCCTGGCAATTCTTGCCCTAACAGCTGGCTACGTTGTCAGTGATTTAGTGTCCAGCGATATCTTCAATTTTTTGTATGAAAACGTTTCGGAATCCACCAATCTGCCGACAATGTCGATAATCTCGATTGTAATAATATTGGTACCGTCATTTTTGGTAATGTTCCGTTTTAGGAATTTCCAACCTGGCAGACTCTTTGTTCATATTGCACCGGCAGGGGTATACGCATTGCTCGCGACCTTATTTGTACTAATCAGTCTTCCCATTGAAACGCAGGCTGTGCTCCGTGAAGAATCCTTTGCATATACACAGTTCATTTACTTTGAGGCGGTGATAGTTATTGGCGCAGTAGTAATAGCGATCTTCGATCTTATGGTTCACGAAAGAAAGCTACGACGCAAAAGCAGGAAGCGTCGTAAATCGAGGGAAGATTGACTACCTCTGTTTTTTGTGCATAATTTATACAGTCTTTTAACAATTTGATCTCTAGATTTGAATATTTCAAATCCACCCGCATATGCGGGCCATTAGCTCAGCTGGTTAGAGCACGGGCCTTTTAAGCCCGGTGTCCTGGGTTCGAGTCCCAGATGGCCCTCCATGAAATGTACCGTCCTTGTGGCGGTATTTTTCATGGAGGGCCATCTGCGGAGACGAGAACCCATCTTTTGCTATGCAAAAGGGGTTCGGTGAAGCGACCGAACTCGCAGGAGCTTGCTCCGAGACTGAGAAAGTGAAAGAAGGACGAAGTCCGCTGTCCCAGACCTGTCCGCCTACCGGCGGATGGCCCTCAATAACCACTAGTACTTTATGGGAGCATTTATAGTTTTGCTTATACTTGCCACCAAATCAGTGGAAGAGCATACTCGTCGGTAAGGAGAATGCAATGGCTGAAGTAGATCGTCCACAGGTTGTCTTAGTGACTAGATGTTTGGTCCAAAATACGGATGCTGAACTATTACTGGTTCAGCGATCCTTAAATGATAGCCATAATCCAACTATGTGGGAGTTTCCTGGTGGAAAGTTAGACACTGGGCAGGATCTTACAGAGGCTCTAGAACGTGAGGTCATGGAAGAAACCGGCCTACTGGTTGAGGCGACTTCTGGATTGGTATTTGCTGAAAGCTATGTTATTGATACTGGGAAATATAAAGGCTTACCGTATGTCGCACTCTTTGGTTTAGCGAGAGTGATAGGGGGAGATTTACAACTTAGCCACGAGCATGATGCTTACGAATGGGCAAGTAGCCATCAAGCACTTGACTATGAGCTAACCCCAGAAAGCCGAAAAGCCTTAAAAGCACTAGCTGGAACTGCGCTTAAAAATAGCTAGCTTTGTTGCGATGACACCAACTGTAGCGCACCAACGACTATCAGAACCCAAAAGAGAAGCATGAATATCCACCAAAATCATCCCATTTCATCTAGTGCCATTATATAACTATTACTATTTTCATGTCGTCACTAGTTTATTTGGCTGCACAACCATGCCAAGGTCCGTCATCATATGGAACTTGCGTGCTAATGTTTAAGCGGTTGAGACCCGCGTAAACGTCTATTACGTTATAAAGCTCTAATAGCGCTTCGTCATCAAGGCCATTGTTTTTTACTGCGTCGTTATACACCTTGATGCAATAATCGCAACCACTCATGATTGATACCGTGAGGGCGACTATGTCCTTAGTTTTACTGCTGAGTTTCTTTTCTTCACCCATAACTGCCTGTATCTTCTTCCAGGTCATTTCAAGGTAATCTGGATTGCCAGCCAAAGCTTTATACATGTTAGGCACGAATGTGATACCTAAGGTATTTTTGATTTCTTCAAAAATCTCTTTTACCTTCCCAGTTGCCTCAGCTTCCTCAACTAATTTTACTGATGGTTTGCTCATATACTTCAATTATAACAAAGAATTGTGCGCTGTTAGGTAGTAAGTGCACTACCCTAACGATTGCCCGAGTTTAGCTCGGACTGTGGTCCGATTTTCATTTTTTAGGTTTGCTGACTCTGCTTTAGTTGAATTTTGGTTGCGATAGCGTTCACGATGACCCTCCAAAACACATATACCTAAAACAGAGGTGATTACCTCTGTTTTTTGCTACACTGGCTGTATGAAATTATTCTGTGCCTATGCGTTTACTGGTGAAGACGTTGATGTTCTTACAAAAAGAATGCGTCTTGTAGTGGACACGCTCAACGAGAATGGGCACGATGCATACTGTAATCGATTTGATAAAATCGTAGACGAATTGCAGGCTCAAGATGACCTAAAAGGTATATTCGGTGAAGCTTTTAAGTATATCGATAATAGTGAAGCCGTTATCGCTATCATTACCTCTCCAAATAGAAGCGTTGGTCAAATAATGGAAATTGGTATCGCGTTAAGTCAAGATAAACCGGTTTACTTATTTGAACATACTTCTGCTAAGGGCTCTTCCTATCTACCCAGACTAGTCGATAAACATTTTCAATGGGAAGATGAGAACGAACTTACGTCAGCTTTGGCAAAAATTTAGCTTATATTCAGTTGCTACAAGAACCGTGGTGGCCCCACTCACCGCAGTAATTATTTTTAACGACTTTTTACGTACGATGTATTAACTACCATCTACAAAATATCAACTTAACGCTTTTGCTTACTACAGCTTTGTCTGGTAGCTTGGTGCAGTTATATGCTTAGAAAAAACCTATTGAAGCATCGGTTTAACAAAACTACGTTACTAGCCGCTGGTTTAACAACTATTTTGGCTGGTCTATTGTTGGCCAGGTTTGGGGCGACGCCGTCGCTGAGTTTTGTGGTCGTAGGATTTCTACTAATTCCAGTTCTGCCTGCAAAGAAATTGCCAGCTGTTCTCGTGATGTTGATAATCGGACTTAATTTGGGGTTGTGGCGCGGCGCTATAACCAAGAGCCAGGTTGAGATGTATCAGCCACTTTATGGCCAAAAAGTCATCATAGTGGGCAGGGTAATCGACGACAGTTCGTACGCGTATAAGTCGCAAACGGAATTTCACATTGGGGACGTACAGCTTGTAGCTAGGAGTGGTAATTTTGATTTGCTGGGCAGAGTTCGTGTCAGAGGCTACGGAGCGCCAAGCGTCAGGCGCGGTGACATGGTGGAAGTGATGGGCAAAATGAGGGAAGGCTATGGCAACAGGCAAGGTTCGATAAGTTTCGCCCAGATTGCCGTACACGGAAGAAGTGCAAACGCGGTTGAAGACATTCGTGCTAAGTATTTTGCCGGTGTCTATACAGCACTTCCTGAACCCAATGCCTCGCTTGGTTTGGGTTTCTTGGTTGGTCTTAGGACATTACTGCCAACCGATTTGCTAGACCAACTTTCTGCTACAGGGCTGACGCACATTGTGGCAGTTAGCGGTTATAACTTAACGATTTTAGTTCGGTTCACACGGCGAGTTTTTGCACGTAGGTCGATTTACTTAGCTATGCTGAGTTCGGTCAGCTTAATAGTATCTTTCTTAGCGGTCACCGGCTTTACACCTTCAATTGTGCGTGCGGCAATTGTGTCAGGGCTTGCTTTAACAGCGTGGTATTACGGAAGGATGGTGCACCCTGTCATGATACTTCTACTCTCGGCTGCAATAACTGCATTCTGGAACCCACTGTATTTGTGGTATGACCTAGGTTGGTACCTTTCTTTTGCTGCATTCTTCGGTGTGCTAGTGCTAGCGCCGCTTCTAACGGCAAGGCTGTTTGTAAAAAAACCTGGTCCGATGGGGCAGGTAGTAATAGAGACCGTTAGTGCACAGATAATGGCTCTACCGATAATTGCTGTGATATTTGGTGAAGTTTCATTGATATCACTCTTGGCGAATGCGCTAATATTACCGATGATACCAGTAGCGATGCTTCTAACTTTTGTAGCTGGTTTAGCAGGAGCAGTAGTGCCTTACATATCTGGTTGGTTTGCTTGGCCAGCGGACTTTCTTTTGACGTTCATGGTGGACTCGATAAGCATTATGTCCAGAGCGCCTTGGGCTCTTAAAGAAGTTAATACCAATTGGTTTGAGGCAGTAATTTTCTACGGACTCATAGGAATAATAGCGTTAGTTATGCTACGTGTGACGAAGAAACGGCTCAATGCAGCTGAAGTGGTAGAATAAAGCTAGAATCGGAGGTTTCATATGTCGGGACATTCCAAATGGTCAAAGATAAAGCGTGCGAAAGGTGCGGCAGACGCTAAACGCGGCCAAGTTTTTACTAAATTGGGTAATTCTATAGCTTTGGCTGCTAAAAACGGCGGTGATCCATCTATGAACCCGTCGCTACAGCTGGCGATAGATAAAGCAAAAGCTGCCAACATGCCCAACTCTAACATTGAGAAGTCTATAAAGCGCGGCACGGGGGAACTAGGCGGTGATATTATCGAGGAAATGCTCTTTGAAGGCTATGGGCCTGGCGGTATTGGCATAATTGTCGAGGTGGCGAGTGACAACCACAATAGAGCGACTACATTTGTTAAAACTGTGTTTAACAAAAACGGTGGTAACTTGGCGGAAAGTGGAGCGGTAGCTTTTCAGTTCACCAGAAAAGGCGTAATTCACGTTAAATTTACTGGCAGTAGTGAAGAAGCTCAGCTTCAAGCTATTGAGGCTGGTGCAGACGATATTATAGAGGACGACGACGAGCTAATCGTTTACACCCAAATGAAACAGCTTGCTGCGGTTCGAGATGCACTGAAAGAGGGTGGTTTGGTAATTGTTGAAGCCGAGCTGGTGTACGCGCCCAATGACATAATCAAGATTGAAGACCCTGACACAGCGAAAAAGATTTTAAAACTAATGGACGCTATCGAAGAAATCGACGATGTCGTGAATACGCACTCGAACTTTGATATCGACGAATCACTTTTAGAGTGAGAGGCGACTTCTCCTAAAGGAGTAATTCTATCGAAATATATTCGATAGAATTAAACACCAACTCACGCGGTGCTCGACAGTCGGTGCCTGGCTTCTGTATTCTAAACACATGAGAATTCTAGGCGTAGATCCAGGCACAGCTATTACAGGTTTTGGGATTATCGAAACTTCGGGTGGTAAATCGAAGATGGTGGATGCCGGAGTGATAAGAACTCCAGCCAAGCAAGCCCTAGAGCTTCGTCTTGAGACTATTTATGATGAACTCAGCCAAGTAATCAAGGAGACTAAACCTGACGAGGCGGCAGTCGAGGAGCTGTTTTTTGCCCAGAACGTTACAACAGCTATGAGTGTGGCCCAAGCGAGAGGAGTAATCTTGCTTACCATCATCAAAGCAGGGATCGACCATGCTGGGTATACACCCTTGCAGATCAAACAAGCTATGACTGGTTATGGTCGAGCCGATAAACAACAGATACAAGAAATGGTGAAAGTAATCCTGGGCCTAAAAGAAGTCCCAAAGCCTGACGATTGCGCGGATGCTCTGGCGGTAGCTATTTGTCATAGTATGAATCTAAAGGTTTAGCCCCGCACATTTGATATAATTAGATAATGATTGCCAGATTAAAAGGTGTTGTAGTAGACAAAAACGAACAATTATTGCTAGTTGATGTAAGCGGCGTCGGGTACGAAGTGACGGTTACAGAGCAGCTAGCGGAAGATTCTTTAATTGATCAGGGCGTGTTGCTATACACGTATGACCATATTCGTGAGAATTTACATGAACTTTTTGGGTTTTTGGATGCAGAATCAAAACACTTTTTCGAGCTACTACTAAAAGTTAACGGTGTTGGCCCAAAGATGGCTATGTCGCTGATGAATCTTGGTGAATCAAAACAAACTCGAGGCGCAATCGCTTCTGGCAACTTAGCGTATATTTCTGGAGCTAGCGGTGTAGGCAAGCGATTGGCTGAAAGAATTTCCATAGAACTCAAGGACAAGGTCGGAGTAATTGCCGGGCAAGATGTTGGATCTCTTACAAGCGCAGATAACGACGTCGTAGAAGCGCTTGTAGCTCTAGGGTACAGCAGGGTTCAAGCAACCGTAGCCATGAGCAAGGTTGACATGAAAGCGAGCGAAGAAGAACAGATGAGACAGGCCTTAAAGGAGGTCACCTAATGGCTATCGAGAGAATAGTAAATACTACTGCTGACGATGACGAATTTGTCGAAGAGCAGGAGATTGAGGAGACATTGCGCCCGCGTGATTTCAAAAACTATGTTGGCCAAACCAGAATAAAGAAAAATTTAAAATTAGCTATTGCTGCAGCCAAGAAACGTGGTGAACCAATAGATCATGTACTTCTTCACGGCCCGCCAGGGCTTGGAAAGACGACGTTGGCTTTCGTAATTGCCAACGAGATGGGTGCAAACATTCGAGTCACATCTGGCCCAGCCATAGAAAGGGCTGGAGATTTAGCGAGTTTGCTCACAAACCTTCAAGACGGCGATATTTTATTCATCGACGAGATTCACAGGCTCAACAGAACTGTCGAGGAAGTGCTATATAGTGCAATGGAAGACTTCAAACTAGACATAATGCTTGGCAAGGGGCCCTCTGCGCGTTCGCTACGGCTAGACTTGCCTAACTTTACAGTTATTGGTGCCACAACCAGGACGGGTTCACTAGCGGCGCCTCTACGTGACCGTTTTGGGCTAATTCATAGACTTGAATTCTACACCACACCGGAAATTGAAAAAATCTTGAACAGATCGGCAAGAATATTAAACGTGAAACTAGAGGCCGATGCTGCAAATGAAATAGCTTTGCGCGCTAGGCTAACGCCGCGAATTGCCAATAGACTTCTGAAACGCGCGCGTGACTATGCAGATGTAAACGGAGACGGAATTGTAGACCATAAATCTAGCGTCTCAGCGCTCGAGTTATTAGAAATTGATAACGTTGGCCTAGACCACGGCGACAGAAGAATGCTAGAAGCCATAATAAACAACTACGACGGTGGTCCAGTTGGTGTTGACACAGTAGCTGCGTTGATAGCAGACGAGCGAACCACAATAGAGGATTTCTACGAACCATATTTGATGCAAATAGGGTTTATCGAAAGAACTCCCAGAGGACGCAAGGTTACACCAAAAGCATATAAACATTTAGGTAAAAGTAAAAAAAAGGATTCAAAACAAAATAAATTACTATGAAACCAATAAAAATAGCCAACCCAAAATTATTTAGACACAGCGCCCAGGAACAAATAATCGGTGAAGCTCGTCGACATCCAATCGGCGTATTTTTCGTTGTGTTTAGTTCATTTGTGCTAGGCACGATTTTAATAATGCTCATGGCGATTACTGAAAGAAATCAGGACACATTCCAAGAATCATTTGGCGTTGAATCCACATTCAATATGTCGGGGGTACTGGGCATACTAGTTGCAGTAATGCTAGTTGCTGTCTTCGTCGGTATGTTCTTGGGAATTTATGTTTACAAGCACAATTACGTGGTTCTAACAGATCAGAAACTAGTTATCGTACACAGCTACGGCATTATCCGAAGAAAAGTATCGCAGCTAAGCATCGGCGATATTCAGGATGTATCTGTGAATCAAAAGACAGTTCTGTCTAGAATCTTTAGGTACGGAACGATAATGATTGAAACTGCCGGTGAGCAGGCGAATCTACAAATGAATATGATTTCTGATCCTTTCGACGCCGTAAAAGCGATAGCTGGGGAGCACGAGAAGAACTTGAAACTACACGGCAACTAGAACGGGTTTGTGCGGTCGTCGTTGATGTTTCCCGTTACGTTCACATTTCGTTCGTCAAGAGCGTTAATACGTTCTATAGCAGCAGCACTGAATTCCACTTTTTCGATTTCTAGCAGGCCTTCATTGTACCTGTCCTGATTAATGTCTGGGCTCGCTAGGCTATCTATCCGCAGAATTACTACACTAAATACTGCCAGAAGAATCGCACCGCCTATTAGATAACGGTATTTGTTAACAAACCTAGGTATTTTTTTTGCTATTGGATTTATTTTGGAGTTAATTTTTTCAATCATCTTAATTCTCCACGTAAGCATTAATGCCGATTGTTACTACCAATGCATCTGCAGGGCTGTATTCACCGTCGATTTGAAGGACCGCCATAGTAATAGTCGACACCTGCATTTTCCTCTGATTTTTCTCTGCTAATTTTAACCAATTAATGACCTGACTATATGTTGCGTCAAATTTTACTTGGACTGGAAAGACAAGGATGCCCTTGGTACCTTCTAATGGTTTTGTCTGAGATTTCTCCGATGGCTCACCGTCGGTGCCAAGGAAAATAAAACTTTGTGTGTTAACACCTACTTCGTCTCCGATTTTGTTTATTAGTAGTATTGCCTCAGATTGATTTTTTGAGTCTGGAAGTATTGTGTCGGCAACGGTGTCTACATAGCTATATGTCTTTAGATTCTCGATAGTGTTCTGAGTATTAATAAGCTCAATACTTAAAAGTTCGTCGTCGGCTTTGAGGGCGCTAATAGTTTCAGATTGCGAACCCAAGTAACCGTCGACAAAGTATACCCCTACACCAGTCAAACCGAGCGTAGCGAGCAAGACGACGAGCATAACGAAGAATAATTTTTTTGTTGTCATTGCTGTGCTCCGAGTTTAACTAAGTCAAACGAAACAACAATTGTTGTAGTCCACCGAAAAGAGCCACTTGGGGTATCGATAGCGGACAGTTGCTGTATGTCCGCGCCAGTGAATATTTCAGAGTTCGCTAGGTTTTGCTGTAGCTGGGTTGCGATGACCTCACTTTCCGTGAATACAACTAGAACAAGATTATCTTCAAGTTCTTCGGTTGTTAAACCGATTGCTCTAATTCCAGAACCAGGAGGGAGCAAACGGGCAATCTCTTGAAGTACAACAGAATATTTGATTTCGTTTTGCAACAGTACATCGACAGTATTAATCTTTTCAGATAGTAGCTTTGCTGCAGCAATTTCGTCGGAATATTCTTCGAGCTGATTTTGCTTAGCTTCGATTGAGGACTCAAGCTTAGCTTGGTCAGACCTGACGATTTGCACGCCAAAAATAATAACAGCTGCAAGTGCAAGGCCAGATATAACTACAATAAAAATATACTGCACGATACGTACGTTATAGGAACCGAACCGGACGGCTTCTTTTAGTTTTGGAGGCATGAGATTAATCATTTCTTATCTCCTTGGGATCCGCTAAAGCTAGACCCGCAGCAGTAGTGTATAGGGTAGTTTCGAGTTTATGTGGCGGCTGTAAGTTGCCAAATGACAAACGTTGCCAAGGGTCCACAAGCCTCGTTGGGAGGCGAACATTATCAGTAAGGTATGTGCTTAGTCCAGGAAGGTTAGCTCCACCACCCAAAATGATGATCTGTTCGATCTTCTTCTTAGTTGAGGAGCGGTCTTCATAAAACCGTGTCATTTTCTTTACCTCACCAAGTAGTTTTGTCAGAAGAGGTTCCAAAGCGGTCGATACTTGATTTTGTTTCTTTCCAGCGTTTAGCCCGTACCGAGTTTTAATAGTGTATGCTTGGCGCTTTGTGACCTTCATCTCCTTGGCTATTAGTTCAGTGATTGTTTCACCTCCACCCTCAACAGTTCCTGTGACGCGCACCGTACTATCAAAAATCGACAAATCTGACGAGACCGAACCAAAATCTATAATAAGCGTGGGAATAATAGCGCTATCTGCGTGAGACACCGCCCTTGAAACAGCGTTTATACTAGTTTCTAGCAGTGCTAATTCAAGGCCCAGTATGTCGAACAATTTCATATATGATTCAACCAAAACTTTTGGGGCGGCAACCAAAAGAACTTCGGTGCCGTCCGCACCGCTATGAGCGATTTCGTAGTCGAGATATAGTTCTTCTATTGGCATTGGAATATACTGTTCAGCTTCGAGCGAGACTGCCTGTTTTAGGTCATCGCCGTCCATTTTTGGCAAGGTCAGGATTCTGTTAAATGTAGTAGCTACCGGTAGCGATGCAGCAACACGTCGGGCGTCCAACGAGCCAACAAGGTGCTTGGTGATAAGCGTATAAACCTGTTTTGCGACCTCTTCAATGTCAACAATAATGCCGTTTTTGACAGCGTTCGCGTCAAATTCTATATGACCATAGCCAGTAACGACGTCTTGTTTTCCAGACGAATCTATCTGCATAACCTTGATGCTACTGTGCCCAAGGTCAAATCCAAAAACCGGTTTTTCTCTATAAAACAGAGGTATATTCATGTTTATTATGCTTAAGCTTTACAGATAAGAGTATATAAAAATATTAAGTTGATTACTAGGGTTTACGGTCAGAACGTTCGTCTATAGTTTTTTACAAGCCAAGTAACAGGGCTTGATTCGCCTCCACCTGAGACAGCCGCCCCAAATGTTACAGCTGCAGAATTTTGTAACTTAACAGTTTGGCCTACGATCGCACCTATGTCTCCTCCATTATCTAGCAGAGCCTGGGTCCATCGCGCATATAGGATAGACGATTCAGCGCTAGCAGAATTTTTCAGAAGTATAGTGGTTTCTTCCCGAGAATTGTAAAGATCGCTTCCAGTTACGTCCGCACAATCTGGAGAGCAGCTAGCTTTTGAGTAATACGTCAACAGTTGAACTCCTGTGTCAGAGGAATTTGAAGATATTCTTGCGCTATTTTCTAGAAGGACACCACTTGCGCCGTCAACCATGATGTCGGGTCTGGTGTCGCCCAAACTATCTGCAACGATGATTTCTGTCGAATTTTTCATTATAAAATTGCCTTCTACCCATAGGTCTCCTTCGACGATAATGTCGCACTTTTTCTCGATTACGAAATTACCAGTGATTTTAGTGTTTGCAGGAAGTGTCCAAACGGCTGTATTGCTAGAACAGTTGTAGTCACCGTTTATCGTATTACTAACTGCAGCTTTTTGGGTGGCACGATCATGATCAGGGAGGGGCAGAGGCTCAGGTGCTCCTGCCTCTGAGCCCGAGCAAGAAGCATCGAGTCCTGTATTACTCATATCATCGCCATTCGTTTGGTTTTTTGCGCATATTCTTCCGTATATATGTGCTGAATTACTCAGTGAAATAGGCTCGCCTGTCGAACACACCTGGGGGTATGAAGCACCACCGCCAGCAGGACAGTTTTGATGTGCTGACTTCACTTCTACAGAGTTCGAGGTTAGTCCTATCTGTGAATAGTTTTTCATAATCAATTCGCCGTTTATGAACACTTCGCCGCCAACAATTTTGGCGCTATTTTCCATATATAAACCACCAACGCCAGTTACTATTGAGTATGTGCCAGTAGCTGAACCTATCGAGCGGACATCGATTGAATATTTGCGGGTTTTTGTTGGCGAAGCAGCGTTACTTGGGAAATAAGCGTAGCCAATCACGTCAATAACTTTGGTTGAAGACGTGACCCCGGGCGACACAGTAATTTCGTAGGTGGTTTTATATTCAGAACTGATATAGAAGTCTGTTTCCACGCTAGTACCAACCCAGTCTTTATCATTGTTGAGCTCAGCAATTGCTCGGTCAGCCGCAGAGTCAGCAGCTAATTGTGCGCCAAGGCGGAAGGTTTCTCGTCTAGCAAGTGTATGATTATTAATAATCAACGAAGTCACTGCAGCTCCAACGGCTACAACAAGAGTAGTAGTGATGATTAGCGATGCAATTATGAAGCCGTTTTCTTTTTTATTCATACTAGCTTTGCGGATTCCTGAGGGACATTCTTATATTGTTCTCTGTGGTTATAATGCGGCCGAACACCTGTTTGTTCATGTATATGTTAATTTCAACTGAGCGTGCAGCTGTGGGGTCAGCCGTGGAGTTGTTGTTAAGGTCAAAGAAATTAAAGGTCATGTCATCAAAATTTCTTGTTAACAGCTTGTCTTCTGGGCAAGAAGACGTGGCTACCAGCGGTGGGCAAGTTGTTGTGGTGATGTTTCCAGGTGCGGCTGTGTTGGCCAAAATTCTTTTGTAAAGCTTGTTTTCTAGTGTGAAGTAAATAAATTCGTCTTGGTACGGATTACCCGTGTCGGAATCGAAAATGAAGTTATTTGTATTGTCGATTGCAGGAGTAGAGACAATAAGTATTAGGTCGCTGTTACTCGTGATCCAGCCACCAACGGGTTCGTTTGCGTCGGCAATAGTGTTACTAAGCAAAATTGCCGAGCCAGTGCGTACATCTTCAACGACACGCCCGAGCGCAATCTGTGACTCTGCAAGTAGCTGTGTCTGAGAATTAGCGCGCATTACGTCTGCAAAGAAAAACAAGGAAATAGATAAAACAGTCAGAGCGACGATAGACCCAGCGGTGATGGCTACCGTTAGCTCGGTTATAGTAAAGCCACTTTCTTTTTTGTTAATATTGTCCAACACCTAACTCCCCAATATATTCTTTAAACACCAGAGTCTCGGTTCTACCATGAGCATTGTAATAAATGGTCAGCACGACTTCTTTAACAGCAGCCGATACATTCGGTAGCGAAGAATCCGAAACAGTATAAGCACCTTGTCTTGGTTCCGACAGGGCATTGGGCAGCTCGTCAGTGAAATCTATTGTACCGTCTGACAGAGCCAAGAAAGAGCTGCTCCGCAGGTCTTCAAATTTATTTTCAGCTGCAGACGTGGCTGCCACTAAATCTCTCGTTCTGTCACTTACAACGTTAAGGTTAGTAACCATTACGCTCAGGCCTAGTGTTACAAAACCTGCAACAGTTATTGCAACTATTATTTCTACAATCGTAAAACCGCTTTGCTCGTTATTTATCATGCTCATGCTACGCAAATTATATCTGTTGTCGGCTTATATATCTAGAAGCAGCTAGTCTTCAAAGAAAAACACCCCACAAAAAGCAGGGTGTTTAACGAGAATCAGCTTGTCTTAGTTAAGACTGTTCTTTAAGTGCTGTGTTCCGTCAGACTCTTTTACAACTCCTAGTGTGTAGTCCACACATTGCGTAGCTGCTGCTGCATTGTCACAACCTACAGGGTTATTAGCCTGGTAGTAGTAACCATTATCAGTTGAGTCAACAGCTGGAACTGCTCCGTTAGACATAGCGTTGCTATTAGGATCAATCAATGCCTGAGCATCTAGACCAGGGAAGTTGGCAGCATCAACTGCTACCGCATAAGTTGGGTAGAAGCCTTCGTCATTGTAATAAACCTCATACTGAGTATGAAGAGCGTTAATGTCTGTTGTTCGTTCTGTGTCGCGTGCACGAGCCTGTACACCTTGGAAAGTGTTAAGTACTAGCGCAGCTAGAATACCGATAACGACGATGACGATAAGAAGCTCGACAATCGTGAAACCTGATTCCTGTTGTTTAATTTTTGTGAACATATAGAGCCCACCTCCTATATTTAATTTGTTAAAGACGACTCTACTGACGGAGAGTATCTGGTGACTATTATAAGCATGAGCGTTACGGTGTCAATTAGGAAAGTTGTGTAAAAGTTATATGTTTTGAGTTAGTTCGCTTATTGGGCCAATAACACTGGCAGCGATGAGCCCCACCATACCGCCCATCAACAAGATCATTATTGGTTCAATTATCGCTGTTAGAGAGTCCACAACGGCGTCGACCTCTTCTTCGTAAAAGTCGGCTACTTTAATGAGTATCGTATCTGTTTGGCCGGTTTCTTCACCGATAGCAAGCATTTGGCTAACAATAGGCGGGAAAAGTTTGCTCTTAGCAAGGGGTTCGGAAAGTTGCTTGCCATTCACGACTTCTTTAGCAGCTTCCTTTAGTTCTTTTTCAATGACTTTGTTACCCAGTGCATCAGCGGTAACATTTATTGATTCCACCACAGGTACGCCGGAGGACATTAGGGACGCAAATATACGCGCAAACCGTGCTAAAGCTACCTTGGTAATGACATCTTTAATTATGGGGATATGCAAAAGTATTTTATGAAATTTGTATTTGCCACTAGTAGTCTTAATCCATCGTCTGAAAGCGATTATCCCACCGAATCCTGCAGCAAGTATTACCCACCAGAAAGAAAGCATAAAATCGCTAAAACCAAGCATAGCTCGGGTATATATAGGTAGTTGTGTGTCTTCACCAGCGAGGTCTTTGATCATATTCCCGATACCAGGTAGCACGAAAAGTGTCAAAACGAAGAAAGCGATAGTCATGATAACAATAAGTACAGCAGGGTAGCTCATAGCGCTCTTTAATTTGTGCTTAATGGCTGCGTCTTTTTCCTGCTGAATAGCGAGTTTTTTTAGGATTTCATCCAAAATACCACCAGCTTCACCGGCTCTAACCATATTTACGTATATTGGCGAGAAAACTTTCGGGTGTTTGTCTAGTGCGTCACCAAATGCGCTTCCCCCTTCAACGTCTTTAGAAATTTCCTGAAGGACGGTTTTGAAATATTCATTGCTAGTTTGTTGCTGAAGAGTTGCCAAAGCTCTTACCAAGGCAACGCCAGCGTTAATCATGGTCGACAACTGGCGAGTAAATATAACCATGTCTTTGGTTTTTACTTTGTCGGTAAACCCAGGGATTTTGATGTTATTCGGGTCGAAACCAGTTTTTTGCTGCTTAATGGTTAAAGGCCTGTACCCTTGTTTGACGAGTTTCTCTGCTGCAGCATGCTTGTTCTCGGCCTCAACAACACCGCTTGAAGCCTTGCCTTGTTTGTTGACTGCTTTGTATTCGAAAGTTCCCACCCTAGTTCCTATTCTCTTGTAACCCTTAATATCTCTTCAATAGTGGTCATACCGGCCATAGCTTTTATGAGGCCATCTAGTTGCATCGTAAGCATGCCATCTTTTACAGCCTGGTTTTGTATATCATCGCTTGTTGAGCTAGCAACAATTTGCTTCTGTATAGTTTCATTATTATCAAGCACCTCATAGATGCCCATTCTTCCTTTGTATTCTTGCTCCGTTTCGTCTTTACCAGCTTTTTTAATTCGCCAGAAAGTCGGTTCTTTAGTTTGGTCTAGGCCAAGTTCTTTCTCTGCTTGGTTTGCTAATTTATGAATTGCCGCCCAGCCCTCTTTGCCTGAAATACCAAATACTGACTCCATTTCTTTGTATTCATCCTCGGAAGGCTTAAACTTTTCGGCACGTTCTTTATTTATTCTTCGCACCAAACGCTGACCAACTACTACGCGTACCGTCGAAGCGATCAAAAACGGCTCTATACCCATGTCTAGAAGTCGAGGCAGGCAAGTGGCTGCGTTGTTGGTGTGCAGAGTGGAGAAGACTAAATGACCAGTTAATGAGGCTTGTATGCCGAGTCCGGCAGTCTCGCCGTCACGAATCTCGCCGACCATGATGATGTTAGGGTCTTGTCGCAAAAGAGCACGGAGACCGTTTACGAAAGTCATGCCTGCCTTTACGTTTACCTGTGTTTGGTTCACGCCCTCAAGACGGTATTCAACAGGATCCTCCACCGTTGAAATATTTACGCTTGGTCCGTTAAGAATGTTCAAAATACTATGTAGCGTGGTTGATTTGCCAGAACCAGTAGGCCCGGTGACGAGAATCATTCCGTGTGGCTGCATTATGGCATTATTTATACGTTTGAGAGCTGCACCCCAAAACCCCAATTGCTCTAATGTCAGAGGGTCGCTGGACTCATTTAACACACGCATGACAACTTTTTCGCCGTCTACTGTGGGTAGCGTGGAGACACGAAAAGCAAAAATTTTACCGTTTAGGTTAATCTTGAATCTACCATCCTGAGGAGCACGACGCTCATCTATCTTCAAATTTGATAAAATCTTTATTCTGGACACCAGTGAAGCATGAACTTTTTTTGGTAACTTATTGGCTTCTTGTAAGACTCCGTCAACGCGGTAACGTATCTGAACGAAACCTTCCCTTGCTTCTATATGAATATCTGATGCATCGGACTTTATAGCGTACTCAATAATCAGGTTTACCGTTTGTGCAATTGGTGAATCCTCGGCTATGTCGTCTTTATCAACTTCGGCGTCTTCGCCGTCGCCTTCACCTTCGTCGTCTTCTTCCATAACTTGGGTAATCTCGGAGCCAATATTTCCTCTGTATTGATCTAGCGCAGCCAGAATGTCTTGGCGTGTGGCGAGCGTTACCTCAATGTTTTTACCCAGTTGTTTCTGTAGGAAATCAATGGCCTGGACATCGTCCGGGTCGTCCATAGCCAGTACCTGTGTGCCATCTTTTTTGATACCCACTAAGGCTACGTTATATTTACGAGCGATTCTCTCAGGAATTTTCTTAAGTGTTTCTACGTCTATTTCTTTAGGGTTAATGGCGATATACGGAGTATCGATTTCTTTAGAATAAAGTTTCGCCAACTCCACTTCGTCGACTATTTCGGCAGTTATTACTACATCTTGAAGAGGCTTCTTCGTCTCCTTGACTTGTTCTAGAAGTTTTTCTACGTCTTCTTCTTTGATTTTTTTTGCGTCCAGCAACATTTGCTGAACGATAGCATCTGGAATTCTCATCTTGAACCTAAGTATATATAAACACTAGCGTTTTTGCACTTTGGCTTTTTGTGTAAACTCAAGCACCAAATTCGGATTATGAACCACCCAAGTACTGTATAATTAGATAATCAAAATTAGGAGGTAGATATGGCGGACAAAAAGTCTGATGATAAAAGTGCCAAATTAAAAGCGCTTGGGCTAGCAGTGGAACAGATAGAAAAGCAATATGGCGACGGTTCAATTATGCGACTTGGCGATGCGCAGAAAGTGGACATTCCTACCTTTTCTACGGGTAGTTTATCGTTGGACATGGCTCTGGGTGGTGGGATACCAAAAGGCAGGGTAATCGAAATTTACGGCCCTGAAAGCTCAGGAAAGACCACCCTTGCGTTGCATTGCATTGCTTCTATTCAGGACGAAGGCGGTACCGCAGCGTTTATCGACGCTGAACACGCTCTGGATCCGCAGTATGCCAAAAAACTTGGTGTAGATCTTGATAGTCTGCTGATTTCCCAGCCAGACAACGGCGAACAAGCGCTTGAGATCGTCGAGAAACTGGTCCGTTCAAACGCTGTAGACCTAGTCGTTATCGACTCGGTAGCAGCGCTTGTGCCCCGCGCTGAAATAGAAGGCGAAATGGGCGACAGCCACATGGGTCTTCAGGCCAGGCTAATGAGCCAAGCTCTTCGAAAACTCACTGGTGTTATCAGCAAGTCTAAGACGACAGTCGTCTTTATTAACCAGATTCGCATGAAAATTGGCGTAATGTTCGGTAATCCAGAAACAACTACTGGCGGCAACGCTCTAAAGTTTTACTCCAGCGTACGAATGGATATTCGTCGTATCGGTCAAATTAAAAGTGGCGAAGATATCATTGGCAACCGCACACGCGTGAAAGTGGTCAAAAACAAGGTGGCGCCACCTTTCAGAAAAGCCGAGTTCGACATTATGTACAACGAAGGCATTTCACGTACTGGCGACGTGCTTGATTTAGCAGTTGAACACAACATCGTAGGTAAAAGCGGCGCATGGTTTGACTACGCCGGAGCAAAAATTTCCCAGGGACGTGAAGCCGGCAAGCAGTATTTACTCGACAATCCTAAAATCATGAAAGAAATCGAGAAAAAAGTCAGAGCTGAGCTAGCTAAGGCAGAGTAATGACCAAGTATGTTTTGAATTCTGGTGGGCTTAGTAATAATCCGAAGCGAACAAAAGAATTCTTTGACGAGTTGATAAAAGATCTGGGTAACAAACCAAAAATTCTTCTATGCCTATTTGCTAAGCCACGCGAGGAATGGGACGAGAAATTCAAGGAGTACAAAGACGGAGTTATTAGTAGTCTGCCAGAGGGAGTTGAGCCTGAATATGATTGGGCATTTCCGGAAACATTCGAAGACCAGCTGGAATGGTGTGACGTGGTTTATCTATGGGGTGGTGATGATCACTTAATTCAATTCTGGCTTAAACAATTTGATATACCTAAAATTTGGGAGAGTAAAGTTGTTGGCACGAACTCTGCTAGCACTAATGCCTTGATGAAGCACTTCTGGACATGTGATTGGCGAAAATCATTTGACGGGTTGGGCATTATTTCGGCCAAAGCCATTACCCACTATGACTCTCAATTTGGCTCCGATGATACTCGCGGCTCAATAGACTGGCAGAGTGCCAAAAAAGAGCTAAAAGAATACGGCGACAAAACTTTGCCCATTTATGCACTAGAAGAGGGCGATTTTGTCGTCATTGAGCAATGACCGGAACGAACCATGCTATGACTGGTGGAGTGATTGGCTTAGTCATTGGTGGTCCTATAGCCATTCCTATTGCTTTCGCTTCGCATTTCCTCTTGGATTGGATGCCTCATCTGGGTTTTGAAAAGCTGGAAGATAGAATGGCAAGTCGGAATCGACTACTCACAGCTATTACAATTGACGGCATATTGCTGGCTATTGTCTTTGGGTTTGGTTTCGTGCATGGTCTACCGTGGTATGTTTTTGCGTCGATGCTAGCAGCAATATCGCCGGACTTTGTCTGGCTTTACAGATTCATTTTCGAAGAGAAACTTGGCAAAATTAAACCTGGGCCGTTGACGGGTTTAAACAAATTTCACTCTGACATTCAGACTCGTGAAACCCCCAGAGGTATTTGGATTGAACTGTTCTGGCTCGTTTCAATGTCGGTAGTCGCGATTAATCTACTATAGTCATGCCAAAGATTACCAACATCAAACAACAAGTAAAAAATAAAGATCGTATTAGTGTGTACGTTGACGACAAATACAGTTTTTCACTCAGCGCTTGGCAGTTTAGTTCCGCTGGACTAAAGCTAGGCGAAGACATAGACAAAGAGCGCGTTGAACAGCTGCGCGAAGAATCTGATTTCGGCAAACTGCATGACAGAACACTGATGTGGCTAATGCTCAGGCCACGTTCTACGTGGGAAGTTGAAGATTATTTGCGTCGAAAGACGGATGACGGAGATGTACGCACAAAACTCCTAGCAGCGTTTCTAGAAAAGAAATACATTGACGACGAAGATTTTGCCCAGCGTTGGGTGGCTAACAGACGGTTGCTAAAACCAGTCAGCAAACTAAAACTACGTCAGGAACTTTTGAAAAAACGTGTACCAAAAGAAATCATCGACCAAACACTTGAGGCCGACGAAACTAACGAGGCGGATGTTTTAGTAGAGTTGATAGCAAAAAAACGTAAAATTACTCGCTACCAAAATGACCGGAAGTTGATGGAATATTTAGCACGCCAAGGCTTCCGATACGGCGATATAAAAGACGCGCTTGAGCAATCAACACCAGACTAAGCGAACCTTGCTAGTTACATGTTTCATCTTTTAACAGAGGTATATTTCCAAACATCAGATTTAAATCATATTTAAATCTGATGTTTGAATAAGAGCAATTAAGAACACTGGAGAGAGTTTATTTAGCTCGCGAACTTGACTCAAGCTGGTCCGCACTTAGACTGAGTGGCTTGCCGAGTAGCGAATGTTTCAAGCTTCTGGATTTTTCTTTGGTAGCGGTACTTTTGACGACTATACGATCGTCTGTTACCTGGACGATTTGCGAGCGGTCGATTATCAACTGAGCATTATTAAAACTCTTAACCATAGAACGATTAACGTGCAGTTTCACGATCATAAAACCATCAGTTTCGGTTACGAAGTCTGCAACTTTGCCTATTTTTTTATCATTCTCAGTGTAAACGAGTTTATCGAGCAGGTGAAAATCTATACCAACCACTTCCTTCAAACGCACTAAATCGCCGTCAAAATTCATTAGCTGGTCGTTGTTATCTATTACGAACCCCTGTGGTGACACCCCCCTTATATCCTCGGTGTGAAGAACTAGATCTTGTTTCTGAGGCGTGGAAACATGGAAAGCGATAATTTTTAAATTTCTTGGGTCTATTATCATTTCCCCAGACAAAGCTACACGGTGACCAGACTGGACACTAGCTATGGGTTTGTTTTCTAAAGCATTTATTAGCACTAGCATAAGCTGAATTATCTCACGTTTCACATATGCGCGACAGATTTAATCGGTGCGGCAAGGAGGAAAGTTCATTGCACAATCGACTCTGTCAGTTGCAGCAATAATAGGACATTATATACCGCTTATGCTTGCAGTTGTGGCCAAGCGTTTAATATACTACTGCGATGAAATATTTGATTTTAGGGTTTGCTGGGTTTATTCTCTCTGCCAGCGTATTCGCTACTCCAACAGAGCTTGAGAACATATTAATTGTAGAAATTCAAACTGGGTCAACAGACAGCGCGAGCGAAGAGTTTGTTGAATTCCACAACCCAAACGATTTCGAGTTAGACTTGAATGGTTGGCTCATGCAGTATAAATCTGCAAAGGGCGAGAATTGGTCTACTAAATCTGAGCTTTCAGGAGTTATAGAGCCTCGCGGAAGATATTTGGTGAGTACTGAAGATTATCTACCTGACGACGCCCTGGACACGATGTCTCGCGGTTTGGCTATGACTGCCGGTCACGTGCGTTTACTCGAACCAGCAGCTGAAGAAGGCGACGAAGAAGAAGAATTAGTTCACGACCTTATAGGCTGGGGGGATACTGCAGACAGTGCCGAAGGTGATCTACCTACGGTTGCACCAGAAGCTGGCCAGAGTTTAAAGCGCTTAGTTGATGAAGATGGTTATTTTATTGATACCGATATCAACGAAGACGATTTTGAAACAAGTGAGCTGCCGACTCCTGCATCAGACGAAGAGCTAGCGCCAGAAGACGAACCAGAAGATGAAGATGAAATTTTTGACGAGGAACCGGAAGACGAAGAAGACATTTTTGACGAAGAACCGGAAGACGAGGAAGAAAACGAAAACACTGACGACGAAGAAGGCAAAGTGATAGGGGTTCTGGACGAGCCGAAAGTTTACTCTAACATCAGTATTACCGAGTTATTCATAGACCCTAGCTCTCCAAAAACTGACGCAGACGACGAATTTATCGAACTATTTAACCCCAATAAAACCAGTGTTCAGCTTGAAGGCTACGTTATTCAAACCGGTAACACTTTTAGCCGTTCATTTACGATCCCAAGTCTTGAAATTAAGCCGGGCCAGTATTTGGCGCTGTATTCCATAGACACAGGTATCCCGCTTTCTAATTCCGGAAGCCAAGCTAGAATTCTTGACCCTAACAGGGAGGAACTGTTCAAAACTGCCGCGTACGACAAAGCTAAATCGGATGTCGCCTGGGCTTTAGTTGGGGGCAAATGGCAATGGACTTCCACTCTAACTCCCGCCGCTCCGAACATAATTGTTGTCCCTGTGTCGTCTACAAGAAGAAAGTCGTCATCGTCGAGCTCCTCTAGCTCTGGTTCGTCCAGCTCACGAAGTTCCAGTTCCAGTTCGGGTAGCGATGCACGCATTATTTACGAAGAACCTGCTGCAATGGTTGACACAGAGCTCAACACAGCAGTACTTGTAGGCGTTGGTGCCTTAGCTGTAGGCTATGCTATGTATGAGTACAGACATGACATTACGAACAGATACCACAAAACCAGAAGATACTTTAAATCTCGCCGCTAAGATCGGTGCAAAGCTTCGTGGTGGGGAAGTTATTGAACTTGTCAGCGACCTTGGTGGTGGCAAGACGGTCTTCGTAAGAGGTTTAGCCAGAGGCATGGGCTCAAAAGACCAAGTCGCCAGCCCGACGTTCACTATTAGTCGTGAATACAAAGCTATCAAATCTAGTCCAAAGAGTTTTGGAGAAGATGCAAGCAAGGAAGAGTCGAGTAGCGGACAGAGCGGTACAGCTAAGTACCGCGACGGAGCAATCGCAGAGGATGACGAAGCTGGCGCTTCTAGAGACAGAGGAGTATCGGACTCTGTTCGAAAGCAGTCTGACTCGTCCAATATTCTTTGGCTTCACCATTTCGACTTTTATAGATTGAACGAAGCGGGTATTGTTGCGGACGAACTCGCGGAATCTATAAACGACCCCAAAATAGCTGTAGTCATTGAATGGGGCGAAGCGGTCAAAGACGTTCTTCCAAAAGACAAATTAAGAGTAGAGATAACTAAAACAGGTGACGAATCTCGTAAAATCAGTATTAGTGCTGCCGAAAGTCATCGACACCTGTTGGGGTAATCAAACTTGCTCAGCTAACCACACGCTTGCCATTGAAGTTTTACCTTTGTACAATTGTGCTTAAGTTGCACTCTAGTCAAAAGACTTTAAAAAAACGCAGGTAGCATTAAATGAATCTTATACTCTCAATTCGATCAGACAAGCCCGACGCAGAGGTTGGGTTATTCGACGGACTAAAGCAGTTAGACTACGAAGTCTGGCACGCTGATCGCAATTTGTCGGTAACAATATTGGGCAAAATAGAGAACCTTCTAGAAAAGAACAAATTCAAATTCGGGGACATAAAAGGCGTAGTTGGTTTCAAAGGGCCAGGGTCGTTTACAGGTTTGCGTATAGGTCTAACTGTTGCCAACACCTTGGCTTACGGGTTGCGCATCCCGGTGGTCGCTAGCGACGCAGAAGCTTGGGTGCAAGACGGCATAAAACGGCTAAAAAAAGGCGAAAACGACAAAATAGCCTTGCCGGAATATGGCCGCGGTGCACGAATAACTAAACCACGAAAATAATAAAAAGAACGCAGTAACTTTAGCGTAAAAGAACAGATACGGTGAATAAAAAAGTTATATAACTAATTAAATTCATTAACGGTGGTCACCTAGGGTTTACAGTAGACGGATTCAATTATAAAATTACTAACTTCATGTGCTATACTATTTTTTGAAGGACCGGGAGGTTCTTGATATTAAACGAATAATTTTTAAATTTGAAACACTAGAAATTGCGAGTCGGATTAATAATTTTGAACTGGTGTTAACAGTTCGTTCGGCTTAGCGAGGTTCAGTCAAATACTTTTCACCGGATTGTTTAAGTGCGACCGCCTAATGAGAAGCGAAGAACTATTTCTAGAGTTGTAGAAAGGATTAACTATGGTTTTAGTAGCTGTAGTAGTAGGAGTTGTTGCGTTAGCGGCTGGTTTTGGAGCGTCGCAAGTTGCAACCAAGCAAAGATTAAGTGACGCCGAAAAAAAATCGGAAAAACAAATAAAAGAGGCTCACGAGAAGTCTAAAGATCTTGTCGCTGAAGCAAAAGACGAAGTTGCAAAACTAAAAGAAACAGCGCGAAGAGAGAACGAGTCAGAAAGACAAGAGCTAAAAAAGACAGAAACTCGCGTACGAGACAGGGAAGAGGCGCTAGACAAAAAGCTCGACGAGTTAGATAAACGTGCAGAGAAATTGCGAAGTAACGAAGCAGAGTTAGGTGACTTAAAGAACGAGATCCGCAAGATTCGTGAAAAACAGCAAGAAAAGCTAGAGAAGATTGCCAAATTGAAAAAATCTGAAGCGGCCGAAAAGTTAATGGCTATGACGGAGCGCGACATTAAACAAGACCTCACTGGCCTAATAGCGAAGCTGCAAAACGACGCTAAAGAGCACGCGGAGGATGACGCGCAAATGGTAATAGTGACGGCAATGGAACGAATGGCAAGCGATGTGACAACCGAGCGAACCATTACGGCTGTGAAGCTCGAGGATGAGGAAATGAAAGGTAGGATTATTGGTAAAGAAGGCCGAAATATTCAAGCTTTCCAACGCGCTACAGGCGTAGATGTTTTAGTAGATGACACTCCCGGCATGATTATTATGTCCAGTTTCGATCCTATCCGTAGACAAGTTGCCCGCATAGCTATGGAAATGTTGCTAAAAGACGGACGAGTCCACCCCGCACGTATCGAAGAAATAGTTATTAAAGCTCAGAAGGAGCTAGATAAAGACATTGACCGCGCCGCAGAAGATGCTGCACGCGAGGTAGGTGTTGTAGGGATACCTAAAGAGATAATGCGATACCTCGGCGAGCTGAAGTTTCGAACTAGCTATGGCCAAAATGTCCTAAAGCACTCTACTGAAATGGCTAACATGGCGGGTATGATTGCTGAAGAAATTGGCGTAGACGTGGCTATAACCAAAAAAGCTGCCCTGTTACACGATTTCGGGAAAGCCCTTACCCACAAAATGGAAGGCAAGCATCACCATATTGGTGCTGAATTGGCTCGCAAGTACGGCGTTAGCGAAGAAGTTTCCCACGCTATAGAGGCACACCACGACGACGTGGATGCTACTACTCCAGAAGCGATGATTATTCGTGTGGTTGATGCAATAAGTGCTGCGCGACCGGGCGCACGAAACATCAGCGCGGAAGGTTTCGCAGAACGAATGCGTGATCTCGAGAACGTAGCGACTGGTTTTGAAGGAATCGACAAGGCCTACGCAATTAGTGCAGGGCGTGAAGTTCGAGTAATTGTACGACCGCAAAAAATTGACGATCTAAGTGCTATTAAATTGTCACGCGATATTGCTAACAAGATCGAATCTACAATGCAGTATCCAGGAACGATAAAAGTAAACGTCATTAGAGAAACGCGTGCAGTAGAGTTTGCTAAGTAGTAGACTTTTATTACAGGGGTGGTTATAGTATAATCGCCTCTGTTTTCGGGGTATAGCGCATCCATTTTAGAACGATGGTCGCAGTTCGGTGGCGAAGTCGACGTCCTGCGTAGCACAGCGAGAACAAGGTACAATTAACATCACTATCGGGGTATGGCGCAGTTGGCTAGCGCACCGCGTTTGGGACGCGGGGGTCGCAGGTTCGAGTCCTGCTACCCCGACCATGAAAAATCCTTTGTCTTTATGACAGAGGGTTTTTCATTATCTGAGATTGTAGGCCTGGGTTCTGCGACTTGGATTTGCGAAGCAAAGACAATAAGTCGCAGGTTCGAATACGCAGGAGCGCCCGCAGATGCTTGCATCGAGGACGCGACAAGTAGTGAACGAATGTGAACAGTCCTGCTACCCCGACCACACAAAAAACCCATCATTCGATGGGCTTTTATATGAATTGTTACTGCATGTTACAATAAAATCATGGAAGATTTTTTAAACGACAACTTATGGTGGATATTGATATTTGCTGTTTGGTCTATAGTTTGGAAGGGTCTCGCTCTTTGGCGAGCATCACAAAAACAAGATAAAGTATGGTTTGTGATACTACTACTAGTAAATACTTTGGGACTACTAGAAATTGCATATATTTACGTCTTTTCAAAAGATAAGTCAGCTGAACAACAAGAATAATTACAAAGACTGGAGTAGGGCACATTGAAGCACTTCGAGGAGTATTTGGGTGAAACGGTATACGGTGGTATTGACGGTATTGTTACAACATTTGCCATTGTTGCCGGCGCGGTAGGTGCGGGACTTTCGTCAAAGTTAATACTTATACTGGGTCTTGCAAACTTAGTAGCGGATGGTTTTTCAATGGGCGTTGGGGCTTACTTGTCGTCCAAGTCTGAAAAACAATTATATGAGAAAAAACGACTGGACGTAATGAACGAAGTGCAAGGTGAACGGTCTGGCGGAAAAGACTTGATACATAAAATTTACAGACGACGAGGCTTCAGGGGTAAACTTCTAGACGAAGTAGCCGAAGTTGTCTCGGTCGACAAAGATCATTTCGTAGACGTAGTGATGAGCGAAGAATATGAAATGCTTCCAGAAAAGAAATCATCATTCGCTGTAGGCATGGCTACCTACGCAGCTTTCATCGTGGTGGGCTTCACGCCGCTACTTGCGTATGTACTAGATGCTATGTTTGGCTGGGAATATGAACATTTGTTTGGGGTGACGGTGGTTTTGGCGGGGCTGGCTTTTGTTGGTATTGGACTTTTGAAAACGCAAATAACTAAAACGAACAAAATACGCGCGGTCGCGGAGACCCTTGCACTGGGTGCACTTGCGGCCGGGTTCGCATTTTATATTGGCGATTTTCTTGAGAGAGTACTCACTTAGAAAGTTAGCAATAACAAGGCGTAACTAACAATAAATATTATTGCAGTGACAAGCAGTCCTTTTTTAGTATCTTTGAACATAGCTACAGTATAGCATTGGATTTTGATATAATACCTCGGTCAAACAGACTTGCGGGTGTCGTATAACGGCTAGTATGTCAGCCTTCCAAGCTGAAGATGAGGGTTCGATTCTCTCCACCCGCACCAGAAACAACATGACCTGCCCCGGTAGCTCAGTGGATTAGAGCGATGGGTTTCTATCCCACAGGTCGGGGGTTCGAATCCCTCCCGGGGTACCAAGCAATAGATCGATCCAACGGATCGATTTTTTGCTTGGTAAGTCGCGTAAGCGACATTCGAACATCGGTTCGAAGACTAGGAGCACGCGCAGGAGTTTACTCCG